>Ga0265338_10002040_pt1 | contig 31223 bp, 48 predicted proteins | sample 42126metaG_FD_193579 | JGI IMG/M metagenome (GOLD analysis project Ga0265338, IMG submission 193579) | Rhizosphere microbial communities from Carex aquatilis grown in University of Washington, Seatle, WA, United States - 4-21-26 metaG | ecosystem: Host-associated > Plants > Roots > Rhizosphere...
AGCCGCTAGGAAAACAGGAGGTCATAGACTGCGTTATTGATCTTATTCCTGAAAAATCCGCGCTTGCCGATACTTTAAAAATATCCGCAAAAGAGGCTTATGTAAAACATCTTACTCATCTTCTGATGCACAAGAAATTCGGCAGCACAAATCAAGATCGCCCCGTTATGCTGGCCGATTATGTCAAAGCTCTAGAAAATTTCCCCGAATTTGTTGTCTATCAGGTTTGCCGGTTTTATTGGGAGCATGACCGCAGACCATTCGTGCCGTTCATGGGAGAAATGGCCGATGCTTGCCAGATTTTCACGGATGCCATCAAACGCTTGCTAAATCACGACAGCGGAGCACCGCGCATCAAAAAACAAGCCGAAGAACCTTGGACGCCACCTACCGAAGAAGATAAGCAGAAAATCTCCAATATGCTTGCCGAGGCAATGAATGTTATTGGTGCAGAGTAATTTTCTTGCGAAAAGTGTTAACCATTACCAACCTATTGGTATACAACAAAACATTTATCTTGAATGTAGCGCAAAGGCTTGGTATAAATGGTCATCAAATAGCCGCTACCGGCTAGCCTTAACTAGAGGAGAAGATCATGACCACCTACATTCAACCAAACCAAAACGAGAAGAACGCATGGGCCGCTATGGCACAAGCAGCTTATACGCAAGGCCGCAATGATATAGGCCATAAGTTTAGCGCGGCTGCGAGTATGCCGAATGGCGCTCGCACAAGCTCTTCCACCTTTGACAAGCTGCAATCTCAATACCGCGCTTGGCTGATTGACAACATTTTTGCAGAAGAGGTTTAATCGTGAGCAGCTTTGTCATCATTCGCAAGGAAACTGGCGAAGTCATTTGTGAGACTTGCAGCCAGAAAGTAATCGCCAGCTTCAACTTCAACCCCGAGAAGGTCGATATCGTGCCAATCCACGAATATCTTGCCAACCTAAACCGGAAAATTAGAGAGGGGGTGCAATCATGACTTTGGCCATTAGTTATTCAGATCATGATGGCGGCTGGTATAAAGTGACAAACGGGAAACGCTGTCTTGCTGATTTTCGCAACTACGAAGAAGCTGAAAAATATATGCAACGCAAATTAGATGCTGCTTGCAAGCAAATCGACCATACCTATGCGAACGACCACAAGGGTTACAATCTGTGCCGGAAATGCGGGGGAGATGCGGTTCTAGACCGGCAAGCCTGCAAGGAAATCGAGGCCGAGCATGGGCAGTTTGGAGCGGGGGCTTAACATGACATTAGAAAACTTTTCTACTGAAGAACTGGAAAAAGAACTGAAGTACCGTAAAACCCTTTTGGAAGTAGGAAAGGCTACAGAAATTCCATTAGAGGATGCTGGCCTGACCATCAATGTCGGGCGTGACGGAACTTGGCTGCATTTTAAGGCTAAGGACGGCCTATATGCTTCGTTGAATGTAGAAAATCTTGCAGCCAATAAGGGATCGGTAACCGAAAGAGCGCTTCTGGCATGGTGCCATGACCGAGCCGAAATTGCTCAAAAGATAAAGGATAGAGTGCCATGACTGATGAGAAAAAAGCTATACATACGCCGAGCCAGATAATCGGTGAACAGATAGAGGGAGGCAATATCATTTCTGGGCGCATCGGTGGAACAGATGAAGCCACTTCTGATTATTGGAGCCTCGAAAACAGAGTGCGGAGACAAGTGCCAAAACCGAAAGAAGGATGCGAGGGAAATATCTTTCATGAGGCCGCTGGCACAATCGACCGCCTCAAGGAAACGGTGAGGGAGATGGCAGAAGTCTTGAAAGCATGGGTTTTTATGTATGAAGATGCGCCTGAAAATGTTCCGCCTGAAGCTAGATTAACCGCATACATGGCAACAGTCGCAGCCCTCGCCCGCGCACAGAAGGAGATTGGGGGATGAGCGACAGTTTAGATGAAATGCCAGAAGAGGAATTAACTGCTTATACAGACTTGGAAAATCTGTTGTATAATCGTATAGATTTTGGATTAGGCAAACGAGATGCTTACGACATTACAAAAGCAATCGGAGATTTGATCCAGCAACGCATTAAATGCGCTTTCGAGGCAGCGGGGATAAAATATGTCGGGGAATGAGCCAATCTCAGCATCCGAAATCCGCACCATCCGCAAGGCTCTAGGGCTATCCTACACCAAGTTTGCCGAGTTGCTAGGCTACACTAGCCGGAACTGCGGCCAGACGATCTACCGCTTCGAGAAGGGCACACGGAGGCCTTCCCCGCTGGCCCTCAAGGCACTCAATGAGCTAAGGGAGAAGATCAATGCGAAGCGCTAAAGAATGGTCAGACATATTTTGCAATCGACACATCATCAGCGTCCGTGGTAATGTGATGGAGGAATTTATCAAGGAAATTCAGGATGATGCTAGAGAAAACAAGGAGTCGGAACAGACAAAAAGAACAGAAGATCAAATCGACCTTACAAACGCACTATTCAAGCATTCCTCGAAAGTCTAAATTCCATGGCTGCTCGAATCCTATCAAGCGATATCGGCATAAACGGAAACTTGAAGATGTTCGAGACTATGCCAATCAGTGTAGGCAAAAGCGACTCGCAAACCCGTCAGAAGCGGAACGAGCATTACAAGATATTCTGGAAAACATCGGGATTGCCGCCGAAAGAGAAAAAATCTTATCCTACGCCGAAGGCCAGCGCTTCATCATTGCCGACTTTTACATTGATAGTGCAAAAGCCATCCTCGAAGCAGATGGGCCAAATCATGGTCTACAGCGAGGATATGATCGAGGACGCGATCAGTACTTTGAACAACTTGGCATCAAAACATACCGCTTCACCAACCGCGAAATCCTCAAAAACTCCCCCGCCACGGCCAAGAGAGTGAGGGAGATACTCAATGAAACAAGTCCAGATTGAGTGGAACCCTGCGCTAATGACAGCCATAGAGTTTCTTAAGCGGTGCAAAGCAGTTGATATACCTTGGGAAAAATTGATGATAGCAGGAGAGATCGAGGGGGTAGATGGCGTACTACAAATTACCTTGCATCGTGAACATTAAGCCGATCAGGCTGCATAATTCCAGTTGCCTAAATAATGGGCAATGCTATAATCCACAAAACTAGGGAGATGCCTATGGCCGACAATCAAATTGAAGATGAATTGATGATCCGCCGCCGCAAGCTAATCGCCGCCTCCAAAACCCCCCGCACCAAGGAAGAAGTCGAGAAAGTCCTCCTTCCCTACAAGGCCAGAGGAATAAAGTTTATTTACGACGAACGCGAGGTAACAATCACTCGCGACTTTGATGCCATGATTACGGATGCTAATAACAACGCGATTAAGCGTAAAAAGGAAGTCACACTCACCGTTTCAGGAAACCTGTTCAGGCCCATCGAGGACTTCGACCACGATGCCCGCTGGCTCTTGGCCCAAGCCGGAGCAATTCAGGAAGCCCAAAAAACCCTTACAACCCGGAGATAGCCATGAAACCATCCAAGAAAGAAAAACCCACCAAGAACAAGGACGCCAAGGCCAAGACCGGCAAGCGCATGACCCGGTGCGGAAAATGATCTACGACAACAACCACCAAAAGCTGCTCCAGAGAAACGAATTAATCTCTGCCCTCAACCGGGACAAATCAGCCAAGGACATTGTTGTTAAGGAGATTGACGGCGAAAGCATCTTCATAAACGCCAAGACAAACAAGCATTTCAAGTTCGTTGACCCAGAGAAGAAATGGATTGCAGAGCTTAGCGATATCCCTGCGATCCTTAACCAGTTAAGGTAATTGCCTAAAAAATAGGCAAATGGTTAATAACCCTAATAACTTACCTGTGATTAACAAGAATGGCTTGGGAGCAAGGAATAGAAAGCCCTAACCCAGAGGGTCGGCCTCCCAAACGCCGCTCTTGGTCTGCTGCGATTGAACGGGCGATTTACCGCCGAGCGCACGATGATCCTCAAGCCTTGGAGAAACTCGCTGAGAAGCTTGTAATAGCCGCTGAGAACGGAGATTTAGGAGCCTTGAAGGAAATTGGTGACAGGATCGAAGGCAAATCATTACAATTGATGCAGATCACCAAAGAAAATCCATTCGAGGATATGAGCGCGGAAGATGTCATTAAGCTCCGAGACAGTATCCGAAAGCAACTTGGCTATAATGGAAAAGCTTCTGGACTTAGACCTGAAACGCAGGAAGCTAGAATTATACAAGCCATACCCGAAGCAGAAGGAATTTCACAAAGCGGGGAAGAGATACCGTGAGCGACTATTCCGCGCCGGAAACCAATTGGGCAAGACCGTTGCAGGATCAGCCGAAGTCGCAATCCACGCCACAGGCCGTTATCCCGATTGGTGGGAAGGCCGTGTCTTTGACGAGGCTACGAATGGATGGTGTTCAGGTGTCACGGGAGAAGTTACGCGCGATACGATCCAGAGATTGCTCCTAGGAAATGTGGGAGAACGCGGAACAGGATTTATCCCGCCAGATTCAATCATTGATGTTTCGCAGGCCAGAGGCCAAGCCGATCTTGTCGATAGTATTCTGGTCAGACACAATTCAGGCGGCAAATCACGTATCAAGCTCAAGTATTACGAGCAGGGGCGAGAGAAATTCCAAGCCGATACCCTGCACTGGGCATGGAACGACGAAGAGCCGGAAGAGGATATTTATTCCGAAATCCTGACCCGGACTAATGCGACAGGAGGATTAATCTGGACAACATTTACGCCCTTACTCGGTATGTCTAATGTCGTCCGAAGGTTCATGATGGAGCCTAGCAACGATAGAATAGATATTAACATGACGATTGACGATGCCTTGCATATCAGCAAGGAGCAGAAACAGATCATCATCAACAGCTATCCTGCCCATGAGCGCGAGGCCCGTATTAACGGAACGCCGATGTTGGGATCGGGCGCAATCTTCCCGATTGCCGATGACGATATTGCCTGCGATGCCTTTGACCCTCAGGATATTCCGCAGCACTGGCGAGAACTCGCAGCCTTGGACTTTGGGTGGGATCACCCTACAGCAGCCGTGAAAATCCTCTACGATCCTGACGACGACATTATTTATGTGACCGCTTGCTATAAGCGCAAGGAGGCTTCGCCAATCATTCACGTACCTGCATTAAGACCATGGGGGAAAGAATTGATGTTCGCTTGGCCTCACGATGGCCTTCAGCATGATAAGGGATCAGGCAAGCAGCTAAAGAAGATATACGAGGATGAAGGGTTGAACATGCTGGCAGAACATGCCCAATTCGAGGATGACAGGGGAAACGGAGTCGAAGCCGGTATCACCGAAATGCTTATGAGGATGGAAACCGGGCGCTGGAAAGTCTATCGTCACTTACACGAATGGTTTGAGGAAAAGAGGCTTTATCATCGCAAGGATGGTAAGGTTATCAAGGAATTTGATGACATTCTCTCGGCCTCGCGTTATGCTCTGATGTGCCTAAGATTTGCTTCCCCCATTAAGGGTTACGATACGCCGATGAGAAACAGAACAGGGCGCACTTGGGCCAGCGCATGAGGGATGAGATGTTAGCCGGATTGGCAATAGGATCGGTTGTGGGTTTCTGCCTCGGCATAGGCGTGACAATCATCTTTCTTCTGTGGATGGGGTCTTAGGTGGACAACAAGACCATTCGCCTCGCTATTATGAAGCGTTGCCCTGAGATATATTTCATCTCCAAGCCCAAGAAGAACGGGCAAGGTAAGGTCTTGTGGCTCATGTATGCCAAGATCGAGGGCCAGAAGCGCCCTATTCGCCTCCTTGCCGATATGCCGGACACCGCCATTCTAAGCTTCAAGGAACTTATGAATACGATGGTATCGGAAATCTATGATGAGATTCAGGCTATCAAGAAAGGCGTGATAACCCCTCCTGACGATCCTTGGGATATAGATACCGGAGTTGGCCCGCTTTCCCAAGAGGGCCAGAAGGTATTCGATAGCCCTGAGATTCAGTATTACGCCAAGGGAACGCCTAATATCGACCCCAAGAAGGGCAGAATTATCATCCCATGACTATCTGGAACCTTAACTTTGCAAAGCAGGCAGAGTTCGGGGAAGATGTTCTGGATATCATCAAGCGTAAACGTATCACCTTCCACGGTTGCCCCCCTTGGTATCTGGAAGTTAACGATGGCGGAGACTTGAAGCTCTGGTTTTACGGACACCGCAATGGCAAGCCTTGGGCTGGTGGTGTGACTATCAAGCATAGAGAGGACATGGCTAATGCTGTAATAGCCGGGGATTGTAATGCTCTCGCAGACGCCTTCGAGCAGATCATCGACCACACAATGAGCAAGTATGAATAAAGTCCGTCAGAGTATTGACTTTAGCCTTCCGTTCTCATTAACATTGAGCGCCTTTACCTTTAAGGGGAAACCCATGAAAAAATATCTGTTGGCGCTGGCTCTTTTTCTCCCGATGCCTGCCTTTGCCCAATCCTCCACGGCCTCCCTTCTAGGCGTTTATACCACGGACAATGTTCCGGCTTTAACCTTCGGCTACACCGATCAGTTTGGTAATTTCACTGGCGGCTCGGTTCTATTTCGTGGCTCTACATCAGGGACATTGACCATTAAGCCCAATGCCACGGCAGGAACAGCTACACTTACGTTCCCGACCGGGACTGATACCCTGACTGCCAATGCAGCAACGCAAACCTTGACCAACAAAACTCTGACAAGCCCGACAATCACTGGCCCGACTATTTCAGGCGGGGCTGTAGGTGCGTCAATTATTTCCAGCCAGACAACGGCTCCCACCACAGCATCATGCGGCAACGGGCCTACGCCTGTTACGGGTACGGACGTTGCTGGACTTATCGCAACTGGGACGGGAACGCCGACGACTTGCGATCTAGTCTTTGCCACTCCCAAGACTACTGTCCCGCATTGCGTTGGCGATGTGACCAGCGGTGTAGGTGTGGTGACGGTTTTAGGCTCGTCCACCACGGCTCAGGTCAATTTCAGTCTCTCCGCTACTGCCACGGGCCTTCAGTATATTTGTATTCAATAAGGCGTGAAATGTGTCTGATGTTGAGGAACTCCAGTTTGGCAGTCCTGAAGGCACCGAGGATTCAAATCCTGCGGAGAACGCCGAATTACACGAATACACCGGCCCTACAGACCTAGAGACATTCAAGAACTGGTACAGGCAAGACCGCGATCATTCTAGGGATTGGCGGCAAGAGGCCCGTGAGCAATATGATTTTGTCGCTGGCTGGCAATGGTCGCAGGAAGATGCGGCTTACCTCAAACTATCTCTCAGGCCGATCATTACCTTTAACCGCATAGGCCCGGTTGTCGATTCCGTTGCAGGATTAGAGGTCAATAACCGGCAGGAAGTCCGTTTCTTCCCCCGTCATGTAGGCGATGCTCAAGTGGACGAGCTTCTTACTGACGCCGCAAAATGGGTAAGGGACGAATGCAATGCAGAGGACGAAGAATCAGATGCCTTCATGGACTTGGTTATCTCAGGAATGGGATGGACTGAGACAAAGACAATTTACGACGAAGAGCCTGATGGGAAATGCGTAATTGACCGGGTTGACCCGCTTCAGATGTATTGGGATGCGACTGCATCAAAGAAGAATCTAGGCGATGCAAGGCGGGTAACAAGGGTCAAGGACGTATCCGTTATTGCAGCGCAGGATATGTTCCCCGGCATTCCGATTACTACCCTCCATGCCGCATGGGCCGATGATACGGCGGCAATGGCGGAAGACCCCCACAACGCCCAACAGGCTCCCTTCTACCGTAACGACCAATCGGGACTAATCGACAAAAATATGACACTTGTTCGCATTGTGGAAACGCAATGGTGGGAGCATGAGACTGTCTATCGGGTAATTGATCCGCTCAGCAAACAGCCTGAGACATTGACGCAAGAGGAATACGCAAAGCTCAGAAAGCGTATTTCCATGGTCAATAAAATCTCACCTGTTCCAATCCCTATGCCCCAAGGTGTCCGGCAGAAGCGCAAGTGCTACTGGAAGGCATTTATTGGCGAGGAAGTCCTAGCGACTTACAAAGGCCCAAGCGAAGGCGGCTTTACCCTCAAGCCCATGACGGGCAAACGTGACAGGAACAAGGGGACTTGGTTCGGGTTAGTCCGGGCGATGGTTGATCCGCAGAGATGGGCTAACAAGTGGCTCTCGCAAAACCTTCACATCCTAAACACGAACGCCACCGGCGGAATTGTTGCAGAGGTAGGAACCTTCCTTAATCCTCAAGAGACAGCAGACAATTGGAGCGATCCTGCCAGCATCGACTACGTTAACAAGGGCATGTTGGATAAGTGGAAAGAAAAGCCAAAGCAGCAATTACCAAATGGCTCCGAGGCATTGATGCAATTCGCCATTAGCTCGATCAGGGACGTATCGGGGGTAAACCTTGAACTCTTGGGCCAAGCCGACAGGACGCAGCCCGGAATCCTAGAGCATCAACGCAAGCAATCCGCGATGACCATTCTCGCTGGCCTCTTCGATAGCTTGAGGCGTTATCGCAAAGAGCAAGGAAAGCTCCTGCTTTTCTACATTACCAAATATCTCTCCGATGGCCGTTTAATCAAGATCGGGGGGCCGTCAGAGGCTAAATACGTTCCATTGGTGCGTCAGCCAGATACCACCCGATATGACGTAATTGTGGATGATACGCCGAATTCCGTTAACATGAAGGAACAGGCATGGATGGCATTGCAGGCAATGATGCCGATGCTGGCTAAGCTTCCGGTTCCATTGCCGGTATGGATGAGCGTCCTGAAATACAGCCCATTGCCTAGCTCCCTTGTGGCTGAAATTGAGGATGGCTTCCAGAATGCACCCCCACAACCAAATCCTGAGCAAGATAAGATCAAGGCGCAGATGCAGATCGAGCAGGCCAAGGCTCAGGCTAACGCCCAAGACGATCAGAGAAGGGCGCAATTCGAGCGTGAGAAGGCTCAATTTGAATTTAGCCTTGACCAGCAACGCTTCGAAGCCGAAATGAAGCTGGAAATGATGAAATCCCAGAACATGCAGCATGTCGAGATGGCAAAACACGCCGCCACCAACATGACCAATCTTCACAAGGCCCGCATGGACAATGAGACTAGGCTTGCGGTCGAGAAAATGAAAACCATGACGAAGCCGAAAGAGAGTAACGATAACGGCGAATTACAATTTAACGAGCGCGGGGAACTCGCATGACGATTGCCAAGCATCCTGACGGTCGCCAGTTTTACTTTGACGATGCCATTCCCAAAGAGGCCATACAGGCTTCGATGAAGCATTTGATGATGAATGAATCTGCTGAGAAGCAGCGTCAAGCACAGGAAGAACAACGCAGGCAAGCCGAAGAGGCGCAACGCAAACAAGAGCAAGCGGCAAAAGAGGACGCCGAGCGCAAACGTCAGGATATGGAGGCAAAGCGCCAGAAGGCGGAATCCGAAGGCCAGAGAAAAGAGGGAATGGCCCGCGAGGATAAGCGTCACTCCGACCACATGCAGATGGGCAAAGCCCAATTACAGATGCACGCTCAAACCGCCTCGGCAATCGAGGAATTAAGCAAGCAATTCGAGTCCCTGAAAGATTTACCGGCACGAATGGATGCTTTAACAAAAGCCGTTACAATGCTCGGACAACAGATCGGCAAATCCACGGATGGTCTGGTCAAGGTCATGAAATCTCCGAGGAAGATTGTTAATAGCCCCAAGGGACGCCCGATAGGTATGCAGATCGAGGATGAGTAATGCCGGTAGTAACCCATCCATTTGTATCTGCGATAGCCGATGATCCTGCTGCCGTTGCAGCCGGTGAAGTTGTCCCTTCAAACTGGAACGCCAACCATACCCTAGCCTATAACATATCAACTTCCACGACAGGCTCATCCGTGACGATGGACGCTTCCGAGGATATCAGGGAAGTGAATCGGGCCCACGCCTTTACGGTCAATTTGCCAACAAGCCCGATAGCAGGAAAGCCATATAGGGTTGTCGATACATCGGGGGCCGCTGCTACCTATAACATCACAATAAGCCCGGCTTCGTATGTCATTGGCTCGAATAATGGGGCATGGACTGGTTACTACAGTACATCTGCTTCGGCGTGGATTCAGACGGCATGAGCGGGGCGTTCCAGTACGGGGCTTTTCAATTCGGGGCTTTTCAGGAAAGTGTTTCCAGTGTTATATTCCAGCCCGGAACAAAAGGGTATAAATACCCCGATAGTGTTTTATGGGAACGAGAGAACAGCTTTGACGATGACGCATTGGCAATCCTGCTGATGATGTATTAGGAGGGCAAAATGGATGACCTGTCACCTGAAGAACAAAAACAATTCGAGCAAATGCAAAAGCAGGAAGCCGAAGAGAAGGTTGTTATCGATGCTGAAAAAGCTGCTCCTGCCGAGAAGATTGAGACTGTCGAAGAGCCTGTTAAAGAGGCTAAGGAAGTTCCTCTCGCGGCTTTGCAGGAAGAGCGCGAACGCCGCAAGGCAGCAGAAGCCGCGACACGCCAAGCGGAGCTAAATCAGGCCCGGTTAGACGAACGCCTGAAGATTATCAACGACCGGCTAAATCCTCCCACGAAGCCACGGGAGATTCCCGACCCCGACAAGGATGCTCTTGGAGCCTTGAAGGCGACTACCGAAGAAATCAAACTGTTCCGCGAGTTCCAGCAACGGCAGCAAGATGAGACACAGCAAAGGAACTATGCCCAAGACATTATGGCCCGCGCTTCGTCTGCTGAAGCCGAGTTTATGAAGCAGAACGAGGATTACGGGGTTGCAAGTGTGTTCCTCAAAAAGTCGCGTCAGGCAGAGTTGGAGGCCATTGGTAAGCAACCTCTGGAAATCCAGCAAATCCTTACCCAAGAGGGGCTTTTGCTGGCTGACGCAGCATTAAAGCAGGGCAAGAATCCGGCTGAGCTTATCTATAATCTGGCAAAGTCTAGGGGTTATTCGCGGCAAACAACTGTTGTCGCGGCACAGCCCGTGACGGATGCCGAAAAGCTTGCCAAGATAGCCGAGGGCCAGAAAGCCAATACCTCGCTCGGAAATGTTAACGCCACGCCTCCAAAACCACAGATGAGCGGCAAGGACTTGCTGGCTATGGACGACGAGCAATTCGAGAAATGGCTTGACAAGCTTCCTACGAAAGAAAGGGCAAAGTTCCTCGGCGCTTAATTTAATTGGCCGAGGTATTGATTTTGCAAAAAAGAAAGTGTTAGGTTTCGACAATGGCGCTAGAACCGCAAGTTGATGCATTGCTTGATAATGCCACTTTGACCAAGGGCATTGACAATGGCTCTATGGGTCAAGTTCTGGCGCAACTCAAAATCATCACTTTCCTTCTGCGAGAAGGGCTTGCTGTTAACGTAAGCGATGAAGATTTGACCATGTTCCAGTTGAATAACCCACTATCCCCACAATAGGAGAACAAAATGCAGCCCACCGGCCTCGTAGGACAAGTAAACAAGATTGCTGATGGCTCTACGAACGTCCAGTTCAAACAGGGTAATCAGGGCAATGCCATTGTCGATCAGTTGCATGGCAACTGTTACGAGGCCGCGCTCCGCGGGAACCTCTACACGCTTGCCAATCAGGCTGCAGTAACGACGACCGCTGGTCTTGCCACTACGTTTACCGGGCTTGCTATTGCCAATCCGTCCGGTTCTGGTGTTAACCTCATCCTGCGCCGTTTCTCTGTTGGTCAGGTTGCTGTTGCAGTTGCAGGTTCGGTAGGATTAATGGCGGGTGCTGGTGCAGCCGCAGGAACCCTTGTCCCGCAAAACTGCCTCATTGGTGGCCCGACTTCCAAGGCTACCGGCAGCGCGAGCGCCACCATTGCAACGCCCATCCTGCTTGGAACGTACGGCTCTGTTGGCTCACTTGCGACTACGGGTTATGGCCTTCAGCCGGGGATCGTGGTCGATCTTCAGGGCTCAATCGTCGTTCCTCCCGGCCAGTATTTGGCCTCCTACACCACCGCTGCTTGCACTTCAGCGTTTGTATTCGGCTTCGTTTGGGAAGAGTGCGCGGTATAAAATAATTCTGGTGCAGCTATTGACTTTGAGAGTGCCGAAAAATTAATATGAAGTTCTGCTCATAGGCCAGTTGTCTATGTCTCGCCTCCGCTCCTGCGTTATGGACGGTTTCGCTTAATCCCTGCGGTATGGGATTACCAATCGAAACCAGATAACCATAATAGGCAGGAGATTACTAATGGCCGTCACTTCTTATGGCACTAATGACCCACTCGCGGTAAAGCTCTGGGCCAAGACGCTCAATGTTGAGGTCTTGAAGGCCACATGGGCTTCAAAGTTCATGGGCGAAAGCTCTGACAACATCATCCAGATCAGGGATGACACCACGAAATCAGCCGGTGACAAGATCACCTATGGCTTGCGTATGCAGCTTTCCGGTCTTGGCGTGATTGGTGATGGTACATTGGAAGGCAACGAAGAGTCGCTTACGACTTACTCGGATTCAATCGTCATCAACCAGCTTCGCCATGCCGTTCGCTCTGCCGGTCGCATGAGCCAGCAGCGTGTTCCGTTCAGCATCCGTCAGGAAGCCCTTTCCGGCTTGCGGGATTGGTGGACGAACAGGCTCGATCTTGGTTTCATGAACCAGATTTGTTGCAATACTGCCGAGTCTAACTATGTTGCGACAGGCGGAACGCAGAACACGGGCCTTCAGGCTCCGTTTAGTCTGCCTAGTACCAGCGGTGCCACCGATGTTCATTATCTCTCGATGAATGCCACGGCAGGCGACGAGAACATCACCTCCGCCAATACCATGACATTGACAATGGCCGATAGGGCCGTTGAACGTGCAACAGGCTCCCTTGGTCTGGGAACCTCGAATGCCGGTTATGCCCCGGTTCGCCCGGTCAAGGTCAATGGCTCCGAATGGTATGTATGGTTTTTGCATCCGTACCAGATCACGGACATTCGCACCAATACCTCAACCGGACAGTGGCTCGATATTCAGAAGGCCGCAATGACGGGTGGCGAGGTCGAGGAAAACCCGATCTTCACTGGAGCCTTGGGTGCATACAATAACGTTATCCTACACAAGGATCAGCGCGTCACAACGGGTGTAAGCTCTGCAACCAGCACCACGGCTGAAACCACGGTTCGGCGCTCGGTCATTGCTGGCGCTCAGGCTTGTACGCTTGCCTACGGGCGTGAGTCAGGCAAGGAAAAGTACACTTGGGTCGAGGAACTCTTCGACTACGAGAACCAGTTGGGTGTCTCGGCTGGCTTGATTTACGGCATGAAATCGACGCAGTTCAACAGTTCGGTGTTCGGCCTGTTTGTCTGCTCAAGCTACGCCGCTCAGCACTAAGGGGGAATGAATGGCTACAGCATATAAATCTCAGCAGATCACGGCAGGCAAACAGCCGCGTGTTCTCCCTACGGGTGTTGAGGTGTTGCAGGTTGCAACATTCCTTAACTCAACCGCCTTCGTCATCAACGATACGATTGCTTTGGTACAGATTGAGGCCGATCCGTCAATTACCAATAATGGCCCGGTAGTGACCCGGACAACCATTGACATGCCTCCCATGGATAGCTCAACGGGCTTTACGTGGATTCTTGGCGATAGCGTCACGACAAATCGCTACATCACGACTTCCACGCTCGGCCAGTCGAGTGCCGGTGGTATCGTGGGAATGAACTCCGAGGGTGGTCTAGGTTTTGCTCCATTCCTCTCTGCCTTCGGAGCCTTCAGTACCTACACGGCTGTTTCAAATCAGGTCTATACGGTTGTCCTGAAGGTCACGGCTGCTGCCACAGGTACTGCAACGACCGGCAACACGATCACGGCTGTTATCGGCTACTCTTACGATCCCTAAAGGAGTCCTATGAAACACGGCTATCACGGTTCTCCGAAGGAGACTCACAAAATACACGGCGGGAAGGCGATGGTTCCCAAGGAACTCACCGCGACTTCCATGCCGGGTAAGGCCGCAATGCGGATCAAGCCTCAGATGAGCGGTTCGCAGTTTGAGGGCGGAGAAAAGACCAGCGGTAAGGCGAAGGGACTTCGCACATATCGAGAGGAATGAGATGAGGGTTGAATGGCTGTTTCTTATAACTACGGACAGCTTCAGGCCCAGATTGCCTTTGAACTCGGCCAGCGCACAGACCTTCTGAGCATTCCTGCTGGTTCTGGGCTGGCCCTTTCACCCGTCCAGCAAGCCATTCAAAACGCGATTGCCAAGTGGGAACGCGAGCATTTCTACTTCAATGAAGTAGAGGCAATAAATACTTGTAATACTTCAAAGGGCGTAGAATTTTATACAGCTACAGCGCCCGCTGGTTCTCCTTGGTCGTTTATTGCCGCGCAAATCCATATCGACAAGATATGGGTCTTGATTAGCAATAATCGCTATTCGCTTAATCCGCGCACAGAACAATATCTCTCAGATACATCACTTAATCCTAGCGTCCAAGGTCAACCTATCGACTACGCCTATTATGCCGAGACAATAAGACTCTATCCCATACCGGATGGTATTTATCCAATCACGATTGAGGGAACGCAAAGATTTTCTACTTTGCAAAACTCATCTGACAGCAATTCTTGGACGACAGACGCCGCTGATTTAATCAAGGCGGAAGCCAAGATGGACTTGCTGAATAACGTCCTGAAACAAAGTGATCTGGCGCAAGTCCAAAAGAACCTGATCTATGGCGACCCCATGAACCCGCAGGATCAAGGGTATATCCACGCCCTTAGAAGCGAAGGGGTACAGCGTCCCGCACAACTCAAAGCAAGGGCTCATTACTTCTGATGCGTAGCGATACCTCACCCATTGTCCTCAAGCCTGCCGATTACAGCCCGGATATGCCGATCTATGAAAATCCGGGATCAGGCAACATCCAGAACGCCATTCCCCTGACTCCGAACAGCTATGGCCCATTTCTCGGACTTGCAGCCTATGGCTCGGCAATCAGTGGGCAATGCTTGGGGGCAATATGTGCAGAGGATGCCGATGCCACAAACTACGTTTTTTGCGGTGATGCAACCGATCTATTCGTGTATTCCGACAGCACTACTCCCACTAATGTAAGCAAGAGTTCGGCAGTCTATACACTTTCTACAGGGCAACGCTGGCGCTTTCTTCAGTTCGGCCAATATGTCTTGGCGACCGACTATGCCGATCCAATTCAGTCTTTCCTCTTGGGAACATCGACAAAGTTTGCCGATCTTGCGAATGGGAATATTTCGTCACTCACGCTTGTTGCCGGAACAGGCTATACGCCGGGAACCTATGCCCTAGCCGTAACGGGGGCTGGAGGCGGATCGGGCTTTGCCGGGACTGTCACGGTCAATGGCGGCGGCGGCTTGGCAAGCTATGTAATAACCAGTGTAGGAAAACTTTACCCTCAGACTGCCACGATTGCCATTCCAGCAGGAGCCGGGTCTGGATCGGGTGGCTCCATCACGCCTACCATTCAGACAATTGCCCCTAACGCCCGGTACATTGCGGCAATAGACGGATGGTGCGTCGTTGCCGGGACGAACGATTCTGTGAACGGAAACAATCCTCAAAGGGTATGGTGGTCTGCCCTCAATGATCCGACCGATTGGCCGGTTGTCGGGACTTCGACTTCTGCCGCTCTTCAATCAGGTTACAACGATCTATTCGGTGACGGCGGCTGGAATATGGGCATTGTCGGAAACCTTGGCAATGCAGACGGTGCGGTGTTTCAGGAAAGAACCGTTTGGCGAATTTTGCTTGCTGGCCCTCCCGGAACCTTCTCATTCATTCAGGCTGAAGGCGTGAAGGGATGCGTTGCTCCCAACTCTATCATTCACCTTGGCCCGCTTTGCTATTATTGGGCGCAGGACGGAATCTACAAGTTTGACGGCTCCCAAAGCTTTCCATTAGGAGCTAATAGAGTAGATCGCACGATTTATTCTATGGTCGATTTTTCCAACATCAATAGAGTGGATGGATGCGTCGATCCGACCAATAAGATGATTTATTGGGCTTTCCCCTCGCTCTCAAACTCAAACGGAAATCCCGATACAATCCTTGGATATAATTGGGTATTGGACAAGTTTTCTCTCATTACCGGCGTTACTTGCGAGACAATGTTTTACTCGCTTTCGTTCGGAACCACGCTTGCCAATATGCCGGGAGGAAATCTGTCTCAGATAAATGTCCCCCTTTCCTCCCGTTTGTGGACAGGCGGAACGCTCAACCTGTCTGGATTTAACACAAGTCACCAGCTTTCCTATTTCAACGGAATGACACTTCAGGCCACGCTCGATACGATGGAAATCCAGCCCTATCCGGGGCAAATGTCATTCGTCCAGAATACCCGTCCCCTTGTTGATGGTGGGTTGCCGACCGTTGCACTCGCAGCAAGAAATCGCCTTATCGACACATCATCCTTTAATTCTGCGGCTCCGATAAATTCCTTCGGGACTTGCCCTAATACAGTTAACGGACGCTACATCAAGGCTGAAGTGGTTATTCCTGCCGGTAGCCAGTGGACGCATGTCCAAGGTGTTGAGCTAGAAGCCATTCCGAACGGTGTCCAATGACCTATCCTGCTGTCCCGGTTGCCTTTGCAGACGAGAAAACGCACCGCCGCATTTTGGCGGAAGCCTCAAATCGGCACAATCAGGGGAAATTTAACTGTTTTATCGAAGTGACTCTGGTTGCCAATGCCGCGACGACAAAGATAAACGATCTTCGCATTACGGCGACTAGCGTCCTGCTTTTCATGCCAACAACTGCCCATGCGGCGACTGAACTGGCTACGCTCTATGTCCCGGAAAGCACCATTTTGCCTCCTATCGGTACTTCATCTGGAAGCGCGGTGATCCATCATGCCAACAACTCACAGACCGATAGAACCTTTAGAGTAGGAATCTTTGGATGACATTCTTTAACCCTGCACAAATGCAATCGACCATGAACAGCCCCTATTATGCTCAGCTTATGCAGCAGATGCAGGGCGGTGGAATGATGGGGCAACCCCAATCTGGTGGTCAATTTCCTGCGCCCGGAGCGCCGCAGATGCCGCAGGCTCAACCGGCCATGTCTGCCTACAAACCATCTCCTACAAGCAATACACAGCCTCCGCAGGGCTTTTTTCAGCAGATGATGGGAAGCCCGCAGGGCATGGCCCAAGGTGTCCAAGGGCTTCAGGGCATGGGCAATATGATGGGAAGTTTAGGGAGTAATTTAGGAGCCGCAGGAAGTTGGGCAACCTCACAACTCCCCTATGCAATGAACAGCATGGGAATGGGTAATACGGCTTACGATATGTTAGCAGCGCAAGACGCAATTCCGATGGCTGCTTCTGCTACGTCTGCGGCTTCCGCAGCAGCCCCCTCGTTCTTCGATTCACTCTTGGCTTTCCTATGAACACAGCAATTGTAGGCATACCCTCGACCCAACTAGCTGATTGCTGGAATGGTATCAAGCATATGGTCACTGATGCCTGCACCCATTCCAACGGAAAATATGAGGCCATAGATATTCTTCATGCCCTGCTCAGGGAACACATGCAGTTATGGGCTATTGTCGGAGAAACGGGAATAAGCGCGATTGTTATCAGCGAAATCGTCAATTATCCGAGGATCAGGGAGTTCCGCATTCTAGCCACTACGGGAGAGGGCATGAGCGATTGGCTTCATCATCTCGCGGCGCTTGAGAATTGGGCCAGAAGTCAGGGTTGCCAAGCCTCAGAGGCTATCGCAAGGCCGGGGTGGGAAAAAGTGTTAAAAAGCGAGAATTACAAGCGCACCCATATTATACTAAACAAGAGCCTCGGAAGCTCGGAGACAATGCAATGAGACTAGAACTTACGCCCTATAGCAACCGCCCATTCCTGAAATGCCGGGATCAAAACATCTGCCATTTTGGCGGCGGATCACAGGACGCAACGACAAGCGGAGGCCCGTGGAAACCGCAGCAGCCTTATCTAAAGGGGCTGTTTGGGTCTGCCCAGAGTCAGTACCAAGATTACACCCCGCAGTATTTTGGGTACAACGGAACCTCCGGTGGAACTCCGACACAGACGGGATCAAGCCAAGTCTCCCCCTTCAATTCTCAGGAAACCGGGGCTATCTCCCAGATCGGCCAGCTTGGAGCAAATGGGACACCAACATTGGATTCCGCAAATAGCGCGGTTAATCAGTACGCCAACGGCTCGATGTTGTCCGGCAGCAACCCCTATTTCCAGAGTGTCACCAATCAAATCCAAGGGTCACTTACTCCGGGTCTAATGTCTGCCTTTAGCCAAGGAACAACCGATAATCCGAACGTAGCCTATGCCGCCTCGCAGGGTCTAGGAAATGCGGTCGGTCAAGCTGCCTCGCAGAATTACGAGACACAGAGCCAGAACCAGCTTAACGCCGCCAGCATGGCCCCGTATATGTATAACACTCAGTTGGGTGGCGCGAATGCCGCGCTTACGGCAGGCCAAGCCTCACAGACGCAGGCGCAGAATGAATTGAGCAATCAAGTCAACGCCTATAATTACTACCAGCAACTCCCGTACAATCAGATCAACCAGTACGCGAGCCTTATCAACGGAAACTACGGAACGCAAAGCACTCAGAGCGTCCCGCAGCAAAGCCTGCTCGGCTCTATCTTCAGCGATGCCCGGTTGAAGGAGAACATCAAGAAAGTCGGGAAACTCGATAACGGGCTTCCGGTCTATAGCTTCAATTACATCGGAGAACCGACGACTCATATCGGCCTCTTGGCTCAGCAAGTGCAAAAAGTCCATCCTAAAGCCGTCAGCACCTATAAATCATTGTTGATGGTGGATTATGCTAAAGCCGTGGAGATGGCATGACCGACACAAGCAACACAGACAGCGGGGATAGCTGGTTATCTCAAATAGCCAAGTTTATCGGCTCAGGATTCACGCCTGACACAATGCCTGCATGGGGCGCTCTGGCAGGCTTGGGCCAAGCCGCGACCCCTCATGCCGGACGCGGAATGGGTTGGGGGAATGCTCTAATCCAGACCGCCGCAGATGTAGGCAAGGATGCTGTGGCGGGCTACAAATCTGGTCTTGAGTCCAAACAAAAACAGATGATGCTCGATTACTACCAGAACATGATGGGCGGTCAGCCTTCTCCGGGCGCAGGGAATAATCTTGTGTCAGGGGGGAATCCTACCCCCGGTTCACTTAACGGCGGCACAAGCCAACTCTATGCCATGCAGCAACGTGGAATGGCGCTTACGCAAGCCCCCGATCCTACAGGAAATACTCAACGCGCTGGCGCACAGCTTATTCAGGCGGTCAAGAGTGTGATCGGAGAAGGCAAGGAACTTAATCCAGATGGTTCCGTTACTCCATTGGCTGGTTACAATAAGGCAGTAGGTTTAACCGAGGCTACCAAGCAGGAACAGACCCCGCGCGAAACGGCACAGAAAACTTACCAGTTTATGACGCCTCCTGCACTTCAGAATAATTTCGGAAGCCTCGCGCCTGCCGTCACATCCTCTGCCTTGCAAGACATTACTGCGAACAGGGAACCGGCAGGACAAGGGCCGGGGAACCAGACACCACCTGACGGACAAGGCCAAGAGGTTCCACCCGTCGATATGGCGACCCTGATGGCACAACAGCAACCTCCGCCACCCCCTCCGCCTCCGGGGGCTAATCAATTACCGCCTCAACCACCCGCACAAGGAATGGCCCCGCAAGGGGATGCCTTGGCTGCGTATCGTCAGCAACAAGGAATGCCTGCGCCGCCTATTGATGCCCAAAGGGGTGCGATGGGGATTCCTATCGGCTCTTCTTCGCCTCAACCATTGCCGCCACAAGGCCAACCTCCAATGCAGGGGCAACCGCAGGGTATGCTGCCGCAAGCCCCTGCACCACGCCAAGCCGCATTTATGCCGCCTCAGGCTGTGCCTCCGCAAGGGCAGATGGCAACTCCGCAACCTAATCCCTTATCTTCCCTGATTGCTCAGCAACAGAACCCACAGGCGCAAGCCGCTCTTCAACAATATCCAAATATCGCCAAAGGCTCCGATGGGACACCCTTGGTTGCTGGTGATGGCAAGCCGTTGCTTCCGCAACTTGCCAATAACCCAACTTATGCACCAAGCAAAACCGGCCCCGTATGGAATACAACGCCAAGCGAGAACACCAATACTGCTGTCGCCGCTACAAATAAACAGGTAGAGAAAAATATCTCCGATCTTTCGGAAGGAACTTCCTCTATGGGTGAGTTGGCTTCTGTTCTCAGCAATGAACAAGCCGCGACAAACAAGCTGACTCAATTATTCCAGCAGACAAAGATGGGCGGTGCGGTTCAAAACTGGCCGGATATTGTTAGAGAGGCTGCGGCTGCTGGTTTTGTCACCGATCCGTCAACTATCCATAGTCTCGCAGACACACAGCAAGCCTTGGCAATCTCATTAAGACAGGTTTTAGGGGACTTGAAGAATACCAGCATCGGTGGTGGCGAAGGTACTCCGATGCGTATCTTCGGAACGGAAGTTAGCGCCTCGTTAGAAAAAGCAATCAACCCGCAATTACAGCCGGATGCTCTTTTCGGACAGATGAGTTTTGTAAACGGAGTAACGGGGCGTGGTCTTGACGCATTGAAACAATGGGATGTCGCGGGAGGTAGAAACAACACACTTGATAATGGGCGTACCATGTTGCCTGCGGATTATATGCGCCAATTTACTCTTAACCACCCCATTGATGCTTACAGCAAATCATGGGAACAGAACACGGCCCCGTTTGCGGGGATGAAGGGATCATCTGGGACAAATAATTGGATCAGAGTTAATGGAAAGCTCGTCCAGCAATGACACAGCAAGTTACCCTTGAGGACGGATCGGTTCATGCTTTCCCGGATGATGCAACGCCAGATGAGATGACGACTGCGCTTGCTGCTGTATCTCCCCCTCAAGACCAGAATTACCGACTTGCCAAAATGGGGGGAAGCAAGATAGTCGAGGGATTGGAAAATTTTGCTGGCGCTCCCGGCGATATTGCGGATTTATACGAAGGCTTTATCGGAAGCCCATTTTCCAGAATGATGCAAGGCCAGAAACCGCAATTCGGCGTTCCTGACCCATCAATTACTGGCCCCATAAATTCTGTATTGCCAAACTCTCAGCAAACTATCGGAGCCAGCAATGCTGCTGGCGTTACGAATAGACCTGATTTAGCGCCGCAAACAGAGGGGGAGAATTTATACGCATCGACAATGAAAGGTGTCGGGTCAACTGCCCCACTTGCATTGTTTGGTGGCCTTTCTGCTATTCCAAATTTGATAGCTCAGGGAGCCGGAAGTGGTTTCGGCCAACAAGTAGCAAAAGATTATTTGCCTAATTGGATGCCGGGGAAAGAAGCTATTGGGTCGGTTCTTGGTGGATTCGGTGCTGGTGGCGCAGAGAATCTTGTTGAGAAAGGTATAAATGCAGCAAGCGGTGCGACTTCCGATCTTCTGAAATCCTACCAGAACCTTGACATTAAACCCAGACTTGTCGGAGATGTTTCCCAAAATCCTACCATGCAGGCATTGCAGGGTTTTGCCACGAAAGCTCCTTTCGGTGCTAATCCGGTTAGAGAAGCAAGCAAAGATACGCTTGATGAGTTTGGCAATGCGGTTAACAAAACAGCAGATATAATGGGCAGTTCTCAAACTTTACAGGAAGCCGGTCAAACACTCCAAGACCACGGCAAAATATGGATGAAGGATTTTAAGAACGCTCAGGAATCGGCGGCGAACGATGTTGCTCAAACGATTGGCACTAATGCTCCTGTCTCTCCTAGCAACACAAGATCGGCAATCGGACAATTAACCCTTTCTTCGAATGGCAACCAAGCATTATCAGATGCTCTTAAAAGCCCAACGACACAGGACATTATTAATGTCTTGGCGGAAAACGGAAATAACCCTTTAACATGGGAACAGGCTGCCGCGCTTCGTACAAAAGTCGGACAAACTTTAGAGTCCACACACTTGATCGGAACACAAGAGCAAGCACAAGCGAAACTGCTTTACGGCGCTCTTACGAAAGACATGGAAAACGGCGCTCTCCTTTCTGGAAGCTCGGCAGGATTGGCTAAATTCAGAGCCTCTAACTTGCTGACTTCCCAAGGCCATGATTTTGTCGATAATGTTCTAGGTGATGTGATGAACGCAACACCAGAGCAGGCTGCCTCTGGTTTGCTTGCTTCGGGGACTAAAGGAGGGACGAAATTGCAGATGTTAAGAGATGAAATGCCTGAAGCAGCCGACGAATTAGGATCAGCAAGCATTAGAAGAATGGCGGCTGGCGAATCAAACGCTTCTGGCGGGAACGCGGTTTCTCCGTCCCGCTGGCTTTCTAACCAAGACCCTACAAGGCGTCTAGCTCCAGAGGCCAACGCTGCCCTTTTCCCCCACCCAGACGTGCAGGCACGGATGCAAGACCTTGATAAGGTAGCGCAATCAATGCGTTCCACGGAAGCATTTGTAAATCATTCCAATTCGGCGTCTAATCTTGAAGTAGCTTCCATGTTCGCCGCCCCCGAAGCTATTGCGGCTGGTGCTGTCGCCGGTCACGAGGTCGGGGGTGTTCCGGGAGCCTTAGCAGGAGGCACACTTGCAGCCACTCCTTTTATGGCTGGCCCTCTGGCCGGTCGTCTTTCTACTTCTTCTGCGCTGGCACGATTGATGGCGACCCCTTCGGTTGCACAAAAATTAGGCAAAGTTCCTACTTATCTAAATTCTGCTCTTGTGCCGTTCTCTTTAAACGGAGGACAGTAAAATGGGATCAGATATTTCCAATTCGGTATGGTCAACCACGGACGCGTCAAACAATGCGGCGAGTCCTAACGGTTATAGTTCCAGCACCACACCGGCCAACGTGGTCGCCATTCAGCAAGCCGAGCGGGGCGCACTCAAAAGATTATACGAACGCCTCGGCCCTGCTCTTACTAGTACAGGATCGGCCAACGCCTATGTTGTCACTCCATCGAATACCGGCTACCCGGTAGCCTTAGTCCAAGGTGACATTTATTGCTTCATTGCCAACTTCACAAATTCAGGCGCGGCTACGCTTGCTTACAATGGCCTCACGGCTACCGCTATCACAAAGATGGGGACAAGCGGCCCTACAGCCTTAACCGGAAACGAAATTCAGACCAATCAGGTTGTGATTGTCGCCTATGACGGGACGCAATTCCAGCTTGTCTCTGCTTTGCCTGCACCATCTCAAACGGGTTATGCGGCTTTAACCGGGGCTTCATTCTCTGGTGCGGTAAACTTTGCCCAAGGCGCAAACATTGCCTCTGCTTCGACCACGGCTATCGGAGCCGGAACCGGAAATTATATCAACATCACCGGAACAACCACGATTACCGCCTTTGACACGGTACAGGCGGGGACAGAACGCATACTAAACTTTAACGGCATTCTGACGCTTACTTACAATGCCTCTTCCCTCATTCTTCCGGGTGCTGCGAACATCACGACAGCCGCAGGAGACATAGGGCGCTTTGTTTCTTTGGGATCGGGGAATTGGGTCTGCACCGCTTACAGCAAAGCCTCCGGCAATCCTGTCGCTACGGCTATCGCATTAGCGACTTACCTTGGGTTTACCACTTCGGCTTCTGCTAACGGATACGTGAAATTGCCAGGGGGAATAATCGTTCAATGGGGAAGCGCGACAGGCGCTTCAGGCTCAACGAGTGTCGCCGCAACATTTCCGCTGACCTTCCCCACAAATCTTTATCAGATCGTCCAGAATTATGGCGACAGCGGCCATAGTGGGAGTATCGGCATAACATCATCTTCGACTGCCGGAGCCACTTTTCATATTACATCGACTCCCTCTGGAACGGCGACAGTAAACTATATTGCTATAGGCAATTGATGAGAGTCGTAGCCTTTATATTCACTCTTCTGCTAAGCCAGCAAGCTTGGGCCTTATCCACACCTCCCAATTGTCCGACTTCTGGCGGAACGCAGGCGCTAAATTACCTGACGGCCACTAATGCTTACTCATGCAATGCAATCACGGCTGCGCCAGCAGGAAGTGCTGGTGGTGATTTAACCGGCTCATACCCAAACCCCGCACTCGCGAACACGGCTACAGCCCGTTCCGATCTTGGCCTTGGCTCCATTGCCACGCAAAACTCAAATAACGTATCCATCACAGGCGGGAATGCTCTAGTAACCACCTTGACGGCTACAACCGGAAACATCGCCACACTGAATTTCACGAATGCGTTGGGAACGACGATTACAGCAACGAACCACGAAGGCACGAGCATGGCGTTGTCAGGAACGGCAACGGTGGGGTATCTCGCGTCAACCACAACTCCGATCAGTGTACCGTCTGGCGGAACTGGGTTTCAGGGTGCGACTCAATATGGCCTGATTCTTGGAAATGGTTCGAGCGCATTAAGCGTCCTGTCGCCGACCACAACGCCAGGATTAGCCCTTATATCAACTGCTACGGCTGCGTCGTGGCAGGCCACGGCGAGTGGTGTCACGTGGCCGACTTCTGGCGATGTCGTAATCAGTAACGGCACTAATACGCCCGCTGGCGTAGCCGAAGTTGATGGCGAGTGTCTGGTGGGAACAACCGGAAGCTGGGTCGCAGGATCATGTGGAGGCGGCGGCAGCTCTCCGGCAATAAACGCGACCACGTCTGCGGCGACGTATTACCCGTTGTTTGCGACGAACACGAGCGCGTCTGCAACCAATCTCTATATCGACAAGGCGTCCCCTTGGTCTTATGTCGCCTCTACCGGATTAACCGGAATTTTAGGTATTACGACGACCACATTCACGGATAACGGAAACGCGTCGCTTGCGGGGACAACGACATTTTTGGGCGCGATCCATGCGACAGGTCTTTCGAGCGGAACGGTTGCGGCGGGTTCTTACTTGGGCCTTAATTCCAGCAATCAGGTCGTTCTGGGTAACGGCGGAAGTGGAAGTTCTACAATTGTCGGCCCACAAGGACGCTTGACGCTTCAATCCGGTCAGCCCGTCCAAAATGCAGATCAAACTGGTGTCTCTACGGTTTATTATGATTGCTATACGGGAAACCAGGTTCCTGTCGGCTCATCGCCAGCGTTGCTTACAATTGGATCGTGCGAAATTTCTATGGGGCTTGATGCCGTAACGCCGCACATTGCAATCAGCACGTTATACGATATTTTTGGCATTTCTAATTCAGGCTCTTTGGCGCTTTGTACCGGCCCTGCATGGTCAAGCACCACAGCGAGGGGAAGCGGAGCAGGAACGACAGAATTGCAACTTAACACAGGGATTTGGACTAACAAAAATTCCCTCACACATTGTTGGGGGGGTGCGTCTGGGACAACCGATTACGGATCAATTTCCGCCAACGCAGGAACATATTTGGGAAGCCTATATGCAACTGGAACAGGCCAAACCAGCATGACTATTTTACCTGCCGCTGCATCAACTGGCCCGAATAGTTTCTTGGGTCTTTATAATGCATATAACAGGGTTCCGATAAAAGCGTCTGCTTTGGATAGCACTACATCTTGGGCTTACACGACTGCGACATGGAGAACTGCGAATAATAGTTCTAACAACAGAATTTCATTTATTGACGGATTGCAACAATCACAATTTGACACTAGTTATGTGGTTTTGGCTAATCCTGCGAACGCAGCCGGTGAGTGTTATTCTGCACTTAATCTCACATCAACAAGTGCTACTCCGACCCATATTTGCGGGATGGCTTCCACTGTTACTGCGACCCTTGGTTTTGGTGATAGTATAAACTGTATCCAAAATTTTTATCCACAAATAGGACTTGCTTATGTTCAGGCAATGGAAGAGGGGGATGGGACTCATTCTTGCAGATTCGACGCTAACGGTACTTACCAATTTCTTTCAATTAATATAGGAATGTAAAGTGCCTACCAACCTCAACCTAAAAAGGAAAATACCATGACCGTTTCTCCTACAATCGTTGCCAATCTTGATCTTACCGCTCAACAAGCAGATGTCGCCAGCACCACTCTTTTAACGGCTCCTGCCGATACATTGTATCGTGTTACAGCCTACTCTGTTGTTACCCAACAGGCCACCACATCCGGGCAAGCTCCGATTATTAACATGACGTACACAGACGCAGACAGCGGAGTAGCTCAGAGCGTTTTGCTGGCCCAGAAGATCGTCAATACGAACGGGAAAATCTGTAATGTTCTCGTCAATACGAGCAACCTTTTCCCTTATATATTTAAGGCGAAGAGCGGAACGGACGTAGATATTTTTACCAATGCTTACCTCAGCACTGGAGCAACTCCTCTTCACTTCGCCCTTCACGTTGTTCTCGAACAAATGCAGTAACCGAGGGACGGCGGCTAACAGCCCCCGTCTTACTACAGGAAAAAAAGAATGAATGAGGCTGACTATGAGAGAAGGCAAAGCGTGGCTGATCTAGCCAATGAAGCCTATACGGGGGTTAAAGTGCTTGCATCGAGATTCGAGACACATGACAGGACTTGCACGGAACGCTACAGGTCTTTGCAAGGATGGCTGAAAAGCACATTCTTTACTCTTCTTTCTGCCCTAGGCTTTCTTGTTTTCTACATGCTGACGCGGGGAAGATCATGACGGACACGACCATTCCTCAAACCAAGACTGTCAAAGCAGCCAATACTACTCTCGATGTTATCCTGAGAATGGTATGCCAAAACATTACTCCCTCAATTGTAGGCTTTTTCTGTGCCAAGCTTCCTCTGATTGCCGAGGCTACATGGTACGAAATAGTCGTATTTGTCCTAGCCGCAGCAGGGAATGCCATTAACCAATATACACAAGATGGGTTTTGGGGTAGTATCTCGGCCCTAGTCCTTTACGTGCGCCGAGGATTTAAGAAAATAAAATCCGCAACCGATGAACCTTTACAATAGGAGATAGAAATGGGCTTACTCACCACAGCAATAGACGATATCGAGATTGATGCCGAAACCGCCTTCAAGGCAATCGAGCAGTTCATAGACGATACGGTCTGGCCTGATCTGAAAACCTTCCTCTCGGTATTCGATCCGCTAGAAGCCAAGGCACTTCTGGCCGACTTGATCGGGGCCATTCCTACGGCAGAGACAGGTAATCTTCCCGGTGCAGCCATTCAGGTTGCCACGCAAATAGGCCCTCAGACGGTTGCTAACGCCAAGGTAGCCTTGGCGGCAGTTACCGCACAAAACGCACCAGCGGCCACGCCCGCGAACCCGTAATGTGGTTCCTTAAGCTCCTTGGGGCCGTAGGGGGTCTAGTTAACTGGTTTTTGGGTAAGGAACAGCAAAAAATAGGTATGGACGAGCAAAAGCTGGCAGACGACCAAAAGACCTTGGAGGGCGTTAATGCAAGGCAAGAAATTGAGCAAGCCAATTCTAGCCTCTCTGATGCTGCTATCCGCGACAAGCTGCGCTAACGCTCCTAGCCAGAACGAGTGTTTTTTGTTCCACCCCATAACGCCTAGCTGCACAGACGTTGATACCATGTCAGCCCCCCTTGCCCGGCAAATCCTAGATCATGACGAGACAGGCCGGAGCCTCTGCGGGTGGCCTAGAGTTAGCGCGTGTGGGAATAAGGGGACAATCTAGTGGACGTTCAAAGACTAACAGCCAGCATTCAACAGCACGAGGGGCTAAGCCTAAAAATCTATCAGGATTCCGTTGGAAAATGGAGCATAGGCTATGGGCGAAATTTATCAGATATCGGGATTTCGCCACCAGAGGCAGAGTACCTGCTCGGCAACGACATACAATCAGCCATACATCAGGCTCAGGCCCAAGAATGGTGGCCCAATGTCAGTCTCAATGACGCACGATCAAGGGCATTTGTTGAGATTGTCTTTAATATCGGCCTTGGAGTTTTGGCTGGCTTCCGCAAGGCTCTTGATGCTGCAATGCGATCTGATTGGAATGCCTGTAGCGCAGAGTTTCTTGACAGCCTATGGTCGCGTCAAGTCGGCAAGAGAGCAGAGACTCTCTGCGCTATGATCCAGACGGGAAGCGATTAGCGCCCCTCCAAGAACTCATCAGCTTGGGCGATGGCTGTTCTAGCCCAATGTCCTTCATCCTTGATTTGTGGAATGAAATTATCTGGGCTGCTATCGTCGGCTACTACTCGCGTGTAATGCGTGAGTGCTTCTCTCAACTGCCTGATAAGGGCGATGGGGTCGGTCATTGAAGAAATCCTCCAACAAACAAGAAAGCGTGCGCCCCGACAAAAGACCAATAGCGTGGCTGCCATTTCTTTTTATTTGTGGTGAAGAAAATAAAAAACAGAATTTCTGCCCCTATCAGGAGCAGAAATTTCGCTAAATATATACCGAACGGTTCCATTTTATCTCTTCTCTCCCGGTGATGGGGGCTGCACTTCCTCAGCGGTCGCGGCGAGAGCTTTGTCGGCTATTTGGTGGATTAATTTTTCTTGTGAAAATTCGCGGGCCAATATGGGGTTAACCACAGTTTTAATTTCTTCGAGTGCTGTGCGAAGCGCAGCGATCTGTTCGGCGGGGGTTTTCATTATTCATCCCTCGTTGATTTAATAAGCAAGTCAGCGGCGGCGAATGCCAACTGAGATTTCGTGCAGACTTGATAATGACGCACGGCTCCTTCTTTATCGAGGAGGACAATTATCCCCTCGATTACATCGGGATAATCGAGGACAATTATCCCCTTGGTTACATCGGGATAATCACTGATTAAGTCTTGCACCAAAATCTTTATATCGCTGTATTTCTTAGCTGCGGGAAAATTATGGATGCTCATTTCATCTTCTCCATCTTGATCTGCGCCGGGGTGGGTTTCCATTCGTCCCAAAGCCGAACCCATTTGTTATATTTCTCGCGACGATATTTTACACAGATCATGTCTTATCCTTTGCGCTGGCAGGGGCGGATTTAAGGGCGCGAATCGCTTCCTCACATTCGATGTAGGCGAGAGCAATATCTTCGTGGTTACCGGGGAAAACCGTAGCGCCTGTGTCGCCTTCGGTTTGGCCATATTGTGTTGCGTGATCTTCCCCAAGTTTTTGTATTTTCTTAATCGCCTCTTCCAACACCGCATCTCGGTCTGTCGGCCTCACCGAGGCGAGGGCGTCTTGCCCCGCACATTCGGGGCATGGCTCTATGTCCATCGAAAATTTTCCGTCCTTAACGCCGCTGCCGCCGCATGAAGGGCAGTTTCTTTTCTGGTAATAATTGACAGCATCGCAGACCATTGCAGCCGTAGTTTTGTCACCATACGGAACGGCCAGCGTTATCATGGTCACACTGCGCTCGTTGTCGATAAGATACATATCGACTTTGCCGCCCGGTAATGACGGATTATCGAGCGTTTTCCAGAATTGAGGTCGCCACGCGTTTTTCATAGCTGCTCCTTTGGGGGTGCGGGAAGTGGTTGCCAGTGGGTGGGGGCATCTAAAATCTCTCTTCCGTAAGACACTGCTAACCAATTTGGGAATGGTTCATGCCAACGAGCATGGAGCAACCCTTGAGAATTTTTATCACTCCCGAAACACAAAAGAATCTCTGTCCCATCCTTCGGCGCTGTCTCGATAGGTTGCCACTGGCTTGCAAGGGAGGCGGGAGCGGCGGCGTCTAGCCCCCATTGCGCCGAAATATCGATGAGGTTCCAAATATAATCCGGCGTATAGTCCAAAACCCATTGCTTAAAGCGTGGATCATCAACCATTGTGCTGATCCTAGCGCGAATTTCCTGTGCTTGTCGTGAAGGTTTAACTTCTTTCCATTTTTCTTCTGTGAGAGTGAATAAATCTGCCTCTGTTGGCCCATCCGCCCCGCCCGTAACCTCGGCTCGGCTGGCGATGCGGGTGTTCCATGCGTATTTCGATCCATCGCCTTCGTGTCGATCCGTGCTTACAAAACATAAACATTGTGTGCATTCAACCCAATCGGCGCACGTATCTTCACTATCTTGCTGACAATAAAATTTTGCCTTTCCCCCGCAAAACGGACATGGCTTGAGGGTCTGCGCTGGCGTGATTTTGTCAGGCATAAGACCATTCCTCCTTTATCGCTTCGTAGATTGTGTATCCATTGGCCCGATATTCGTCCCATACAGATCGCGGGGTTTGCTGAAGAATTTCAGCTATAGAATAATACCTCATTCTTGGTTCGTTAGGAATTTTCCCACAAAATTCGCATGGCGTCAGTTCCGGCTTATTCTCCATGGTACTGCTCTCCCTCAACCGCTGCGTGAAGTCTCCGCAATGCTTTTTGCAATATACTTTCGGTTATGTGTTCGGCAAAGAACCAGAGACTTTCATCCTCGGCCTGCTCCTTAACGACAGTCATGGCATTTTCTATCGTTGGCGTCAGTTCCGGCTTGTCGGTGGCGGTCATGGAATGCTCACTCCTGAAATTTGTTTCGGAGATTCAATTTCATCAGAATCATTTTCGTGTTTCTTCAAAACTTTTTCAACAGCATCGTTCAAAGATTCTCCCTCTGCGAATTTGTAGACACACGAAAACGCCGTTGCCAAACGGCGGTATGCTTCTGATTGTTCACTCATCTCTCTTCTCCGTTGTCTCGCTAGCGATCATGGCTATCTCCCGAACCAAGTATAGACACTGAGTTTTGTTGGGAAGTCCTTTGCGCCCATATCCCAGTGTTTTTTAATTCTAACCCACGGCCAAGACGGGCCTATTTGCAAAAACCAGTTTAGAAAACGAATGTTGAACCAAAGATTACTCATCTCTCTTCTCCGTCTCGCTGAGGGCTGCGCGGGCCTTCGCTCCGCAATCTTCTTCAATAGGAGCCGGAATGCCTACGCTTCTTCCGTCTGGATAATCACAAACATCGCCGTTCCAATTCTGCGTATCAGCATAAAACCTCAAAGCCCCCTCCATCACCTGTAGGCGGCGGGAGAGGGTTTCGAGGGCGGCTAGGGCATCAGCGATGTATTCGCAATCGTAGCTTCCGCCTATGTGCTTAGCGCCAATTTCTAGCGCAAGTTTGATCGTCTGCACAGGATTGGGGGTTTGAATGGTCATTTTTTAGCCATCGCCAGAGCCATAGCCATAGCCATAGCCATAGCCATTGCCATTGCCATAGCCAGAGCCATCGCCATAGCCAGAGCCAGAGCCAGAGCCATAGCCAGAGCCATCGCCATAGCCAGAGCCAGAGCCATAGCCAGAGCCATAGCCATAGCCATTGCCATTGCCATAGCCAGAGCCATAGCCATAGCCATTGCCATTGCCATAGCCATCGCCATCGCCATAGCCAG
>Ga0265338_10002041_pt1 | contig 31213 bp, 33 predicted proteins | sample 42126metaG_FD_193579 | JGI IMG/M metagenome (GOLD analysis project Ga0265338, IMG submission 193579) | Rhizosphere microbial communities from Carex aquatilis grown in University of Washington, Seatle, WA, United States - 4-21-26 metaG | ecosystem: Host-associated > Plants > Roots > Rhizosphere...
TGCCGACCGCGGGATTGAGTCAGGTCTTTGTGTACCCGAACTATGCGTGTTTAAGTTTGGGGATCAACATGGACCCGGCAACACTCTCGGCCGATGCACAAGCTTGCGATGAAGCAAATCCGGGCCGCTCTGTGTTGGCGAACCGGACGTGCTTCCTCGAGCAAACGGATCTCGATAGTGACTTCGATGTTTGGTACTCAACACTCGGTTTGAATTCGGCCAGCGACGATCAGCAACAAGTGATCGATGCTGCCGTCAGCCGCATGACTTACTTCTGCGCTCAGTAAAAATGAGTACGGCGCGTTGCTCGGCGCAGGGGCCGCCTACGGCGGCTAACTAGCCGCCGAAGGGCGGCACCTGCGCCATTTAAAACAGCGCGCCGATTCTCAAGGCGGTTTCGGCGCGCGTTTCCTTCGCATCCGTCCGCGTTTGATTTTCCGTCGAGTAACTCACTCCATAGAACATAGAAAATTTCGCGAAGTTCTGTTTCAGCGCGACTTGTGCGAAATACTCGGTGCCCGTGTTGACGTCGTGGCCGAAACCAACTTGCGCCGGAAGCTGCGCCAATTTCAAATTGATCAGCCATTCCATTTTGGCCGATTCAAACGGAACGATTTCAGCCGCGAGAAACGGATTCAAGAAAGACATCTTATAGACTTGCGGATTCACCGGCGTGCCGCCCGCAAAGCCTTCGAGGAACATGTGATCGCCATAAGCCGCGCCAAGACCGATGCGCATCCAGCGCACCACGCGGTTGAAGAGCGCCAACTCGGTCGTATTCAAATTTTGATTCTTAAGAACGCGCGTTCCGGTCGCATCGCTGGACTCTTTGGAGGTGAATTCCGTTACGGCATACGTGAACACCGTCGAAAAACTCTGGTTCCACCAGTGATCCCAGCCCAACTCAACTCCCCATGCGGGATCCGAGTGCATGGTAAAATTGTCGCCCAATGCATTGTCTGTCGCCGATTGCGAAATGAATGAGTAATTGGCGATCACTGAAAAATAATTGTGCGGACTCTCAGTGACCTCATTGTGCCCGAACTCATGCGCGGGTTCGGGCTCGGATTCCTTGACCGCTTCCGGGGGAGGAGGATTGGATGCCGGATGGACCGGCAATGCAGGTGGCGGAGGCTTCGTGACTTCCGCGGTCGGACCCTTCGGCGCTAAATCCATATCGTGCGCGGCCTTCTCATCGGGCGACATATAAAGCGGATCTTCGTGAAATTTCGGCGGTCCCGCGGGAGGCGGCGGCGGAGTCGACGGCGGATTCGCCGGAATCACGACGACAGAAGACTCGTCATCCTTCGGGGCCGCTTTCACGGCCTTCGCAGCTTTCGTTTTTTTCGTAGGTTTTTTGGCCGCCGTTGCTTTTCCGGGGGCCGCACCGTCTTCGAGCTCCACTTGCATTCCAGGTTCGAGCGGAACTTCGGGCTTGAGCGACGGATTTAATTTATAAATCTTCTTAATCGTTCCTTTCGGACCGAAAACAGGCTCGCCGTAATGCGTACGCGCGATGTTCGCGATCGTATCGCCTTTCTTGACAGTATATGTTTCCGATTGAGCGAAGGCACCGATGAAAAAACACATGATGATGAAACTGGCTTTCAGCATATTTTCCCCCAACCTAAAAATGCTCTCATGCCTCATGCGGTGTGACAAGTGACTAAGACCGTCCTAACGCCAATTAATGGCACCTAAATATCAGGTAAATCGGCCGCGGCCCTGGCCCTGAATTTGCTCAATTTTTGGCTGATCCCACCAACACCTCGATCGGAAGTTCTATGCAGCGCCATTTCGCGTCCCTTTTGCTGGTTCTCTCTCAGGCTTTGACTGTCACTTCGGCGAACGCCAGTTCGATCACCGAAGTCGCCGGTCAATTTCAACATCCCCAGTTCATTCAAGACAATGCAATGGGCCTCAAATTTCGTTTGGCATTGCTCGACCATGCGGCTCCCGGCGCGCAGGTTCGCGTGGCGACTTACACCTATGAATATGGGACGGCTACGACTGCTCTTGTCGCGCATATGTGCGCGGCTACAGCCCGCGGCGTGAAGGTCGAGCTTATCGCCGACGCCAAGTCCGGCGAAGTTCTCGGCCAGGAAAATCCGTATAACTCCGACGCCAACGTGAAAAAGGTCGAGCAAGAGTTCGCACACTTGGCGAATTGCGGAGTCCAAGTTTTTATTCATAATTATACGACCGACTTCGTGACCATCAGCCTCCTCAAGAAACGCGTTCCCAATATTTTTGGGCCCGACGTCAAGTCCGGCGACTCGGTCAATCCGATCAAAGCCGACTTAACGCTCAAAGATTTGCGCACACGTCTGAGCACGGCCCTTCACCCAATTCTTGAAAAGAATCATCTTCCCAACGACCCGGCGAACATCTTGTCGCAGCTTCAACAACTCGTATTGAACATCGCGCAGATGCCGACCGACAATGCGGACGGCGCGGAGTCGTACATCGACATGATCGGCAAGAATTATAGATCGATCTTGGACGATGGGTTTTGGTCTCAATTCAGCCAAGGCGATGAAGCGGCCAGCGTTGAGAAGATGACCGAGATAAATCGTGCGATCGTAACCGCGCTGGAAAAAGATCCCGTTCTTAAAAATGTCCGCGACAAACTTCGCGTTTATAACCGCCTGAATCACCGCAAACTGTTTTTGGTTCAGGAGCCCAACGGCGAAAGCTGTGCGATTATCGGTGGCCGCAATCTCGGCGACTCGTATCTCACTGACGGCCCAGGCACTTTCCGCGACGGCGATGTGTTCTTCTGCTCCGAGCAGGTTCCGACACTGCAGAAATTCATGACCGAAGCCAATGCCTCCATGGACTCTCTGAAAACCGATTTGAAAGACGAAGCTGTCAATCCTCCGCTGACGAGCGCCGTGCGTTCGATTCGTGCGACCGCTAAAGTTAAGGGTGCACCGGTTCAAGCCGTTGCGGCGGCCACTTTGAAAGCCGATGACCTTGGAGCGATTGAAAATCCCCTGCTACTCACTTCGCAATGGAGTTCTGACGGCGCCAACGATCAGATTCGCCAAGCGATGCTCAAAGCGATTATGCGCGAACATAAAGAAATTTACATAGAGACGGCGTACGCGGAATTCAATAAGTCGATGCGCGACGCCCTCGAAGATGCTTTGAAAAAGGGCGTTAAGGTTCATGTCGTAACCAACGGTTTGTTTATCTCAGATGGCGGCTCCAAGCTCATTCGCCTTTGGATGGCGCGCTGGAACGACGAAATGGGCGCGAAATATCCGCACCTCTTCAAGATCGAATACGCTCCCGTGTCAGCCGGTCACATGATTCACTTCAAAGGCGCGGCATTCCGCTGCCAAGAGAATTTCGACAAAACTTTTTTCCGCGAATACATCATTGGCTCGCACAATTTTCACCCGCGCTCCGGCTATTCGGATAAAGAGAATTCTATCGAATGGCGCGAAACCACCGACGCGAATTGCACGGACCCCACGACCGACTTGATCACGCTGCGAACGCAGTATTATCAGACTCAGGCCAAAGCGCACGGAGCTGTCTTACGCGATTACAAATCGCTTTATGAGGAACTAAACGAAGTCACTTTCCGCTTCGAGGATTACCCGAATGTCAATCTTGCCCGTGCTATAGATCGCGCCATGTATTTGAACGGCCAATTGATCGAACCACAAAAGCTCAGTTGGATTCAAGATCTGCTCGACCAAAGCGGATTGCGCGATTTGATAGGAATTTTGCTTTAGTTTTTGTTTTACTTCAGTAAAGTTCAATGCCCTAATATTCTCCTCAACACTCATCTCGAGGAGAATAAAATGGCTAAAGGTAAAGAACCGTTGGTGATCGCCAGCAAAGCAAAAGCAGTTTTGAAAAAAGCCGGTTGCAATACCGCTGGCGACGCGATGGACGGATTGAACATGTGGGTCGGATGGTTGCTCGAGCAAGCTGCGAAGCGCGCAAAAGCCAACGGCCGTAAGACCGTTCGCAAATACGACTTCATGGGCTAATTTGAATTAATTTGCGGGCCCCTCCGGGCCCTGCAACTTCTTAGGTGTCACGTCCCGCATCGGCGGACGCGGCCCGAAGTCCTGAAAATCCGGCGGCACAAAATCCTGAGGACCGCGCGTATACACCCGAAAATTTCCCATCCGGCGGCCGAATAACAACATCACGACAGCACCGACAAGAACTACCGCCGTCGCAAACACGAAGACCACGGCTCCGATCACAAACATAATTAAACTGCGGATAAAATTAGCTACGAGGCGCATCGTTGGGGGATGCTAGTGACCATGCGCTGGGAAGTCAAATGGCCGCCTATTGTTCGGCCAGGAATGTAATCCCTTCGAGACTCAACCACGCGATAGCGCTTGTCGCACCGACTGAGCTCACGCAGCCTGTATTTTGGATATCAACCCGTATGGCTCCCTCACCGATATTGGTGAGGTAATACCGTTGATTGAAAATCGCGCGATATCCAGGACGATAGCCTGCGGGTAGAGTAAAAATACAAGCGTTCACCGTACCATTCATCGTCAAGCCGCGAAGATGCACGACGCCGTTACTATCCTTGAAAAATCCGGTTGGCGCGTACGAGCCTCCGTAATTGACCCAACTATTCTGAAAGGTCACGTCGGTCCACGGCTCTTGCTGGAGAATCGTCGGCCCACCCGAAACTTGCAGTTTCGCGTTGGGAGCCGACGTGCCGATGCCTACACTTAGTCCGCAACTTTCAATGAGCGAACCTGAACTCGAGTTCCAGCATGGACCATCGGCGACGGCGCTAGACATATCGAGCGGGCTAATTTGGTTTGATTTGGCGCAGTTTTGAAAACTCAGAATAAGCAGCGAGAGAACCCCAATTGCCGCGAAGCCGCGGACGGCAAAGTTACCCAAAATTCCCCTCCCCACTACTATCAGCTGGAAGTCTCTTTATCGGACACAATGAAACCAGACTAAAGCTGTGTCTCAAGTTGAGACTTCGACTGACCCGGCCTCGTCGCGAAGCCCTTCTCAATGCTAGACTAATAAAGTCTCACGGAGGTCGGACTTGCAGCGTGTACGCGTAGGACTTCTCGGTGCCTGGATATTTTTTGCGGTCGTCTGCTTTCAAAACTGCTCTTCACAGGTCAGTATTGATCCGCGCGACTATTCGAGCTCTTCCGCTCACACTCAATATTATTATTTTACCGGAAACAAACAAACATTCACCATTCCCACGGGCGTAAAGTCGATTAAGGTCAAAGCTTGGGGCGCAGGCGGCGGCGGCGGCTCGACTGTCACGACCGCTGCAGGCGACGGCGGCGCCGGTGGCTTTGCCAGCGGATCCATGAATGTGACTGAAGGGCAAACTCTCACCATTCTCGTCGGAGGCGGCGGCAAAGGTTCGATCTCGTCAAATGTTTACGGCGCTCCGGGCGGATTCAACGGCGGCGGCGCCGGCGGTGACGCGGGCAATGCCACTTACGGTCCCGGCGCGGGCGGTGGTGGCGCTTCAAGTGTCTTCCTCGCCAGCGAAGAATTGCTCACGGCCGGTGGTGGCGGCGGCGGCAATACCTATTCCGGCAATCCTGTCATCGGCGGACCCGGTGGTGACAACACGGCTCCCTACGGCACGCCCTACTGCGCAGGCGCCAACGGCGGGAGCGCGACACCCACAGCCGGTGGCGCCGCAGGCGCGCCTTGCTACTCACAGAGTTTACAGCCTGAAGACGGACAAGTTCTCGTCGGCGGAACCGGCGCCAGTACGCCCTACTACTATGGTGGCGGAGGCGGAGGTGCGGGACACTTCGGCGGTGGCGGTGGCGGCGCCATTGGCGCAGGCGGCGGCGGTTCGAATTTTATTCCCGCAGGCGGAACAAGCCTCGCGGGCAGCACAACGACTCCTCCTAACAACGATCCCGATTATGTCATCGGCGTCGGCTTGGGCGGGCATTATGGCTACGCCAACGGCAACGGCGGCGACGGCCTGATCGTCATTTCCTATTAAACATTTTGTTTCGAGCGCGAAAGAATTCGCTTGAGCGAGAGCACGAGCTTTTGATCGAGCGCGCGGTTTTCGGTGAGTAAAGCTACGGCCTTGACAGGCGGAACTCCCAGATGTCCGCCCGTTTTCATCACCAGTACGCAGAATTCGTCCGCCAGGCGCAGCAGCCGGGCCAGCGGGTGAATGTTCGCTCCCCTGAGTGCACGCGGAAATCCGTTGCCCAACATGCTCTCATGATGCTGCCAAACGATGTCGCAAATTTCAGGTGAAACCCATCCCGACTTCTGTAGAATCGCCACACCCATTTCCACGTGCCGGTCGAGCGCCGCGCGGTCTTTGACCGAAAGCAAAGGCCGCGGCGTATTCAAAAGCCGTTCCTCCAAACCCATGTAACCTACATCATGAAACAAGGCCGCTGTCGCGAGGCGGAAACAATCTTGGGTCGAATACTCATATTCGTGAGCAACCAGGAGACAGAGCACGGTCGTCGCCAGCGTTTGCGCGTAGATCGGCCGCGAGAACGTGTCGAGTCCCGCGATCATGTCCCACACGCCATTGTCATCGACCGTTTTCAAATAGGTCGTGAGCATTTCAACCGCGGCTTCGCCAGACTGTTGGTCGATGCCCATCACGCTCATTTGTTCATTGATAATTTGCACGGCGTTTTGCATGAGAACGGTGCGCTTGCGTGGATCCACGCGCGGATTCTCGACCCCTTTGGCAGCCGCGAGACTGGAGCTCATAACCGCGTTTAACGATTCGCGGTCGGTGTACAGGCGCGCTTCACCCGATTTTGCCAGTTTTTCCGCCGTGATTTCTTCGCCGCGGTCGACCACTTTTTGCGGTCGGCCTTCGACATAGTGGAATAAACTCATTTCCGCGAGGCCCGACTTTTTCAGAGCGCCGCGCGGAACCTGCACAAGCGCCTCTTGCACATGCGATTCGAGATCCGTCAGCCGTTCGGCAGGAACGGTAGCCGCCAGGGCCTGGCGCACATCGATTTGGCTGAACGGCTTTACAAGAAGTGTCGTCCCGGCCAAACCGAACGGCGCTTTCGCATCGACTTGATCTGAAAATCCAGCCATTACGATAAGTGGCGTCGGTTTGTCGCGGCGGAGCCAAAGGGCGAATTCAAGACCCGAATACGCCGACATCTTGGCGTCGCAAATCACGCAGTCGAAATCTTCATTTTCTAAGATATCGCGGGCCGCCTTGGTACTGTCCGTACAGACGAATGAGTGGCCTTCAGCCTGTAAAATATTGGCCAAAGCACTCGCAAAGAAAGATTTATCTTCCGTGATCAGAATCCTAGCCATGCCCCATCCACGTCCTATTTTGGCAGACCTATACTTTTCGGCGAACTATTGACCACGGTGTAGGCCCTTGGTCCAATCTGGAACGAAGTCAGTCTACATTCCCATTTGGCAACATTCCACGTCGGGACTGACTGCCGAAATTTGTCACCGGGCTTATCAAGTGCACTAGATTGGTGCCTATGGGCACATAGCTTGCTCAGACAGTCCGTATGTTTAAGTCGATGGCATATCCTATTTTCGCGGTCCTCGTAGTCCTGTCTGTCTCCAAGGCCTTCGCCTTAGACAAATCGGCGGTCTTAAATCTCCACACGCCGCTCGGCTCGTCGCCCACGCTGGAGAGCGCCCGTTGGAGTGCGCGAACGGCCAAAGGCGATGACCCCATGACCATTTCGGAAAAGAAGGCTTGCCGCGATGCCAACCTTGCGGAATGCCCGACGTTCACCGACCTTCAATTGGGATCGGTCTTTTTCCTCGAACCCGATTTGATTCTGACAACGCTCCACGGCTTCAAAGATTACATGCGCGCGCGTCTTGCCATTGAGCCCACGTTCAAGAACGTGCAGGTCCCCGTAACCATTTATGCCGACGGTGGACGCATTGTCTTCGGCAATCAGCCGAACGATTTCGCCCGTATTACGCCGTTACTCGATGCCGCGCAAACGAGCGTGGAAAACGACTCGCTTGATAGCGATCTCGAAAACGATCTGGCTTACGTGCGCCTCTCGCGGCCGATCGGCAAACCCGTCACCGTTTCGCGCGACACCCTCTCGGTGGGCCAATCGGTGACGGCTATTGGATATACGAACGACGATCAGACGCACGCGAATTACTTCCGCGGAGAAGTCGTACAAAAGCCCAGCGACTCGCCCTGCAAAACGAGCGAAGCCGGTTACCGCAAAATTCAATATGCCAGTTATTCCAACGAATCGGGAATGAGCGGAGCTCCGGTTATCAATGCGGCGGGAGAAGTGATCGGCGTGCATCTTGGCAACTGCGCGAGCCAGGGGGCTCGCTACAGTCTATTTATGCCGATTTCAGAAATCTTACCTTAAGAATATTAACGATTGGTTGTGGCGTTGCTATTCGTTGAGCCGGGATCGGCCTCGGTCGGAACGGTCGTGCTCATGAGGCCCTTATCATCATAGGCCTTGTGCAGGAACGACAAGCGGTTTTTGATGACCGTACATTCGCGGCAGTGAACAGCCTTAAACTCATCGGCCGTCCGCGTTCCTTGGCACGAGCCGTTTGCGGCCTGTGCATACTCCGTCCAACCGTTCTCAATAGCCGTGCCTTTTTTCTGTAAGAAGCCATAGTGCTTGTTGTAGTAGGCGAGTTTGTCCGTTGCCTTATCCGGGAGCTTACCGGCCTTGGCATCGCAGTCCATCGTCGCGTTAGGACCTGTATCGGTGCAGTAAGGCGTCTTAGCATCGCTGTCTTTCAGACCATACACGTAAGGGCTGCAAATCACCTTGCCCTTCGGACACGAGATCTTCTCGCCACCATCGCATTTTGGCTTGTCACCCGCCGAACACCAAGAATTGGGGCCGTCGCATGTTCCCGTCTCGCGATTGGTATTGTCCTTGAAGCGGCTCATATTGCCGGCATAGATGCAGGTTGTTGCGTAACCCTTGTGATGAAAGTCGTCCTGTTGGGCTTTCGTAGGAGCCGTGCAAACCTTTGCCGTCTCGGATTGGTTGTTCGGTTTATTTTGGGCCATCTGATTGTTCTTGCCCATATCCGTCGCATCGTAGTTTTCGATGCCCGGAGTGTGTCTGCCGTTAGCCTCTTTGTCGGTCTGGGTCATGGCTAAAGCAGGAGGCGCTGGGGCGGTCGGCTTGAGAGTCGCGTCGCTCGGCTTAGACGGGCTGTCGTCCTGATTCGCCTTCATTTGGCGGTCTATTTCATCAGTGGCCGCTTTGTCCTGAGTGGTGTTCAGAGGTTTATTTTTGTACGCGTTCCATTGGTCCGCTGAAAGGTGTGTCACGTCCCATTTGTTGCAGCCCTGTTGGCCGTTGCCGATGTCATAGGTTCCGTGGCAGGTGTAAAGATCGCGGCTTCCATCGGCTTGCCAGTTATGGCTGGGAACCGTTTGGCCGTACATGTTCGGCGCGGTCATCTTGCTATTCATGCCCGGAAGACTATCCAAGAATCCATCGTACCAAGCCATGCCCGCCGCGGACGCCTTTGGAAACAAAAGCTCCATAATCGCCGCGTACTTATCTTGCGGCCGCGGTTGTTCGACTTCGGTCACCAGTCCATCGGGGTTTCCGATGCTCATGATTCTGGCCGCGGTCATTACGTTGCGAAGGTCCGTCAAGAAATTGAGACGGTCAATCGGCGAAAGCGACATCAGCTGATGGTAAGTCGGCATTTCGCTCGAATATTTCTTCGCCTTAAGGTTCTTCGCGCTCGCGGTCGCACTGGCAACAAGCGCAACGGTAAAAAAGCACGCGGTCGAAAGTTTTAACATCTGTATCCTCCACCTTCTCAACAGGTAAGGTCCTGTATCGGAATGATCCAATATGAACTTTAGAAAAGTTTAATATGTAGGCAGAATCCTTGGCTAGAGCGGTCCCCCAAGGTCGCGGCTAAGGGCTAGGCATTTCATATACATCGCCCGAAAAGCGTGGCTTATAGGCACCAAAAGTCTTGGCTATGAAGTCACAGAAACTTTTACTTTTTCACTCTCAGTAAAGCTACTGACTACGACTCAAAAGATAATTTACGGACAAATGAACATCTGTTGTGGAACTGACAGGATTCTGACTATAACCGCTGGATAGCTCAACATGGGCTGAATACATACCATCGATTCCGGGGGGAATAGATCTATGAACAAGTCACTCTTAATCGCAATCGTTGCAACGTTGGCTTGCGGTCTCTCGCAAGTTACTTTTGCCGATGATTCTTCAGGCACCAGTCAGAACTCGATGAAGCTCGACGACGCCAAAGACCAAAAGAACAAGGTTCCTGGCGACAACGACGCCGACCAAATTCTGACGAACAACAAACTCCGCGCGGAGACCGGTTCCAAATCGCGTTGGTCCGTGGCCACTAGCTTGGGTTACGACGGCGGCTCGATTTCGCGCCCGTTTGAGGACATTCGCCCGAACATCCAAAACGTGAACGGCCAATCGCCGGTTTCGGATATCGCCGGCGGCGTAAGTTTGAAATTCAACATGAATGAAAAAGACAGTCTCTTACTCGGTGAAACGATCCGCATGGTGACTCCGTTAAGCGGCGGCACTCCGAACGGGTATCGCGGTCAAAAACTCGACAACTACAATCCGAGCTTGAACCTGCAACACATCTACAAAGTCGGACAGCTCCAGTCGTACTATCAAGTCGGACCGACGATCTACACTCAGTCTGATTACACCAACATCGGTTACCTGGGTAACTTGGGTATCTACAACGTGAACGCTTACGATATCGGCAAATCAAAAGTGACTGTCGGTCTCGAGACGGGCGCTAGCTACAATTGGTTCCGCACTCCGCAGGCCTACCCGGAATTCAAAATGTCGGTTGAAGACACGAAAGATTCGTCGTCTGACTACACTCTGTTTGCGTTCCCGTACTTGGAGTACGCGTTCAATGACAAGATCAACTTCCGCACGGTCGCCATGTTCTTCCAGGTCGAGCACACGCTCACACACGACGGCGATTACACTCGTTGGACGAAAGACAAAGCAATGCAGTCAGTGGGTATCGGTATCTCGGTCACCCGCGATATCTTCCTCTACCCGAACGTGCAGTTCATCCCCGACGAACTCCGCGGAAAACAGACGAACGTTTCGCTGTCTTCCAACATCAACATTTTCTAATCTTGTCTCATCGCAGCTCTGCGCCTGACGCGTAGCTGATCCGAACTGGGCCTCGAAATCGAGGTCCAGCTTAAGGGCGCCTGACTCCAAGGCCTAAATAAGCCGAAACCCGCACACTGACTGCAACCTTTAGTCCAGTTTAGCCCGCTAGGGCCGACAGCCTCAGCCATGCGTGAGAGCCTATAGACCAAAGACATAACGAAGGAGCATCTATGAGAATCACGCAGTGTCTCGCGCTCATCTTCAGCGCGATCCTTCCTTTGGCGTGCGCGCATGCCGAGGTCCCGGCTTGGCGCCAAGAATACCTGCAGAGATATGCACTGCCTGACATTTACACGAAGCTAGTTGATGACCATGGCGATGGCTATGCCGGCTTATACGGTGCTCGGAATGTCCGCGAAGTCATTCCCGGCTTGGTTTATCGCGGTGGCGCAAACAACGTTTACGACAAGAACGGCAGGCGCTCGAACTCGAATCCCCTTCCCGTCGAAGGTCTCCAGAACTTCTGCAAACAAGGTTTCGCGAACGGCGTTTATCTCTATTCGACAAACTACAAAACTTCGCCGCACGCTGAAGACTGCGCCGCCGATCACGCGGGCGCGGGTCACTTCGACTACACCCAACAGAGCGTGCTGCTCTACACTTCCGCACAGCAAGCCGTTTTAAAAATGGCCTACGATACGATCACCGGCAAAACTTCGGGTCCAATGTATCTACATTGCTGGAACGGCTGGCATGCCTCGGGATATATCTCAGCGCTGATCCTGCGTCAGTTCTGCGGCTTTACGGGCGATCAAGCGGTGAACTACTGGGATAAGAATACTGACGGCAACGATGTCGGCTCAAGCGAGTACAATCAGATCCGTCAGAAGATCCGCGCCTATGTTCCCGACGCCACTATGCCCTTAGATGCCGCCACCCAACAGGCCGTTTGTCCGGCTCCTTAGAGGTACCTGGTTCTTTTTCCGGGTCACACCGCAGCAATGCCGGACTTAGTGCCGGCATTTGATAACCACCTGGTTAAAGTTGTTAGATCACTTTTACATCAAAAATCTGTAGCGACACTCCCCACCCGGCGATGATGTATTCAACAACAAGCCGGAGGGGCTATGGGGAAATACATTAATTTAGTTTGTGTGCTCGGCGCATTGATCGCGTGCACAGTTTCGTACGGAAACTCAAAACTTCACGCGCATCGAACAGCGGTCCGCAGTGGCGGGTCTGACGGAGGAGGCAGCGATCTCGTTCAACCGTGGATCGACTCAGCGTGGTTCGTCGGTGCGCAACATACCGTCAAAGCCTGCTTTCAAAGATCGAGCGCGTTCGGAATGTCCGATGCAGAGGTCAGCCAATCGATTTACGCCGCTTATAAAGTTTGGGCGGACTATTTCGCCGCAAAAACCGGCGCTCTCAACCACACGCAAACCATCGATTTGCCGACACAAGTGAGTGTCTCCTCGAAATGCGCGGGCAATGAAGATCTGACGTTCTACTTCGGGGTCCAAACTCCCGAGGTCACCGCTGAACTCCAGAATTTTAATGACCCCATCTCGATCGCTCACCGCAGGAACTACAACACCAAGACATGGGACTCTGGATTTATCTGGGTCGGAGATGCACAAGCGGCAACGGCTTTGCTCAATTCGGATTGGTCGACAAGTGACCTTCTCGTCGGAGTTCTTGTTCACGAAATTGGTCACTCACTTGGTAACGGACACGTGTCAGGAACTTTGATGCGCGAAGATCTCATCGCGTTTTTACAGACGGCTGTCGCCAAAACGGCGCCCACCCGTCACATCATGCTCACTACGGTCGACTGGGAGGATGATTTGATCGAAATGGGTTTTAATTTTAACTTCGAGGGCCAAACGCAACCGCTCGGAGACAAATGGGGCGATATCACCTTTCAAACGCTCGTCGGCCGGCCCGCAGCCAGCGCTTATGTCTCGCATCTCTGGCGCACCGACCAAGATTTTCACTTGGTGCTTACCGACAGTACGGGATCGTACGATTTCACTCTCCAGAATTTCCACAACGTGAGTGGGGTTTTTCGGCAGAAGACTGTCTTTAAAATCTACGACCCGGCGTCGGGCAATTTCCCCATCAACGAGTCCATGGAGGATGTCATTATCTCGATGGCGCAGATCCAAGCTGCCGATGGAACAATGGTTCCCGTGATGCTTCAGCGCGGCGGAGCACAACTTCCAGGTGCATGGACCCTGCAGGGATTTTTCGCCGATGGACATACTGACGTGCTGTTTAACAAACTTTGCGGTGGAATCGAGTGCTTTACGGCGCCCTAATTCACTTCGTGTTGGCCGCCGTATGCACAGGCGTCGGCGCGCCCAACACATCCGATAAGTACGGACAAATTTTTTCCCACGCCTGATCCAGCTCGCCCGGTTTGCCGAACATATGAGCTGCGCCATTGATCGTCACGAATTGCGCGCGCTTGGCCTTCTTCGCATCCGCAGAAGAGGTTGACACTAACTTCGCGTAAAGCAGCTGACTGTGCTCGATCGAGACATCTTCATCCTTGTTTCCATGCAATATCAAAAACTTCGCCGCATTCTTATCGACATCTTCCAATACGCTAGCCTTCGCAAATTGCTTTGCGTTAGCCGCTCCTCGCGGCACACCGACATATTCTTCGCCGCAATCGCGGCCGGCGCCGTATTTTTTCTCGGTCGAGCGGCCATGCTCGAAGTCCATGCGGCCGAACAAATCAATCACGCCAGCGACCCGTTCACCGCGTGTGCCGAGATACGCCGCGAGTGTCGCCCCGGCGGAATAGCCGAACGCCACCAACTGATCGGTTTTCAAGTTATACTCTGCACCGTTGGCGCGCACCCAACGAACGGCCTCCTGAACGTCTTGTAAAGACGCCGGAAACAAATTCTTCTTCTGTTTTGGATCCGCCAAACGATAATTCACGCTGACTACGGCATAACCGGCACTCGTGAAGCGGTTAATTTCTTCCATATCCCAGCCACTGCGCTTGTCGCCCTCTTTAAAGCAACCGCCGTGAATCGAAATCACAGTCTTGTAAGGAGGAGCCGAATTGGTGGGAATGTAAATATCGAGTTTAGTCTTCGGATCAGAATCTTTTTTGTAAGACACATCGGACGCAGCCCGCTTGTAATGGCCTGCTTGTTGCCAGCAAGCGGCCGGTGAGCCTCGCGCCTGCGGCGCAGCTCCTCCGGCCTCAGCGTGGGCCGCGCTCAATGCAAAGATCAATTCAAGAATCATAGTTTACTGATATCGTCAGCCGCTCCCAAATCTCCGCGCTCGCGATCTTCTGCTTCCACCTTTTGAATGAAAGCCGCTTTCACGTTCGCATTAACCTTGGGAGTACTCGGATCGTAAACCGTGCAATACGGTTTGTCCGTCAACGCATCCGAAATCGGCTCCGCTCCCTCCAGGCATACGCCACTCTTCATATTCTGGCAGCGTCCCCAGAAAAAGTCGAAGCGTCCCTGTTCGTGAAAGTCCGACGCCGCGCCGGTGTCGAGGACCACCATGTAGCCGTCGTGCACCATTTCAAAGCCATCGCGCTTCAAATTTCCGCACTTCTGTCCCACTAACTCCGGAATAAAAACAATCTGTCCGTATTGGTGGTACTTCATCGAAGCCGCGAGCACTCGGCAGGGATGGATGCAGTTCAATTTATTTCCGTAACCGTTTTGGCAGCGCTCTTGTGAGAGGGGCAGATCCTTGTATCCGAAGTTATGCATGTAGGGGACGTTCCCCTTATTATAGATACAAGTCCCTTCAATCACGTCGCAGACCTGGTTGTTGTAGCTGGCGAGCAACGGAATCATATAGTGCGTCACCAACTTGGTTTTTACCGAAGTGCCCGGCAAGCAATCGGGATGGATCGCCTGGGCGCTGGCAGCTGAGGCCGCCAATCCAATTAAAAGCAGCAGGACTCTGGTCATTTCGTACCCCCTTAAGTCTGTTTATGCTTTTTGATTTGGACCCAGTTTGAGGGAAGCGAACCGATCCAGAGAGTCCAGAAAGGCGAGAACAAAATGAGGGAGGAAAACTAGACCAAGGTGTGCGGTGTTAAACCAACCTATGGTCTATTTGTCTTGAATGGCACTCCACATCAGACGTAGAGAGCGACTTGCTGGAAAAAGAGGCAGAGCTTTCTTAGAAATAAACTCTTTCGCCTCGGGAATCCGGTGCTGGACGATCAAGACCGAGGCGTAGTTTTCGTACGCCATATAATAGGTCCCGTGTTGCATCGACGTTAGGTAGGCTTTCTCGGCCTCTTTCGGATCGCCGAGCGCATTGTAAGCCGCTCCGAGATTGTTCCAATTAATATCCCAACCCGGCGCCAGCTCCACTGAACGCTCGAATTCCTTTTTAGCGTCAGCGACATTGCCTTTGCGGAAGAGTTCAACGCCCAAATTATTGTGCATGTCGTACGAGTCCGGGAAAATCTGCAGGTCGTGCAGGCATAGAGTGTAGTTGTCGTGCCAATCGAAACTGCGGAGCGTGCTGCGTGCCCCAAGAGCCACAATCACCGCCAGACAGACCGCGGTCGCTGTGCGTGGATATTTGGTTAAAGCCAGGCGGTCGAGCAGAACGCCGAGCATCGCGACAAGCCCGATGCTTGAAAAATAAAACCAGCGGTCGGCCACGGTGCCGTCGAGCGACACGGCAATGTGGCTGTGAAAGCCCATCCCCATAAAGACCCAAAACACAAAGAAGGCGAACTTCAAACTGTGCGACATCTTCCGCCAATAGCGGACGGCATACCAAACGCTCAAAGCCAGAACGATCACACAGCCGGCGAGCGGCAACCAGAAGTCCATTAGGGAGGCATCCGTAATGACCCAATCTTGCGTGGCCGTAATGTCCCGAGGAAAAATAAATTTCCACAGATAACTCCACAGGACAAGCGGCGCGGTTAATAACCGCACGTCCAGCGAGGCGCGGCCGATGCGGTTCTGGCTATATGTGAGTGCAGTGAGATGGGCGACATCGATCCGCAGCCAGAAGTAAAACACCAACCCCAAGACCGCGATGGAAACAACGCTGCGCCAAAGCTCGCGTTTAAATACGCCCGCATAAACGCAGGCGAGTACAAAATATAAAACGCCGCTCTCTTTTGAAAGCACGGATCCGAGAAGCAAAAGCGCAAATCCAAGCCTTCGCGCCCAAGTAAATCTCTCGGTATCCGCCAAATAGTTCAGCGCAAGCAAACCGAAAAACGTATAGAGCACGTCTTGCAAGTCGGCGATGTATGCAACCACTTCGGTATTGATCGGATGCACGAGAAATAGAATCGCCATCAGCAGGGCCGCCAGCTCCGACATATGACGCTTCAGGAGCCCCCACACCAAAAGCGCGTTAGCGATCATGAGACATAGCTGAAAGATGTGATACGGAACCGAATTCCCGGGATCGAGCCACCAGAGCAGCGAATAGCACATCGACATGATGGGCTTATAGTAGATGCCTCCCAGCGCCGCGCCCTCTTGGTGCATCGTCGAGCCTAAGAAAAACACCTGCCAATTGCTCGGACTGTGAATTAATTCGTTTTGTAGAACCTGACTTTCGTCATCGAGCAGAAAGTGGTTGCCCAGAGACCAGCCATAAACCGCGAACCCGATGGCGAGGAATAGGAGAGCCACGCGAATGGGGCTGCGCGTGAGCTTTGTGAGTAGTGTTTGTCGAGTTGCGTGCATCTTCTATCAATTTGCCAAATGTCCTCAAAAATGACATCAATAAAGCCTCACAGCTGCAAGCTGTGCGCATTTTAGGAGGACTTAGGTATGAAACGGATTATTCTCGCGCTAACGCTGGTCGCGACTGCCGCTAGCTTCGCGGCTGGCAAAGATAAAAAAGAAACCAAAGCCAAAGGAAAAAAAATGTTCGCAACGTTTGAAACGACGATGGGCAATATCAAAGTTCAACTCTTTCCCGACAAAGCTCCGAAAACCGTCGAAAATTTTGTCGGTCTAGCCAAGGGCACGAAAGAGTGGACCGATCCGAACACCGGCAAGAAGGAGAAGAAACCCCTCTATGACGGCACTGTCTTCCACCGCGTGATCAAACAATTCATGATCCAAGGCGGAGACCCGCTCGGTAAAGGTACCGGTGGTCCAGGTTATCAATTCGCGGATGAATTCGATTCCTCATTGCACCACGACAAGCCCGGAAAGCTGTCGATGGCCAATGCCGGACCCAATACAAATGGCAGCCAGTTCTTTATTACGGTCGCAGCGACACCGTGGCTCGATGGAAAGCACACGATTTTCGGTGAAGTCGTCGAGGGCATGGACGTAGCAACAAAGATCTCAGAAGTTAAGACCGGACCTGGCGATAAGCCCTTGGAACCCATCAAGATCAAGCACATCAAGATCGAAGAAAAATAGGCCCCGACCTTCGGCCTGTGCACGTTATGTTCGCAGGTCCTTCCGCCGATAAATTAGGCATGAACAAAGCCTACATTATTCTCCTAGGATTTACGGCGGCGACTGTGTCCCTTGTGGGCGCTACGTTTTCTGTCTCCGGCTTGGCCAAACTCTTTTCCGGCGCTCCCATAGCGGTGATGATCATGGCGGGCGCCTTAGAATTCGCGAAGCTGGTCGCGGCCAGTTTCCTCCATGGAAACTGGAAGAAGCTGCATCTTGTTATGAAAGTTTACCTCTCGTTCGCCGTCGGCATTTTGATGAGCATCACGTCCTTAGGAATTTTCGGATACCTCTCCTACGCCTACCAGCACACATCGAGCGATTTGAAAAACACCATGGTCAAGCTCGACTACATGAATACCGAGGACCGCAAAGTCCAAGAGGAGATCAACCGTTTGCAAACGGAAGTTGACGAGATCCCGGCGTCACGCGTGAGCAAGCGGCTAGAAGTTCAAAAGGAGCTTGAGCCGCAGTTCGAGGCGCTCAAACGCCAAAGCATCGAACTGCAGATGAAAATGCGTGAAGAAAATTTGAAGAAGCTGTCGATGCAAATTGAAATCGGTCCGGTGGTGTACGTCGCCCAGCTCTTCAACAAGAACATGGACGACGTCGCGACTTATCTCATTGTGCTCTTCGTCTTCGTGTTCGACCCCTTGGCCGTGACTATGGTTCTGGCCACCAGCTTCGCGATCAAAAACCAAGACAAACTCTTTGCGCCGGAGACCGTTCCGGTGCAAACCAAATCCGCCGCCTAATTCTTAATTACACTCAATCCAATTCGCATCAGACATTTGCTGTTTCATGTACGCGCTCACGCTGCCGGCTTGACCTATTTGCTTCTGCATCTGGCCGCCCAAGTAGTTGATGCCGCTGATGCCGAAGTAAGTGCCGTCGCGAATTACGAACTTGCCGTTTACTTGCGCGAGAATGATTTCAGCGTCATACGACTGACCGTTCGAGCGGGTAAGCGTCACATCGACGGAGAACGTACCGTCGCCGTTATCATAGGAGTCGTTGCCGACAGCAATCGTGCTGTCTGCGGCACTGCCCATGTTCTTGATCATTTGCGAGGTGGTCATTGAAGGCAGTTCTTTATAAAAAAGGCTGATACCGGCTTTGTCGCCCGAGTTGGCGTACTGACCGAGCAAAGCTTGACCGATGTAGTCTCCATCCATCGAAGCCGCAACGAGTGCACACATTTGCTGATTGCGGGCATCCGGGCTTTTGAGAGTGAGAATTTGTTGTCCTTGAGTGAGCGTGGACTTGACCATGTTGGCTGCAGCGTCCGCAAACGCGGCGCTCGAGATACAAAACATTAGACTTAGGACGAGAGCTTTCATGTTTCCCCCTTAGAAGTTGTTCTTAAGAGATTATGGAAGCTGTTCCAAAGTCGTGTCACCTGACGGAAGGTCCAGATCTACTCTGATGCAGCCTCAGCCGAAACTGAAATGTAAATGCTTGGCGGCCGTCATGTTGGACTTCAAACCTTTCAATCGATATCCGCACGCGATAAGAGTCCACTTACCTGGTTTGACCAGCGTATAAAAATTTGCGGCGCCATGTACTAGGTTGCGCATTCCGAATCCCGCGCCTCCCGATCCGATTTTGAAATTGTTGTCGCGTTCATTCAAAACTTCGCCGAGCCGGCCAAGTACGTCGTCTTTCTTAAGTGAACCATAGTGATCTTGGCAGCCGAGTACTATGCGGCCATTCCCGAAACAGATGAATAATTTTGCACTGAGAGAAGAAGGAATCGTAATATCCGACGTGCGATCAAGGTCTTTGAATGGCCGTTTTTTCTTGAGGACAACCGGCGCATTAAACAAGGCATTCGTAATCATTTCGTCAGCGGCCTGCAAGCACAGGTCCCTAATCGCGTTCGAATCGCTCTGACGCTCGAGAAATGCGCCGACCCAGTCGATCAGCGTCGATTTATCTCCCGCCTTATTAAAGCGCAAGATCAAATGCCGGTCCGGATCCTTCAGCAATTTACTGGTGGCGAATCCACTCATAAAAAACGGAATCGGATTACGGACAAAAGACTCCGGTTTGACGAGCATAAGACTTGCGGCCAAAAGTTCCTGGGGAAAGTCCTCACGAGTTTTTTGAACGATGTGATTGAATCCCAAGTGAGCCAAATCAATCAACGCTCCGAGCTTGGCATTTTCGACGATGAGAACATAGGTATTAGCGGCGACCGAGGTCAGAACCTTTTTGTCTTTGGGATAGTGTAAAACCGGCACTCTTTGCAGCAACGGACGCAATTGCGCACGCGACGGCTCAGGCCATAGCATGTAGTATTCGTCGAAGACTGACTTATTCATAGCTGCTTGAGAAAAGCAAAGTAGGTTTCGGGGATGACGTCCATTTCCATGGGTACGCCCTTCGAATCTATGACCGGCGGAAGCTTAAGTTTGCCCGAATGGTCAAAGTGTTGTCCCCAGACAGCCAAAACGTTTTTCGACTCGCCAGTATCAACGGAATAAAATGGGATAATAAAGGAATAGACGCGGCACTGTTTTCCTAAAACACCGCGAACCGCGGTAAATACCGAGACGATACACACGGGACATCCAATGAGAATAACTTCGGCCGGCGCCCGAAAACGCTGGATCCAAACGCACCACGTGCGCGTGCCCACCGAATTAATCCGCGTCACATTGGTCAGGTCGACACGAATGTGTCCTTCACTGCGCAGTTCGGGAAACGACGCCGATTCGTCGATCGGACCCGAAACCTCGACGAGTGCGTGGCTCATCTCGTTGCTGACCGTACAATTGAAAGCGTCGTTATTCAGGGGGCCCATTAAAGATGAGTCCAATGGATATTTTTAGGTTGTAAGCTACGAGCCTTGGCGCCCGATTTCAGTGGAAAAAGGGCGCAAACGGCCGAGCGCTCGCCCTTTTTGACCGACATGTATAAGCTAGTGCAAGCATTAAAGATCATAAAGCCGCCGATTCCCGCAGTTCCCCGATCCGCCAAATTCATCGCCCCAGACGCACCCACTTGGACACACCGATACATGCGCTCCAAAAAATATTTGGGGTTCAAGGTTCCATAGGGATCGACGCAAGCGAGCACAAAATTGCCTTCAAACGCACCCGCACGTAATACGGCCGGATCTTTCAGAGACTCAGAATCACGTACCGACTCTTCAAGCGCACGATCATTTAGTCCGTCTCTTTGAGTGGCGTTGAAAAGGACATTACAAAGAAATTCGTCAGCCACCATACGCACGTCATCGCGCAAACTCGAATTGAGCCTTGCCTGTTCGAACAAATCAAAAATTGCGTCTAGGATGTCAGACTTGTCACGGTACCGAGTCAACATCCACTCAGACAGAGTTAATACTTTCTCAACTTCGATGCCGGCTTTGCGCGGAGAAAGAACAGATGAAACGGGAAAATTAAGAAAGGTATTTGGAGTTTGAGTCATAACCCTAGCCACGCGAAGCTCGCGCGCGAGCTCGCTACCCTTCTGAACAAAATGGCGCAGATCGGTTTTATAAGCTAGTTCGAGAATCCGCTCGGCCGGTAAGTTTTGGCTCAAAGCAATTTCGCCGCACTCGGCGGTACGACCCGCTCGAATGAACTCCAATTCTTTGTCCAAATCGCGGCGTCTCTGCTTCATCAATTCTCCAAGAAGCGAAAAAACACAGCGGGATCGATATCCAGTTCGGCGTTAGATTTACACTTTTGACACGGCAAACTTGGTGCGACCGTACTGGGTGCCTTTCGCTTCTTGATTTCTAATTTTTGATGAGTGGTATTTTCACATGTCTCGCAAAAGTAGGGCAAAGTGACTGACCGCACGTCAAAATGTTTGGGGAGCATTCCTTTTAAGACTGCCGCCATGTGCAAAAAATTGGCGGGGCAGTTTTCAATCGTGACAAGCCTTACGCCTTCGATAGCATGGGCCCAAGTGAGCCACTTGCGCAGGCCACTTGAGTTGACGCTTGTCATCCCCTTTAGATCGATTTCTACGTGAGTCTCTTGGGCAACTTCGAAATGCTCAAGGTCGGAATTTTCATCCATTCGACCGCTAATCGAAACCAGAACTTTTCCGTCGACATTCTTGGTTGTAAAATTGAATGTACTTGTGCTCAAGTTGTACCCACTTCAACGTATATTAACCTACAATTGACATTTTCTGCCTAATCCTAGGCTTATATCAATTCTCAATTTTTGAAATCGTTTAATATTTCCTCACTTTTTTCTCAATACTTTGGTCGAAATGCCGATTAAGTATCATGAACTTTTGCTTAAACACGTTCCGTATGCGTCTCGGTTGGTCACGTCACGATTTGATTCGTTGGATGGGCTGCACGTCCGAGGAGTTTGAGTCCTGGGCTAAGGCCAAGCGCGTACCGCAGACTTTCTACAATAGCAAGCTAGCTACCTTGGTTAACGAATGTGAGAGTTATAGCATGCGTCTAACGTTGGCCCCCCTGGCAGACCATACCTTGGAAGAGCAAAATCTGTCTCAAATTGACGAAACGACACTGACGTCGATCAAGATCGCGGCATAAAACAAATAAAATTTTTTTGAATTTAAAGAAGCCGCTTAAGCGGCTTCTTTGCTTTGAGAGACGGCTTCACCGGCCATCGAGGTTTTCACTTGGTCTACAATCTGTCTCAGACTGAGACTAGCCATCAGGTCCTGATGCGAGGGCATTTCCACATTTAGATCTTTGCCAATGGCGCCCAGAAACAAATCGATCTGCTGTGGGGATAGGCCTAGATCTTCGACGAGCCTGTCATCCGGCTCAACGGCCGCAGGATCGATTTCCGTAGTTTCGAGCAACTTGTCCAACACATGGCTAACGATCGAATCAAATTTCATAGATACTTTTTCGGTCGACGTTGGCCTGGACTAAAGGGCAGTTGACGAAATTTTTCGCAGTTTTCGAAACTCACTCAGTCCGAAAATGAGACTCGCTGCTCTTAATTCACGTGAAGCGAGAAGTAACGATACCCATCGAATGAAAACGAGATTTGCTGAAGATCGAGTTCGGAGTTGATCTCAAGCGGATCAATGCCCGGCGGTACATGAACCACTCCGCCCCTCGGGCGGCTTCTAAAATCCAGAGGAATCCAAGAACCTGAACTATCCTGCAACTCGATATTGCCATTTTGATCCGCGCGGGCGCTGTAATCTATAGCGTGTGCCGTCACTGAGAGCGCAAATACTAACGGTAGAGATATGAGAAATGCGCGCATGTAAGCCTCCTATACTTGCGAGCGTTTGGACTGAAATAGTCTAGATGTGCGCGCCTTTCAACTGTCATAAGTTCACGGTATCCCTGGGGATTTGAAAAAGGTAGCAGACGCGACTGGGGACCAAACAGGAATGATTGTTGCTGTTTCTCCAGGCAGTTAGATCTCTAAATAAAAAGACTGGAGGAACACATGAAATGTCTAATTTTGACCCTCGCGTTGACGGTCCCGTTCGCGGCGATGGCCAACAATGAATTAAACTCACCGGACGTGGTGGCACCCCAATATTCGGGAGTCCAAGCGCCGGATCCAAGTGCGAAAACGGTGATCATTAAGTTCGATAAGAATGGAAAGCCCCTCGCTATCGCACATGTTGGTCAAGATAAGGTGAGCACCAAGGATCTCGATAAGTTAGCCTTCGCCCAAATCGTCTCTTCAGCGGAAGAGCCAAATGCGCTGGCCGACTCAACACCGAGCACGGAACAAAAATCGACCCAAGGAACTCCCCAATGGGGCTTCTATGGCGGGCGCGGCGCTATTATTCGCGGACCTAACGGCGGCGTCATTGCGGCCGGCAGCCGATTCGGTGGATGGGGCGGATATGGCGGTGGCGGTTACGGTTACGGTTACGCCGGCGGCGGTTACGGTTACGCCGGCGGCGGTTATGGTTACGCCGGCGCTGGCTACGGTTATGGCGGACTCGGATGGAACACGGGCTGGAATAGCGGTTGGGGAAGCTGCGGATGGGGCGGATGCGGATGTCAGACCTGCGGAGTTCCTGTCTATATATTGTCAGGTTGCGTGTATAGTCCGGTCGGGTTTTACGGCGGCGGATTCGGCGGCGGCTACTCCGGTGGTGATATTTACGGCGCCTACCAGCCAAGCTATTACTACTAGTTAGATATTCGGGGTAAAAATGCGCTCACTCCTAATATTTATCTCAACGGCCGCGATTAGTTTCGCGGCCGGTGCTCAATCTCTGTTCGCTCCCGGATCTTTAGAAATCACCAATCTCGATAAACTCAATTTGAATCTCGAGAAGTTCAAAGGCAAATCGTTCGCACACCCAGTGAAGGTCGCTGTGTTGGATAACGGATTCTATGGATACGAAGACGAGGTCGGCAAAGGTCTTCCCGCCGAAACAATTTGTTACGCGGAATCTGAGACTGCCGGCGAACAATGTAAAGACGAATTCAAACGTGAAGATATTGAAGACCAAAAAACCGGCTACAAGCGGCCGAAGCCATTCCACGGCGTATTGATGGCCGAAATCGTCGCGCAGATTCTCAAAAAGGCTGGCGATTCCAACTACACCCTCAGTCTTTTCCGCACGGGCGGCATTGATCGGTTAGGCCGCGCCGTCGATCAAGCGATCGCAGACCGCTACGACATCATTGTTTATTCCGACGTTTGGGAGTTCGGTGGAAATGGCGATGGCAAAGGCTTCGTCAATGCGGTCGTGAGCAAGGCGAGTTCCGCCAATATTATTTGGTTGAACGCCGCCGGAAACTTCGGCCGCACCACAAAGATCGCACCGGTGGAGGCCGCGGGCGATTGGATTTCGTTCAAAGATGCCAAAGGCAAGGTGTCGGACGGAGTGAAGCTCCGCTGCACCCTCGACCGCGCATGTACACTGCGGTTGGTGCTTTCATGGAACGACTTTAAGGATGACCCGAATGCGGGCTCCGACAAGTCACTCAGTTTACATTTATATGACGACACGGATAAGCAGATCGATGTGTCCGATAAAATTCAGATGCTGTCTCCGCCGGATGACAAAGAACACACCAAATTGCCGCGGCAAATGATCGTTCACCAACTCGATCCAAGCGCGCCCAAAAAAGCAAAGATCTACACAGCCAAAGTGAAAATCGTTACAAAAAATTTCGACGCTAAGACCGATCAGTTGCGGCTCACGGCTAGCGGCATCGGCGTTGAGATGCTCGATCCATCACCGGGCGAGTCTTTGCTACCGCCTGCGGATAACCCGGGTGTAATTGATATCGGTGCGAGCGACGATCCACAGACGGCGGGTTCCGCGAGCCTCGGGCTGCCAAAAATTTATTTTAAGTCCGAACTCGAATTGAAAAACGGATTGAAGCCGTTCCAGTCGTCGACAGCCACAGCGATCGCCGGCGCAATGACCGCATTATATATTGGCACCGGCACAGAGAAGTCGAAGACGGCCGTTGAAAAGGCTCTCGCGGCGATTTCGCAAAAGCCGATGTTCCCTTTGGCGAAGAATGCGAAAGTGCCGAAGATTGTGAAGAAGGAAACGGCGAAAGCTGCCGAGACTCCGGCAAAACCAGAGGCGAAGCCTGTTGCCGCCGCTCCCGCGAAGCCGGCGGCGACGCCGGCGCCGCTCAAGTCTGCGCCGCTCAAGCCGGCGACAAAGCCGAGTGCGCCGTCGTCGGACTTGGCGCAAGTGCCGCCGCCAAAGGCGACGCCTCGGCCAACGCCGCCGGGACTGACCCGACCCGGGACGCGTCAGCCAGGCGGCGGATATACCACCCGCTCCGGCGCGGGTGGATGCCTGCCACTGGCGCGACTGCCTTATCCGAACCCTGCGGCCGAGCAAATTCTTGCCCTAGGAAATGCAGTTGTCGTCGAGCAAGCCGGTTGGCCTGTGATTGCGGTGAACTATGATTTTGCGGCGAGAAGCGGCATTTACTTGCATCCGCGTGACCGCATCTTCGTCACGCCTGATGGACCGCTGGCGTTTGCGCCAGGGCAGACATTGCCAGCGGATTTCTACGAGGTCGTGCCGCTCACTATGCCCGTGTGCGGGTACTAATGCGGCGGCACTTTAGTCAGCGTCTAGGTCGTCGTCTTCGTTGTGCAGGTTTTCGAACTCAGAGCGCGTGACCGAGTAAACGTTCGCGCGCGTTCCCGGCTTGAAGCGGTTCGGGCTGAGTTCTTCCTCACCCATAAACTTCAGCGGTAACTTCTTCGCGAGACGCTCGGAGGCCACGTTGGCCTTCGGAGTTTTGAACAACAACACATGCAGAGTCGGAAAGCTGTCAAAGAAGTACTGACAGGCTTTGTACCAACTGACCGCGCCGATACCCTTTCCTTGCGCATCCGAATTCCACAGCACGGCCCAGAATTCTCCCTGCCCGTCTTTCATGTCGAGCACCTGGTGAATACCAACGGTGCGGCCACTGTGCTCAACAGCGACGATCGACGGAGAATTCACGAGACCGGAAAGCTGCGACCGCATTTGCGGCTCCTGCGGGAAACGGTCGAAATCGATGTCCTGAAGCACGGACAAGCTACGTGGGCTGCGATAATAGAAGTCCAACAACGGATCGATATCCTGCGCGCCGAACGGGCGCACTTGAACATCGTTCCAGCCGACAGCAAATCCGCGCGCGGGCGCCGAAGCCATCGGGTTCTTTCTCAGTGAGTTTGTCGCGCTTAGCGACGCCGAAGCCCCTGGGGCTTCGCTCGGAGCTCATTCTATAAAAGCTTTAAGCTTATTACTCCGGCTAGGGTGGCGCAGCTTGCGTAAGGCCTTGGCCTCAATCTGACGAATACGTTCACGAGTCACGTTGAAGTCTTGTCCGACCTCTTCGAGAGTGTGATCGCTCTCCTCGCCGATACCGAAGCGCATGCGCAAGACTTTCTCTTCGCGTGCGGTCAGCGTCGCCAACACACGGCGGGTTTGTTCCGCCAAGTTGAGGTTAACGATAGCTTCGGCCGGATTGATGACCTTTTTGTCTTCAATAAAGTCGCCCAAGTGTGAATCTTCCTCTTCACCCACCGGTGTTTCGAGAGAGATCGGCTCTTTGGCGATTTTCAATACTTTGCGGACTTTGTCGACCGGCATATCCATCTTCGCGGCGATTTCTTCCGGAGTGGGTTCGCGGCCGAGTTCCTGCACCAAATAGCGCGACGTACGCACTAACTTATTGATCGTCTCGATCATATGCACAGGAATACGGATCGTGCGGGCTTGGTCGGCGATCGCGCGGGTGATGGCCTGACGAATCCACCAAGTGGCGTACGTCGAGAACTTATAACCGCGGCGATACTCGAACTTATCCACGGCTTTCATCAAGCCGATGTTGCCCTCTTGAATCAAATCGAGGAATTGCAAACCGCGATTCGTGTACTTCTTGGCGATCGAGACCACCAAGCGCAAGTTCGCCTCCACGAGTTCGGATTTCGCTTTATCCGCTTCGCGCTCACCCTTCCAGATGGCGGTGTACGTGTCGCGGATCCATTCAAAGGTCATTTCAGTTTCTTTATGTAGGCGATCGATACGCACTTGCGCGTCGGCGGCCTGGATATAATGAGTGCGGAACTGATTGTAGCTGAGACCACCGGTCTCTTTGCTCATCTTCAGCACTTCGGCGTCGGACGTTTCCATCGCCTTTACGCGGGCGGCCATATGCGCGAGGTCCTTCGAGAAGGACTTCTCCACGGCCACTTTCACGCGCTTACGCAACGTCGAGAAACGGCTCACCAAGTTTTTGAACTTGATCACCACGCGATTGATCGTCTTACGGTTAAAGTTGATGCTTTCGAAGTTCTCCATCAACTCGCTGTTGATCTTCTCGAGTTCCTTCGCGGCAACTTGGGAGGCCGGCGAATTGTGCGGCGACTCTTTTAGAGTGGTAAACGCTTTGGCGGATTTTTTCTGATAGCGCTTCACATGGCCGATCAGTTCATGAATTTTCTGAATGTATTCTTGCTCGTCGTATTGAGTTTCTTCGTCTTCCAAACCGCGGAAGATCGCTTTTACTTTGATACGGCCTTCATCTAAACGTTTGCCGAGCAAAATGATTTCGTTCGTTCCAATCGGAGACAGAGTGATCGCGCGCACGATCTCGCGCTCACCGGCTTCAATCCGGCGGGCGATCTCGACTTCACCCTCGCGAGTGAGAAGCGACACGGATCCCATTTTGCGGAGATAAAGACGTACGGGGTCGTTAGACTTCGTGTCGCCTTCAACTTCCTCTTCTTCTTCTTCCTCTTTTTCCTCTTTGTCCGGATCTGAGAGGAAGAATTGATCGTCTTCTTCGTCCTTCTTATTTTCAGACGAATCTGTAATTGCTACACCATTGACCTCGAGGGCCTGCATGAATGTATCGAGCACACTGGCAGCGATAATTTCAGGCGGCAGCATTTCGTTGATCTCTTCAATTGAGATCGACGCACGCTCTTTCGAGAGACGAACAAACCTCTGAATCTCCTCATGAATCATTGCCTGCTGCTGATCCAGGCTCAGACCCGTTGAGGGAATTTCAGGTTCATTTCCCGTCGTATTTTTCGACATGCGGATGTGCTCCTCGCGGTTTAACTTCAATTAGAATCGCGGTTGAGTGACCTACGATCCCGTTGAATATTCATAATTTGTTCCAATTGCTCGGTGGGATTTGCTTCCCCCGTCCCGCGCAGGCCTGAAACCAATGCCTTGGATTTAGAACGCAAATCATCGTTCTTCACCCGTTTAATGCAATCCTGTAACAATTTGTTCGCGGCATCATGATTCAAGCTCGTATACGGCTCGGCGAGAAATCTTGTAATTACTTCCGCCGGTTTCACTTTGTCCGCTAGCAAAGCGGATAAAGTATCAAATTTACTTGGCATTTGTCCATAGACTTCCGCGATTCTAAGAAACACTCCCTTGGTCCCCGGATGACTGAATTGGTCCACCACATCGGCTTTAAGCGCCTCCTTTAGGTAGACCTCTTTCATCAGCATTAGGTTTAAAATTTCGACCTCGGCACGCGGGGCTTTGTTCAAATCCAATACAGTGAATTCCTGTGGCACGGGAGGGGGTGTCGGAGCCGGTACAGACGCCGTTTTGGGGACACCAGTGACAGTTGGCGAACCGCCTGTGGCCTTCTTAACGCTTTGCTCTACCAACTTGGTTTCCACGCCAATCATGTTCGCAAAATTCTCGCAATAGAGCTGTTTCAGACGCGCGTCGGGAATGAGCGCCAGTATGGCGGCGAACTCATCGAGAAGCTGAATTTTCCCGGTCGGCGTCCCTTTCGCGGCCAACCATTGCTCGGAGCTAATCAATTCGAATAGATCCGGCGCGGTTTGAATCGCCTGTTTGAGCGCTTGCGCCCCACGCTCATTGATAAATTCGTCGGGATCGAGTTCGTCAGGCAAAAATAATCCGCGCGCGAAAAGACCTTCGCTCAACAAAATCGGCAGACTGCGGCGGGCGGCGGACTTTCCCGCCTCATCGCCGTCGAAGAGCAGGAGCACTTTGTTCGTGTAGCGCTTGATGAGTTTCGCGTGGTCATGTGTGAGTGCCGTTCCGAGCGTCGCGACCATATTGAATATGCCAGCCTTCGCGAGCGCGAGCCAGTCCATGTAGCCTTCGACGATGATGGCTTCGTCTTCACTGCGGATGTATTTGGCCGAATGATCGAGGCCGTAAAACACTTTGCCCTTGTGGAAAACAGGCGAATCGGGGCTGTTCAAATATTTTGGCTGATGTTCTTTACTGAGGACGCGGCCGCCGAAGCCGAGACATTGTCCCGTGGGCGAAAAGATCGGAAACATCACGCGGTGGCGGAAGAGATCGTAATGACCGTCTTTGCCGCCGGTGCGGCGCTTGATCAGGCCGAGTTGCTCACTCGGACCGACCGGCACACGCTTCTGTTCGAAAAGATGAGTGAGGTCCGACCAACTGTCAGGTGCGTAGCCAAGTTTGTATGTGTCGATTAACTCGACCGTCAGTCCGCGGCTCACCATGTACTTCGAAACTTCATGCTCGGGTGCGAGCTTCTTCAGCTCTTGGTGGAAAAAAGAGGACGCGAGGCTGTTAATTTTAAAAAATGTTTGGCGTGCCTGCTGTTGGGGATCGGTGGCCTCCGTCGTTGCGGGAAGCGGAAGGCTCGCACGGCGTGCGAGGTACTCGATCGTTTCGGGAAACGTGAGACCTTGATAGTTCTGCACAAAAGTGATCGCATTGCCCGAAGCTTTGCAGCCGAAGCAGTAGTAAACTTGCTTATCCTCGGAGACCGAAAAGCTCGGACTCTTTTCGTTGTGAAAAGGGCAAAGGCCTTGATGGTTCCCGCCCGTGCGCCGGAGCTGAACGTATTGCGAGATGAGCGGGACGATGTCAGTCGCCTCGCGCACCCGATCAATAAATTCCTGCGGGAATTTCAATGGGCCCCCGGTTGCTGGCAGGCCGCCCTGGGGCGCCCTGCGGTTATTTGCTACTGCAATTTACTTTTAACTAAATCTGAAATGACTTTGCCGTCGGCCGTGCCGCCGGTTTTCGCGATGACTTCCTTGATGACGGCGCCCATTTGCTTCATCGAGTTGGCGCCCGTGGCTTTGATGACGTCATCGACAATCTTCGCCACTTGATCGTTCGACATCTGCGCCGGAAGATAGGTCTCCAGCACGCCGAGTTCGAACTTCTCTTTGTCCGCGAGATCGGTGCGACCGGCCTTCGAAAATTCCTCGATCGAGTCGCGGCGTTGCTTCACCAATTTCTTGATGACGCCGATGACTTCGTCCTCGGTAATTGTGTTCGGACGGACTTCGATTTCTTTATTTTTGATTGCCGCTTGAAGAAAACGGATCGCACTGAGGCGATCCGCTTCTTTGCTCTTCATGGCAGTCTTAATGTCTTCGAGAACTTGTTCTCTCAAACCCATTTTTAACTCCAAAAGCTAGTAAGGACCTTTACGGGATTTCTTCAACAAACGCTTGCGGGCCGCCATCGATTTTTTCTTCTTACGGACGCTCGGCTTCTCGAAATGCTCGCGCTTTTTCACTTCCGACAAAATGCCGGATTTTTCGCAGGCTTTTTTAAAGCGACGGAAAGCTTGTTCAAAAGCTTCGTTGTCGCGAATACGGATTAATGCCACTTCAATCACCTGCCTTTGCGCTGTGGCTGTAGATTCTGAGCCTTATGTGGACTCGAAAGTCCTCCAGGTGTAACAAAGGCTTGGAGAATTGAGGAGCTTAAAAAGTGAACAATTCACAAGACATCGGCTATATGCGTCAAGCGTTGGCGTTGGCGGCGCGTGCGGCAGACCTCGGGGAAGTCCCGGTAGGAGCCGTAGTAGTCGACGAAAGCGGAGTAATTGCAGAGGCTTACAATGAGCGCGAATCGTTACCATCAGCCCTGGCGCATGCCGAATTGACGGCGTTGTCGCGCGCCTGCGCAAAGCTCGGAAGGTGGCGTCTGAGCGGGTGTACTCTCTATGTCACGCTGGAACCGTGTGTGATGTGCGCCGGCGCGATCGTCAATTCGCGCGTTGACCGGGTCGTTTATGGGGCCCGTGATCCTAAAGGCGGAGCCGTGGAGTCGCTCTATCAAGTGCTAGCTGATGGACGTTTGAACCACCGGCCCAAAGTGACTTCGGGAGTGTTGAATAATGAGTGCGGCCTGATTCTGACCGACTTTTTCCGCGGCCGGCGCAGCAGCGTTTAACTCCCGCTTTTAACGAAATTCGGCCGACTCATC
>Ga0265338_10002043_pt1 | contig 31202 bp, 28 predicted proteins | sample 42126metaG_FD_193579 | JGI IMG/M metagenome (GOLD analysis project Ga0265338, IMG submission 193579) | Rhizosphere microbial communities from Carex aquatilis grown in University of Washington, Seatle, WA, United States - 4-21-26 metaG | ecosystem: Host-associated > Plants > Roots > Rhizosphere...
TGCAGTCGAGGTAGCGGGTGAGCTGCTCGACCGCGTCGATCGTCCCGATGCGCTTGATCTCGACCGCGACCCACGCGTCGTCGGCGTCGCGGCACATCAGGTCGACGGGGCCGACGCCGGTCGGCCACTCGCGCTTGACGAGCCGCAGGTCGGGCTCGATGTGCGTCGGGTCGTCCGCCAGTAGGAGCTGCAGGTCGCGCTCGACGCCATCCTTCTCGAGCCCGGCGGCCTCGCCCATGTCGTGCACGACGTCGGAGAGCACCTCGATGAGCTTGATCTCGAGCCGGTCCTCGCTGCGGCCCGCGCGCTTGCGGACGACGAGCAGGTCGCCGCTGTCCTCGATCACCGTCGGCGGTGTCATCCAGTTGAGGGGCTTTACGGAAGACCCCCCGCCGTCCGACCAGATCATCAGGGTGCCGTCCTCCTTGATCATCAGCAGCCGCACGCCCTCCGGCAGGTTCGTTGTCAGACGGCCGGTGTACGAGGCAGTGCAGCGGGCGACGATCAGGCGCACCGCGGCAACCTACTGGCAGGTTCGGACATGTCGGAGCTGGCAAGCCTGCGCCCCGGCGAGTCCGACCGGCCTGCGCGGGCTGATGCCAGCCCAGGGTCAGCCAGCGAACTCCAAGCCAACATCAAGTCCCGTCAAGATTTGGTGTTCTGCTACTATCTCCAAGAATTGGAGAAACTTGGAGTTAGCTTGGAGTTGATGTGTACGTAGAGGAAGCACCACAGATCCCTGAACTGCTGGGGGAGCTCGGGCCTGAGCGTCTACCGCAGGTGCTTTCCGCTGGCAATCTCTCGGCTGCTCGAGACAGCGAATACCTGCACTGGGACAAGGTACGACACCTCGATCCCCCCGAAGGGATGACCCACCGTGAATGGTGGCTCCTCCTCAAGATCGGTCGAGACATGAGGCCCCTGCCTCTGCTCGATGACAAGGGCCAGGCCTTCACATTCTCGGCAGTCGACGAGGTGCAGAGACTTCAGCACTTCATTGACCAGTTCGCCAGCGGCGCAATCGCCATGCCCGAGGTCGTCATCGCTGACGAGCAGGCGCGGCGCCACTATCTCGTCAACTCGCTCATGGAGGAAGCGATTCGGTCGAGTCAGCTCGAAGGCGCATCGACCTCTCGGCGCGTTGCAAAGGACCTTCTTACTTCCGGTCGGCCGCCGAAGGACCGGAGCGAGCGCATGATCACCAACAACTACCGCGCCTTCCAGTACATGCGCGACATCATCGGAAGCGAGCTGACTCCTGCGCACGTTCTTGAGCTGCAGCGGATTCTGACCGAGGGCACGCTCGAAAATCCGGACGCGGCCGGTCGACTTCAGCGACCTGACGAAGACCGGGTGGTCGTCGTCGACCGAGTGACGGGCGATGTTCTCCACGTTCCACCGCCCGCCGAGCAGCTTCCCGAAAGGCTCGACGCGATGTGCGCCTTTGCGAACGCGTCAAATGACGAAGGCGGTTTCCTGCACCCGGTTGTTCGATCCATCCTTCTTCATCTCTGGATCGGCTACGACCACTACTTCGAGGACGGAAACGGTAGAACGGCACGCATCATCTTCTACTGGTCGATGAGGAAACACGGTTACTGGCTGACTGAATACCTGTCGATCTCACGAATCCTTCGAATGGCCCCAGCTAAGTACACGCGGTCGTTCCTACTCACGGAAACTGACGCTGGCGACACCACCTACTTCGTCCTCTATCAGCTCGGTGTCATCAAGAGAGCGATCGAGGAGTTGCACAGGTACCTAGCGCGGAAGATTCGCGAGGTTCGAAAAGTTGAAGATGCACTCAGAGGTGCGGAACATTTCAACCACCGACAGCTCTCTTTGATCAGCGATGCGATCAGGAACCCAGAGCACACGTATACCTTCCGCTCTCACGCGGCAACGCATAACGTCACGGGGGAGACTGCGCGCACCGACCTTCGCCAGCTAAGTGATCGCGGGCTTCTACTCCGAAGAAAAGCTGGTCGCCAGTTTGTCTTCACCGTGCCGGCGAACCTTGGCGAGCTCTTGACAAGAGCCAACGGCGGCACCGGGGTCGCCTGACGGTCGGCTTACCGTCGGTGGCGCTTGGCTAGTGAAAGGGACGCCGCTCAGTTGAGCGGCAGGCGCATCGCGCCAAACTACCGTCCGAAAGCTAGGCGCGGCGGATCAGCGTCAGGCCGTCGCGGACGGTCAATAGCGCCTGGATGCTGCGCGGGTCGGCGGCGACGTGCTCGTTGAAGCGCGCGATCGGCGGGTTGCCGTCGATCACCTCGCCGTCGGCCAGCGTGTTGTCGGCGACGATCAGCCCGCGCTCGGAGAGGCGCGGCAGCACCTCCTCGTAGTAGCCGACGTACCCCGGCTTGTCCGCGTCGATGAAGACGAGGTCGAACTTGCCTTCAAGCGACCGGACGGTCTCCAGCGCCGGGCCGACGTGCAGCGTGATCTTCGACCCGTGCGGTGAGCGGTCGAACCACGATTGCGCGAACGCCGCGCGCGCCGGATCGAGCTCGCAGGCGTCGATGCAGCCGCCTGCCGGCAGTCCCGCCGCCATGGCGAGCGCCGAGTGACCGCTGAACGTCCCGATCTCGAGCACGCGCTGCGGCTGCGCGATCCACACGAGCAGCTCGAGGAAGCGTCCGGCGACCGGCCCGGTGAGCATGGACTCTCCTCCGAGCTCGCGCACCGTCTGGTCGGAGAGCTCTGCGAGCAGCGCATCGTGCGGCGACGACATCCGCTCCGCGTACGCCTCGATCCGCGGATCGACGAGGTGATCCATCTAGCCTCGCTCCACGCGCGAGCCGCCGACGATCGCGTCCGTGCCGTCGTCGAACCGCACCCACGCCTTGCCCTTGCCGTCGTAGTCCGGCGACCACACGACGAGCGTCGCGTCGCGCTCGGCGACGCGCACCCGCTCCGTCCCTTCGGGATCGACGCCGCGCCAGACGCGCACGAACGGGTTCGCATCCCACTCGCGGCCGATCGTCGTCTCGTCGGTGTGCCCGGGGAGCACGCGCCGTTCGTGCGGCATCGGCATGTAGACCTCCATCACGGCATCCCTGATCTGCTGGTAGTCGCCGCCGCCGACGGCGTCCTTGAAGAGCGTGTCGCCCGAGAAGACGGCGTGGTCGTTGATCACGAAGCAGACCATGTCGTCGGAGTGTCCCGGCGTCGGGATCGCGTCGACCCAGAGATCGCCGGTCTCGAGCGAGTGCCGCACGACCGGCACGCCCAGCTCGGCCTCGTGCTCGACGTGATCGGGGTGAGCGTGGGTACGAAGGACATGAGTCGGTGTGACGCGCCACTCCTCGGCCGCCCGGAGAAGCGGTTCGAGCGGCGCCCCCGAATCGACGAACACGGCGGTGCCGCCCGGCTCGTCCGCGACGAGATACGCATTCGAGAGCCGGCGGGAGTCCATGCTCCGGGCGAGCAGCACGTCGTTAGGCTAACCGTGCACACCCGACTGCGAGGAGACCCAACGATATGCCCGGGCTGATGGCACGGCTCTCACTGATCTTCAAGGCCAAGTTCTCCAAGGCGCTCGATCGCGCCGAGAACCCCAACGAGACGCTCGACTACTCCTACGAGGAGCAGCTCCGCCAGCTCCAGAACGTCAAGCGCGGCATCGCCGACGTGACGACGGCGAAGAAGCGGCTGGAGATGCAGTACACGACCATGCAGCAGCAGGTCGACAAGCTCGACGGGCAGGCGCGCCAGGCGCTGCAGGCCGGCCACGAGGATCTCGCCCGCGAGGCGCTGACCCGCAAGACGGCCGTGCAGGCCCAGCTGGAGGCGATCATGACGCAGGGCCAGCAGCTCGAGGCCCAGCAGCAGAAGCTCGTCGACGGCGAGAAGACGCTCGCGGCCAAGATCGAGGCCTTCCGCTCGCAGAAGGAAGTGATCAAGGCGCAGTACTCAGCCGCCGAAGCGCAGGTGCGGATCGGCGAGGCAGCGACCGGCATCGGCGAGCACATGGCCGACGTCGGCATGGCAGTCCAGCGCGCCAAGGACAAGACCGACCAGATGCAGGCCCGGGCCAGCGCGATCGACGAGCTGACCGCCGCCGGCTCGCTCGAGGACTTCACGTCCTCCGGTGACGACATCGACCGGCAGCTCGCGCAGATCTCGCAGGGCGGCCAGGTCGACGACGAGCTCGCGAAGATGAAGGCGGAGCTCGGCACAGGCGCCGAACCGTCGAAGGAGATCGAGGGCGAGAAGGCGTGATCGTACGTCTGATGGGCGAGGGGCAGTTCCGCGTGGACGATGCCCTGCTCACCCGGCTCAACGAGCTCGACGCCGAGGTTTCGCGCGCCGTCGAGCAAGGCGACGAGCGAGCGCTCTGGACGAGCCTCCAGGCGCTCGCCGACGCGGTGCGTGAAGGCGGCGAGAAGCTCGCCGACGCGGACCTGCGTCCGTCCGACGCGATCATCCCGCCCGAGGACCTGTCGCTCGAGGAGGCGCGCGAACTGCTAGCCGACGAGGGCTTCATCCCCGACGTGCCCGTCGCGTCATGACCGGCGTAGGCTCGACGGAGCCGGCCAAAGAGCGCAGGTGCCGGCTTGGCCGGCGCCGGAGCGGGAAATGACGCGCGAGGTCGTACTGGTTGCCCGGCCGCAGGGCGAGCCACAGGAGTCTGACTTCGAGCTGCGCGAGGCGCCCGACGTCGCGCCCGGCGACGGCGAGGTGCTCGTCCGCAACGTCTTCGTCTCCGTCGACCCGTACATGCGCGGGCGCATGACCGGCCTGAGGACCTACGTCGGGCCGTACGAGATCGGCGGCCCGATCGACGGCGGCGCCGTCGGCCGCGTCGTCGAATCCCGCCACGACGGATTCGCCGAGGGCGACTGGGTGCTCTCGCAGCTCGGGTGGCGCGAGCGAGGCGTCGCGTCCGGCGACCGCCTGCGGAAGCTCGACCCGTCGCTCGCACCGCCGTCCGCCGCCCTCGGCGCGCTCGGGATGCCCGGCCTGACCGCCTGGGTCGGCCTGGTCGACATCGGGCAGGTCAAGGAAGGCGAGACGATCTACGTCTCGGGTGCCGCCGGCGCCGTCGGCAGCGTCGCCGCGCAGATCGCCAAGCTCAAGGGTCTCCGCGTGATCGGCAGCGCCGGCTCGCAGGAGAAGGTCGACTGGCTACGGTCGCTCGGGGTCGAGGCCTTCAACTATCGCGAGACACCCGCGAAGGAGGCGCTCGCGGACGGGATCGACGTGTTCTTCGACAACGTCGGCGGCGAGCAGCTCGAGGCCGCGTTGGCCGCGCTCCGTCCGTTCGGCCGCGTCATCGCCTGCGGCGCCATCTCGCGCTACAACGACGAGCGTGCCGAGCCGGGCCCCCGCCACCTGTCCGCTTTCGTCGTCTCGAAGCGCCTCCGCATCCAGGGCTTCATCGTCTCCGACCACTTCGACCGGCTGCCGGCGTTCGTCGCCGAAGTCGGCCCGTGGGTGGCCGGCAGCCGGCTGCAGTGCCGCGAGACGGTGCTCGACGGGCTCGAGAACCTCCCGGTCGCGTTTGCCGGTCTCTTCCGTGGCGACAACACCGGCAAGATGCTCGTGCGCGTCGGTCCCGACGACTAGCGATGCACGAAAACGATGCGCGTGGAGCCGAGCAGGCTCTCGCCGTCGATCTCGAAGTGACAGACGCGCGGTGACGGCGACGGCGGGACGTCGATCGTCCCGTTCCAGTACGGCAAGCCGGCGATTCTGGCCTGCTGGACGATGCGTCCATCGAGCCGCAGGGTGACGGTGCCCGTGTCCTTCGGCAGGAGCGTCAGTTCGAGCCGCCCACCCGCGCAGTCGTAGGCGCGTATGCGGGCGGGCTCGGTCATGTCGCCGTTCGGCTGGATGCCCTGCTTGACGCTGACCAGCCGAGCCGGTCCCGTCAGGTGCCAGAGGGTCAGCCCGCCGGAGTCGAGCCCTAGCTGCGTCAGATGGGCCACCGGCGTGCCCACGAACGTGTGCGGATCGCTCGCCACGATGTAGCGCTCGCCGATCGGAAGCCTTCCGTCAGCGGGCACAGCAACGACTCGTTGCGGCATCGGCCCCGGGACGCGCGCCGGGGCTGCGGACACCACGTCCGTGACGTTGCTGTTCCAGAACCGCACCTGCCACACCCCGTTCCAGTACGACTCGCCGTCGTAGAAGTACGCGACCGGTGCACTCGCGGCGCGGCTGATCCAGTTGGGCGGGATGCCGACGAGGTTCTTCTGGTCGTACTGCACGCGCTTTGCGATGTCGTTCGAAGCGATCACAGTCGATCCGGCGAGGAGGACGAGCATGACGGCCGGAAGGAGTGCGAGCGAGCGGCCGCGCAGCGTCACGAAGGCGGCGAGCAGGGCGAGCGTCAACGTCGCGACCGCCGTCGCTGCGTGGCTTGGGCCGAGGTGGTAGAGGGCGACGACGCCGAACGTGTCCGGTAGCGCGCTCACGTTGACGAGGTGGTTCCAGGGCGTCAGCACGATCAGCGCGAGGGTCGATGCGGTGACGACGAGCACGGTCCCGCGTGGCCGAGGAGCGCCTCGGTTGAGCCAGAGCGCGAATACGGTGAAGAGCAGCGGCGGCAGCAACGCAAGGTCCCGGCCGAGCAGATGCGGCGCGTACCGCGCGGCGAAGAAGCCGACCTGCAGGACGACGAAGATCGTCGCGCAGGCTGCGACGACGATCACCGCCCGAGCCGCGGGATCCTGTTCGCGGCCGCGCACGACGACGACGAGCAGCAGGACGAGCGCGACGAACGGAGTGACGGCTGTCGAGAGCGCCAGGTAGCTCAGGTGCTCGCCGATCAGCTTCGCCGCGGAGCCCAGCGGATAGCTCCCCCGGAGCGTCGCGGCGTACGCGCCGAACAGACCCGGGCTTGCCACCACGATGATCGCTGCGGCGGCAAAGATGCACCAGACGGGCCAGAAGGCGCGTAGTCGTCGCCGATCGCGTGCCAGGAGCGAGACGACGACGATCGACGAGGCAAAGATCGCAACCAGGACCACTGACTGGACCCGTGTCAGCATCGCCGCCACGATCGCGGCGAGCGCGATGGCCTGATCGCGAAGCGTCCCCGTCTCGACGGCTTTCCCGATCGCCAGGAGCGCGAGCGCCCCAACCGGGTACATCAGCACCTCCGTCATCACGAGGCCCGAATAGAGCGTGAGCGGTGACGCGAGCGCAAGCGTCGCTGCCAGGAGCGCATAGCCGGGTCGCATGAAGCGGCGCCCGTAGAAGAAGACCGGCACCGCGACCATCGACATCGCGAGAGACTGGAGCAGCTTCAGCGAGGCGTAACCGGTCGCAAGGTGGCCGACCGAGAGCGGTACTCCCGCTAGCGCGGGATAGAGGAAGCCGTAACCCGCTCCCTCACCGTGCAGGATGGCAAGCTGCCCGTGGCGCCACAGCGAGAGCGCGCGCTCCCCGTAGATCGCCTCGTCCGGCATGATCCACAGCCCGTCGAGGCGCCGTGCGGCGAGCCATTGCAGGACCGTCGCGACGCCCACGAGCGCGGGAAGCGCGAGAACTAGACCGGAGCGTCGAACAGAGCGAACCATCGAGTCAGGTCCTGTTCGACGGGCAACTCTTTCTCGAGCTTCGCCTTCAGCTCCAGCTCGGTGGCGTTGTCGCGTTTTTGGTCTCCAAGAGGCACGAACGGCCAGTATGCCCCACGCTTGAATCCGTAAATCCAGTAGACCGGATGCTCGCCCCCCTTGAACGGGAACGTGGCGGCCAGCAGCTGCGACCCGAAGCCCTGCGCCGTGAGCTCCGCCGCCAGCGTGTGCGCGGTTGCGACGAGATCCTCGAGGTCGGGGTCGCGGATGATGATCCAGTCGAACCCGAACTCGTCGGACTTGCGCTCGACCTCCGAGCCGCACTGCTGTGCGACGGCGTCGGTCAGCTTGTCGACGTCGTCGAACGCGCTGCGGAACTCGCCGGACGACTGCGGCTTGAACGCGACCGCAGCTGCGCCGGCGGTCACGAGCCCGAGCTCCGTCTGGAGCGTCACTGCGGCGGTCGTCAGCGCGAACAGCCGGTCGTCGCTCGGCTCGCTGAGCTTCTTGCGCCCGAAGAGGACGTCCCGCAGCGCCAACGGCTACGCGACCGGCCGACCCATCTCGCGGGCGATCTCGGCGAGCGCCGCGATGCGCTTCTCGAGCGGCGGATGGTCCATGAAGAGCTCGCCCATCGCGCTCTTCGCCTTGGCCGGGATGATGAAGAACGCGTTCATCCCCTCGACCTGGCGGAGGTCTTGGTTCGGGATCAGCGTCATCTGCGACGAGATCTTCTGAAGCGCGCTCATCAGGTACTCCGGCGCGCCGGTGATCAGCGCGGAGCCACGGTCTGCGGCGTACTCGCGGTAGCGCGAGATCGTGCGGATCAGGACGAAGCTGATCGCATAGACCAGGATCGAGACCGCGAAGATGATCAGCCAGACGGGCGGCCCGTTGTTGTTGTTATTGCTGCGCCCGCCACCGCCGCCCCACAGGCCGGCGTAGAGGCCGAAGCGGGTGAGGATCGCGGCCAGCATCGCGAAGAAGCTCGCGACGGTCATGATCAGCACGTCGCGGTTCGCCACGTGCGAGAGCTCGTGGGCGAGCACGCCCTCGACCTCCTTCGGCTCGAGCCGGTCCCACAGGCCGGTCGTGACGCAGATCGCGGCGTGCTTGGGCGAGCGCCCGGTGGCGAACGCATTCGGCACCGGCGTGTTCATCATTGCGACCTTCGGCTTCGGGAGGTCGGCCATCGCGCACAACCGCTCGACCATGTCGTGCAGCGCGGGCGCGTCCTCACGCGAGACGATCTTCGCGCCGGCGGCGGCCAGCGCGAGCTTGTCGGAGGTGTAGTACTGGAAGAAGGCGATCCCGATCACGATCACGACCGCCGGGACGACGGCGACGTTGAGCACTTGGAGCAGCACCACGGCGAAGATCACGTAGACCAAGCCGAGGAGGGCGGTGGTGAAGATCATCCGCACTGTGAGGCCGGCGTCGCGGCCGTAGGACCTGCGCTTCATGGGAAGGATTGTAGGGATGTGGCAGGTCGGGTTGCGCTGTGCTTAACGCGCGGTCAACGTGCGCCCGGCTGTATAGACTCCGCGCTCGTGCGCCGCCTCGCTCCGCTCGCGATCATCCTCGTCGTCGCCGCCGGCTGCTCGAGCTCGAAGCCGGGCGAGAAGACCGTGCTGCCCCTGCCGTCGACGGTCGTCGGCACGGTGCCGAAGGCGCAGACCCTCACTGTCCCGCCGGAGTACAAGAGCGGCGACGCGACGGCCGGGAAGGCGGTCTTCACCAGCTCGGGCTGCAGCGGGTGCCACACGCTCGCCGACGCGCATGCGACCGGCACGGTCGGCCCGAACCTCGACCAGCTGAAGCCGGCGCTCTCGGCGGTGGTCAACCAGGTGATCAAGGGCGGCGGCGCGATGCCGGCGTTCAAGGGAACGCTGAGCACCAAGCAGATCGCCGACGTGTCCGCCTACGTCGTGAAGGCCACCGGCGGCAACCCGACCGGCTGACGCTCTCACTCCCCGACAGCTTCCCGCGCGACGTCAAGGTCGTCGCGACCGACTTCGACCGGACGCTCGTCTGGGAGGACGGCCGGCTCCACCCGCGCACGCTCGACGCGTTGCAGGCGGCACACGGCGCAGGGATCCACGTGATCGTCGTCACCGGCCGTATGGTGCAGTCCGTGCGCCGCTTCCTCGAGCCGGCGCACCTCCACGAGCCGGTCATCTGCTACCAGGGGGCCGTCGTCGCCGACGCCGACGGCAAGTGGCTCCGGCACGAGCCGATCCCGCTCGAGCTCGCACGCGAGGTGATCGAGCTCGTCCAGGACGTGGGCTTCGGGCTGAATTGCTACGTCGGCGACGAGCTGTACGTCTCGAAGATCACGCAGGGCTCGCGCGACTACGCGGGCTTCCAGGACCTCGTGATCCACGAGGTCGGCGACCTGCTCGAGTGGCTCGACGAGCCGCCGACCAAGCTCGTCTGCGTCGGCGATCCGAAAGAGCTCGACGGGGTGGAGGCACGGATGAAGGCCCACTTCGGCGAGCGGCTCTACATCTCGAAGTCGTTGCCGTACTTCCTGGAGTTCGCCGCCGCCGGGGTCACCAAGGGAGCCGGGCTCGATTTCCTCGCGGAGCACATGGGCTTCACGCGTGAGCAGACGGTCGCCTTCGGCGACGGCGAGAACGACGTCGAGCTCGTCGAGTGGGGCGGGTACGGCATCGCCGTCGAGAACGCGCACCCCCGCGTGAAGGCCGTCGCCGACTGGATCTGCCCGTCCGCGCAAGAGCAGGGCGTGGCGCAGGTGCTCGAAGCAGTCCTCGCGTCCCGCGCCGCCTCCGGCTCCCGCCGGGCGAAGCCCGGCTCCGCCCGAGGCTGACGTCGCTGACGTCCCGGCGTCGGAGCGGCCCGTGCCGAGCACTGTTCCGCTGCCACGCCGGGACGTCAGCAACGCCCGCGGAACGCGAGGAATCTACACTCGAAGCGATGATCGACCTTCGCGCAGCCCGCAACGACCCGGACGGCTACCGGGCGGCACTCGCCCGGAAGGGCGCGGTCGCCGTGCTCGACGAGCTGCTCGCCGCAGACGCCCGCTGGCGGGAGGTGCAGCAGCGCGTCGACGAGCTGCGCGCGCGCACGAAGTTGAAGGGCAAGCCGACGCCGGAGCAGCTGACCGAGCTGACCGCGATCAAGGCGGAGCTGCAGCCGCTCGAGGCCGAGCTCGGTGAGGTGACGCAGCGGCTCCAGGAGCTGCTCGACCGCGTTCCGAACCCGCCGGCCGAGGACACGCCGGACGGCGACCGCGAGGAGGACGCGGTCGAGGTGAAGGTCGTCGGCGATCCGCCGAGCTTCGACTTCGAGCCGCGCGACCACCTCGACCTCTCCGCGGCGCACGGCTGGATCGACGTCGAACGCGGTGCGAAGGTGGCCGGCTCGCGCTTCGTCTACCGCGTCGGCGACGTGGCGCTGCTCGAGATCGCGCTCTACCGCTGGGCGCTCGCGCGGATCGCGCAGAAGGGCCACACACCGATGCTGCCGCCGGTGCTCGTGCGCGACGAGGCGATGTACGGCACCGGCTTCTTTCCCTCCGACAAGGGCGACTTCTACGAGGTGCCGGAGGACGACCTCTATCTCGTCGGGACATCCGAGGTTCCTCTGGCCGCGTTCCACGGCGGCGAGGAGCTCGCGGAGCTGCCGCTGCGGTACGTCGCGTTCTCGACCTGCTTCCGCCGCGAGGCGGGTGCGGCGGGCCGCGACACGCGCGGGATGTTCCGCGTGCACCAGTTCGACAAGGTCGAGATGTTCGTCTTCTGCGAGCCGGGACGCTCGCGCGACGAGCACGAGCGGCTGCTCGCGATCGAGGAGGAGCTCGTGCAGGAGCTTGGCCTGCCCTACCGCGTCCTGAACATCGCCGCCGGCGACCTCGGCGCGTCCGCCGCGAAGAAGTACGACATCGAAGCGTGGTTCCCCGGGCAGTCGCGCTACCGCGAGATCACGTCGACGTCGAACACGACCGACTACCAGGCGCGCCGTCTCGGCATCCGCTCCCGCGTAGGGAGTGGCGACCTCGAGCACGTGCACACACTCAACGGGACGGCCGTGACGGCGCGCGCGATGATCGCGATCCTGGAGAACTTCCAGGACGCGGACGGCTCGATCACGGTGCCGGAGGCGCTGACCGACTTCGGCGCACCGGCGCGCCTCGGCGCTGAACGCTGCGCGGCCGAGTAGCGTTAGCGCCCGCGGCGGGGTGCCGGAGCGGTCGAACGGGGCGGTCTTGAAAACCGCTGACGGGGCAACTCGTCCGTGGGTTCGAATCCCACCCCCGCCGTAAGCGCGGGGGAAACCATGTTTCCCCCGCGGGCTTCCTGTATCTCGGATCCAGCAGAAACCCGTAGAAGTTGCCCATTCGGCTCTGGCGCTCGCTGGCTAGCGTGGCTGCATGGCTTTCGAACCGCTGCGCGATGTCACGCCGCTGCCCGATTTGCTCCACGGCCGCTCGCACACCGGGCCGACCCGCGAGCGCCGCCCTGTTTACCTCGACCTGCTGCCGCCGTGCAACGCCGGCTGCCCGGCCGGGGAGAACATCCAGGCCTGGCTCGGCCACACCATGGACGGCCGCCACGAAGAGGCGTGGCGCCAGCTCGTCCAGGACAATCCGCTGCCGGCGATCCACGGCCGCATTTGTTACCACCCGTGCGAATCGGTCTGTAACCGCTCGAACCTCGACAGCGCCGTCTCGATCCATTCCGTCGAACGCTTCCTCGGCGATCTGGCGCTCGAGCAGGGGTGGCAGTTCGACCCGCCGACGACGCAAAGCGGCAAGCGCGTGCTCGTGATCGGTTCCGGGCCGAGCGGCCTCTCCGCCGCCTACCACCTGGCCAGGCTCGGTCACGAGGTCGAGATCCGCGACGCGGGCGACGAGCCCGGCGGGATGATGCGCTACGGCATCCCGGCCTACCGGCTGCCCCGCAACATCCTCGACGGCGAGATCGCCCGGATCGAAGCGTATGGCGTGAAGATCACGAACGGCCACAAGGTCGAGGATCTCGCCGCCGAGCGCGAGGAGGGCGGGTTCGACGCCGTCTTCGTCGCCGTCGGCGCGCACCTCTCCAAGCGGGTCGACATCCCGGCGCGCGACGCCGGGACGATCATCGACGCGGTCTCGTTCCTGCGCAGCGTCGCCTCCGGCGAGCAGCCCGTCCTCGGCCGCCGTGTCGCGGTCTACGGCGGCGGCAACACCGCCATGGACGCGGCGCGGGTCGCCAAGCGCCTCGGAGTCGACGACGCATTGATCGTCTACCGCCGCACCCGCGCGCAGATGCCCGCTCACGAAGACGAGGCAGCCGACGCCGAGCGCGAAGGCATCAAGATCAACTGGCTGAGCACGATTACCGCGCTCGACGGCCCCGAGCTGCAGATCGAGCTGATGGAGCTCGACGACTCTGGCTATCCGCAGCCGACCGGCAAGTTCGAGACGCTCGCCGCCGACACGGTGATCCTGGCGCTCGGGCAGGAGTCCGACACCGAGTTCATGCGCGCCGTCCCCGGCGTGGAAGTCGAGCGCGACGGCACGGTCAAGGTCTCCAAGATGTTCGAGACCGGCTCACCCGGGCTCTTCGCAGGCGGCGACATGGTTCCCAGCGAGCGCACCGCGACGATCGCCGTCGGGCACGGCAAGAAGGCCGCCCGCGCGATCGACGCCTGGCTGCGTAGCACCGACGTCGTCGCCGTCCCGAAGCACGACGAGGCGGGCTTCGAGAAGTTGAACCTCTGGTACTTCGGCGACAACGCTCCCCGCCAGCCGTCCGAGCTGACGGTCGACGAGCGGATCGCAAGCTTCGACGAGGTGGTCGGCGGTCTCTCCAACGAGGAAGCGGTCTACGAAGCGTCGCGCTGCCTGTCCTGTGGCAACTGCTTCGAGTGCGACGGCTGCCTCGGCTCGTGCCCCGAAGACGCCGTGATCAAGCTCGGCGTCGGGTCGCGCTACAAGTTCGACTACGAGAAGTGCACCGGCTGCGCGGTCTGCTTCGACCAGTGCCCCGTGCACGCGATCGAAATGGTCCCGGAGGCCGGCTGATGCGCACGACGATCGACGGCAACGAAGCGGCGGTCTCCGTCGCCTACCGGCTCGACGAGGTCTGCTGCATCTACCCGATCACGCCGTCCTCGCCGATGGCCGAGCTCGCCGACGAATGGTCGAGCCAGGGGAAGACGAACGTGTGGGGCTCGGTCCCCGCCGTCGTCGAGATGCAGAGCGAGGCCGGGGCCGCAGGCGCACTGCACGGCGCGTTGCAGAGCGGCGCGCTCGCGACGACGTTCACGTCCTCGCAGGGTCTCCTCCTGATGATCCCCAACATGTACAAGATCGCCGGTGAGCTGACGCCGGCCGTGCTCCACGTCGCCGCCCGCTCGCTCGCGGCGCAGGGGCTCTCGATCTTCGGCGACCACTCCGACGTGATGGCCGTCCGCCAGACCGGATTCGCGCTGCTCTCCTCGGCATCCGTCCAGGAGGCGCACGACCTGGCGCTCGTCGCGCACTCCGCGTCGCTCGAGACGCGCGTGCCGTTCGTCCACTTCTTCGACGGGTTCCGCACCTCGCACGAGCTGAACACGATCGAGCTGCTCGAAGACGACGACCTGCGCGCGCTCGTTCCCGAAGAGCACGTTCGCGCGCATCGCGACCGCGGGCTCTCGCCGGAGCGGCCGTTCATCCGCGGCACCGCGCAGAACCCGGACGTCTACTTCCAGGCGCGCGAAACCGTGAATCCGTTCTACGTGCGAGTGCCCGACGTGGTCGAGAACGCGATGGCCAAGCTCGGCGAGCGCACCGGTCGCCACTACCACATCGTCGAATACAGCGGCCATCCGGAAGCCGACCGCGTGATCGTCGTCATGGGCTCGGGCGCCGAGACGATCCGCGAGACGGTCGCCGCGCTGAACGAGCAAGGTGAGCGCGTCGGTGTCGTCCAGGTGCGGCTCTACCGTCCGTTCCCCGCGCAGGCACTGCTCGCCGCGCTGCCCGCGTCGGTGCGCCAGATCGCGGTGCTCGACCGGACGAAGGAGCCCGGCTCGATGGGCGAGCCGCTCTTCCTCGACACGGTCTCGGCCCTGACCGAGTCGTTCGCCGACGGCGAGCGCGAGGTCATGCCGCGGATCGTCGGCGGCCGCTACGGCCTGTCGTCGAAGGAGTTCACGCCCGGCATGGTCGCCGGCGTCTACGCCGAGCTCGCGAAAGAGAAGCCGCGCCGCCGGTTCACAGTCGGCATCAACGACGACGTCTCCAACCTCAGCATCGACTACGACGCGACGCTCGACATCGAGCCTCCCGAGACGGTGCGCGCGGTCTTCTTCGGCCTCGGCTCGGACGGGACGGTCGGCGCAAACAAGAACACGATCAAGATCCTCGGCGGCGAAGAGGGACTGCACGCGCAGGGCTACTTCGTCTACGACTCGAAGAAGTCCGGCTCGCAGACGGTCTCGCACCTGCGCTTCGGGCCGCTGCCGATCCGGGCGCCCTACCTCGTGCATCAGGCGAGCTTCGTCGGCTGTCACCAGTTCGGCCTGCTCGACCAGCTCGACGTGCTCGGCCGCGCGGCCGACGGGGCGACGCTGCTCCTCAACTGCGCGCACCCGGCGAACGAGGTCTGGGATGCGCTGTCGCTGCCGGTGCAGGAGCAGATCATCGCCAAGCACATCGAGGTGCACACGATCGACGCCGGCAAGATCGCGCGCGACGTCGGCATGGCGGGGCGCACCAACGTTGTCCTGCAGACCTGCTTCTTCGCGCTCTCCGGCGTTCTGCCGCGCGACGAGGCGATCGAGCGGATCAAGGCGGCGATCGTCAAGACCTACGGCCGCCGCGGCGCCGAGGTCGTTGCGAAGAACCACGCTGCGGTCGATCGCGCACTCGAAGGCCTGCACCGTGTCGACGTGCCAGACCACGCTTCCGCCACACGTGCGCTGCCGCCGGTCGTCCCCGCATACGCGCCCGAGTTCGTGCGCAACGTGACGGCGGAGATGATGGCCGGCCGCGGCGATGCACTGCCCGTCAGCGCGATGCCGATCGACGGCACCTACCCGAGCGGCACGGCCGCCTTCGAGAAGCGCAACATCTCGGAGCTCGTCGCCGTCTGGGACTCCGAACTTTGCATTCAGTGCGGCAACTGCAGCTTCGTCTGCCCGCACAGCGTCATTCGCTCCAAGTACTACGACGAGTCCGGGCTCGAAGGCGCACCGGGCGAGTTCCGGTCGGCGCCGCTCGATGCCGTCGGCCTCCCGGACACCCGCTACACGCTGCAGGTCTACGTCGAGGACTGCACCGGCTGCGAGCTTTGCGTCGAGGCGTGCCCGATCACGGCGCCCGGCGACGCGGGCCGCAAGGCGATCAACCTCGCAGAGCGCGAGCCGCTCGTCGTCGCAGAACGCGAGAACATCGCCTTCTTCGAGCAGCTGCCTGCGACCGACCGCTCACGTGTCGACTTCGGCACGGTGCGCGGCACCCAGTTCCTCGAGCCGCTCTTCGAGTTCTCCGGCGCGTGCGCGGGCTGCGGCGAGACGCCGTACCTGAAGCTCCTTTCACAACTCTTCGGCGACCGGTTGATGATCGCCAACGCAACCGGCTGCTCGTCGATCTACGGCGGCAACCTGCCGACGACGCCCTGGACGACCGACGCCAGCGGGCGCGGTCCGGCCTGGTCGAACTCGCTCTTCGAAGACAACGCCGAGTTCGGGCTCGGATTCCGGCTCACGGCCGACCGGCACACCGCACTGGCGGAGCGCCGCCTGGCCGAGCTGCGCGACGAGCTCGGCGCGTCGCTCGTGGACGAGATCCTCGAGGCGCCGCAACTGCGCGAGTCGGAGTTGCGCGCACAGCGTGCGCGCGTGGACGATCTGAAGAGCCGCCTCGATGGGCTCGCCGGCCCTGCGGTGGCCGATCTGCAGAGCGTCGTCGACCACCTGGTCCGCCGCAGCGTGTGGATCGTCGGCGGTGACGGCTGGGCCTACGACATCGGCTCCGGCGGGCTCGACCACGTGCTCGCCAGCGGCCGCAACGTCAACGTGCTCGTGCTCGACACCGAGGTCTATTCCAACACCGGCGGCCAGATGTCGAAGTCGACGCCGCTCGGCGCGGTCGCCAAGTTTGCCGCTGCCGGCAAGACGGTCCCGAAGAAGGACATCGCCCTGCAGGCGATCGCCTACGGCAACGTCTACGTCGCGCGCGTGGCGATGGGCGCCGACCCGCAGCAGACCCTGAGCGCGTTGCGCGAGGCGGAGGCCTACGACGGCCCGTCGCTCGTGCTCGCCTACAGCCACTGCGTCGCGCACGGCATCGAGATGAAGAACGGCCTCGACCAGCAGTACCGCGCGGTCGCGAGCGGTTACTGGCCGCTCATTCGCTACGACCCGATGGTGCGCAGCGCCGGCGGGAACCCGTTCCTGCTCGACTCGCCGCGTCCACGGATCCCGCTCTCGGCGTACACCGAGCGCGAGCTCCGCTATCGCAGCCTCGCGAACTCCGACCCCGCCGAAGCCGAGCGGCTGCACGGCCTCGCCGAAGAGGGCGTCGCGCAACGCTGGAACGTCTACGAGGAGATGGCCACTCGCGGCGCGCAGGAGTTTGCCGCCGACGGCCGCAGGGGGCAGTAATGGATCTCGCGACCCGCTACATGGGCCTCGCGCTCCGCAACCCGCTCGTCGCGTCGGCGTCTCCGCTCTCGCAGACGGTGGAAGGCATCGAGCGGCTGGCAGCCGCGGGCGTCGGCGCGATCGTCCTCTACTCGCTCTTCGAAGAGCAGCTGCAGCGGGAGGCGGCCGAGAACGCGCGCCTCGTCGAGGCCGGCACCGAGAGCTTCGCCGAGTCGCTGTCCTACTTCCCGGCCGCGGCAGAAGAGGAGCTCGGCCCGCGGAAGTACCTGAGCCTGCTCGAGCGCGCGGCCGCCGCCGTCGACATCCCGGTGATCGGCAGCCTCAACGGCGTCACCCCCGGCGGTTGGGTCGAGTACGCGCGCGCCATGCAGGACGCAGGCGCTGCCGCGATCGAGCTGAACATCTACTCGCTCCCCGGCGACACGCGCATCTCCGGCCGTGATGTCGAGCAGCGGCACGTCGACATCCTCGCCCGCGTCAAGGCGGCGGTGAGCGTGCCGGTGGCGGTCAAGCTGAGCCCGTACTTCAGCTCGACCGGCGAGATGGCGCTGCGCCTGGACGACACCGGCGCCGATGCCCTCGTGCTCTTCAACCGCTTCTTGCAGCCCGACATCGACCCCGAGACGCTCTCCGTCGCGCCGCCGGCCGGCCTCTCCGGCCCGGCCGAAGGCCGGCTCCCGCGCACGTGGATCGCGCTGCTCTACGGACGGGTGCAGGCGTCGCTCGCAGCGACGACCGGCGTCGCGAGCTCGGACGACGTCGCCAAGTACCTGCTCGCCGGCGCCGACGTCGTCATGACCGCGTCGGCTCTGCTCCGCCACGGGCCTGACTATGCGACGGTGCTGCTCGACGGCCTCAGCGACTGGATGAAGCGCAAGGGCTTCACCGGCGTCGACGACGTGCGCGGCCTGCTGGCCGTCCCCGCCGACTCGGATTAGACGCTCCAGCGCGCGGGGTACGTCGGCGCGCTGCGCGAGGCGAACAGCGGCGACTACGGCCCCTGGTGAGCGCCGCCTAGCTCGACCCTGCCGTCGGTCCTCGCGGCGCCGTCTGCTTCGATCTCGGCCACCACCTCGACGACACTGCCCGCCGGTTGGACCGGCACGACGTTGCCCGCGATCCGCTCGCCGTCGACGACGAGCGAACTGACCCGGCCTCGCGTGCCCGGCTGCTTGTGCACTGTGATGTGGAGCGTCGCGCCCCGGAAGTCGCGCTCGGCGGTGAAGCCGTCCCAGTCCGCCGGCAGGCACGGGTCGATCCGCAGGCCGTCGTGCTCGGGGCGGATGCCGAGAATCCACTGCGTGATCGCGACGAGGTTCCAGGCCGCGGTGCCGGTCAGCCACGAGTTCTTCGCCTCACCGTGTGTCGGCGCATCGGCGCCCGCGATCATCTGCGCGTAGACGTACGGCTCGCAGCGGTGCAGCTCGCTGATCTCCTCGCGCGACGAGGGGTTCGTGCGCAGGTAGTAGTCGAGCGCCGCGTCGCCGTTCCCGACGAGCGTCTCGGCGATCACGATCCACGGGTTCGTGTGGCAGAAGACGCCGGCGTTCTCCTTGTAGCCCGGGGGATACGAGGTGATCTCGCCGAGCTCGAGGTGGTAGCGCGTATACGCCGGCTGGACGAGCACGATCCCGTGCTTCGTCGCAAGTCGCTCGCGCACCGACGTGAGCGCCCGTGCCGCGAGGCCGTCGTCGACGCCGACGCCGGCCATCACGCACAGGCCCTGTGGCTCGATGAAGATCTGCCCCTCGTCGTTCGCCGACGAGCCAACGGGCTCGCCCGCGTTGTCGTAGGCGCGGCGGAACCATTCGCCGTCCCAGCCTTGCGCGCGGACCGTGCCGGACATCAGCTCGCCCGCGGCGACGTACGCGGCCGCTTCGGGATCGTCGCCGAGCCGCTCGGCGATCGCCGCGAGCTCGTCGGCGGCGAGCACGAACAGCCCGCCGATGAACACCGACTCCGCCGAGCCGCCCTCGCGGTAGGTCGTCTGGAACGACTCGCCGGGCGTCTCCGAGAAGCAGTTCAGGTTCAGGCAGTCGTTCCAGTCCGCATGCCCGATCAGCGGGAGACCGTGCGGGCCGAGCCGGTCGAGCGTGTACTGGAGCGCACGCTGGAGGTGCTCGTAGAGCGGGGTCTCCGAGCCTTCCTCGTTGTCGTACGGGACGGGCTCCTGCAGGATCGAGACGTCGCCGGTCTCCTTGACGTACGCGCCGGTGGCGAGGATCAGCCAGAGCGGATCGTCGTTGAAGCCGGAGCCGATCGCGTCGTTGCCGCGCTTCGTGAGCGGTTGGTACTGGTGGTAGGCGCCGCCGGTCGGCAGCTGCGTCGCCGCCAGGTCGAGGACGCGCTCGCGCGCACGCGCGGGGGCGAGGTGGACGAACCCCAGCAGGTCCTGGTTCGAGTCGCGGAAGCCCATCCCGCGACCGATGCCGGACTCGAAGAGCGACGCCGAGCGCGAGAGGTTGAACGTGACCATGCACTGGTACTGGTTCCAGACGTTGACCATCCGGTTGACGTGCTCGTTCGGCGTCGTCGCCTGCAGCCCGCCGAGCAGATCGGTCCAGTAGTCGCGCAGGCGCACGAACGCCGCCTCGACCTCGGCCGGCTCGCGGTAGCGGGCGAGAATGGGGAGGACGCGGCTCTTGTCGATCGTCTGCGAGCCGGGCGGGTCGAACTTCGCGTCGTGGGGATTCTCGGCGTAGCCGAGCACGAAGACGAGCTCGCGCGCTTCGCCGGGCTCGAGCTCGAGCTGCAGGTGGTGCGAGCCGCAGGGCGCCCAGCCGTGCGCGATCGAGTCGCGCGAGCGGCCCTCTTCGACCGCGAGCGGGCGGTCCCAGCCGCGGTACGGACCGAGGAAGGCGTCGGACTGCGTGTCGAAGCCGACGGGCGCCTCCGAGCAGCCGAAGTACGCGAAGTGGTCGCGGCGCTCGCGGTATTCGGACTTGTGGTAGACGACGCCGTCCTCCACCTCGACCTCGCCGACGGAAAAGTTGCGCTGGAAGTTCGTCGCGTCGTCGAGCGCGTCCCAGAGGCAGAACTCGACCGCGCTGAAGAGCGAAAGGCGCGCCGGCGTGTCGCGCTGGTTCACGACGCGCGTGCGCCAGAGCTCGAGCGTCTCGCCGAGCGGCACGAAGTAGAGAGTCTCGACGTCGATGCCTGCCCGCTGTGACTCGATGATCGTGTAGCCGAGCCCGTGACGGCAGGTGTACTCGTCGAGATCGCCCTTCGTCGGCTGCCAGGACGGCGACCAGAAGTCGCCGGTGTCGTCGTCGCGCACGTAGAGGTAGCGGCCGCCGCTGTCGAGCGGGACGTTGTTGTAGCGGTAGCGCGTCAGCCGCCGCAGGCGCGGGTCGCGAAAGAACGAGTAGCCGCCGGCGGTATTGGAGACGATCGCGAAGTACTCCTCGTTGCCGAGGTAGTTGATCCACGGCAGCGGGGTGTCGGGGCGCGTGATCACGTACTCGCGCGCCGCATCGTCGAAGTGCCCGAACTGCATCACGCCTCGATTCGAATCAATGCCGGTCCTGTCGACGCGCGGATCACGAGCTGCGTCGCGAGCTCGAGGTGCAGCGACTCGGTCTCGCGCCCGTCGACGAGGCGGTTGAGCATCGCGACGGCCGTGCGCCCGAGCTCTGCGAGCGGTTGTCGCACGGTCGTCAGCGGCGGGAAGACCTCGCGGGCAGTCGCAACGTCGTCGAAGCCGACGATCGAGAGCTCGTCCGGAATGTGCAGCCCACGCTCGAGCGCTGCGCGCATCACCCCGATGGCGAGGTTGTCGTTCGAGGCGAAGATCGCGGTCGGCGGGTCCGCCAGGTCGAGCAGGTGCTGCGCGGCCGTGTGGCCCGTGCCGGTTGCGAAGTCGCCGCCTGCGAGCAGCTCGGTCGTGAAGGGGATCCCGGCGGCGGCGAGCGCCATCCGGTAGCCCTCGATCCTCCGGTCGGTCGCGACCCACTTGGGCGTCCCGGTGATCAGACCGATCCGGTGGTGGCCGAGCCGGAGCAGATGGTCGGTCGCTGCCCGGGCGCCCGCGGTGTTCGTCGCCGAGACAGACGGAATGCCGTCGGCGAGCGGCCGGCGCGGGTCGATGACGACGAACGGGTAGCCCTGTTCCTGCAGGCGGATCAGCTCCGCGCTCGACTGCTCGGGCAAGAGGATGAGCGCGCCGTCGGTCGTCCCGCCGAGCAGGCGGTCGAGCAGCGTCACCTCGCGGACGTACTGGTGATAGGTGGGGCAGAGGACGATGCGCTGGTTCTGCTCGTACAGCGCTTCGGCCGCGCCCGACAGGATGACCCCGAAGTAGCTCTCGTCGATGTACGGGACGGAGAAGCCGACCAGGCCGGTCCAGCCCGCGGCCAGATCGTCCTCGCTGCGGTTGGGGACGAAGGCGTGCTCGCGCATCACCTGCATGACCTGCGTGCGCGTCTCCGCGGCGACGTCGGGCCGCCCCTTGGCGACGCGGTATGCGGTCGCGACGGAGACGTCGGCGAGGCGCGCGATGTCGCGAATCGTCAGCCGTTCGGGCTGCGTTTGGCCTGCGCGCTGGGGTTCGCTGTCGATCGCCACACCTCACCCTCCGGGAACGGTTCCGGTCTCGGCACGAACCTAGCCGTGGAAGCGCTTTCGCGACGGCGTATTTGTCCGTAAGCGGGCATCGTATTTTGCCGGATGCGCCGGTACCGTTCCCGTTTTAAACCTCCTCTGGTTGGGGCCCGGTCAGGGTTTCGACCGGCTGACCACAGGAGGAACAATGGCCATTCGTAAGAGGCACTACTCCGCTGGCTTGGCTCTCGTGGCGATCGCCGCTATCGCGGCCGTTGCGACGCTGGGCAGTGGAGGTGCAGGAGCGTCCTACAAGGCGAAGTCTTATCCCCGCGCCCAGACGCTCATCACGAGCGGTACGCAGTGGGGGAACATCGCCGGTATGAACCCGTACGTCGGCAACAACGCCGCCGGCATGATCGGGCTCGTCAACGAGACGCTTCTCCGGTACGACCCGCTTGCCGACAAGTACATCAACTGGCTGGCCCAGTCCGCGAAGTGGACCGGCGCCAAGCAGTACACGATTGTCGTGCGGCCGAACGTGAAATGGTCCGACGGCAAGACGTTCACGGGAAGTGATGTCGCGTTCAACATCAATCTTGCGCGCTTCAGCACCTCCCGCTGGAACAACCTCTGGGTGAACCTGAAGCAGCCGATCGCCGTGAAGGGCAACACGGTCGTCGTCACCTTCAAGGGAACGCCCAACTACGTGCAGTGGCAGAACATGGTCTGGAACATGCCCATGATCAGCCCGGTGCAGGGCAAGACGATCACGACCGCCCAGCAGCTCACCACCTACAACCCGCACTCCCCGATCGGCACCGGTCCGTACAAGCTGGATACGTCCGGCTTCGACGTGACCACCCGTGTCGTCTGGGCGAAGAGGGCTCACTGGTGGGCAGCCGACCAGGGCGTGTCGCCGTCGCCGGCTCCGCAGTACATCATCGACCTCGTCAACACCAGCAACACGAACAGCCTCTCGGCTGTGCTCGCCGGCGTCGAGGATCTCAACAACAACTACCTGCCAGGCGCCAACAAGCTGGCCGACTCCGGCAAGGTCCACACGTACTTCCCGAAGGCTCCGTACATGCTTTCGGCGAACACCGCGTGGCTCGAGCCGAACACGTCGAAGGTGCCGCTGAACGACCCGGTCTTCCGCAAGGCTCTCGCGATGTCGATCGACATCAACAAGATCGTCACTGACGATTACGGGAACCTCGTGCTGAAGGCGAGCGCCAGCGGCCTGCTGCCGACCTGGAGCAAGACGATCAACGCGAGCCTCGTCAAGCAGTACGGCTTCTCGCACAACGCGGCAGCTGCGAAGGCACTGCTCTTGAAGGCGGGCTACAAGACGGACAGCTCGGGCATGATCGAGAACAAGGACGGCTCGAAGATCGATCTCGAGATCTCCGTCCCGCAGGGCTGGTCCGATTGGGAGGCCGCCCGCGACATGATCATCGCGTCCGCCAAGGACGCGGGGATTCGCTTGCACTCCAAGGTGAAGGACGACCCCACCTGGCAGAGCGATCGCAACTCGGGCAACTTCGACCTCGTGATCGACAACGCGTACCAGCTCAGCGACAACCCGTGGACGTACTGGAACGGCGTCTTCCACCTGCCGGTCATCACGACCGGAACCGGCCAGACGTTCGCGAACTACGAGCGCTACAGCAACCCAACGGCGTGGGCGCTCACGCAGAAGCTCGACAAGACGCCGCCGTCTGACACGAAGGCGATCGCGTCGCTCAACAACCAGCTGCAGACGATCCTGATGAAGGATCTGCCGTTGATTCCGCTTTGGTACAACGGAATCTGGGCGCAGATGACATCGAAGTACTGGACGAATTGGCCGACCGCGAACACCGACCGCCAGTTCGTGCCGGTGATGTGGACCGGCTATCTCCAGATGACGGGGATCGATGCGATCACCCATCTGAAGAGCACCGCGAGGACGGCGGCTTCGGGCGGCTAAGGCCAACCGACGCTACGAGCCTCATGGACGAGCACCGCCCCTCCTTCCTGCAGCACCCAACCGGAGGGGCGGTGTCTCTGTTCGAGAGCAACGCGGGGGAGACGCCGCGATGACGCGTTATCTCCTCCGCAAGCTCTTCGTCTACTGCCTGACGTTCATCGCGGCAGTGACGATCGACTGGTCGATCCCGCACCTGATGCCGGGCAATCCGGTGCTCACGCTGATGGGACGGATCCAGATCCAGGATCCCAAGGTCGCGCAGCACGTCTACGACAACTACATGCGGTCGTTCAACCTCGATCTACCGTTGTGGAAGCAGTACTACTACTTCTGGGTGTCGCTGTTCCACGGCGACCTCGGCACGAGCATCCTGCAGTTCCCCTCGCCGGTGACTTCGATCATCGTGCACGCGGCGCCGTACACGCTCGGGCTGCTCCTGCCGGCGATCCTGCTGAGCTGGTGGGTCGGCAACAAGCTCGGTGCGCTCGCTGCGCGCCGCAAGGTGCTCGACAACACGGTTCTGCCGGTCGGCTACATGCTCACCGCGACGCCGTACATGTGGCTCGCGATCGTGCTCGTGTGGGTCTTCTCGATCACGTTGAGCCTCACGCCCGTCGGCTTCGCGTACAGCCCGACCGCCGGCCGTGGCTGGTCGTGGGCCTTCATCTTCGACCTGCTCCACCACTGGATCCTGCCGTTCCTGTCGCTCTTCCTCGTCGGGTGCGGCGGGTGGGCGATCGGCATGCGCAACATGATCATCTACGAGCTCGAGTCGGATTACGCGCACTATCTCGAAGCGCTCGGCGCACCGAGGCGGCTCGTGCGCAAGTACGCGTTCCGCAACGCGATGCTGCCGCAGATCAGTGGGCTCGCACTCTCGTTGGGCGCGGTGATCGCCGGCGCACTCGTCACCGAGATCGTCTTCTCGTACCCCGGGCTCGGCTACCAGATCTATCGCGCGATCACGAATGAGGACTACTTCGTGATCCAGGGGATCTTCCTGTTCATCATCGTCGGCGTTCTGATCGCGAACTTCCTCGTCGATCTCGTCTACGTGATCGTCGATCCGCGGACACGCGTCGGGATGCAAGGAGGTGGCCAGGCATGAGCCGTAGGCTTGACGGAGGCTCCAAAGAGCGGAGGCGCCGGCTTGGCCGGCGCCGGGAGCGGACATGAGCTCAGCGCCGGCCGCAGCGCCGAGCTCGCTCGCCAAGAGCGAGGCTCCGGCCGCGCCTCAGACGCCTGCGCCCGTGATGTCGAGCTTCCGCGAGTCGCTGCACTTCGCCACCCGCAACCGGAAGCTCGTCTTCGGGCTCACCGTGACCTTCCTGATGCTGCTGTTCGCGATCGTCGGCCCGTGGTTCGCCCAGCATCCCGCGCTGCAATTCGGTGGCAACCTCTCGTCGCCGCCAACGACGCACGACGGCTACTGGTTCGGGACGACGCTGCTCGGCCAGGACGTCTACGCGCAGTTCGTGAACGGGTTGCGCCTCGCCTTCATCGTCGGCGCGCTCGGCGGCGGCATCGCGGCGATCATCGGCATGCTCGTCGGCTTCACGGCCGGCTATCGCGGCGGCATCGTCGACGAGGTGCTCAACATGATCACGAACATCGTGCTCGTGATCCCGACGTTCGCGCTCCTGCTCGTGATCGCGGCCTACCTGCAGGTGCGCGGGATCATGACGGAGTCGGTCTTCATCGGCTGCACGTCATGGCCGTGGGCGGCGCGCGCATTGCGCGCGCAGACGTTCTCGCTCACCTCGCGGGAGTTTGTGAGCCTTGGGCGACTGAGCGGTGAAGGCAGCTGGAAGATCATGTTCAAGGAGATCGCGCCGAACATGAGCTCCTACCTGTTCATGATGTTCATCCTGCTGTTCGGCGGCTCGATCCTGATCGCCGCGACGCTCGACTTCATCGGCCTCGGCCCGTCGAACACGATCTCGCTCGGGATGATGATGCAGCTGTCGGTGCAGAACGCCGCACTGCAACTTCATCTCTGGTGGTGGTTCGTGCCGCCGGGACTCGCGATCATGGCGATCGTCGGTTCGCTCTACGTGATGAACGTGGGGCTCGACGAGGTCTTCAACCCGCGCCTCAGGAACATGTAGCCGTGGGCCTCCAGGTCACGGATCTGAAGGTTTCCTACCGGACGCTGCACGGTGACGTGCAGGCGGTCGACGGCGTCACATTCGGAATCGCCGACGGCGAGATCATGGGACTCGCGGGCGAGTCTGGCTGCGGCAAATCGAGCCTCGGGAACAGCCTCGTCTACCTCACCGGCCGCATGAAGTACGTCCACGGGACCGTCGAGCTCGACGGCGTGACGCTCCCGATCTGGGACTTCGAGGAGATGAACGAGCACCGCTTCAAGCAGATCTCGGTCGTCCCGCAGTACGCGATGAGCGCGCTCAACCCGACTCGGAAGATCGGGAAGATGACACACGAGCTCCTGCGCTCGCGGGGCGTCACGTACGCGAGCATCGAGGACGAGCTCGTGCGGCGCCTCGAGCTCGTCGGGCTCTCGAAGGACGTGCTCGGGATGTATCCGATCGAGCTCTCGGGCGGCATGAAGCAGCGGACGGTGATGGTTATCTCGACGCTGCTCAACCCGTCGCTGCTGATCGCGGACGAGATCACGTCCGCGCTCGACGTGTCGACGCAGAAGGCGGTCGCCGGGATGCTCGGCGAGTTCCGGACGCGTGGCTTCGTCAAGAGCATGATCGTGATCACGCACGACATCTCGATCCTCTCGCAGGTCGCCGACACGATCCTCGTCATGTACGCCGGCCATCTTGCGGAGAAGGCGACGGCCGAGACGATCGTCGAGGCGCCGTTGCATCCGTACACCAAGCTTCTGATCTCGTCGCTGCCGGAAGTCGGGGTGCGCTACGACAAGAAGCGGCTCGTCGGCATCCCCGGCATCCCGCCGGCGCTGCTCGACCCGCCCGAGGGCTGCCGCTTCCGCGCCCGCTGCCCGCTCGCCACGGCGAAGTGCAAGGAGCGGCCGCCGTTCGTGGACGTCGCCCCCGGCCATCAGGTCGCCTGCTGGGAGGTCGCGGCATGAGCCGTAGGCTCGACGGAGGCTCAACAGGGAGCGGAGGTGCCGGCTTGGCCGGCGCCGGAGCGGATACCGGCGCGTTGATGGAGCTCGACGGCTGCTGCAAGGTCTACAAGGTCGGTGCGTTCGGCGGGAAGCGGCTGACCGCGGTGCACGACGTCTCCTTCGACGTGCACGCCGGCGAGGTCGTCTCGCTGATCGGCGAGAGCGGCAGCGGCAAGTCGACGATCGGCCGGATGATCCTGCGCCTCTCACCCGTGACCGAAGGGACGATCTGCTTCAAGGGCGACGACGTGGCGAAGCTCAAGCGCAGCGGGCTGCAGGAGTACTACCGCCACGTTCAGGGCGTTTTCCAGGATCCGTTCAGCTCCTACAACCCGATCTACAAGGCGGACCGCGTCTTCAAGATGATCAAGGACGCGTACTTCTCGGGTGTCGACGACCGCGAATGGGACGCGAAGGTCCACGCGGCGCTCGAGGCCGTGACGCTCGACCCGACGCAGGTCTTGCACAAGTACCCGCACCAGTTGAGCGGCGGCCAGCTGCAGCGGTTGCTCGTCGCGCGCGCGCTCCTGCTCGACATCGAGTTTCTCGTCGCGGACGAGATCATCAGCATGCTCGACGCGTCGACCCGGATCGACGTCCTGAATCTGCTCGGCGATCTCAAGGCGCGCGGGCTCGGGATCCTCTTCATCACGCACGACCTGTCGCTCGGCAACTACATCAGCGACCGCACCGTGATCCTGCGGCGTGGCGCGATCGTCGAGATGGGCGCGACGGAGAAGGTCTTCGGCAATCCGCAGCATCCGTATACGCAGATGCTGCTCGCCTCGGTTCCTCAGTTGCATCGCAAGTGGGAGGACGTCGAGGCCGCGTACCTCCAAGTGAGCAACGCGGTCGAGGTCGACTCGCGCGAATCGTCGCTCGTCGAGCTCGAGCCGGACCACTTCGTCCGCTCCGCCGCATGACGGCGCCTGCGCCGATCCCCTGGGAGGACCCGCCCGCCACACACAACCTCCCGATCTGGCGCTATTCGCAGAACCCGGTGATCCCGCGCGACCTGCTCCCGACGTCGAACAGCATCTTCAACAGTGCGGTCGTTCCGTTCGACGGGGCGTACGCGGGCGTGTTCCGCTGCGATGACTGGACGCGGCAGATGCAGCTCCACCGTGGTTTCAGCGCGGACGGCCTCGCCTGGCAGATCGACCCCGAGCCGATCAGGTTCTCGTGCGACGACCCGGAGCTCGCGAACTTCGTCTACGGCTACGACCCTCGCGTCGTCTTGATCGAGGATCGCTACTACGTCACCTGGTGCAACGGCTACCACGGCCCGACGATCGGCGTCGCGTGGACGGACGACTTCGAGACGTTCCACCAGGTCGAGAACGCCTTCTTGCCCTACAACCGCAACGGCGTCCTCTTCCCGCGCAAGATCGACGGCCGGTTCGCGATGCTCTCGCGGCCGTCGGACAACGGGCACACGCAGTTCGGCGACGTCTTCTACAGCGAAAGCCCGGACCTGTGCTTCTGGGGCCGGCACCGTCACGTGCTCGGCCCGGTCGCGAACTCGTGGCAGGCGACCAAGGTCGGCGGCGGTCCCGTGCCGCTCGAGATCGCCGAAGGCTGGCTGCTCCTCTACCACGGGGTTCTCACCTCCTGCAACGGCTTCGTCTACAGCGTGGGCGTCGCAGTGCTCGACCGGGACGAGCCGTGGAAGGTGATCGCGCGCGCCGCACCGCACGTGCTCGCGCCCGAGACGCCCTACGAGTGCATCGGGGACGTCCCGAACGTCGTTTTCCCGACCGCGATGCTCCATGACCCGGCCACGGGGCGGCTCGCGATCTACTACGGCGCCGCCGACACCGTCACGGGCCTTGCGTTCGCCTATGTGGACGAGCTCGTCCAGTTTGCGCGGGACCACCCGGCGGCGTCAGATTTGCTAACATCTGAATAGCATCTGGCCCTAATACCTCGGCCAGGCAAGCGCCAGACCCCAGCAACCGGTCGGCAGGTACGCCGCCACGTCGGGCTTCATCGCCGACATTTGTTCGCTGGAGGAGGCCGCAGATGCAACAGGTTGACTACCGTCCGGTGAGGTTCGGAGCACGTGCTGCACGTGTCGTGTCGCGTACCCAGCCCGGCCTGCGCGAGGGGCGCCGCACGGCAAACCGCAAGCAGGACATCGGCGACTTCCGCTGTGAATGCGGCCAGATCGCCTGCCGCGCGGGAGTGCCTGCCGACGCCGAGAAGTACCGCGGCGTGCGCGACGCGTTTCTGGTGGTCCCCGATCATGCGGGGCAGGACCGCGTGCTCGCTGCCGCCGATCATTTCTTTCTCGTGGAGGTCAGGCGAGGCAGGGAAGCCGCATGAGACGCCGGCCGGTCGCAAGCCTCGGCGAGCGGCTCGAGGCGGCAGCCATTTCCCTGAAGATGATCGCGGCGCGGGATGCGGACATCACCCCGTTCGTCGCCACCATGGCGGAGCGGTTCAGCGTCGACGAGCGCGCGCTCCGCGGGGCGTTCGGGAGCCCCGCCACGCAACAGACATACGACCGCATCCACTCGAACGACGCGTGGGAACCCACCCTCTGAGGCGCAGCTGGTTCGCAAACGGTGGCGCGGAGGCGTACCGTTTATCCAGGAGAGCCCACTGATGTCCGCCAACGAGCCACCCGAGGCTGCGCCCGAGCCCAGCACGGAGCACGTTCCGGCGCGCCCGGCCGAAAGCCATGGCCAGCGGCTGACGCGTCATCTGCACCGGGCACGCCTCTACACGGGCGCGCTCGCGTTCGTCGCGCTGATTGCCGTCCTGATCGTCCTCATCTCGGCAAATACACGTACGGTCAAATTGAGCTGGGCATTCGGCTCGACCCGTGCGTCGCTCGTCTGGATCATCCTCGCGACGGCCGTCGTCGGGTGGCTGCTCGGGATAGTGACCGCGGTCGTCTTTCGCGCCCGCACGCGGCGGCCGAGATGATCAAGCGCCTGCGTGTCCTGGTCGCGAACGAGCGGCAGGACCGCCTCGCCGACGTCGCGGCGATCGTCGCGAATCTCGGCCACGAGGTGATCGCGCCGCAGATCGTCGTCTCCGAGGTTGGCGCCTTCACGGCTCGCGAGCGGCCGGACGTCGCTCTCGTCGGCCTGGGCGACAGCTCCGCTCACGCGCTGCGGTTGATCGAGGAGATCGTTCACGAGGCGAGCTGCCCGGTCGTCGCCCTCCTGCACGCACCCGACCCCGAGTTCGTGGTCGAGGCCGCGAAGCGCGGCGTGTTCGCGCACGTCACCGACGGTGAGCCGCTCGAGTGGCAGAACTCGATCGAGATCGTGCTGCGGCGGTTCGCCGAGTACCAGGACCTCGAGCATGCATTCGCCAGGCGCGCGACGATCGAGCGCGCGAAGGGGATCTTGATGGAGCGTCACTCGATCGACGAGATCGGCGCGTTCGAGCTGCTGCGCGACCACGCGCGCAGGGGCCGGCACAAGCTTGTCGACATCGCGCAGGCGATCGTGGACGGTCACCTGCTGCTGCCGGGCAAGAGCGGCTAGCTCCGTGGTTTGACGTTGCTGCGGCTTCGTGAAATCCGAACCGCCAGGTTGGCTGGTAGGACAGAGTGAGCCGGAGGGTTCGAAGGGCCGTGGGGAGCCCGTCGAACGCTCCGGTGTATGTGGTCGTCAGGCGATCGAACCGGTGCAGCGACTCGGGCGAATCACTCCGATCCCAGCGAGAATCGGAGGAGACATGAGAGATCGCACGCCAATCCAATCGGTCGCGGCGCTCGCCGGCGTCGTGTTCATCGTCGTCGGGATCCTCGGCTTCGTGCCTGGGGTGACGACGCACTACGGTGACCTGAGCTTCGCCGGTCACGGGAGCGGCGCGAAGCTCCTCGGCATCTTCCAGGTGTCGGTCCTGCACAACCTCGTGCACCTGCTGTTCGGCGTCGTCGGCCTCGTGCTCGCGAAGACCGCGGAAGGCGCGCGCACCTATCTGCTCGGCGGCGGGGTCGTCTACCTCGCGCTGTGGGTGCTCGGTGTCGTGGGCGGCGGCGACTGGATCCCGGCGAACACGGCCGACAACTGGCTGCACCTCGGGCTCGGGATCGGCCTGATCGCTCTCGGCTACGTGTCGGGCCGCAGCACGGTCCGCGCTGCGGCGATTGCCTAGCCGCGCGCGGCGAGCGGTGCCTGGGGCGGGGCGTCGGCAGGCGCGTCGCCCTGCTTGAACGCCGCCAGCACCTCGGCGACGATCTCGAGCGCGATCTCGGCCGGTGTCTCGCCGCCGAGGTCGATCCCGACCGGCCCGTGCACGCTGTCGGCGACCGCTCCCAGTTTCTCGCGCCGCTTCTCCTGCGCGCGCTTGGAGCCGAGCGCGCCCACGTAGAAGGCGCCTCCCTCGACGCCGCGACGCAGCGCGGGGATGTCGATCCGCTCTTCGTGCACGAGCGAGACGAGCGCGGTCTCCCGGTCGACCTCGATCTCATCGGGCCAGAGCACGATCAGCTCGTCGGCGC
>Ga0265338_10002044_pt1 | contig 31182 bp, 30 predicted proteins | sample 42126metaG_FD_193579 | JGI IMG/M metagenome (GOLD analysis project Ga0265338, IMG submission 193579) | Rhizosphere microbial communities from Carex aquatilis grown in University of Washington, Seatle, WA, United States - 4-21-26 metaG | ecosystem: Host-associated > Plants > Roots > Rhizosphere...
TGATCCCGGCGCTCCGTTATTGGTTATCTGCACCTGCCCGCTGGCGGGATTGCCAACGACCGAGGTGAGCGAAAGCGGCGAGGTTGAACTCACTGCAATATTTGCGGTTGGGTCCCAAAGGATGGTGTAATTCACCGGCTGGGTGGCGGTCAATGTCTGTGCCGCAGACTGCTGCAAGACCCACGCCTCCGCCGTAGATCCGAATACGCTCTTCGTGAGAGAAAGCAGCGTATCAATCACGCCCACCTTTTTCTGCGTGGCGGGCGTCACCCGCACCGAATTGAAACTATAGAGTGAAGAGTCGGCCGGATTATAGAGAGCGATGCTTGAGGTAACCATGGTTACGCTCCCATAACTCACGGAAGGCATGGCCGTATTCACTGCTGGCTGATTTGTATATGTCTGCGAAGACCCGTGGCACAGTGTATTGCCTACCAAATCGCAAACATCACCATCATAGTTTAAGAAGGAAGGGTCGGTAGCGGGGAGAGGACCCGATCCCATATCGGTAATATCCCACGTTGCGTTAACTGGGCCTTGCGTCACCGCATTTTGCGATGTAACCGTGATCGTGTTTGTGGCGACGGAGGATGGTGTATTGCCCGGTCCCACTTGAATGTTCACCGGTATCACCGAACCGAAACTGGCGCTGCCGTTTTTCATCTGCCATTGTTCCGTATAATTGCGCGGGGTCGCGGGAGCGGTGAGGGAAGGCAACTTAAATGTCGCTGTCTGACCAGGCTCCACGCTCGAATCCCCTCCTGTCTGCGTACAGCTCACCTGGTTCACCCACTGGGAATTGCAGCCCTGCGTCCAGGAACCACCACTTTCCCAACACTGGGATTGATCGGTTACGCCAGAGTTGGAACAGTATCCGGAGCTCTGACATGCTTGTGAATCGCTATTACAGCTAGAATCAGCGCAACCCATCGTTGAACCAATGGAACACGTCTCCTGTGTTGACTGGCTGAATCGCAACGGATCCAACCCCGTGCCAAACATGCCCGACACATGTGCCAACTGGAATATATTAGATGAATTGCTATAGGTGGAGACGCATGCAGTTCCTACGGGGTGACCCTGCGTTGGATCCGGTTGTGTTCCGCCGCCATCGCAGACGCCCGTTGAGGAAACAAACGTCTTTATATTGGATGTCCATGGCGCGCTGCCGGTATTTTGTATCGTGAATGTAAGAGGACTGCCGTTCGTGCCAATGGTCATTTTCGTGGACGGAGTGGTAGAAGTAGGAATATTGTTATTCGGATTTGCGGCGTTATACGCACCTGCTGCAAGATACACGCGAAAATAATCCGCGGGGCCGCTGTTCGTTACCTGTCCTGATCCATATGAGCCCGCTGCGGCGCAATTACCATAGGTGTAAGCGTATGATGCGCCGGGATCCTGGAAGCTCCACACGTTGCCACTCCCCTGAACGCCGATTGTTCCAACGGCATTGCCGCCGCCAATAGGAGTGATCACCCATGGAACCACTCCGTTCGCCGGAGCGCCCGAGCATGTGTTGGCATCTATCACCGTGTTTGCGGCATTATACATCTGGTTGATGTCATTCACATCGATCTGTTCAAAGCCAAGCTGGACGTTGGTGATGATCTGTCCGGTGGACAGCGGTGCGGTGCGCATAAAAAGCGAGGGCTCAACCTCATACCATCCCGAGCCGTAATTATATTCCTCCCAATCGACAAAGTAGTTCGGGACAACGTTCGTTGCCGTCCAGTTTGCATCGAGGCTTTGTTGCGGAGCTGCAGACCAATCGCTCCACCACTTTGAATAATTGCTGTCCGTAATATTATTCGGTACACCAAGCACCGTATTATAGCTCATGTCGGAAGGCGTTGATGAAGCCGCCCAAGGCGTGTGGGCACAATCAATACGATTGCCATTACGCCCTTGCTCCTGGAAACAAACGGCCACCTGAAAGTTCTCCGTGAACGGACCTGATCCGGACAGTGATAGTTGAACACTCGCAATACCACCCCCATTGTATATGCCGTTCAGTGAAATATTGGGGACGGTGCTTTGCGCCTGCGCAGGATGATGCGGTGCGGCGGCGATGGCGACAATTACGATTACGGCGGATATGACAGCCACGCCCACTCCTTGCTTCCAATGCTTTTTGACGAACATGTTCATAGGATCTTGATATTATTTCACCAAGTAGGTGATGGTTACCTGCGACCCTTCGGCTTCTTTGCTGATCACCACCGATAGTTGGGCATTATTCTGGGATGCCGAGATGGCATCAAACGTGGGGCGCGTGGCGAGAGAACCGGTCACCGTCCAGCCATTCGCCGGAAGATACGTCTTGTATTGGTTATAGAGCGCCGTCACCGTGCTCGACGAATTGTATTCCGCCGTATATTGGTTTGTAGTAGTGGAATAACCGATGGAATAGCTTCCACTGATCGCCGCCGCACTATCAATGATCAGATCTTTTGGAAATTGGGGCACAAGCTGCCCCTGCGACGCATAGACCGGCGTCGGAACGGACGCGACCGGGGCTTTTGTTGTCGTCGGTTTCCAGATGAGCCATGCGGCGACCGCAACAACAACGACCGCTACACCAACCCACACCCAGATACGTTTTGAATCTCTCATTCCTTAATAGTAACAGATGCGGGGAAACGCGGGGTGTGGGGTGTGGACAATCAACACGAGGCCGGCGTGCCGGGAGCGCAGTCTATATTACGCGAGCTAACGGTGGTCTGGAGATTGATGACGTCATTCGCGACCGCCGGATCGCTGGAGCTCGGCGTGATGCCGATCACAATAGTGATGCGCGGCGGAGTGTTATCGCCTTCCACCTCCCCGTACAGATAGAATTTCAGATACTTTACCGTGATGCCGCCGCCCGTAACGGAAAGAGGGTTCAGGAGTTGCGTGGAACTCTCTATGAGCGTGCCGGCAAGCGGCCCCGTGGAGGTCGTTTCGTATACGACATGATTTGTTGCGGCATCATAGAAATCCAGCGCATTGCATGTCCATGATCCGGTGGGGGCTGGCGAGCGGGAAATCGTACACCCGCAGTCCGGAAGAGCGTTGGCGGCCGCGGACCCTTGGGGCGTACCAACCCCCCAGTCGGTGACGGGAGGCGTACCCGCATGGCAAAACAGATATCCCGTGCGGATCTCGCGCGACATCTGTTCAAGCGCGAGACTGACGTTGCTTTGCGCCGAGATGAGCGAAGAAACCTGCCGCTCGGTGCGGATCGCATTCGTAAATCCCCCCACCGCGATGGTGATGATAATAACAAACAAACCGACGGTCACAAGCAACTCAACAAGGGTGAATCCTTTTTTCATGATTATGGATACCAGTTATAAAAATGATCTTCCAGTTTGATGCTATTCGACACCCCGGCATTCGTCCATCCGACGACCGACAGCACATCAAATTCATAGGATTGGGCCGGATTTGAGGTGCTGGGAACCGCGGTGACATACACATCCCGGGTAAAATCCGTCGCGGCGCCCGAATTGTTATAGGAATAAAGATGGGTGGAGGGATCAATGTATAGCTTATCCGAGCTCAGCGGCGAAAGCACCAAGCAGCTCGGCGATGGATCGGCGGGCGGGGCAGTCGTATAGTCGAGAGCATAATCGCGCTCTTGCCCCGGGCCCAATCCGAAACTGCAATTCCAATCAATCGTACTCGAACCTTGCGCAAAGCCATAATACACATCGTAGTCTATGAGATTTTTCGCGAGCTCGACCCCCTCGGATGCAAGATACGTCGCCTGCATGTCGTTCGTCGTCGTCCGGTTCAGCTGGAACGATTTGTTGAGAAGCGTCACGATGCCGACAAATCCCATCGAAAGGATGCTGAGCGCAACAAGCGCCTCAACAAGCGTCTGTCCGCGGCGGGAATTGATGAGCATATGGTTCATGAGAATCATTTATAGGCTTACCTGTCCGGCAGGGTTGATGGTGATGGTGCGGGTAAGGCTTCCATCGGAAGTGCTGAGGTAAACATTCGCCTCCGACGGCGGATCGTTGTTCGTACCCGAATTGCAAGCGCTTTGGAATGTTTGTCCGTCAAGGCTGATCAGCGTGCATGGGTCGGGGGGATAGAAAAGCACATATTGGATGGTAGCGCTTGCGACAGGGTTGGTGGAGCTCACCAGCGTGACGCCCGCCGCGGTGTGTACCTGCCAGCTCCCGGATTCGTAGCGCTGTATGGCGCCCATGTTCACCTGTTGGGACGTACTCGCGATCGAGGGGCAGGTGGGTCGCACTCCGGCCCCGGTGGTCGTCGCGGAATCATACTCAAACAGCGAATAGGAAGATGTCGCAAAGTCGAATCGCACTCCATATGCGCACGTAGCACTGTTTTGGCTGTATGTGGCAATCGAAAGTTCTTTCGCCTCAAGGATAAGCTGGGCCACCTTGGATTCTTCGATAGAGAGCGATATTTGATTTTGTCCCACGTGGCTATAGCCAATGGCGATTCCGGAAAGCACCACGGTGATCGCCAGAACGACAAGCACCTCTACCAATGTAAATCCCTTTTCATCCATAGAACTATTCTATCACTTCCGCGGCATGTTCACCGAATGCCAAGGATGGAAAAGTACCAATCAAGGATCGGCATACCCCAAAAGAACATCGTCGCAGCGCCGAGCGCGAGGAACGGCCCGAATGGCAGCGTGCCCTTCATGGTGTTCCGGCCGCGCACGACGGTAAAGACACCGATGACGGCTCCGATGACGAACGAGAACGCCAACGCGAAAACGATATCCGGCCAACCGAAGATCAGGCCAAGCGGGATCGCAAGCTTGAGATCGCCCATGCCCATGCCCTTGCCACGGGTGACCGCGATGAGCAACGCGAAGAAGATGCCTGCCACGCCCGCGCCGATCACTTTCCCCAGCACCACGCTCCCCTGCCAGCCGGGTGCGATCGCAAGAAGAATCCCGAGGGCGAGGAGAAAAATATTGATCTCGTCCGGAATGATGCCGAGCCGGATATCTATCGCGGCCATTACGAGCATCGCTTCAAAGACGGCGACCCATAGCGTGGCGGCAAGAGAAACCGAGGACGAGGACAATGCCACCGCGGGCGTTGCAACCGCGAGCGTAAGCGGAACAAACACAAAGATAAGTCCGGAGAGCAATTCCACGATCGGATACTGAATGCTCAGCCGCGCTTTGCACCGCCGGCATCGTCCGCCCTGGATGATGAAGCTCGCAACCGGCACAAGCTCGAACCACCGGAGCGTTGCTTTGCAATGCATGCAATGCGACCGGCCGCCGATCGCTTTCGCATTGAATAAAAAATGCCCGCCGTCATAACGCAAGATGACGACGTTCAAAAAACTTCCGATAGCGACGCCGAAAACAAATAGAATGATCAGAGTGAGCGGATCCACTCATGTATCATATCAAAAAACCCGCCAAAGCGGGTTTTTTGATACCTTCACCGTGCGGAGTTTAGAGCGTCACGCAATAGTTAGGATTCACGCATGTCGGCTTCGCAGTACCGAAGTAACCATCGGAGGTCGAAGATGTAATAACCGCCGCGGATGGGGCTGTATATCCGGACCATGGGCCTCCCGTGGGATTTTCCAAGCCCGCCTGAAGCACATAATACATGCCGGATCCTCCCGAGCCATAGTTATAGGTCTTTGTGCTATTTGGATCATTCGGGACCGAGCTGACGCCGACGTTCGCGCCTTGCAGAGCGGTCACGAGGTTTGACCACGCGGTGCTTGCGGCGACTGGATAAAAGCCCTTAGAATTGTAGTAGAGCTCCAATCCGTTCTGCACCTCATGAATGTCGGAAACGCGCCGCGCATCGCGGCCGAGCGACTGTGTCGGGCCGAGACCCACCAAAACGACCGATGCCAAGATGGCGATGATCGCGACAACAATCAAGATTTCAATAAGGGTGAAACCTTTTTGATTTTTCATTTTTTAGATAGAAATCTTTCTCGACCTTTCGAATAGTTTAACCATTTTATTATAGCATTTAGTGAATGCTTTCGGTGAGGCTGTAAATGGGGATAAGAATGGAGGCGAAAAGCAGACCCACCATGGCTCCGATGCCGATCATCAGTACCGGCTGGATGAGGTCCACCAGATTGTTGGTGACCTCGTCTGCCTCGCGAGTATAGATATTGGAAAGACGGGTGAACATCTCCTCTATCTTGCCGGTGGTCTCTCCTACCGCCACCATTTGCGATACGAGCGGCGCGAAGAATTGCGGATGTTTGGCAATGCTCGCCGAGAGAAGCGCCCCCTGCCGAACATCCTCGGCAATATCGTGCACCACATCTTTATATAAACTATTCCCCACCATGTGTCCGATAATCTCAAGCGCCTGCGCAATCGGAATGCCGCCGTGAACAAGAAGCGCCGCCGAATTGCCGAACCGTGCCATGATAACGGGCATATACACTTTCTTAACTATCGGGAGGCGGATCTTCGCCTCGTCAAGCATTGCTCCGCCCTCTTCGGTCTGGGAATAATTAACGCCAACCACACCAAGCACGCCAACGGCAAGCACCACGGCGATCCACCACTTGCTCAGAAATGTCCCCGTATCAAGCAATATCTGGGTATACCACGGGAGAGAGACGCCGTTCTCGGCAAACACGCTCCCGAGCGACGGATACACGAAGGTGATGAGGATGAACGCGACGACGATAAAAAGCCCGATGACGATGCCCGGATAGACGAGCGCCGACGCCGCCTTGTTTGCAAGGTCGCCCTCCTTCTCCGCATAGTCGGCAAGGAACGACGCGACCTCATTCAGATTGCCCGTGACCTCCGCCGCGCGCACCATTTCAATAAAATAATCCGGGAACACCTTCCCCTGCCGAGCCATCGCCTGTGAGAACGTAATGCCCGAATCAATATCTTCCGCCACTTGCGTGATCGCGAGCTTAAGATTGGCATTGGTCGTCTGCTCATACAGGATCTTGAGCGCGCTGTTCAACTGAATCCTTGCTTCAAGCAGGGTCGCAAGCTGGCGGGTAAAAATAATGAGATCCTTGCGTCCCACGCGGCCAAAAAATCCCGCGAAGTGATCAAACGCATTCGGCGGTCGGTCGGAAACGACGCTCAGCACAAAAAGATCGTGGCTTGAAAGAATCGCACTCGCCGCATCGCGATCCGACGCCTCGACAAATCCTACCTGCGTCGCTCCGTCTTTTGTTTTGGCCTGATATTTAAACTTCATTATTATGTGCGCTCCAAAAGAATGCGAAGTTCTGCTGGATTAAGGGAGTAGAGCTCCGCATTCTCCTGAGTAATCTCTTTGTTTTTTATAAGGTTGACGAGAGAACGGTTGAGTGTAACCATGCCCTCCTGCAGGCTCGTCTCGATGACGAGATCGATCTGATACGTCTTGCGTTCACGGATAAGATTGCGAATAGCCGGATTCACGATCATGATCTCCATCGCGGGAATGCGGCCACCGGAAACGCGCGGGAGCAAGCGAATGGAAACAATAGCAACAAGCGTGGCTGCGAGCTGTGATGTGACCTGCCCCTGCTGATCGGACGGAAACGAATCAATGATACGGTCGATCGTCTGCGACGCGGAGTTGGTGTGCAACGTGGAGACCACGAGGTGTCCCGTCTCGGAAGCGGTCATTGCGGTACCGATGGAAACGCCGTCGCGCATCTCTCCGATCATCACGACGTCCGGGTCCTGCCGGAGCACCGTGCGGAGTGCGGAATGGAAGCTTGTCGCATCACTTCCCACCTCTCTTTGCGAAACAATGCATTTATCCTGGGTGAAAAGATATTCCACCGGGTCCTCGATCGTGATGATATGATCTGTGCGCGTATGGTTGATCTCGTCAACCAGCGCCGCGAGCGTTGACGACTTGCCATGTCCGGCGGGGCCCACTACGAGCACGAACCCCTGCGACAACTGGGCGAAGTCATGCAACAACGGCGGAAGGTTCAGCTCTTCAATAGTCTTGATGCGCGTAGGGATAAGACGCATCGCGGCGGCGAGGTAGCCTCGCTGGAAATAAACGTTCACACGGAAGCGCGCCTTTTCTTCCAAACTGTACGCAAAGTCAACCTGGCGCTGAGTGATCAGTTTTGCCTTCTGCTCCGGCGTGAGCAACTGCGAAATGATCCCTTCCGCGGATTCCGGCGTCATGACCGGCTCTTTTTGTAGCGGCACAAGCACCCCGTCAATACGCAACGTCGGCCTACGGCCGACCGCAAGGTGAAGATCCGACGCATTCTGCTTCGCCGTTGTCGTTAAAAGGTCGATAAGCTGCTGTTTAAAGTCTTCCATAAAGTAATCTTACCACACCACCGGAACCAGTGAAAACAGAATAGGTTCGTGCCCTGAGGCATTTAATCTGCATGCTCCAAAAAGGAAGCCTGTTTCGTTTTATGCCTCTTCGGTTTCGCGGATGATTTCCTCTATGGAAACAACTCCCTTAAGCGCTTTCACGATGCCGTCCTGGCGGAGCGTGATCATCCCCTGCTGTTTCGCCAACGCCGTGATCTTTTGCGTGGTAACGCCGGTGGTCATGACCTCCTCGAGTTCTTTGGTGACAAGCAATGCTTCGTAGATGCCGGTTCTTCCCAAAATACCGCGGCCCTTGCAGGTAGCACATCCTTTCGCGTGATAGATCTGGTATGGAGCCGTGAATTGCGATATTACCTCCGAAGGAAGCCCTTCGAGTGCGATTTTTATCGCTTTCTGTATATCGGGAACGGCCTCTTCGGATTTTTTGCAATCCGGGCAAAGGATGCCCACAAGGCGCTGCGCGATGATGAGGTTGAGTGAAACAGGAAGAAGGAATGGCTCCACTTTGAGGTCGATGAGACGCGGGATGACGCCGGCGGCATTGTTCGTGTGCAATGTGGAAAGCACAACGTGGCCCGTGAGCGCCGCCTGCACGGCCAGCCCTGCGGTCTCGCCGTCGCGAATCTCGCCGACCATAATGATGTCCGGGTCCTGCCGCAAAATCTGACGCAATCCCGACGCGAAGTCATAGCCGATCTCGGGACGCACCTGCGATTGATTGATCCCCGGTACAAAATATTCCACTGGGTCTTCGAGGGAAACGATGTTCACATCCTCCGTGTTCAAAGACTGTAAGAATGCATAAAGCGTGGTGGTCTTTCCGGAGCCGGTAGGTCCTGTGATGAGCACCATGCCGAACGGCTTGGCGAGACCTTTCTTGATGGTCGCGCGTGTGGGGTCGAGCAGATCCAAATTCTCAAAACTCTTGAGTCCGCTCGTCGGATCAAGTACGCGGATTACGATCTTCTCGCCGAGCGGCGTCGGGAACGTAGCGACGCGGAAGTCGATCTCGCGGTCGAACAGTTTCGCGCGGAAACGGCCGTCCTGCGGTACGCGATTTTCATCAATCTTAAGACTCGATATGACCTTGACGCGGGACGTGACCGGCTGGGCAAGTTCACCCGGCAACGATGCCACTTCGTGCAGATCGCCATCGATGCGCAGACGGATGCGAAGCGTTTTCTGCTGGGGCTCGATGTGCACGTCCGATGCCTTGTTCAGAACCGCTTCCTTGAACGTGTCTGCGACGATCTTGATTATTGGCGCATCGGCGCTGTCGCCTCCCTCAAGCTCGATCGCCTGCTGACCTCCGGAACCCTCCTTTACATTCAACGAGCGCACGGCTGATTCTATCTCCGTGCGATACGGGGAATATTTTCGCAACGCCGCCTGGAGGTCGTTGTAAGAAATAAGATACACGCCAAGATTGACGTGATTCTGCCGCGCGATGAACTTCATCGCATCCTGCGCCTTCGTGTCGTCCGGATGTAACATGCCGAGAATGAGCAGCCCATCCTGCATGCTGATGGGAACAGCGTGATACGTACGCGCGGTCTCTTCGGGAACAAGACCCATCAACTGATCGTTGAGCGCATTGGGATCTATCTTTTTATAAGGGACCTTCAGCAACTCGCTTTTAAGCGTCGCCATCTGTTCGTCGGGAACGATCCTCTCGCGCCCGATGATGTCCTCCGGCGAATCGCCGCTCACGATCGCGTCGCGCTTGAGGCGCGTCGCAACCACGTCCGTGATCAGTCCCTTGCTTTGCAGTTGTTGGAGAAGTTCGTCACTCGTCATACATATATTCTACCACGCGCACAAAAAGAAACAGCCCCATTCGCCTCCGGACAGACGACCGTTCGGCAAATGGGGCCGTTTCTTTTTATCCCTAAGGGGCAATGAAGGGGTTTGTTCTCCCCACGGGCACGGGGCCTTGCGGGGTCGGCAACGGAACGGTAGAAGTGAGCGCCTCAAACGCGGCGCTCTGCATTACCACGTCCGGCTGAATTGCGGTCTCCGCGATAGGGGCAATCGTGCTCAAAGCGCCGCTTGAGGGAATGGCAACCAGCTGGGGTTGTGCAAAGAATATATAGTAGATGGCACCGGCGGCGATGACCAAAAATACCACCCATCCGATGATACCGAGCAGGTTCGTCTTTTTTTCTCCTTCGTCGACGATGATGGCCATGATATTTTTATGGAGCTTGATAATACGTTACGACCGTTATGGTATAGGCGAACATGTCCGAGTTTGCCGCCTGGGTCTTTGTTGCCGATATCACATTAGGCTGGAGCGATATCGCGGTCACATTGAAGATCCTGATGTTCGTTGAAAGACCCTGAAGAAAATTCTTGATCGCTTCATAACTGCCCGAGCCGTTGACCTGAAAGGAGACCGTTCCGGTGGGTTTGATGATCGATCCGGCATCATCTTCCCCACCCGCGGATGACGGGGCTACCGCCTGCACCGCCTGCGTCGATACTGCCGTCGCCGAGACCGTGACGCCGGTATTGGATGCGATGCCATAGATCTGCGCGAGTGCTCCCGAAATATCCCGGCCAACGGGCAGCGCCATAGCCACCGTCTGGCTCGACGAAGAATCGCTTTGGTAGGTGGTAAGCAGGCTCTTCACCTGGCTTACCAACGTCGCCTCATTTGCATACGCCGCCGCCTCGCTCTCCACCTGTCCCTTAACGGTTTCCAGATTCGTGTAGGTAGGCACAATAAACTCGATATACACCACCAAGGCCGCGGCAACGATCAATGCGGCGATGATGATACTTGAAAGCCGTTTGGATTCTTGTTTCATGTTATTGGCTTGGAGCTGATGCTGATAGCACCGACGGTTTCATAGCAAGGGTCATGGCGAAAGTCCACGGAGCACCGGGAGTCTGCGGTGCGCCCACATTGGAAACGGTCACGACGGCTACTTCGGGTGCGTTCTCAAAAATGGCAACCTGTTGGTTCACGTCGGCCTCGGTCAGCCCCATGCCCGTAAGGGAAACCTGATCGTCGCCGGCGACCAAAAAAGACTGGTAGTAGACGTTCGCCTCGGTATTCTTCTCAAGCCAGGAAAAAAACCTCATCATATTCACATGATTTTGCAGAAGGGACTGCAGATTCGCTATCTGCGAATAATAATTGATCAACTGGGACTGGTCGCTTCCGGGGATGGACTGGCTGAGCGCGCTCATCTGGTCCTGCTCGCTCTTAAGTTGAGATTGCAGATACGGTTCATAGCCGAATGCCAGCCCGGCGTACACCACAAGCGCAAGAAAAAGAAGACCGCCGGAAAACATCATGGCACCCACCGCCCACCCCTGCGTTCCGGTAGGTTCCCGCCCCAACTGTTCTATTACTTTTTCTGGAAGAGGCATGCGTTATATAGTTACTTGCTGAACTGTTTCATCCCGAGGCCGAGCGCGACGGTCATCGGAGCTTCAAGCTCCGGAAGGAATGGCGCGATCACGTCGGGGTACTCGAATTTTGAAAATGGCGCCGCTTTGACCACCGGGATCCCAAAGTCCTTCTCGAAATATTTCTCGATCCCGGAAAGATTTGCCCCGCCGCCGGTAAGAACAATGCGCTCCGTCTTCCCTGCGATAGGAAATTGCTGACGAAACGTATAGTCCGCCTTCTTCACCTCATTAACTATAACATCCAAAAAAGGCATCATGATAGTGGATAACTCGTAGTTCGGGCCGGTACCGAGTATCCCCCGCTCCTTCTTGAGCTCCTCGGCACGCATCGGATTGATCCCCAGGCTCGTCGCGAGCGCCTGTGTGAGCGACGACGCGGCGATATCGCTCTGCGCGCTCCACGCAAGGACTCCTTTTTCCATGAAAATGATGTTGGTGGAACGACTGCCGATGTCCACGATGATCGTGGATGTCGGATCTCCGGCAAAGATGCGCGCGATAGAGAGCGATTCAATCTCCAATGCGCGTAAGCGCAATCCCGCCGCGTTGAACATATGCTGATATTTTTTGATCTGCTCCTGCGGGACGGAGATCAATAATATTTTCTGGTGGGCGAATCCTTTGTCGTCCTGATAATCGGCGACCTTCATCCAATCCAATGCTACTTCGGAAAGCGGCATTGGCACATATTGCTTTGCCTGATACACGAGCGCCTTCGCGATGTCCTTTGATTCCATAGCGGGAAAATCCACGATGGTCATGAACACGTCGAACGGGGGCAATGAGGCAATGGCGTCCTTCGTGGTGGTGCCCATCTGACGGACGAGCGTCTTAAGCAATTTTACGGCGTCATCCTCGAATATCTTCAAGCCGCTCGTCTGGAGCGCCTGATTGGCGCGCGCAAGATACCCGCTCGATTCGAGCATGCCATAATTGACGACGCGCGGGGCTTTTTTGCCCCCGGTCACCTCCACCATCTTGATGGAGGTCGTGCCGATATCGACGCCAAGGTACGAATCGGCTTTCAAAAACGAGAACGGGTTGTTCATGATCTTTTAATGCGCCTTATTCTAATATAATAGCATGAATTTCAACTTCATCGGAGACATTTTCTTTCCGCCGGCATGCGTGGGATGCGGGGATTCTCTGCCCTCCGGCATCATATGCGACACATGCGCGCAAAGCATCGACCGGTTTGATACGCTCTTTTGCGGGACATGCGCGGCGCGACTTCCCGACCAGAAAAAGATATGTCACAAGGACGCGCCGTATCTGCTCGGCGCGGCAGGGGCATATGACGATGTGCCGTTGCGCGCGCTCATTCACGCACTCAAATTTCAGGGAATAACGGGCGCGGCAGAGCCATTGGCAACACTTCTCGTTGCATATAGCGCGCGACTTAAGCTCGATCTTTGCGATTTCACCGTGATACCGATCCCCCTCTCCGCGCAACGGGCGCGGGCACGCGGGTTCAACCAGTCCGCACTCATCGCACGGCCGTTCGCCGCGGAGCTCGGTCTTCCCCTCAACGAACGCCTGCTCGCCCGCATCCACCACCGCAAACCCCAAAGCGATACGGAGGACATCTTCGAGCGCAGAGAAAACATCAAGGGGTGTTTCGCGCTCGCGCCCGGTGCGAACGTTCAAAATAAAAAAATCGTCCTCGTGGACGACGTCACCACCTCAGGCACCACCTTCGCGGAAGCCGCGCGCGTGCTCAGGGACGCCGGCGCAAAAAAAATATTCGCTCTCGCGTGCGCAAAGGCATGATCTCTTATTCCATTAGCTGAACACAGTAACCCGCACACTTTCTTATTTTGGAGGTATCTCGGAGGCGCGAAGGCGCCGAGAGGTAGCGCGTTTTCAGCAGAAAACGACGCGACCTCCAAAATAAGAAAGTGTGCGGGTTACTGTGGGAGTATCTTGCTGATCAGCGTGCCCACCGTGGAAAATCCCTGGTACGTATCGGAAAGCGAACCGAGCGACTGCTTGATGAGCGCGAGCGATTGGTCCGGAGAGAGATTTTGTATAAGCGCGGTCTTCGCCGCCGCATTCTCGCTCTCGGCATCGCTGAACGACGACTGGGCATTGTTGAATGCGGTTTGGAGGGCGGGATTCGGCGACGCGCTCTCAAGGAACAAGACCGCGCTTTGCGTCTGGCCCATGCGGGTCTGGGCGGTACTGAAAAGATTCTGGTTCTGCGCCCATAGGATGAAATTATTGACGTTCTCGCCAAGCGGGAGGAACGAGCTTTGGCGCCATGTAAGCACCTGCTCGGCAATGACTTTTGTTCCGGCAATGCCGACGACGTTCAACTGCGCCATTTCCGAATTATAAAAACTTGAAGCCTCATCGAGATTTCCCAATAGCTGCGACTTCAGGGACTGAACATCGTTTGGAACGGTGGTGGTCGCCAGGTTCGCCTGGAACGTCTGCACCTCCTGTTCCGCGCATACGATTGTTTCCCCGACCAAGATCTTTCGCAACGCGAGTTCCCGCTTTATCTCATCCGAAGAACTGAGAGAAGGGTCGTTCTGGATCGCCGCGATCTGGGCGACATTCCCGGGAGTGATGCCACACTCGGCCGCATGGGCGGACGGTGTGCCCAGAAGTCCAAAAATAAAAATCGCGCTTGCGGCGAACAAGACAGAGAATGCGCCCGTTGCTGTATCTTTTAAATGATTCATTTAGCGTGAGAGTTGCTGCAATGCCTCGTCGACGGAAAGCGTCGTGCTCGTGGTTGTTGACGCGGTCGACGTCGATCCCTCCGTAGTAGCTACCGGAGTGGAAGCCGAAGACGTGGACTGGGTGCCAAGCGCGGCGGCGAATACCTTGGTGAGCGCTGCCGGTGACGCAACGGTCGATCCTGCCGCCGTGGAGGTCACCTGCGGATATTCAACATCCGCGAGCTGGATCTGCATGTCGATCGCCTGCGCCTCCGCGTGCAATCCCTGCGGATCGATCACTGCATACTGGATCGGAGAGATCGAGCGGGTCGGAGAAAAACTGCCGGTCAAAATAAGTATAAAAAATCCGGCGAGCACCACCGCGACACCCGTCTCTACAATATGGAGGAATGCGAACACGCCACGCATCGTCCGGCGTTCGCTCTGCGGAGAAAGCAAAATCTCCGTGCGCGTCCGTTGTGAGAATTCCGCGTCGGGTTGGATATTTTTAAATTGTTTAAGGATATCAAATAATTTCATCGTCGTATTTGCTTTCATCACCCAGCTTCTTTTTCAATTCCTTGATGGCGCGGTGTTGGGTAAGCTTCACTGCGCCTTCCGATTTTTTGAGGATCGCCGCCGTTTCTTTGAGCGGCAGGTCTTCAATGAATCGCAAAATGATAACGTCCTGATAATCCGGCTTGAGCTCTTTGATGGCGATGTGCACCTTCTCGAGCTGCAGCTTCATGGAAAGATCCGACTGCGCGACGGCAGGGATGATGGACGACTCCGGGTCAATTTTGTCGAGACTGATATCGTCCTTCCTGGAACGATAATGGTCTATCACCATGTTCCGCGCGATCTGGTAAAGCCAGCTCGAAAACGGATGTCCGCGATGCTTGTAGGTCCGTACCTTCTGCCAGGCGGACAGGAACACGTGATGGGTGATATCCTCGGCTTCCTCACGGCTGCCGACTTTGACCACTATAAAACGGTAAATTGCCGGTTGATAACGGTCGTAGAGAGAGCCAAAAGCCGAGGAATCGCCCCCGACGGCTGACCGAATGAGTTGTTCTTCCTCACCGTCTATCATGTAGAACGAGAATTATATGGATAAGTTACGGGTTTTGGGGCATTTATGGACGTTTCCGCCCCAGCCCCACTCTAGCAAAAATGCCCCACACAACATAGGGCATTCTCTATACGTCTATCATACCGCTTTTGGGGCGGGGGGTCTAGCTTCCCCACGATACCGCTCTCCCTTATACTATAGAGAATATGAATGGAAAATTTATCGTTATCGAAGGGACTGATGGTTCGGGCAAGGGAGAGCAGACTGTCCGTTTGGCAAAACGGATCAAAGATTCCGGAATGACCGTAGCCCCTTTCGATTTCCCCCGTTACGCCGAACCATCCGCTTGGTTCGTAAGCCAATTTCTCAACGGCAACTTCGGAACGATCGATGAGGTCGGCCCGAAGACCGCTTCCCTCTTTTATGCACTCGACCGGTATGCCGCCGCGCCGGATATCCGCACAGCCCTTAGCACGGACGATGTCGTGATATCCAACCGTTACGTCGCATCCAGCCTCGGACATCAAGGATCGAAGTATGACGACGTGAACGACCGCAAAGAATATTTTAGATGGAACAACGACCTTGAATATGGCATCAATGGAATCCCGAAGCCGGACCTTAACATTATCCTGCACATCCCCGCGGAGATTGCGCAAGCGCTTGTAGATAAAAAAATGGAGCGGCAATATCTGAGCGGCAAGAAGCGAGACCTTCACGAGGCGGACATCCATCATCTAAAGAGGGCCGAGGAGACCTATAAGCAACTTGCGGAATTGTATCCCAACGATTTCACGGTCGTGGAATGCGTGGAGAACGGGCAACTACTTTCCATAGATGCGGTGCATGAAAAAGTATGGGCGATCGCCTCTAAGACGCTCGGACTGTAACGGGACGCATCGGCTCTTCCGCTATTCGCTCTTCCCCTGCAAACGATTGCGTAACTTCTCTTCCTTTGCGAGGATCGCCTCTTCGGTGCCGCGGCGGGCGAAACTGTAATCGTTCATATCGACGATCATCGCCTTGCTGATAAGCGGAAGTTTATCTTTCAATAATCGGAATTTTTCCTGCTCGATGAAACGGTAATTCGGATGACCCTGCGGTCCGGTGCGAAGTTCCGCCTCCCAGAAGAACTGGCGCAAATTCTGGTACTGCTGGAAGCGCACGCGGTACGCGAGCGGTACGACGTATTGGGCAAGTTCGGGAGAATGCGCTTCCAATTTTTTGAACAGTGGCGCGATGGATTCCATAGTGGCGCGATAGCGCGCCTCAAGCCCCGCCCATACGATCTCCGGCGGCACATCATATCCATGGCGGATGCTGAACAGCTGGCGCTCCTGGGTCATCATGCGATGGCGGTGCAGGTCGCGATACGCGCCGATGTCCATAAGGATGTCAAAACGTACGTAGCTGTTTTCGAACGCACGGCCCACTTTATGCCATCGCGCGGTGCGGCCGTGCATATACGCGCCAAGCAATTTCTCTTTTTCATCGGCCGAAAGTTTTTTGGCCTTCTCAATGCACGTTTCCCAATCCGCGTGGCTCGCCGCATAGAGGATTCCCGCAAGCACTTTGACCTCGGCATCGACGTCGTATTCAACCAATTTCACCACCGGTCCCGTTGCGGGCGCGACCTCGTCGGCGGGCGCAAGGTCCGCGTAGGCCGTCTTCACAAAATCGCGCGTGACCTGCATGCGATGTCCGAGATATTCCTGATATTGGTGCGACTTTTCGTCCTGCAAGCGAAGCAGTAGTGACGGAATCTCCTTATTCAACTCCCCCCGCAGGGTGTCCGAAATCCAGCGAAATTCGCCCAACTCGTGCGCGGCCATGCGATTCACGGCGTATTCAAGCGCCTGTGCGTTGCCACGGAAGCCCACCTGGCCGAGCGTTGCCATCGGCAACATGCCCCGCAGCGTATCGAACGCTTTCTTTTCCAAAACGCCGTCTTTCTCTTCGTAGTTCGCCTTCAACCACACCTTCATTTCCTCCACAAGCGTGGCATATGTTTCAAAAAGATTGTCCAGTGCGGTCTTATATTCCGCAAGCAGACCAAGTTTCTCCAGGTCCGGTTTTGGTGTGTAGTAGAGATAATTTCCGCCGATCTTTTTGGCGAAACTGACGTAGCGCGTGGACTTCTCGATCGGCTCCAGGCCGATGCGCTGATCTTCCAGATACTTCATTGCCACCTGCGAGATTCCCCAGAATACCACATGTGTGCCCGTCATTTGCGCGATGGAATCATCGCCGTACTGCGAAAGCCACTTCACATAGAACGCCTGCGCGCGCTGATTGTTCAAAATATTCTTGAATCCGTGTTCGTTAAGAAATGTGATCGTATCCTTCAGCTCCGCGCCGAGCTTGGGGTCGCTGTCGATGATCGGCTTAAGATATTCGTCGTGTAAAATACGCACGAGCGATCCGCCGGCACGGCTCGCGCGCGAACACAGCGCGCCCACAATCTCCGGCGGCAGATTGCGCAATACGGAAATAAAACCATCGAGGTCGCTGACGAATGGTCCGAGGAGAAATCGCTCCTCGTCGGTCCATGCTTCGCTGGGAAAATCGGGGCGGTATGCGGCGTTATCGTTCATTGGAGCGTGCAATTATTTCCCGAACTTCATCCACTGGTTATTCTTCTTGAAGTTCTTCCAGTATTGGGATGCCTGCGGTTTCATCGCCCCGTAATATTTGCTGCCAAGCGCCTTCTTTCCATACGGATGGTCTGCGGGCGACGAGAGCGGCGTGAACGACATCTGCGCGATCGGCATCTTGTAATAGAGCTTAATCGGCAACGGAGAAACATTGTGCAGCTCCAGCGTCATCTTCAATTTATTTCCCGGATCAAGATAGCCAGCCGTCGCGTGGATGATAAGGCCGATGCGTCCGAGCGACGACTTCCCTTCGAGACGCCCCACCATATCATTGCCGACGCCCACCACTTCGTAGATCATGCCGAGCGCGAATTCCCCCGGATGGATGACGAATTGTTTCTTATCGTTGATCTCCGCCTTCTCCATAATCTGATCGATCGGCTCTTTCGGATCGATGCACACCTGATCATTGGTTTTGAACACCAAAAAGTCCGCTCCGAGATGAAGGTCTATCGATGCCGGCTGGATCGCGTGAGGAAAGAGCGGCGACACGGAAATCCTCCCGGACGTGAGTGCCTTTTTAATATCGTGGTCGGAGAGAATCATTCCCTATAAGGATACGTATCCGCAGGAATAAATCAACAGACGGAAAATAAAATGCCCCCGGCGCGTGTAGACGCCGGAGGCAACATACTGTTAAGCAATTTCCGTGAGAGCCCCGCACTCGTTCTCGCGCGTTCCGCCGGTATCCATACCAAGATGCCACGGTCTGCGCCATAGTTCATGGGCAAGAAGCGCGAGTGCTTCTTCCATGGTGTGATAGCCGATGACCGCTTTGATGCTGGGGCCGCCGCGAAGAAATCGCGAGATCTTTCTTTGCGCGAGCCGCTCGGCGTCGCAGAGAATGACGACCGGGATCCCCCGCTCGTTTGCCATTTCAACCTCGCCGCCGCCGCCCCATGAAGGAGCGAGCGCAACGACAATGAGCACGGAGGTGTGTTCGCAAATCTGCGTTTTTTCCGCCGCATAGACCTCCGGAGGCTCGAAGTTGGCATTCGCAACCGGATCGTAATGTTTGTGAGGAACAAATGCCTCCACGCCCGCGATGCGGCTGCAAAGTGCGCCGACGGCCTCATAGAAAGCCTTCGCCGACGCCTGCTGTTCAGCCGGAAGTTCGGTAAGTGGCCCGCAAATGTACGGAGTTTTTTCAATGGCCATAACGGCCTCCTTTGCTGGAATGAGTAGATAAAACCATCCCGCTGACTATATGAAACAGGAAGTAGAAAGGAATGTCAATTTTTATATATAATGAGCGGGTAAGGGGAGTCGGACCCCTGTCGTCTGATTGGCAACCAGATGTAATACCGTTATACGATACCCGCTTTACGGATTTATTATATAGAGCTTCGCAAAAAAATCAATCTCGGTCCATCTTTCTTTTTATTGCTGTGCCCCCGCGAAGAATCGAACTTCGATTACAAGATCCGCAATCTTGCGTCCTATCCGTTGAACGACGAGGGCTCGTCGTAAACCGCCTGCTCACCGCTGAATAGTACTAGAAGCGGAGGAATTTTTCAATGGAATCGATCAGTGTGGGCTCATGCTCTATCTCTTTGAGCACGGTCTTCATATTTGCGCGAAGCTCCGTCAGTTTCTCTTCCGGGATCATGATCGAAAGCGTCGGGCGGATGCGCGAGCGGAAATAGAACGCCACATCGACCCATTCCCCGCCATACACGTCCGCGCTCCAACTCTCAAACTCTTTCATTGCATATGACCGATATCCTCCGATGTCGAGCATGGTATCCGTCAGCGTAAACGTCACCGTCTTCGGTATTTTATTTCCCCACACGATAAAAAGTACCTCCGCGATGATGATAAAGAAGCCAAAAAGAAAATCTCTTTCCCACGCCGAGAACGCAATGATGAGCGCGGCGATGATGATGGATATCCAATACCACGAAACTTCCTTCTCGCGATATTCGAATTCCGGCGCTTCCCATGTTGTCTCAAACTTTGCCATGCCTCTATTTTACCACAAACAAAAACCACCGCCTCACGCGTCGCGCATACTTGCGCGCTTTATAGATTATCCCCAACGAAAAGCACCGCCTCACGCGGTGCTTTTCGTTCTTAAGATACTGAAGAAGGATCCTTTTTCAGCAATTACAGCACTGCTTCCTTGAGAAGCTTTCCGGCGCGGAACTTCGGCTTGATCGAAGCCTTGATCTGAATTTTTTCGCCGGTCTTGGGGTTGCGGCCTTCGCGCGCGGCGCGCTTTGCGACACGGAACGTACCGAAGCCCGTGATCGCGACCTCCTCGCCGCGGCCCATGGTCTTTACGATCGTATCAAATACCGCTTCCACTGCCCTCTCCGCGGCTGCCTTCGTCTCCATGCCCGTCGCCTTCATGACCGCTTCCACTAATCCTTTTTTATTCATGATGATGATAAATTAGTTTATTTCACGACCTTTTATGCTTTAGCTCCCCTTTAGTATAGCAAAATCAGGGGTTTTCTGCACAAGTGCAAAACAAAACAGCCCCGAAGGGCTGTTTTGTTTCTCTGATCCGAAAGTCACAAGCTATCGGATCATATGAGTGAACGACTAGTTGGTTAAACCAGTGACGTTCAAGCTCGGAACCGGGAGCGAGATTGTCGGGCTAAGACCGATACCGGCCGTAGTATCCGCAGTCGTCGCCGCACCGTTGGTTGACGGACCATCAGTCCAGCTCGCACCTACGAGAAGAATCTGATAGCTGCCCGTGCTTCCACCCGACAAATTGGCACCCAAGGCAGCACCCGTCGGCGCAGAGTACGTCTTTACGAGTAATGTCTTTGATTGGCCAAACGGGATCACCCACTGGCTCGCGGTCGTCGAAGCGAAGTAGAACGTCGTTGACGCCGTGCCGGTCACGGAAGACGTGGCCAAAAGCACTGACGGAGCCGAGGCATCATAGAGACCGAAGGTCTCGACGGTGCTGCTCTGAATCAACGATCCTGCTGGTTCCAACCTGACCGAGTTCAACGTCGGGCTCATGTTGCCATTGCCCGCCGAGATGGTGAATTCACCAATCGTGTTGCCAACACCAGAGATGTTGTTCGGCGTTGACCAGCCAGTAGTGCCGGTTATGCCAAGCGTCGTCTGGTAGACAGTGAAGAGGTTACCCATGCCATTCGCAAGGGTGGTCGTCGCCGTCACTGACTGCGTTGCGTTGGTGTACTGGTAGCTGGCCAAGAAGTACGCATGCGTTCCACCTGAGATCGCATACGGATACTGGTTCGTATCAGCAACCAAGTTCACGTAGGCTGTTCCGTTCGTCGGAACCGTCAGACCGGAGAAGTTGAAGGTCAACACGCCGCTCTGCTCGCTTGCCGTGCTCAAGACATTGCCTGCAGTATCCGTCAACCGATAGTTGATGAGGTCTGAAGCATTGCCAAGGCTTGTACTGGCATTGGTCGCCGAAGAGTCAATGATGACCAATTGCGTCGGCATCTCAGAGCCGTTGTTATTAGCAACGAGCTGGTACTGAGCGAGGTTGACGCCTTGTCCACCCGGATACATACCAAGCTGTGAAGCCTGAGACGTACCTGCCGAGACGGAGCCAACCAATGTACCTCCGATATTGAAGGAGAGGTTCTGGCCGGACGTCGAGCTGGCTTGCACTGCATTGCCTGCCTGCGTGGATGCATTCACGCTGTACAACGATGTCACGCCGCCAACAGTCGTGGTGGCCGTGCTCGTAGTGATGTTAGAGCTGATGTTAGCAAAAACATCGAGCGTGATAGAACCGTTCGCAGGGATCGAAATCGGCGAGTTGCCGTTGAAGCTGTAGGTGTTACCACCTGCAACCGTACCGTACGTCTGACCGAGCTGCGTGCTGCCGTCAAACACCTGGAGGTTTGTCAACCAGGAAGGATTGGCGGTGAGAACGCTGCTCGTTACCTGCAGGGTAACGCCGGTCAAATTGATCGGGTTAACCTGTCCGGCAGTGAGAGTGTACGATCCGATCCTAACCTTCTGCGCACCAGCCGACGCGGACACCGGAGTGCCCAAGCCGTAGTTCTGGTTCACGAGAAGATTCGAACCGGCAGTCAAGATGTTGAGGGTATTGCCCGGAACTTGCGGAACACCACCCTGAACCGGCGAGTAGGTCGTGTAGCTCTGCGCAGTGGTACCCGCCGCGCCGAACGTCACGCTTACCGAACCCGTGGAAGTGGCGCTCAAATCACCATAGACCGTCAAGACGCGAGTCGTGTTTGCCGGGATGATGTAATTCAAGCTGCCGCTGCCCTCGGAAACGCTGGAAGTCGCATTGACCGTGGTGCCGATCTGGGCGCCCTGGTCGTCAACGACGCGGAAATTGTTGACTGTCTGAGCAACCGAAGGAGTAAGCGTGAAGTTCAATTGAGTGAACTTGATGCTGTCACCGGAAGCCAAGACGTCAAACTTCGCGAGTACCTGGTTGGTATTGCCTGCCACCACATTGGTGGTCGGGCTTGCCGGATCCCTGGATACTACGACACCGCCGTTGTTGATCTGAACGTTAGAGAACGTGACCGGGAAGCCTCCATTATTAGGAACATTCTGGATGCTTGCACCGATGCCGACTCCATACGTGGTGTCAACCGCCTGAAGATCAGACGACTGCTGGATGGAGAACTGGAACGTGCGATTCACACCGCCAGTGATGTCCGCATAGAGCGACAACACTGCCGACTGGCCAGAGGTCAACATGAGCGGCGCGCCAGAAAGGTCGAACGTCGCAATGTTGTTGTTATTAAGAGACGAGATCGTCGCACCCAACTGGGCCGAGCCATTCATCAACTTAATGTTCTGGAGGTAGCTCGGCGTAACGCTTCCGATGTTCGTGAAGGTTAAGCTGGTTACCTTGACCGGGTTGTTGCCGGCCTGAACCGTAACCTGACCGACGAGATCATTCAACTGGCCCGCATTCACGGTCGTTGAGGCCGTTGAAGTCGCGCTGGTGATGGTGAGCGTCGCCAAGTTAGAAACCGATGCGATCGTGAACTGGTTGCTGTTCAACGGGAAGTTGCCCGAGAACGTGCCGCCGGTTACGTTAGCCGCGGAAGCCAAGCCGATCTGGAAGATGTGGCCTGTGCTGTTTGCACCGCTGCCTGCGACATCAACCGTGACGGTGACCACATAGGTCGTATTCGCCGGGACCGTAAAGAGTCCTGCGCCATTCGAGAACGTGATTGCGCCATTGTTGAAGCCGAGGTTGGATGCCAACTTGGTCGCGCCATTGTAAAGGTAGACGTTATTCAAGTCGGAATCCTGAGAAAGTCCCGAACGGGTCAAGACCAAGTTCGTGACGGTGACGGGCGTCGCGCCAGCCGTGAAGTCAAGCTTCAAGACCGTCGTGTTGACCGCACCTGCCGCTACGTTGGTCGAGAGCGGGCTCGTTGAATCAACCGTGATGCTCAACGGCGCGCCAGTCGGAACAGTACCGGTGGTGGTCGTCGTCGTTGTGGTCGTGGACGTGCTCATCGAGTTAACGAATGCGCGGGTCTTAGGACCGAAGTAACCTACTGAAGGAGTGATGCCATGCGCGGCCTGGAACTTCCCCAACGCCTTTTGCGTCATAGGGCCGAAGTACTGGGTCGGAGTGGCGAGAACAAGATCTCCCTGTCCAATCAAAAACGTCTGGAGCGCCGTAACCGCTGAACCCGTAGAACCAACGGTGAGGTCGCTGGTAAAGTTATAGGTATTTGCGCCGACCGAAGTGGTCGTGGTGCCAGAAGCATTCAATTGGCTTTGGAGTGTCTGGATCTGGGCGAGCAAAGCCGCGATCTGAGCCTGGAGGCTCGACGTGGTTTGAGCGCTTACGTTCACCAGAGGCGCTCCGACCATTACCACCAAAGTGGCAATAGCGAGTGCCGATGAAACCAATTTATTTTTATTCATTTTTACTTAATTATTTCTTTAATTATTGGTATCGACCTGTGAGTCCGTTATGGACCCGTGAGCCGTCGACCTTTCCGTGCACCAAATCACGTTTTTATTTTTCTATGTTTCGGGACCGTTTCCGGCACTTCACTCTATTCGCTCGAGCGGCCGCCTCGTGAGGGAAAGCGACGACCGATCAAATAGAAGAGAGCGACGAAAACGGGGTTGATATCTTAAAAAAGAAAAAACTCGCTTTTGGCGAGGCTGAGTGAACAAGAAAGTCGACCATAAAAAAAGTCTCCTCCCCTGCCCTTGGTTCAGCCTCACACCGAACCTTTTACTATTATACTGCCTTACTGCTTTTACTGCCGCGAAAAAGGTGTGGAAAAGTATCTAACATCCCTTCTCTTGCGGCACATAAATAGAACGTGGCGCCGGGCGAAAGGTTACCCAACCTCCGGCACTTGTGCCATGACGTTCGCCCGGTAAAAAACTGACGGGCCGGCATTGCCGATTCGCTCGATGAGATTCTGTTCAAGGAGCGTCTGGAGATCGTAGCGGATCGTCCGCTCGCTGGTATTCGGCAATACATCCTGAATGTCTTTCAACCGGCAATTGCCGGATTGCCGAATACGCTCCAGTATGATGTTTTGCCGCAATGCCGAATCATTTGCCGATTGCCGGATTGCCGGTTCGGGCTTTTGAATGTTCGTTTGAATATTCGGCAGATATGGCTCATCCATTGCCGATATAGTTTGCGTTGCTGATTCCGTTGCCGGTTTCGGTTCCGGCTCACGCTCTCGCGAAACATCCTGCGAATGTGCCGCAATCTCCGGCTTTGAGAATATCTCGGCAACGTTCACCTCGTCCGTTTTAATGGAACTCTTCCGTTCGGCAATTGCCGCATCCAGGGCATAGATCTCCCGCATCATGACATCCACGTTCGGGTTGCCGATCATCCCGACATCTCCCCCGAATTTGACCAGGCACTCCATCACTCGGAGCGATCGCTCGGCGGGGGCATAGTCCTCGGCCGCAGCAGCACTAAGTAGGGCGGTACCGGATGCCCGGAGTGATTCGGCAAAGTCTTTTTCCTGCATCTGTCCCGCCAGGCGGAACAGCGCATAGGCGACCTCATAGGCTTTGGTGAGGATAAAACGCTCCTTGCCGTTCTCTTTCATATGCGAGATTATAATCCGGCAATCCGGCAATTGCAAGGATGACGCCTATAAAACCCAACGAGCCGAGGCGGCAACGATCGTGAGCAGTGCAAAAAGTACGCTCCCCGTAGCGAGCACTTTCGCGCGAGAGAACTCGCCAAAGACGTATTGCGGCACGAGGTCAATAAGGATGGCGGCCACGAGAAAAATGATCGCGGACTGGTAGAGGAAATCGAGCGGAAGGAAAAGCCCGACAACAGTCAACTGCCACATAAGGAGAAACATCATCCAACCAAACATGCGATGGAATGAGCGCGCCTCGCGCATGGCGGTGGCGGAGAGCGCCTCCGGCGCGGCGGAAAAGTTTTTGGCGAAACTTGATATCATCGCGCTCACCCCCCACGCAACAATCAGGCTATAAACGAACGCGCGCAATCCGAATGAACCGCCTACGGTAAGGAAGAAGCTCCGCAGAATCAGATACGACAGCACGAGCATCAGGATCTCGTACGCGGAACGCCGGTCGATGATCAGAAGATCCTTGACGAGAAGTATGCAATAAAAAATGGCTGCGAAGATGACCGCATCAACGGCTCCCTGGCTTTCGAGGAATGAGGCCAGAAGCAACACGAAAAAGGGCGCCAAAACCTTGTTGGCGCCCATGATCGGAACAAAATACAGATAGAGCGCAATGATAAGGAAAAGCCAGAACGGCAATGCCCACCATGCGGCACCAAAAATGACGGCCTTAAGTAGTGAAGACCAGTTCGTTCGCTTTAAAGTTGACCTTAACTTTTCCACCATCTTTGAATTCGCCGCGGATGATCTTATCCGCTAACTTATCAAGGATAACCTTCTGCATCAATCGCTTCAAGGGGCGCGCGCCATATTCCGCGCTGAATCCTTCTTTTGCAAGGTGGGCGCGCGCTGCGGCCTCGATCTCCAATTTGATGCGGCGGTCCGCAAGGCGCTTCTCTATCAATTTGATCTGAATGTCCACAATCTTACTGATATCGGCTTTGTGGAGTGGATTGAAGATGACCACGTCGTCAATGCGGTTCAAAAACTCCGGGCGGAAACTGCCACGCAAGGCCTCCATCACTTTTTCACGATAATCCCCTTCTTCCAACGACGCCTGAGAGCTTTCCGCGCTGAATCCGATCCGCGACATCGCCTTAAGATATTCGCTGCCGACGTTGGACGTCATAATGATGATGGAATTTTTGAAGTTGACCGTTTTGCCTTTGCTGTCCGTCAGGCGTCCATTGTCCAGCACTTGAAGAAGCAGATTGAACACCTCAGGATGCGCTTTTTCGATCTCGTCAAAAAGAATCAGGCTGTACGGCCGATGGCGCACGGTTTCCGTGAGTTGGCCGCCCTCTTCGTGGCCCACATACCCCGGAGGCGAGCCGATCAGGCGGCTCACTGCATGCCGTTCCATATATTCGGACATATCCACGCGCACCAGGGCCTTCTCGTCATTGAACATAAAGTCCGCGAGCGTCCGCGCAAGCTCGGTCTTCCCCACGCCGGTGGGACCAAGGAACATGAACGATCCGATCGGACGATTCTCGTCCGAAAGCCCGGCACGGGAGCGACGCAAAGCTGAAGATACGGCTGCGATTGCCTCGTCCTGGCCGATCACGCGTTCACGAAGCACGTCCTCTATGCGGATAAGTTTATCGGTATCGGTCTCGAGCATCCGTTTGAGCGGAATGCCGGTCCAAACGGCAACCACGGCCGCGACATCCTCTTTATCCACGGATTCCTTAAGAAAACGCTCGCCTATGCCACCTTTCGCGCGCTTGCCCGTTGTCGGTCCGCCAAAGTTCTTCTTCTCGAACATCGCAAAATCCTTCTCTGCGGCCGGCTGTTCGCCGTACATGATCTGTGCCACGCGCTCAAGGTTGCCTTCCCGCTCCGCGATCTCCGCCTCGCGCTTCAAGCTGTCCACCTTCTGGCGAAGCTGGTGCAAAGTCTCGAATTTTATCTTTTCCGAATGCCACTTACTTGAAAGCTCGTCGTTTTGGGTCTTCAGCCGTGAGAGCTCTTTATCTATCACTTTAATGCGCTCCGCCGTCGCCGTTTTTTGCCCTTCCTGCGAAAGCGCCTGCTTCTCTATTTCCAAGCGCGTGATCTCGCGGCGTGCCTTGTCTATTTCCTTCGGCAAACTCTCCGACTCCAAGCGGCGCGCCGCGGCGGCCTCGTCGATCAAATCAACGGCCTTGTCCGGCAGGAAACGATCGGTGATGTAGCGCGCGGAAAGATTGACCGCCTCCACAATCGCCTCATCGCTGATGCGCATGCCGTGATGGATCTCGTACTTCTCCTTAAGCCCACGTAAAATGGAGATTGAGTCTTCTATGGAGGGCTCCTCTACTATAATAGGCTGGAAGCGACGCTCTAACGCCGGATCTTTCTCTATATATTTCTGATATTCGCGGATGGTGGTCGCGCCGATCGCGTGGAGCTCGCCGCGCGCGAGCGCCGGCTTGAGCAGATTGGAGGCGTCGATCGCGCCTTCCGCGGCGCCAGCACCAACGATCGTGTGTATTTCATCTATAAATAGGATGATGTTGCCCGATGCGTTTTTTACTTCCTTCACGAACGCCTTCAAACGATCCTCAAATTCGCCCCGGAATTTGGTTCCGGCGATGAGCGATCCGAGGTCCAACATCAGTACCTGCTTGCCCTTAAGAAGCTCCGGCACGTCGCCGGAGGCGATACGCTGGGCCAATCCTTCAACAATGGCGGTCTTTCCCACACCCGGCTCGCCAATAAGGCACGGATTGTTCTTAGTGCGGCGCGAGAGCACTTGCATCAGGCGGCGCAACTCCTCCTCGCGACCGATGACCGGATCCAACTCCCCCGCCTTAGCTTTATCACTCAGATTGATGGCATATTTCTCCAGTACCTGGAATTTGCTCTCCGGCGTCTCGTCCGTCACGCGCGTGGAGCCACGCAGCTGCGCAAGTACCCGGAACGCGCCTTCGCGGCGGACGCCAAACTTTTCAAGCAACGACTTTGCGGTGCCATTCACATCAAGCAGGGCAAGTAAAAGATGCTCGCACGAAACGAACTCGTCCTTCTGTTGGGCAGCCACCTTTGCGGCTTGGTCAAGCACCTTCATTAATTCCTGAGAAAGATAGAGCTGGCCGAGCGCCGAGTTGCTAACGATAGGCGGGATGCGGTCAAGTTCAACTTCTATCTGCTCATCAAGAGACTCAAGGTTGACGCCGGAGCGCTCCAACACCGGAATAACGAGCGATTGCTCATCTTCCAATAATGCAGCGAGTAAATGGAGCGACTTCAACTCCCCGTGATTCTTCTTTGCGGCGATCTCCTGGGCATTCTGCAACGCTTCCTGTGCTTTTATGGTGAAACGGTGAAAGTTTGGCATGTGGTTTTTAGATTATTCTCCTTATGATACGCCGCAGGAGATTAAAAAGTTCTTAACTTATTATACCGTCCCTAGCGGGTATATATATCAATTATAGCCGGGGAATGGCCATTGTCAATCACAGGGGGAGATTGCTAATGTGGCGCCATTCACTCGCTTGCCAGCTTGTTCCAAAGAGAATCAAAGATGAGCCGCTGCGTCTCGGCAAGGCCGGCATCTTCAATGACCACGCTGTGCGGCCGCCCCTGACTGAGCGAGATGATAGCCATCTTCTTGGCATATATGATGATGTACGCGGGCGCGCCACGCTTGGTGGTGATCCAGCGGCGCTCGTCCAATCCCCGCACATCGCCGCCCGCGCCAATGGCGATGACCTTCGCCTTGACCTTTGCCTTGATGCGCCGCTCGGAAAAACTGCTGAAGTTGTAATAAAGATATTCGCGAATGTTCGCCGCGGAATATACGCGGTACACCTTGTCCGTCTCGCTCATCATTGTTTTGAGGACATCTTCCAATACAAGGCGGGTGCCCGTATGCCCGTCGTGGATCTTGATGACCGGATCCTCACGCTTGGTCGCGTAGAACGCTTCAAGCACGGGAAGGGATTTGGTCAGCTCCTTCCGCATCCCTACCAGCTTCTGCCGCTCCTCTCTAAAGAACGTTTTAAGGACGGAAGGGTCTTCGGGAACAAATTGCTGCCTCTGTTTTTTCTGCGAATGGCTCACGAGCCCGCGATCGGAAAGCTCCTTCAGCGCCTCATATACCGTGCCGCGATTGATGCCTGTATCCCCGGCGATCTGCCGTATGGAACCGGAACCGTTCTTGAGAAGGTGGAGGTAGACCTTTTCCTCGTTCTCCGAGAACCCGAGCTGTTCGAATATTTTCATACTATGAGCCTACTCCGGCGGTTCAAACTGTCAAATGTTTTATTGACAATAAAATTGACAACGACGCCCTATGTGGAAATTCTCAAGCGCCTATGCTAAAGATAGTTTTTTGAAATTCGAAAAGGAGAAAACCTATGATCACATACGAATTCCTCGACTGGCAGCTCATCACGCAACGCATGACCGACGACATTAACCTGCTCTTGCCGCAATTGACGGCAACGGCCAAACCTCTCACTACCAAACATGTCGGATCGATCGCTTTCAGATCGCATCTGCTGGTTGCCCGCACCGAAGACGGCGCCATCAAAGGCATGGCGACGCTCTGTATCATCCAAACGCCGACGGGACAGAAAGGGATTATCGAGGATGTCGTAGTGGACGCATCGCTCTGTGGACACGGCGCCGGGACGACGCTCATGATCGGGCTTATCGGTGAAGCCGCAAGGCACGGCACGAAAAAACTCGAACTCACCTCGAACCCGGCACGCGCCGCGGCAAATCACCTCTACCAAAAGCTCGGATTTAAACTTCGGGAAACAAACCACTACAGGATGACACTATGAAAAACATCGTCACCATCGGCGGCGGGAGCGGGCATGCCCAGGTTCTGAAAGGGATCCGGACGCTGCCCGACATCGCCATCACTGCGATCTGTCCAAGTACCGACTCGGGCGGATCGACGGGAGACCTCATCCGTGATTACGGATGTCTTGGGTATCTCGGCGATCTCACCAAATGCATCGCGGCATTGTGCCCCGATGAAAAACTTTCCGCGGCGCTCGTGCGACGGTTCGAGGGCGGATGTCTTCACGGACACTCACCCAAGAACCTTCTTCTCCTGGGGCTCAGCCAGACGCCGGGAATATCGCCCGACGAAGCACTGGCGCTGATGTATCGCATGTGCGGGATCACGCCCCATCGGGTCATCCCCGTCTCGCTGGAACGCGCGGAACTGTGCGCGACGCTCACGTTCGGCGGAAACGTAACGGGCGAAACGCACATCGACAACCTTGCCAACAACCCACTCTGGTCCGCGAATGTTCATGGGATCAAGTCCATATATTTGAAACCGGCGATCCGCGCGAGCGCTCAAGCCATCGAAGCGATCGGCACGGCCGACCATTGTGTCATTTGCCCGGGCGATCTCTATTCAAGCATCACGCCCATCCTTTTGCCGGCGGGAATGAAACGCGCGATACAACGCACGAAAGCCCACATCACCGTGATGCTCAACATCATGACGAAGCGCGGAGAGACGGACGGCTATTGCGCGGAGGATTTCATCCGTGAAATAGAATCGAAAACGGGAAGGCCCTGCGACGTCATTATGTACAATGACGCACCCATCCCAAACCGCTCACTCATCCTTTACCGCCTGGAACGGAAGATCCGCCTTTCATCGAAAAAATTAAAGGCCGATCCGCGCCTCGTGCGAATATCGGCCGTGAATGTGGACGCGAACGGTCGTATTTATCATGACCCGTACGCAATCCGCGAAGCGCTCAAAAAAATATTCAATTGAACATCTCCCCTCCGGAAAACAAAATCCCGGAGGATTTTTATTTTATCAGTGCTTTCTCTATGATCTTCGCCGCAGCAACGATCTCTCTTTTTGTCGTTCCTTTCCCCAAACTGAACCGAATGCTCTGCGCGGCACGGTCCTTTGAATAGCCGAGTGCCTCGATCACGTAGGAAGATTCCACGGCGCGGGAACGGCACGCGGAGCCGGACGATGCGGCGAGGCCGGCGCGATCGAATCGCGTGAGCAGATCCTGCG
>Ga0265338_10002045_pt1 | contig 31180 bp, 28 predicted proteins | sample 42126metaG_FD_193579 | JGI IMG/M metagenome (GOLD analysis project Ga0265338, IMG submission 193579) | Rhizosphere microbial communities from Carex aquatilis grown in University of Washington, Seatle, WA, United States - 4-21-26 metaG | ecosystem: Host-associated > Plants > Roots > Rhizosphere...
TTTTTTATTTAAAATCGCTTACCTTTGTTTTTTACCGATTGCAGAAACAATATAGTCCAATATCGACAAGGTCTCATTGGCACTATTTGTTTCTCAGCATCGGCATTATACGAAAGTGTTATTGGACTGTATTATAAACTAAATTGGTATTATATAAATGCTAAAAATGAAAAAACACCATCTCCTACTCCTATTCTTCTTAATCATATCCAGTTTTTCGTTCGCTCAGCTTCTACCCCGCAAAGACAGAGTATATACAGAGAAAGACAGCCTTGTGTTTGTAGATTTCAAAACCACGGCAGCCACAAACAAATGGGATGGGTTGCCTCTCAATGAACTCGTGGTAAAAGCAGGGATGTATTTTCTAAACACGCCTTATGTAGCACATACGCTGGAACTAAGCCAAGAGGAAAAGTTGGTGGTAAACTTGAGGGAGTTCGATTGCACTACCTTTGTGGAAAGTTGCTTTGCCTTGGCACGCACGATACATATGGGAAAGAATTTTGATACTTATTGTGCAGAGTTGGAGAAGATGCGCTATCGTGATGGCATAAAGACAGACTATCCTTCACGCAATCATTATTTCACTGAATGGATAAGAGATAATGAGCAACTGGGCTTGGTAAAAGATATGACGCAAGAAATTGGCGGAGTACCCTTAAAAGTGAAGGTAAACTTTATGAGCACACATCCTGATAAATACATGCAACTTGCCAATAACCCTGATTTCGTTCAACGCATGGCACCGATTGAGAAAGAGATTTCCGCACGCAACTATTTCTATATCTCCAAAGAAAATTTACCTCAAGTAGAAAAAGGAATTAAAACCGGTGATATCATTGCTATCACTACTAATATGGATGGCTTAGATATTTCACATGTGGGCTATGCTATTTGGCAAAACGGGAAATTGCATTTTATGCATGCTTCCTCAGCCGGAAAGAAAGTGATGATTTCGGATAAAACGCTTTTTGAATACCTGAGTGATATAACCCATCATACAGGAGTGATGGTCGTGAGAATTAAGAATGTAGAATGAAGAATAGGTGTTGAATAAACCTATACATTATTCTACATTCTTAATTCAATATTCTTCATCCCTCTTTTTATAATCTTTTACAGAAAAAACCTTTCTACGGTTTGTAATTTTTGTTTACATTTGCAGCTTGTTGAATTGCGAACTATAGCATACTTTTAACAAACTCCCTAGCAACGACTTAACAGACAACCAACTATTTTTCATTGTGAAAGAAACAAGATATATTTTCGTAACCGGAGGGGTAACTTCATCTTTAGGCAAAGGTATTATTTCTGCATCCCTCGGCAGACTGCTATTGGCTAGAGGATATAAAGTTACTATCCAAAAACTGGATCCATACATCAATGTTGATCCGGGCACACTCAATCCTTACGAACACGGTGAATGCTATGTCACTGAGGATGGACACGAGGCCGACCTTGACCTTGGTCACTACGAACGCTTTTTGAATGTAGAAACACATCGTGCAAACAACATTACCACAGGAAGAATTTACCAAACCGTTATCAATAAAGAACGCCGTGGTGATTACCTTGGTAAAACGGTACAAATCATCCCTCATATCACCGACGAAATCAAACGCAATATTAAACTACTCGGGTCTAAAAACGATTATGATTTTGTAATTACCGAAATTGGTGGAACAGTAGGCGATATAGAATCATTACCTTATATCGAAAGTGTACGCCAACTTCGTTGGGAATTAGGGAAAAACATTCTTTGTATTCACCTCACCTATGTACCCTATATTGCTGCCGCTAAAGAATTAAAAACCAAACCCACACAACACTCTGTAAAAGCACTTCAAGAAGAAGGTGTGCAACCTGATATTTTGGTATTGCGTACAGAACATGATATCAGTCCGGATATTCGCAAAAAAGTAGCATTATTTTGTAATGTAGAACTGGATGCTGTAATTGAATCCATTGATTTACCCACTATCTACATGGTTCCAATAAAAATGCAGGAAGAAAAATTGGATCAAATAGTACTTCGGAAAATGGGCTTGCCTTTTGATGCAGAACCGGATATGAAGGAATGGAAAAAATTCCTAGACAAGATGCAGAATGCTACTGAAACTGTGACAATAGGTTTAGTTGGTAAATATGTATCATTACCGGATGCTTACAAATCTATTACAGAATCATTGATTCATGCAAGTGCATACAATAACAGGAAATTAGAATTAAAACTAATTTCTTCGGATGATATTTTGCCTGAAAATATTGAAGAAACTCTTAACGGAATGCAAGGAATCATTATAGCTCCTGGCTTTGGTAATAGAGGAATTGAAGGAAAAATTACCGCCATTCATTTTGCTCGCGAAAACAATATTCCATGCTTAGGCATATGCATGGGCATGCAATGCATGGTGATTGAATATGCACGCAATGTACTTGGCTACACAGATGCCAACTCCACAGAGATAAATCCAAATACCAGACATAATGTAGTGGATTTGATGGAAGAGCAAAAAGGTCTTCTTAATCTAGGTGGAAGTATGCGTTTAGGTGCTTATGAATGTAAACTTGATGAAGATTCATTGGCCTACAAAATTTATGGAACGGATATTATAAAAGAACGTCATCGTCATCGTTTCGAATTCAACAACGACTACAAAGAACAATTTATAGCAGGAGGTTTGAAATGTAGCGGAACAAATCCTGATTCTAATTTGGTAGAAATAGTGGAATTACCAAGTAAGAAGTTTTTCTTAGGAACACAATTTCACCCTGAATATAGTAGTACGGTATTAAAACCACATCCGCTTTTTGTGAACTTTATTAAAACTATCATTGAATAATTTACTATTTTACAGATAAACAATTCAACAAATAATCAAATCAACAATTATATAAAATAATGGATAAAAATACAATCACGGGATTCCTTCTAATTGGTCTACTTCTATTTGGATTTGCTTGGTATAACAAGCCTTCTGAAGCAGAAATTGCAAAACAAAAACATTATAACGATTCCATAGCAGCAGTTCAACAACTCCAAGCATTAAACACCGTTAATAAAGTAAATACCGGCAATGCAATCTCAAAAGACTCAACGTCTAAAGACACTGCTTCTTTAGGACAAAAAGCAGTTGATGAGTTTGGTGTTTTTGCTCCATCATCAAAAGGAGAAGACAAAGTTTATATTCTTGAAAACAAACTAATCAAGTTAGCAGTAAGTGCTAAAGGTGGTCAAATAGTATCTGTTCAATTAAAAGATTATAAAACCTCTGAAGGAAAAGACGGACAAAAAGAGCCTCTTTACTTATTTGATAGCAAAAAAGATAGTTCATCATTAGGGTTCAATATAATAACTGCCAATAATCGAATCATAAATACTACTGACATGTATTTTGAAGGTATTGGATTATCTCCTATTTCTTCTGTAAATTCGGGTGAAAAGTCATTTACTTTTAGATTAAAAACTAATACAGGAGCCTATTTAGATTACATCTACACGCTTAAAGCTGATGATTACATGGTTGGTTTTGCAATGAAAGCAAGCCAAATGGATAAAGTATTGCCATTAGGTGTTAATACACTTGAAATGCAATGGAACTCTAAAATAAAGCAACAAGAAAAAAGTCATAAGTTTGAATCACGTTATGCCTCATTGCAATACAAGTTTATTGGCGAGGATATTGAAAAAATGAGTGAATCAAAAGATGCCAATGAAGAAGTAACAACAAAAGTAAAATGGATAGCATTTAAAGATCAGTTCTTTAGTAGTATTTTAATTGCAGATGATGCTTTCACCTCGGCCAAACTTGATAGTAAAGTTGAGGACAAAGAGTCTTTATACTTAAAAAGATTCAAAGCAAATATGAATGTTGGATTTGACCCTAGCGGTAAAAATACTACAGGTTTTCATTTCTACTTTGGACCTAACAAATATACTATCCTAGCAAAATATGATAAAGGAGTAGAATCAAATAAAGAACTTAACCTTCAAAAGTTAGTACCACTTGGCTGGGGTCTTTTTGGAGCAATAAATCGATGGGTAATTATTCCTTTATTTAATTTCTTCAGTGGTTTTATCCTGAATTTTGGTATAATTATTTTATTATTAACCCTCGTTATTAAACTTGTATTATTTCCACTTACTTATAAATCGTATCTATCCACAGCAAAAATGCGTGTGTTGAAACCGCAAATTGACGAGATTCACGCAAAGATACCGGCAACGAAAGCTCAAGAACGCCAACAAGCAACTATGGCCTTGTACAAGAAAGTGGGTGTAAATCCACTTGGAGGTTGTTTGCCAATGTTACTGCAGATGCCAATACTGTTTGCTATGTTTAGTTTCTTCCCTGCATCCATTGAATTACGTCAACAAAGCTTCTTATGGGCAACGGATCTTTCATCTTATGATGCTATTGTAAGTTGGAGTGGAAATATTCCTTTTATAACCGAATATTTCGGTAATCATTTAAGTCTTTTCTGTTTGTTGATGACCATTACCAACTTGGTATATACACACATTAATATGCAACAGACCATGGAAAGTTCGACACAAATACCGGGCATGAAATATATGATGTACTTTATGCCGGTTATGTTTTTATTTGTGTTTAATAGTTACGCATCCGGTTTGAGCTATTATTATTTTATAGCTACTTTAATTACAATTATTCAAACCGTAGCTATTCGCTCTTTTGTGAATGAAGAAAAAATCCTACAAAAGCTTCATGAAAATGCTAAAAATCCAAAGAAACAAAAGAAATCAGGATTATTAGCTCGATTAGAAGAAGCACAAAAGAAACAATTAGAAACGCAGCGCCTACAGGCTAAAAAGAAAAAATAAATAAAAATGGGCTACTAAATAAAGTAGCCCATTTTATTTGTGTTAAAGAAAATCTTATTATTTTTGAATTTGATTTTTGTCCCGTTGTGTAATGGTAGCACAGCAGATTCTGATTCTGTATGTCTGGGTTCGACTCCTTGCGGGACAACAAAAAGATAGCCCACGGTTTTTAATCGTGGGCTATTTTTTATTAAGGAATTCTTATTTATACAAACAAAGATAAGGAGTGTCTTCTGTTGCTTTCACTTTAAACTTCACTCCCTTCTCTACTACAAAAGATTCAAATTTCTTATACTCTTTCCATTCTGTTTCTCCAGGTAATTGAATTGTCAATTTACCCGAAATAACTGTCATCACTTCTACTGAAGCAGTCCCAAATTCGTATTCACCAGCTGCCATAACACCTACTGTTGCAGTTCCTTCTGCCGAATCCAGGGCGATGGATTTTACTTTTCCATCAAAATAATCATTCGTTTTAAACATCTTATTTTAGTTTTAAATTAGTTCTTGATGCAAAGATAAAGAATTACACCTAAATCCCATAAAGGGGACTTTGAAAAATGACCAAGCTTGTGATATTCAAAAGCCCTTTAGGGGGTTGGAGGTAGTTTTCTATTTAAATATAAATCTAGAAGTCCCTACCCCTGTCATAAACTCACTAATTTTTGTGCCTGCTGTATTATAAAGAGAAGTCATGCTATTGGTTATAAATCCATTCACATTGGCTGTGTAGAAAATACCCGTGCTCGGATCAACGGAAAATCCATAAAACCCAACACCGCTAATAATCGGCAAAGAACTTTCTTGATAAGAATCCACATTGATAGCATATATCTGCGTTGTAACTTCAGCCGTTTGACCACTTACAATGCCATCGGCATATAGAAAATAGATATTATCTTTAGTCGGCGAAAGAGCTATATCTCCATCAAACGACAATTGAGGTTCCGGCAATTGAGTTGTAATTTGAAGAGTAGCTGCATCCACCAACATAAATCCACCGGCATTTCCACCGGTATAAGTGCCCATAGAAAGCCACACTTGATTATTTTTATCAATCAATACTTGCTGTGCTTCGGCTTGTGTAAACTGGGATGATATATGTTTTAACAGAGCATCTGTGTTTGTATCATACACATCAAGTCCATCACCGGAAGCTACAAAAAGAGTATTCCCACTCAATACCATTCCTTCCGGCTGACCAGTGGTTACCAAACTTCCAACCACAGCTTTAGTCAGCAAGTTTATTTTTGAGATATGTTGTGCTATGGTTATTTCACCTGTTTGCTTATTTGTTTTATTCCAACAAGAAACATAGGCATAATCTCCTTTTACTACAGCATAGCGAGGCACACCAATAGTTGTAATCGGGTCACAAACTTCTTTCATAGTTGATGAATTTAAAATCACCAGCTTATCTGAATTATTGCACATGAGTAACAATAAATCATTGTGCAAAGTAGCCGATTCAATAATGGATGCTAAATTTCTACCATTTGCCTTGGCATAAACCTCCTGCTCTACTCCACCCGTAGCGGCATTATACAAGGCTATACTTCCATTCGATTCAGAATAATTTCCCATATTAACAATAACACACGAATATGTATATGTTTTATCAGTCTGTTTGGGCTCGTCAGGATGGCAAGCCACCAAAAGCAGAAGTAAGAAGCCTAAAATGGTGTTTTTATTCATTATATTAACTATTAATAGATGTATTTCAGCGTAGCACTAAAGTTTTGCATTGGCATAGCCTTATATGGCACTGTTTGATATTGCTCCCCAAACAGATTATTAACCTGAACCGAAAAGGATAACACTTGCTTTTTTATATTAAAATTGTATCCTGCCGAGGCATTTGAAACCACATATGCACTCATAATGTCAAACACATTGGAAGTGGAACGTTCACCCACATAAATTGTATTCATATTCAGAAAAAGGTGTCTGTTTTCCAACTGCAATAATCCATTGGCTGTATGTTCCGGCAACAAAGGCATTTGTCTTCCCAAAAAAGGAGTCATATCGCTAAAACCTTTCAACACGATGGTTTGAGTAAAAGCATAATTCAATAGAAGAGAGATTTTACAATTGTACCAAGAATAGCTTTGTTTTACATTAGCTTCTATACCTTTTGCCCCTACTAAATCCACATTCTGTGGTTTCCAAATATCACCTCGTGGCATCCACATTATCCAGTTCTGCACTCTATTGTAATACACAGCCACATTCACTTGTAAGCTATATTTATTCTTCTCAATCGAATAATCAAACCCCAGTTCATTGTTTAAACCATCTTCCGGTTTTAAATAACGATTATCTAATCCTCCCCAATAACGGTCGTTAAGCGTTGGTACTTTAAAACTGCGTGAAATATTATAACGCACATGCATTGACTGATTGCTATTATGTATCAATAGCTTTTCAATCCCCATCGATGGGGTAAAAGGAACCTCTATATTACTTACTGCTGCCTGCCGAAAATTACAAGTGAGATTCCAAGCAGAATTTATTTGCCAACGAGAAAGTGCATAAACATCTGCACGCATTTCTGTTACATTTTTATCATAAGAATATACTTGAGGCACAATATATTGTGCAGAAAAACCTGTTTTAATTGAAAGGTCTCGCCAAGTTTTATTTGCATCAGCTGAAACTACAAATTGCTGCGAAGCAATAATATCTTTTAAATTAAGCTGATAATCATTGATATAAGCCATCCGAGACTCCCAACACAATTTAGCTTTGTGTTTAAATGTAGCTAATAGAATCGTGTTTCGATTGCTAATGTTATCGTAAGTAGCTGTATCTAAATTATTTTGAATTGATGGCTGAATTTCTCTATAATAATAGGTGTGCCAAGCATTAAAAATCAGTTCATTTTTAGAAGATAGTCGAAAAGAAAGGTCTTGCAAAAAACCATAACTTATAAATGAAGCATTTTGCTGTTTTTCAGTCTTTATACCCGAGAAAGTATTTTGCTGAATATCAAAATCGTTCTCACATTGATTATACATCAAGGCAGTTTTAGATTGCCATTTATCAGTTCCACCCTGTATTTTTAGTCCCGAAAAAGAATAATCATAACTACCCAATGTTTGTTGCATCATCCCACTCCAATTCTTTTTGTAGTCATTAGCACTTCCAAGCAAGATACTTCCGCCAATTGCACCATTGCCATACAGGGCACTTTCGCCACCCGGATGTACTGCTACTTTATCAAAGAAAAACAAGGGTAATTGTGAAAAATCAATTTGACCCATAGTTAGTGGGTTAATTGTTAAACCATTCCAAGTCACAGCCGTATGCGAAGAAGCTGTTCCTCGAAGTGAAATACTCGACAACATACCATTACCACTTTCTTTAATAAAAACAGGCGTATTGCGAAGTAAATATTCAGAAAGGCTATTATTTTGTAATTGCGAAAGAACAGCACTATCTGCTACCTGTAAGTTAGTACCTACACTAAAAAGTGATTGAGAGAAGGCTTTGTCAACCGATTTATCTACCACCATTAAATCTTTAAGCTGAATATTTTTAAGAGTATCTGCTTGAGCAAATAATAAATGAGATAAGATGAAAAAAAGACACAAAGAGCTATATCGCATCAAAAAATTGACACGACAGTTACTTTTAAGGCACAAACAGTTTGAAAGATGGAGCTTATCCATTAAACTTTTTCTCCCGAAAGTTTTAGGTAAATTAGGGCATTTAAGCGGCAGGTCTTCTGACTCATCTCTTTACTTTTGCGTCCTTCCCACCCCAATCTATCAGGGCAGTGGTTTGTACAAAAAACCTTTAAAACTAAAGGAAAAGAATTACAGCAGCGGGTACTGTCCCTGATTTTCACAGGGTTCCCATATCCGAAAAAACACAGTGCAAATATACGGTTTTTTTCATTGCTCAAATGGCTACAACATTTTTATATCAAAAAGTTAAGCATCAATGCAATAAAATTACAAATTGCAAATTGTAATTTGCAAATATTCCTTTATCTTTGCAGCCCAATTTATTAAAATCAATATAATGTCTAACCTACTAATTTGATTAGTAAAATTAAAAAACAATGACTAAAGAAAATGAAAACAACATCGAAGATCTAACTGAAGCACAAGCATCAGTTACACCTCCGACACAAGAAACTGCAGAAGTGTTTGAAGAAGCTCCTGTTACAGCTCAAGAAACTGTAGAGGTAATTGAAGAAGCTCCATCTACAGTGGCAAAAAAAGAAATTATAGCACCAGCACCTATCGTTAACGATGAGAACTTTGACTGGGAAGCTTATGAAAAAGGTATCACCATAAGAGGTGTTAGCAAAGAAGATTTAGAAAAGGCATATGACGAAACCTTGAACTTTGTGAAAGATCGCGAAGTGGTAGAAGGTACAGTTATTACGATGAACAAAAGAGAAGTTGTTGTAAACATTGGTTTCAAATCAGACGGTGTTATACCAATGAGTGAATTCCGCTACAACCCAGATATTAAAGTGGGTGACAAAGTAGAAGTATTCATCGAAAGCCAAGAAGACAAAAAAGGACAACTAATCCTATCTCACAAACAAGCACGCGCAACTCGCTCATGGGATCGCGTAAATGCTGCATTAGAAAACGACGAAATCATTAAAGGATTTATCAAATGTCGTACTAAGGGCGGTATGATTGTAGATGTATTTGGTATCGAAGCATTCCTTCCTGGATCGCAAATCGATGTTAAACCAATTCGCGACTACGATGTGTTTGTTAATAAAACAATGGAATTCAAAGTCGTTAAAATCAATCACGAATTCAAAAATGTTGTTGTTTCTCACAAAGCTCTTATCGAAGCTGAATTGGAAGCTCAAAAGAAAGACATCATTTCTAAACTTGAAAAAGGACAAGTACTTGAAGGTACTGTTAAAAATATTACTTCATACGGAGTATTTATCGACCTTGGCGGCGTAGATGGACTTATCCACATCACCGATCTTTCTTGGGGTCGCGTAACTCATCCGGAAGAAATCGTAAGCTTAGACCAAAAATTAAATGTAGTTATTCTTGACTTTGATGACGAGAAAAAACGTATCGCTTTAGGTCTAAAACAACTTTCTGCACATCCTTGGGATGCTTTGGATCCTAATCTTAAAGTTGGTGACAAAGTAAAAGGCAAAGTAGTGGTTATGGCTGACTATGGTGCATTCGTTGAAATTACTACAGCTGTAGAAGGTCTTATCCATGTATCTGAAATGTCATGGTCACAACACCTTCGTTCAGCTCAAGACTTTATGAAAGTGGGTGACGAAGTAGAAGCTGTTATCCTAACACTTGATCGTGACGAACGCAAAATGTCTCTTGGTATCAAACAATTAAAACAAGATCCATGGGAATCAATAGAAACTAAATATGCTATCGGTTCTAAACATACAGCTAAAGTACGCAACTTCACCAACTTTGGTGTGTTTGTAGAAATAGAAGAAGGTGTTGACGGATTAATTCATATTAGTGACCTTTCTTGGACTAAGAAAGTGAAACACCCATCTGAATTTACTCAAATTGGTGCAGATATCAATGTTATAGTATTAGAAATAGACAAAGATAATCGTCGTTTGAGCCTAGGACACAAGCAATTAGAAGAAAATCCTTGGGATGTATTTGAAACATTGTTTGTAGTAAATTCTATTCATGAAGGAACGATTGTAGAAATGCAAGACAGAGGTGCTGTAATATCTCTTCCTTACGGAGTAGATGGTTTTGCAACTCCAAAACACTTAGTGAAAGAAGATGGTTCACAAGCAAAAATTGATGAAAAATTACAATTTAAAGTAATTGAATTTAATAAAGATGCAAAAAGAATTATTCTTTCTCACAGCCGTATTCACGAAGATGCTCAAAAAGCAGAAAAAAGTGGTGAAGAAGCAATAGCAACAGCTAAAAAGCCAGCAGCTAAAAAGTCTAAAAAAGAAGAACTTCCAACATCAACAATGGAAAAAACTACTTTAGGCGATCTTCAGTCACTTGTTGATTTGAAAGATCAAATGAATATAGCTGACGCTGAAAAAGCAAAGAAAGCAGATAAAAAGCAAAAAGAAGAAACTGCAAAGACAGACGAAATAGAAGCTAAACCTCCAAAAAAAGCAGCTACAAAACCAAAAGCAGAAGCTAAAACTCCAAAAGCAGAAACTTCTAAAAAAGAAGAAAAGCCTACTAAAGAATAAATCTGTTAATAATATTAAATAAAGATAGTAGCAAAAAGCTGCTATTTTTATTTGTATAAATCATTTTTTTCTCTAAGTTTGCAATGTTTTAATGAAAACTATGTTTTTTAAAACTTAAAAGAATTATAAAAAAAACAACTATGAAAAAAAATCTTTTATTAGTAATCGTTGCTGCTGCACTTGTTAGTAGCTCTTTTGCACAAACAACTGAACTATCAAAATGGTCTATTGGACTAAAAGGTGGTGTAAGTACAGTTAGAGGTATCGACTATTCAAAAAGTGGATTTGACAGAGCCTACAACCCTGCAGTTGGTATTTTTGCAGAAAAAACTATGAGTCCATTTTATGGTTTAGGTCTTGAGTATATGTATCAAGGAAATAATGCAAAAGGAATTCTTTACCAAACCCCTCCTAATGCTGTTGATTTTACTTCAACATTACACCAAATCACAGTATTTTCATCAATCAACTTATCAAATATTCTAGCTAAATATAGAAGCATTAAATGTCAACGCTATAACACTTATTTTGTTTATGGTATAGGAGCAGGCATCGGTAGCTATAAAGACAACATTACTGGTAATACACAAGATGGTTTATTAAGCCTCTCTTCTAGCTTCAGTGTAAATGAAACTTACAATATTTCAAAAAGTCTTGAATTAGGCTTAGAAGGTAAATATCAATGGAACTCAAATGCAGATTTCAGCCCTGTACAAGCAAAAGATTTTTTTGTTGTTGACTTAAATCTTCGTTATAAATTTAATGGTGTTAATAACACAAGAAACATCAGCTTAGCTGATTTCGAAAAAATGAATACTCGCAGAGAAGGTACTCAAGAAGCTATTGATAGATTGCAATATGAATTAGCTCGTCAAGCTGAAGCAATCAAGAAATTAGAAGCCAGAAGCAGTAATGATAGCATCGACGGTGTTGCTATAAAAGATATCATCATCGGTCAACAATATCAAATGGAACAACTTACAAAACAACTTACAAAAACTCGTAAAGACCTTTACAAACACCTTAACGATACTGGATTTGGTTTGACAGGTGACAGTGCTAAATATGATATTTCATCTTTAGGGTTCAAAACTGGTTCTGATAAATTGACAGCTAATGCTAATGTTGTTCTTGATACAATTGTAGGTCAATTAAAAACTAATACACTTTGGACTGTAAAAATATCAGGCCACACAGATAATACGGGTTCTGATAAAATCAACGATAAACTTTCATTAGAAAGAGCTGAAGCAGTTAAAACCTACTTTGTTAAAAAAGGTATTGTTGTAACTAGAATCAATGCTGCAGGTTTTGCTGCGACTAAACCAGTTGCATGTAATGATACCGAAGAAGGCAGAGCAAAAAACCGACGTGTTGAAATTATTGTAAATAAATAAGCAATATTTTTTTTCATTAAAAAAGGACGACTTTAAAAGTCGTCCTTTTTTAATGGAAAAATTAGTAAAATATTTATATTCAAATATCACCAAACAAATAAGCCCTCTATTAAGAGGGCTTATTTATGCTTTTGTTTGAAAATATTATTTCAATAAAGCAATATCCAATACTTGTTTAATATCTGTCACATAGTGGAATTTAAGTCCTTTTATATAGGTTGCTTTTATTTCTTCAATGTTCTTTCTATTCTCTTCGCAAATAATAATCTCTGTTATTCCGGCTCGCTTTGCTGCTAAAATCTTTTCTTTTATACCGCCTACAGGTAGAACCTTGCCTCTCAAAGTTATTTCACCTGTCATTGCCAATTCCTTCTTCACTTTACGCTTTGTAAAGCTAGATGCCAAGGAAGTTACCATGGTAACACCTGCTGATGGGCCATCCTTTGGAATTGCTCCTTCAGGAACATGAACATGCACATTATAATCATCAAAAATAGTTTCGTCAATATTTAAAATTGATGCATGTGATTTAATATATTCCAAAGCCAACATGGCCGATTCCTTCATCACCTCACCAAGATTACCTGTAAGCGTGAGCTTTCCTCCTTTACCTTTACTCAAACTTGATTCAACATATAATATCTCTCCTCCTACTGCTGTCCAAGCTAAACCAGTAACCACGCCAAAATAATCGTTCCCTTGATATTTATCTTTTGTATAATCCGGTGTTCCTAAGTATTCTTTTAGATCTTCTATTTGAATCTCTTGATTAAACGTTTCATTAGTAGCAACTTTCTTTGCCAGCTTACGCATAATCTTAGCTATTTTACGATCTAATTCTCGCACACCAGATTCTCGAGTGTATGAGTTTATTATTTCCTTCATGGTAGTTTTAGAAATTGTTACTTTTCCTTTTGCTATTCCATGATTTTCTAACTGTTTGGGAACTAAGTGTCTAATTGCTATTTCCACTTTTTCTTCAACGATATAACCGCTTACCTCTATTAATTCCATTCGGTCTAACAAAGGTTGTGATATCGTATTTAGATTATTTGCAGTAGCTATGAATAATACTTTAGATAAGTCAAAATCAATATCTAAGAAGTTATCGTGGAAATTTGTATTCTGCTCTGGATCAAGTACCTCGAGGAGTGCCGAAGATGGATCTCCTTTATAATCAGAATTCACTTTATCTATCTCATCAAGTATAAATACTGGATTTGCTGAACCAGCTTTAATAATATTCTGTACAATTCTTCCTGGCATAGCACCAATGTATGTACGACGATGACCTCGAATTTCAGCCTCATCATGCAAACCACCCAACGACATACGAATGTATTTACGGTTCAAGGTTTCTGCGATTGATTTACCCAGTGAAGTTTTCCCAACTCCAGGGGGACCATACAAACATATGATAGGAGATTTCATATCTCCTTTTAGTTTTAATACAGCCAAATGTTCTATAATGCGTTCTTTTACTTTTTCTAATCCAAAATGGTCTTTATCTAGTACTTTTTGAGCATGTGATAAGTTGAAATTATCTTTCGTATATTCATCCCAAGGTATATTTAATATTGTATCTACATAATTACTTTGAACACCATAATCTGGTGAATGGGTATGCATTCTTTCCAGCTTTGCCAATTCTTTCTCAAACACTTTCTCAATAGCCTCATTCCATTTTTTTGTTTTTGCACGCTCACGAATTTCAACAATCTCTTGTTGTTTGGAATCACCTCCCAATTCATCTTGAATGGTTTTCATTTGCTGTTGCAAAAAATACTCCCGCTGTTGTTGATCAATATCTTCACGCGCTTTTGCTTGAATGGATACTTTTATTTCGAGCAACTGGGATTCTTTATTCAACAATTCCAACAATTGATAACCTCTTTCTTGAATATCATCATTTTCTAATAAATGTTGTTTATCCAATACTTTTAATCCAAAATTACCAGAAATGTAATTTATTAAACTAGCTGGACTTTCAATATTTTTAATAGCAAAAGAAATCTCTTGAGGTATTGATCCTGAATTCTTAATAATCTTAATTGATAACTCCTTTATTGCTTCAATTAAAGCCACAAAGATTCGATCATCTTCTGCCGGTATAATTTCATTCTCAAGCGAAACCTTTCCGCGAATATATGGCTCTGTTTCAACTAATTCTTTTAGCATTAGTCGTTTCTTTCCTTCTAGAATAACTGTAGTTGACCCATCGGGCATTTCCAAAATACGAACGATCTTAGCTATTGTACCTATCGGGTATAAATCGGAGGAGGTTGGATTATCAATTTTCATGTCTTTCTGCGTGCAAACACCCAAGGTAGCATTTTGATTGTAAACCTCGCGTACTAGACGCAAAGACTTATTACGAGCTACACTTACCGGCATAACCACACCAGGAAATAAAACCATATTTCTCAATGGAAGAATAGGTAATGAATCACCTTCATCACCTTCAAATTCAAACACCTCATCACCATCAGAAATCAATGGAATAAAATCCGATTGTTCTAAATCGTTATCCTCAGAAAATAATTGTTCAATTTTAATGTTCATAGAAACAGCTATATATAATGTATGACAAATCTATTTAAAAAACTTCATTAAAAGACAAAATGGCAGCAGAATATATATTATATTCTCCAAGCAATATGGATTCAAAAATAAAATACTGAATATCAAGGACTGCAATAAGACTATTATTATTTATTTTAAAACATCCTGCTATTTATCAATTGATATGCCAAGAATAAAAAGAAACCGCCTCTTAATAAATTAAAAGGCGGTTTAATAATGAAAAAAGTAATTTTGATTTCTATTGTGCATTTTTCACTAATCGCAAACCTACATAATTAAATTTAGCTTCAGGGGGTGTTCCTAGACGATTAGAACTACGAGATGATTTTGGAGGTTGTGCCCAACCGCCACCTCTACGACAACGCTCTATGCCCTGTTCTACACCATGAGGATTAGTTACTGCACCAGGTTGATACGAATTACTATACCAATCCCAACACCATTCCCACACATTTCCACTCATATCATAAATACCAAGCTCATTCGATCTTTTTGAACCGGTAGGATGAGACATACTCATACTGTTATCTTTATAGAAACCTACTTCATCAATTGAGTTACTTCCCGAAAAAATGTATCCTTTTGATTCCAATCCTCCCCTAGCTGCAAATTCCCATTCAGCTTCACTTGGCATGCGATAACCATTTGCAGTCCAATTACAAGTAACGTTATTATTTCTTCCAATAGTATAACAGGGGGTTAAACCCTCCCTTGTAGACAATTTATTACAAAAAGTAACTGCATCAAACCAAGAAATATTTTCAACAGGTTTATTATCTGCTTTAAAGCTACTTGGATTCGAACCCATCACAGCTACCCACTCAGTTTGTATAACTTCATAGGTACCTATATAATAATTACTTAATGTTACCGAATGCACAGGGAATTCATCCTCAAAAGCATCTTCACCAAATGTATTACCCATTTTAAATGTGCCTCCTTTAACCAATACAAATTCCATATTTGAACTTGTGGTTATGTAAGTTTTTTCACCGGCAAGAGTTGAAGCAGAAATTAAAATTAAGAAAATAGCAGCAAGAATAAGCTTAACATTGCCTAAGCGCAACTTGCTAAAATTCGGTTTGCAGTTTTCTGTTTTCATGATTGTAATGTTTAATATAAGTATTCTAAAAAAAATAGGAATTTAAATAGGCAATATTTGCATTCCTAAAACAATTGATTCTATTTGTGTTTTTGATATAATATTATCTTTAAAAGTTTGGAGGGATTTATATACTACCAATATAAGGCAGCATATACCAAAACAATATTAAATATAAGAAATAATAAAATTACTTTTATACTTGTACTGTTTAAATGTTTCTTTTCTGTATTCATTGTCGTAAGTATTAAGTTTAAAAACATTCTAAGATTAACATTATCTTAATCATTCAAAATATTTTCATAGTACAAAGGTATAACAAATATGTTATACAACATGATTATAAAACACTTATTTAACTTAAATAACTAAAAAAGCCACCTCCCAAGAGCAGGAAAGTGGCTTATATAAAGGTGTTTATGAATTCAAAAAGTTATGAACAGCTATTTCTAATTTGCTGATTGAAACTGTCGTAAGAAGCGAACATCATTTTCGGAGAACATACGCAAGTCTTTTACTTGGAATTTTAGATTAGTAATACGTTCTACTCCCATTCCGAAGGCATATCCGCTATATACTTTGCTATCAATACCGCATTCCTCCAACACATTTGGATCTACCATACCACAACCAAGGATTTCTACCCAACCAGTATGTTTACAAAACGGACAACCCTTACCACCACATAGATTACAAGATATATCCATCTCAGCTGATGGCTCTGTAAATGGAAAATACGATGGACGCAAGCGAATTTCGGTATCTTCACCAAACATTTCTTTGGCAAAATACATCAAAGCTTGCTTCAAATCGGCAAAGGATACATCTTTATCAATATACAAACCTTCCACTTGGTGAAAGAAGCAGTGAGCGCGGTATGAAATCGCTTCGTTACGATACACACGTCCCGGACAAAGTACACGGATGGGAGGTTTTTGTGAAGTCATCACACGCGATTGCACGCTGGATGTATGTGTACGAAGCAACACATCAGGGTTTTGTTCAATAAAGAAGGTATCTTGCATATCGCGAGCCGGATGTTCAGGTGCAAAGTTAAGTGCACCAAATACATGCCAATCGTCTTCTACCTCAGGACCTTCAGCAATGGTGAAGCCGATGCGAGAGAAAATATCTATAATTTCATTCTTAACAATAGAAAGTGGATGGCGTGTGCCCAAACCAATGGGGTCTGCTGTACGAGTAAGATCAGACCCTTGCACTGATACTTGTGTGCTTTCCAAAGCCTCTTTCAGTTCATTAATCTTGTCTTGTGCTTTGTCGCGTAATACATTTAATAACTGACCTATTTCGCGTTTTTGATCATTAGGCACATTGCGGAAATCGTTGAACAAGGCCGTTATTTCGCCTTTTTTACTTAAATATTTAATACGCAAAGCTTCCAATTCTTCAAGGCTAGCAGCCGTAAATTGGTCTACTTCTGCGGAAAGGGATTTGATTTTCTCTTGCATTTCTCTAATCTTATAATGAACTGCAAAAATAAGAAAATTTAAACGCCAAGACGCTAAGACGCTAAGAAATATCTTTTCAAATCGTAATGAAAAATAAACTTAAAACAGTATAAATTATAAGAACAAAATTTAACTTTGTGTCTTCGCGTCTTTGCGTTTAAAAAAATAATTTCTATGAACGGAAAAAACATACTCCAATTCATCTCGGAACTTAACAAGAATAACAATCGCGAATGGTTCGCAGAGAATAAAGACAGATACCAAAGTGCCTTAGCTGAGTTTGAGCAAATGGTAAACTATCTGATTGCACATATTGCGGAGTTTGATAAAGACATCGTTGGCGTAGAAGCCAAGGATTGTATCTTTCGTATTTATCGCGATGTGCGTTTCTCACACGACAAATCGCCTTACAAAAACCATTTTGGTGCGTACATCTCAGCAGGTGGAGGGCGCAAAAGTGAACGAGCCGGTTATTATTTTCATTTGGAAATAGGCAGTTGCTTATTGAGTGGTGGTTTATATTCACCTATGCCCCAAATACTCAAAGCTGTGCGACAATCTGTGTACGACAATATGGAGGAATTTAAAGCGATTGTGGAAGAAAAAACTTTTGCAGCTACTTTCTCAAATATGGAAGACAGGTTAAAAACAGTACCTCGTGGCTATCCAAAAGATTTTCCAGATGCCAAATATATCAAAAACAAACATTATGCATTTACACATATGGTGAATGACAATTTCTTTGCTTCGGACGATTGTTTGGATAAATCCATAGACATTTTTAAACGGATGTATCCAATAAATAAGTTTTTGAACTATACGGTTGATGAGGTTTCTCACAATTCATAATTAAAAATAACAACAATGATTCTAGATTCCCTACAAAACTCAGCGATGTATGAAGAGCTACATCCAAAATTCAAACAAGCATTTGATTTTATTAAAAAAACTGATTTCTCTAAATTAGAACCCGGAAAGATTGAATTGGACGGCAAAAACTTATTTGTAAACTTTGCAGAAGGGACAGGTAAAAAGCCAACCGAAGCCAAAATGGAAACGCACAACGAGTATATAGATATCCAAGTGCCTTACACATCAGTTGAAACTATGGGTTATATCCCAACGGTAGATTTGAAAAATCCGATAGAAGCTTACAATGCAGAAAAAGACATCACATTCTTTAACGATAAAGCTACTACTTTTGTTACCGTAGTACCGGGACATTTTACTGTTTTCTTTCCCGAAGACGGTCACCAACCAGGTATTGGAGAAGGGCCGTTTCGTAAGATTATTGTGAAAGTTAAAGTAAAGTAAGTGAAGAATTAAGCATGATGAATGAACAATTTAAAACGGGAAGCCTTATAGTTGCCCGTTTTTTATTTAATCGTAGTACATTTATTCAAAAAAACCTATTATCTTACATTCGTAAAAAGAAATCTATTTTTTATAACCAAAAATAAAAACACTCTGAGTATGGACACATTGAATATCGTTAAGAATGATGCGTATTTACAGCCGTTTGAGGCTGCTATCCAAGGTCGTTACAACTACGCCGTGCAAAGAGAGAAAGAGCTGATTGGTTCGGCAAAGAGCTTGGCAGATTTTGCCACAGGTTATTTATACTTTGGGCTTCACCGTGTGCCTGAGGGTTGGATTTTTAGAGAATATGCTCCTAACGCCACCGAAATATTCCTTATTGGTGACTTCAATGATTGGCAACAAGGCCCTGAGTACAAACTGGAGAATATCGGCAACGGTGTATGGGAAATTGTGCTACCGGCAAAAGCGATCCGCCATGGCGACCTGTATAAGTTGATGATGCATTGGCATGGTGGTTTTGGAGAACGGATTCCTGCATGGACTCGCCGGGTGGTGCAAGATGACTTTACCAAGATCTTTAGCGCCCAAGCATGGGCTCCTGAGAAACCTTATATTTTCAAAAACAAAAAATTCAAGCCGAATAAATCACCACTACTTATTTACGAATGCCATATAGGCATGTCCGGCGAAACGGAAAAAGTTACTACTTACAACGAATTTCGTCAATACGTACTACCTCGGGTAGCTAAGGCAGGCTACAACTGCATTCAGTTTATGGCTATTCAGGAGCATCCTTATTATGGTTCGTTTGGCTACCATGTGTCCAATTTCTTTGCGGCTTCTTCTCGCTTCGGTACGCCGGAAGAGCTAAAAGAATTAATTGATGAAGCACACGGTTTGGGCATTTCCGTTATTATGGATATAATCCATTCACATGCGGTGAAAAATACCAAAGAGGGCTTAGGCAAATTTGACGGCTCAAAATATTTATACTTTCATGAGGGCGAACGCCGCGAGCATGTGGCTTGGGATTCTCTTTGCTTCGATTATGCCAAAGATAATGTGTTGCATTTTTTACTTTCTAACTGTAAATTTTGGTTAGACGAATACAAGTTTGATGGTTTCCGTTTCGATGGTGTCACTTCGATGCTTTACAAAAGTCATGGTTTGAATGAATCATTCAATGGATATGATGATTACTATAATCTCAATCAAGATGGCGACGCTATTTGTTATCTTACATTGGCTAACAAACTAATACATCAAGTAAACCCAAATGCCATTAGCATTGCCGAAGAAATGAGTGGTATGCCCGGTTTGGCTTCTACTTTCGAAGATGGTGGCATGGGCTTCGATTACCGTTTGGCAATGGGCATTCCTGATTTTTGGATTAAAACTATCAAGGAGCAAGAAGACAATAATTGGCAGGTTGGTCACATGTTATGGGAATTGACTAACCGTAGGCGCGAAGAAAAAATGATTAGTTACGCCGAAAGCCACGACCAAGCTTTGGTGGGCGACAAAACAATAATTTTCCGCCTGATAGATAAAGATATGTATTGGCACATGTCTAAAATAGAAGGTGGAACTACTTATGTGGTGGACAGAGGAATTGCTTTGCACAAAATGATTCGCTTAATTACCGCTTCTACTATCAATGGCGGGTACCTCAACTTTATGGGGAATGAATTCGGGCATCCGGAATGGATTGATTTCCCACGCGAAGGCAACGGCTGGAGCTACAAATATGCACGCCGTCAGTGGAGCTTAGTTGATAACAAAGATTTAAAATACCACTGGTTAGGCGACTTTGACCGAGAAATGATTGAGCTTATTAAGGACGAAAAAGGGCTTGAAGAATCAGATATCATCCACCTTTGGGATAATCAAGGCGACCAAGTATTGGCTTACCAACGCAAGGACTTGCTATTCATATTCAACTTCTCTCCTACTGAATCGTACACCGACTATGGCATACTAGTGCCCAAAGGAGCTTACAAAGCAGTGCTTAACACAGACTCGGAAAACTTCGGCGGTTTTGGATTAGCTGATGATAGCATTGTACACATTAGTCAAAAGAGCCACGAGAAAACTAAAGATTGGTTGTATTTGTATTTACCGGCACGATCAGCAGTGGTTTTGAGAAAACAGAAATAAATTCAAACTAAAAACCGAAAACAATATGTTTGGATTTCTAAAAAATCTAATGGGCTCAAATCAGGTGAATTTTGGAGATTTAATTACCAATGGAGCCATAATTCTTGATGTACGAACAAAAGAAGAATATAATAGTGGGCATATAAATGGGGCTGTAAATATTCCATTAAATACACTTACAGCAAATATGAAGAAACTGAATAAGAAAAAAGTAATAATAACTTGCTGTGCCTCCGGCGGCCGAAGTTCTGTAGCAAGAGATATACTACAGCAACATGGCTTTGAAGTTTATAACGGTGGTGGCTGGACAAGCTTGAGACAATATTGCAGTTAAAATTCCTCATTCTCATAGAGTAAGCCTTGTAGACAAATTTGTCTGCAAGGCTTTTTTTGTTGTGCAACACTATTGAGTATTAAGTTTATTTTCTGTACATTTGATCTTTAGAGATAGTTATTAGTTATTCACTTTAACACCTACAGAAATGAATTATTATTTGGCAGTTTTAAAAAAGTACGCCGTATTTACGGGTCGAGCCAGAAGAAGTGAATTCTGGTACTTTATGTTGATAAACTTTATTATCTTGATTGGTATTCTTTTTCTCGAAAAATTTATTGGTATAGAGCCAATAGCCAATAGTGGAGGTGGCATATTGGCTAATTTATATCGATTGGCAATTTTGCTTCCATCAATTGCCGTTACAATAAGAAGAATGCACGATGTGAATAAAAGTGGTTGGTATATTTTAATTCCCATTTACAACATTATTCTTGCAGCAACCAAAGGTAAAACCGCTAAAAACAAATATGGATCAAATCCAAAAGAAATATTAGCTTAAAAAACTGTAAGATGAAAAAGCTAGCTCTATTATTAATGGCGCTATTGACCATTGCTCTCTCACAAGCACAATCAATCGAATCATCAAATCATTCGACCACAGGCTATATTCAAAGTGATGGAACAATAGAAAATAGACACCATTCTACCGTGGGCTACATTAAATCGGATGGAACAATAGAAAATCGCTATCACAGCACTAGTGGATACATTAAATCAGATGGTACTATCGAAAACAAATATCATTCAACGGTGGGTTATGTGAAAAATGACGGCACTGTAGAAGATAGTCACCATAGCACAATCGGATATATAAAGGAAGATGGTACGGTGGAAGATTCACACCACAGTACTATTGGTTATGCAAAGAATATTGATAAATATTGGGCAGCAGTTCAGTTTTTCTTTCTAGCTGACTTAAATTAAATTTAAATAAAGAAACATGGACGACTGGAAAAAAATACATGTTTTTATGTATCCACAAGATGCTTACTTGGCAAAAAGCTTGTTGGAATCGGAAGAGATTGATGTGTTTCTGCAAGATGAAATGACCACGCAGATATTCAACTTCTACTCTAATGCAATTGGTGGAGTAAAGATACTTGTGCCAACAAAGGATGCTGATAGAGCAATTGAAGTGCTCAAAGATGGTGGCTATATTCAGCAGGTAGAGAATGCGACAGAAGAGATTGAAACGCTTACCTTAGTAAATGATACAGACAAGGAACATTGTCCATATTGTGAATCGGAAAATATAAGACCGGAGAAAAAACCCAACTTTATTACCATTGGAATTATTTTGATATTTGGATTTGTCTTACCTATATCAAGCAAAACTTATGTTTGCTTTGGATGTGGTAAAAAATGGAAATGGAGAAAATCAAACGCTAAGATCCAAGGACAAGAAGAATACTAATTGAAAAACTTGTGCGTTAGCTTCTTTGCGTTTAATTATTACTTAATATTTTCTCTCACTTTTGCTAAAAAAGCTTGCATCTTCTCAGAATCTTTTTCCTTTATTATTTCCAATAAAAATCCCAATTCCTCACGGATATTCTCAATCTGCTCAGGCGAAAACGGGTTAAACAGAATCTCTGACAATAAATAATCATCCTCTGATAATAAGCCACGCGCAATATCCATGTGCTTCTTAAAAGTGGTTCCCGGTGCTTCTTGCTTTTTCATAACCGAAGCAAAAACCAATGTTGAGGCAAATGGTATTGAAAGCGAATACGCAATGGTTTCATCATGCTCCAAAAAAGTGTATTCAAAAATATTCAGTTTCAGAGAACCATAAAATTCACGAAAGAATGCTTTTCCCTGCTCATCCGATTCGGAAATAATGATGGCACTTTGAGTACTTAGATTATCTAAATTGGCAAAAGTAGGCCCAAACATGGGGTGCGTAGAAACGAAACGCATACCCGTTGAAGCATAAAATTCAGGCAGTCCTGTTTTTACCGAAGCAATATCAGAAAGAATACAGGTCGTTGGCAAAAATGGGATTACCTTTTCAAAAGCCTCAATAGTAAATTTAAGCGTTGCGGCATTAATCACCAATTCGGGTTCAAAAGCACGCAGCTCTTCCAGTTCACTCATGCGCAAAGTATTAAACACAAAACGCAAGCGCGATGGATTAGTATCAAACAAAGCTACTTCATGTTTCAAACACAAAGCATCCGTAAGAAATGTGCCCATCTTTCCGGCACCAAGAATTAATATTTTCATAAAAAATAAAGATTAGAGATTAGAGATTAGAGATTAGCAAAGTTGAGAAGTTATTTTCTCATCGCTTATCGTTAATCTTTCATCGTTATTTATTCATTATATCCATTTGTTTGCGAATCGATTCCTCGTGAATTGCTTCGAGAAGTACACGCATAAACTCAGCACTCATTCCCAAACTTTCGCCTAAAACAACGCGATTCTCTAAAATCTCATCATAACGAGAAGATTGAAGAATAGAGATATTATGCTCTTTCTTATACATCCCTATTTCCTCAGAAATGCGCATACGACGAGCTAATGTTTCTAGGATTTCGTTATCAATTTCGTCAATCTGTTTACGCAAATCTGTCAAGCTTTCGGTAGATTGAGCCATATCACGCAACACCAATTTATTCAAAATTTCATTCAACACATGCGGCGTAACTTGTTGCTCTTTATCACTCCATGCACAATCAGGGTTACAATGGGACTCTATAATCAATCCGTCAAACTGCAAATCCATAGCCTGTTGTGAAAGTGGGAAAATCAGATCACGCTTTCCACCAATATGACTTGGGTCACAAATCATCTGAATATTTGGAATGCGTCGTTTCAATTCAATAGGCAAATGCCATTGAGGTTGGTTGCGGTAAATCTTTTTATCGTAAGTGCTAAAGCCGCGGTGAATCACTCCAATGCGACGCAAGCCTGCATTATAAATACGCTCCACAGCTCCAATCCATAATTCTAAATCAGGATTTACCGGATTCTTAATCAATACAGGAATGTCAACACCTTGCAAAGCATCAGCAATTTCTTGTACGGCAAAGGGATTTGCTGTGGTGCGGGCACCAATCCAAAGTACATCTACCCCATATTTCAAAGCTTCGTACACATGTTTAGCTGTAGCAACTTCTGTGGCTGTGTACATGCCTGTTTCCTTCTTCACTTTTTTCAACCAAGCCAACCCCTCGGAACCAACACCCTCGAAACCTCCCGGTTTAGTGCGCGGTTTCCAAATACCGGCACGAAATATCTTCACGCCTTGAGAAGCCAATTCGTTTGCAGTTTGTAATGTTTGTTCCTCGGTTTCAGCGCTACAAGGACCGGCTATAATAATCGGTCGTTTATCTTCTACACCTTCTAAATTCAGTTTTTCTAATTCCATATCTTTTTATTAATTATTTCAAATTTCATATTCCAAATTGAAATTCATTTGCTGATCTGCTAATTAATCAATTTGCTTATTCGTTCTAATGCCTCTCCTAGTTTTTCCTCATCCGCACAAAGTGAAATGCGGATATACTGTTCGCCCTTGTTTCCGAAAATAAAACCCGGTGTAATAAATACATTGGCATTGTACAACACCTTATCCGCCAGTTCTCCGGAATCTTTGTAGGAATCAGGAATGCGTCCCCAAAGGAACATACCTACTTGTTTTTCATCATAGGTACAGCCAAGTTTATCCATTATAGCGCCAGCCAAGGCACGGCGTTTTGCATAAACATTGATGTTATTTTCTTTATGCCATGCTTCAGGGTTTTTCAAGGCAGCTACTGCAGCCACTTGCATTGGTTTGAACATACCCGAATCCACATTACTTTTTACTCTCAAAATCCATTCTATGAATTGCGGATTAGCAACTACCATCCCAATACGCCAACCCGGCATATTGTGCGATTTACTCATAGAATTCATTTCTATACAAATATCTTTAGCTCCTTTTGCTGCCAATAAGCTTAAGCGATTTTCATTCAAAATAAAGCTATACGGATTATCATTCACAATGATAATGCTGTGCTTCTTACCAAAAGCCACTAACTTGTCAAAGAGTTCCATCGTAGCCGAAGCTCCGGTTGGCATATTGGGATAATTTACCCACATCAATTTGACATTACTCAAATCCATTTTCTCTAAGGCATCAAAATCCGGTTGCCAGTTATCTTTTTCATCTAAATCGTAAGGTATCACTTTGGCTTGAACCAAATTACTCACTGATGAATAGGTTGGATAACCTGGATTAGGTACTAACACACCATCGCCCGGATTGACAAATGCCATAGAAATATGCAAAATACCTTCTTTAGAACCAATAAGCGGCTGAATTTCATTAGCCGGATTTAACTCCACTCCAAACCATTTTTTGTAGAAATCGGCAAAACCTTCGCGCAATTCCGGAATTCCCACATAACTTTGGTATCCGTGTACATCAGGTTTGTGCGCTTCAGTGCAAAGTGCCTCAATGGTTTCTTCCGAAGGTGGCAAATCAGGACTACCGACACCCAAACTGATAATGTTTTTTCCCTGTGCATTTAACTGAGCAACTTCTTTCAACTTCGTCGAAAAATAATATTCACTAACCGAGTTAAGCCTTTCCGCAGGTTTTATATTTAAACTTGACATTGTAAATGTTGATTTGATTATTTATTGATTTAACTAGTTGTTAACCGTTTATCGCTTATCGTTCATCGCTATTAGACCGTTTGTTCTCCTTCTGCGTACTCACCCAAAATTTGAAATTCATTTGTTAATGGCATGATTGCGTCTATGGATTGCTTGTATCTATCAAAGTCCGTATAACAAAGATCTATGTAAAATTGATATTCCCATTCTTTACCAATAATTGGCAAGGATTGAATTTTGGTTAAGCTGATATCGTAAAATGAAAAAATAGTTAGCACTTTTGACAAAGCTCCCGGAGCATGAGCCACCGAAAAAACCAAAGAAGCTTTATTCTTCACTATGCCTTTTTCCAATTCATCCACTTGTTTAGCATGACTTAAAATTAGAAAACGGGTAAAATTGCGCTTATTAGTTTCTATGCTTTCCTGTAAAATAGTTAAGCCATATAACTTAGCTGCGTCAGTGCTACATATAGCAGCTACTCCTATCAGTTTTTGTTCTGCTATTAGCTTGGCACTACCGGCAGTATCCTCTGCTTCCACTACTTTTAAATTATGATGTTTATCCAAAAAATCACCACATTGCATCAAAGCTATCGGGTGCGACTGCACTTCTTTCAGCTCCTCTATCTTTTGATTTGGCAAGGCACAAATACAATGTTTGATGCGCAGTTTATGCTCACCCACTATTTTCAACCCACTGTGTTTTATCAAATCATGGTTTTGTAATAAGCTTCCTGCTATAGTATTTTCAATAGCAACGAGAGCAATAACAGAAGAATCTTTTGCCACCGTCTTAAAAACTTCTTTAAAGGTCATGCAAGGGATAATCTCCAACTCCTCGTTTTTGAAATAAATACGAGCAGCAATATCATGAAATGAACCGACAACTCCCTGTATAGCTATTTTTTTCATATTTCAATAATTATTACGCCAATTGATGGCAAAAAAAAATCCCACTTTTCAGCGGGATTTTATTATTTGTATTTTCTTATTTTTTTATTTTCGATTACACAACAATATCCCGCTCTCACCTATTAAAGTAAAAGTAAAAATAAAAATATGAAAACCAAGATTGTCTCATTGAGTTGTGTATTACGGGTGCAAAAGTAACACTTATTTTTTATTTGCAATCAAAATGTTATAAAAATTGATTTATATACCCGTTTTTGTACGAATTCGGTCATTGCTTTAATGTGATTTTTTGTGCATATTTGTATTAGTGTATAAGCAAATAAATCCCCATGAACCTACTAGAAAAGCTAAACTGGCGCTATGCCACCAAACGGATGACAGGTAAACGCGTGCCTGAAGATAAATTGAATCGGATATTGGAAGATATTCGACTTGCTCCCTCAGCAGCAGGACTGCAACCTTTTCATATCTTTGTTATTGGGAATGCGGAATTAAGAGAAAAAATCCATCAGGAAGCCTGCACGCAATATCAAATTATGGAGTGTTCGCACTTGTTTGTGTTTGCTTCGTGGACTGAAGTTAACGAAAAAAATGTGGGTGACTATATTCAAAACACAGCTACTACTAGAGGTATTTCTACAGAAAAGATGAGTGGATTAAGAGATAACTTACTCAGTATTCCTCTTAATAAAACCGCTGAACAAGTAACCGCATGGACTGCCAGACAAACTTATATTGCATTAGGGTTTGGGTTGATTGCAGCCCTAATGGAAGAAGTAGATGCTTGCCCCATGGAAGGTTTTGATGCTGATAAGATGGATGAAGTGCTTGGCCTAAAAGAACAAAACCTGCATACGGCTGTAATTATGACACTGGGTTATAGAAATGTTGAAAAAGATTGGCTAGTAAACCTAAAGAAAGTACGCAGAAGTAAAGAAGACCATTTTACGATAATTGAATAAGCAATTTATTTTTTCTTGAAGAAGGTTACGTTTTTTGAATGCTTACTTCATACCGTTCAACAAATATTTCTACAAAGAGCATGATGCTATGCACCTCAAAAAAGATAATTATATTGATGAAATGAAAACCTACAGTTTCAATGGTAAAATGAACAAAATGCCTACTAAACATTAGATTGCTCCATACTTTTGCTCAAATCGCTTTGCCTATTTTCATCAACATCGAACGATATTTATCAAAACGCTTAACTGTCTTAACAAATCGCTTAACCTTCTTAACGAGATGCTTAACTGTCTTAACGAATTACTTACGCTTTTTATCAAGTCGCTTTACCTTTTTGATGAATCGCTTAACCTTCTTGTCGAAACGCTTAAGCTTTTTGATGAATTGCTTAAGCGTCTTATCAATAAGCTTTACCTTTTTGATGATTAGGTTAATCGTCTTATCAAGAAGCTTTACCTTCTTAATGATTTACTTAGCCTAATCATCAAAAAGGTAAAGCTTCTTAACGACTGACTTAAGTTTCTCATTATCATTTTATATTTAATTAATCAAAAGTATAAAACTTTCTCTAATTACCTGACATTAAACAAAAAAACCGAACTCAAAGGTTCGGCTTTTTATATCTTGAGACCACAACATGCGTCTTTACGTTTTTTTATTCCCACTCAATAGTTGCAGGTGGTTTGGAGCTGATGTCATATACCACACGGTTCACTCCTTTTACTTTATTGATAATCTCATTAGACATTTTTGCTAAGAAATCGTATGGTAAATGTGCCCAGTCGGCAGTCATCGCATCGGTAGAAGTCACGGCACGAAGAGCTATGGTGTTTTCGTAAGTGCGTTCGTCACCCATCACACCTACCGAACGAACCGGCAGCAAAATGGTTCCAGCTTGCCACACTTTGTCGTACAAATCCCAGTCGCGCAAACCTTGGATATAAATATCGTCAGCCTCTTGTAAGATGCGCACTTTTTCAGGAGTAATATCACCCAATATACGAATACCCAAGCCCGGACCAGGGAACGGATGGCGCTTAATCAAGTGAGGCATCATACCTAACTCAATACCCACGCTTCGCACTTCGTCTTTGAAAAGCAGGCGAAGCGGCTCCACCAGTTTAAGGTTCATTTCTTTTGGCAATCCTCCCACATTATGGTGCGATTTAATCACATGACCGGTAATAGAAAGTGATTCGATAATATCAGGATAAATGGTTCCTTGACCTAACCATTTGATGTCTTGTAGTTTTTTAGCTTCTTGATTGAAAATATCTATAAAGCCGCTGCCTATGATTTTGCGTTTCTTTTCAGGATCGGTAACACCTGCCAATTCGCTGTAGAATTTTGCTTTGGCATCCACCCCGATTACATGCAAACCCAGATGTTCGTAATCTTCCAACACTTTCTCAAACTCATTTTTGCGGAGCAATCCGTTATCCACAAACACACAAGTCAGATTTTTACCGATAGCTCTATTTAACAACACAGCTGTAACAGAAGAATCCACACCACCCGAAAGTGCTAAAATCACATTGTCGTTACCTAATTGTTCTTTTAATTTGCTTACGGTTTCTTCAATAAACGAAGCCGGAGTCCAGTCTTTTTTGCAACCACAGATGTTTAGGAAATTATCTAAAATCTGTAATCCACATTCAGTATGAAAAACTTCCGGATGAAATTGTACACCCCAAGTTTTTTCGTCTTTTACGCAATAAGCAGCAATTTTTACTTGCGGCGTACTGGCAATGATTTCGAAGTTTGAAGGTATTTTGGTAATGGTATCCCCATGCGACATCCAAACCTGTACATCTTTCTCAATATGTTTTAAGAGTGCATCTTGATTATTGATTTCCGTTAGATGTGCACGACCATATTCGCGTGTGCCTGCAGGTTCTACCTTACCACCGGAAGTATGCGAAATAAACTGCGCTCCGTAACAAATACCCAACACTGGATATTTACCGCGAATCTCAGACAAATCAGCTTTGAAAGCTTTTTCATCATAGACAGAAAACGGACTACCCGAAAGGATTACACCTTTTACATTCGCATTTTCTTTAGGAAATTTATTATAAGGAACAATTTCGCAGTAAGTGTTTAACTCACGCACTCTGCGTGCTATCAATTGGGTGGTTTGCGAACCGAAATCGAGGATGATTATTTTTTCGTGCATAGGATTCTTGCTTGGAATTTTAGAGTGGCAAAGGTAAAGAATTAAGTTAAAAATTAATAGTTAAATGTTGAGAATGAAAAAGAGATGCATATTTTCGCATCCCTCCACTTTATTTTATTTATTCCAAAATTATTCTCTCCAAACGAAACTTGGTTTTTTCTTAAGTTCTTTGACAATTGCCAGTACTTCTTCTTTGGTAATCGGTTTATCCAACCAGCCAATTGCTGACTTTATATCCGTGTAAATGTTGAATTGCTTGGATAATTTATCCATTTGCTTTTTAAGCAAATGAGCATATACAATCTGATGTGGTGTTTTGACAATACAAGCTTCTTTAATATTGGGTTCATGAGATTTTCTAAGTTGTGCTACATAGTTGGCATATGGTTCTAAATCTGAAACAACTATATCCACATCCATTTCCGTCAGTTCCTTTAGAATGTCAAAATCCGGATTAAACTCTTTGTCGTTTGCTTGTTGTAATCTATAGGCTTTAAGACTTTCCATAGTCACAAATCCGGATCTAAATTCAATTATTAATTTATGTTCAGTAAGAATTTTATAACCTGCTTTAAAAATAGGATACATTTTCATCTACTTAATATTTTAAATAAACTGCAAATGTACAAAAAGAGGGGCAGAAACGAGAAAATTAAACCATGTTAGATAATATCAAAAAAGACTATTTTTAGGGAATTTTGAAGAAAACTATACAACTAAGTACTCTGCAAGACGAGTTAGAAAGGGAGTTAGAAAATTCTTGCTACAAATTTTTCAACACAACAATTTGCCTGATTTTATTTCCAACTAAAACTCGGGTTTTTCTTTATTTCTTTCGTAATGGCTATTATTTCTTCTTCCGTAATCGGTTTATCCAACCAAGCTATTGCTGGCTTTAAACTAGTAAAGAATTTAAATTCTTGTAAATCTTTAAGATGTTTTTGAAGAGCTTGAGCATGTACCATTTGATGTGGCGTTTTTACTATTGCTGCTACTTTTCGACCACTTGACTTCAGCATTTGGAGTCCTGCCATAAAATTAGTGTAATACTCCAATTCATTAATAATCAAATCCAAATCCATTTCTGTTACATCTTCCAAAATATAAAAATTAAT
>Ga0265338_10002046_pt1 | contig 31179 bp, 25 predicted proteins | sample 42126metaG_FD_193579 | JGI IMG/M metagenome (GOLD analysis project Ga0265338, IMG submission 193579) | Rhizosphere microbial communities from Carex aquatilis grown in University of Washington, Seatle, WA, United States - 4-21-26 metaG | ecosystem: Host-associated > Plants > Roots > Rhizosphere...
AAGGTAAGAACGGGTTTGGGCGGGGCGTTATGGAACCGCGCTTCTGATGCCGCTCAGCGCTTTAACAAACCCCAGGAAGCCATCGCGATTGGTCTGGAATTGCAGGAATATGATCGCCGCGGGATGGCGAAGTGGCCCGAAGACAAAAAAATAGCTCGCGGTTATGCGAACGCCTTGCGTGTGCTGGCCGTTGCCTATCAGGCCAACGGCGAACAGGACAAAGCCGTGCAGGTGAGCGAAGAGGCCGAAGCTTTTTACGACGAGGCGCTGAAGAAAGACCCCGGCAACCTGAGCTTGCTCGCCGATGCCGGCGAGGCAGCCATGAATCTCAGCTACCGGGTTTCGGTCTTTTCACTACAGCGCGCCCGGGATGCCGAATTGATCGCGCGCGAACGCTATCGCACGCTCACCACGCTCGATCCGTCCAATGCCGATTGGCGCCACCACTTTGCCATGGCGCATATGATGGAATGTTACTACCTCGAGGGGGATGGGCAGATCGAAGCCGCCCGCCAGGCGTTCAAGAAATTTGATTCCCTGCTTCAAACGGTGACGATCGAACCTTGGGACGAACAAAAACCCATGGCAAACAGCATTGACCTCGCGCGCCTGGCCGCCATGGCAGGCGACAACGCCGACGCCCGCGCCCAGCTCGCGGTTGCCGAGTCCCGTTTTCAGGCGCATTACGACAAGCTTCCCGACGCACCGTTTGACCGCCTGCAGGACCGCATCCGCTGGTTGAATCTGGAAGCGCGGGTGTATTACGAAATGCACGATTGGACGGAACTGGAACGGGTCGCCCAGACCACGCTGGCGGCCATTGACGAGGGCTTGAGCCAGCGACCGGGTGACAGCGAATTGCTCCTGCGCCGCGCGGTGTCGCAAATGTTTCAAGGGATCGCATGGTTGCGCCAGGACCACACGCCGGAAGCCGTGTCGGCGCTGGATCAGGCGGTGACGGGCTATCGCGACACGCCAACGGCAATGGGGTTCACGGATAACCGGGAGGTCTATGCGGGTATTGCCTACAGGAACCTTGTCGAGGCGCTCGCCAAAAGTGGCAACCACGAGCGGGCCAGAAGCCTGGCAGAAACCGGACTCGCCAGATGGGAGGCCGCAGTCGCCAATCATCCATTGATGAACTGGGAGGGCAAGGAAATTGGTGCGGAGGTTTCCGTCATGGTCGCCAGTTTGCTGGATCCGGCGAAACCGGACGAAGCTGCGCGCCGGCAATCGTTGCTCGACCGCGCCGACGCCATTCTGACCAGCCCCGAATCCGTCGGCCGCCTCAAAGTGGATGACAAGGAATTGCTGGCAAAGATTGAGTCATTGCGCGGTACGGCGGAAGTGAAGGAAAAAACGGCGGTTCCGCAGCCGTGATCTGGCGGGACTGCGTCCCACGGCCCAGGACTATGCGGCGCCGTTGTCCCGGGTACCGACGTTGCCAATCACAAAAAAGTTTTCACAATTGTCCTGAACGCGGCCGCTCGTTCGTCGTCTGATTGAAAGGTTAACAAACAATTCAACCAAAAAGGAAGAACATGAGCACAGCAAAGAAAAAGATGGCGGCGAACATCGTCTGGTTTGAGATTCCGGCGGACGATGTGGATCGCGCCAGGACGTTTTACAGCAAGTTGTTCGGCTGGAAGATCAATCCGATTCCCACCATGCCGGATTACCAGCACATTGATACCGGCGGCCCGGACGCCTCACCCGATGGCGGACTGATGACGCGCCGGCATCCGGGACAAGCCATCACCAGCTATGTCAGCGTGGCGTCGGTGGCCAAATCCGCCGCCACGGTGGAAAAGCTGGGCGGCAAGGTCTGCGTCCCCAAATCGGCCGTGCCGCAGATGGGTTACTTCGCCATCTGCCAGGACCCGGAAGGCAACACGTTCGCCCTGTGGGAACGTGACGAAAAGTCCAAATAATTGTCCGGATTGCTTTTTCTCATTCGTCGTATTATTGAATGACCGAAAATCATCAACCAATAACGAAAAGAACATTATGAGCACAGAAAACCAAAAAGGATACATGCTGATATTCCGCGGCAACGACTGGCAAAAAGGCCTGTCACCGGAGGAAATGCAACAGGTTTCGGACCGCTGGATGGCCTGGTTCAAGGGGCTGATGGAGCAGGGCAAGGTCACGGCGGGAAACCCGTTGGAACGCGAGGGCAAAATTGTCTCCGGCAAAAATGGACGGGTCGTGGCCGACGGGCCGTTTGCCGAATCCAAGGAGGCGATTGGCGGTTACTTCCTGCTGAAGGTTGCCACCATGGACGAGGCCGTGGTCATTGCCCAGCAATGCCCGGGCCTGCCCCATGGCGTCAAGGTCGAAGTCCGGCCCATCATGGGTCAATGTCCGATCTTGGGCCAGGCCGTGCCCGAAATGCAACTCGCGGAGGCGACCGCTTGATTACCGGCGGGAGGTACCGGCTGAAATGGCCGGCAGAGCGGTGCGGCCGCGCCGCTCTGCCTCCAAGACCAATCGATGCGAATTAAAATTATAAATATGATAAAAACCCATCCCGTTGTTGAACCGTACCTGTTCTTTGAAGGTCGCTGCGAGGAAGCGATTGAATTCTACCGTCGCGCGCTCGGCGCGGAGGTGAACATGTTGATGCGTTTCAAGGACAGTCCTGAAACGCCCCAACCTGGCTTCGTCCCACCCGGCAGCGAGAACAAGGTGATGCACGCCAGCCTGCTCATCGGCCAAAACAGGGTGATGGCGTCCGACGGACGTTGCACGGGAAAGCCGAATTTTGAGGGTTTCTCGTTATCACTCAGGGTGTCCACCGAAGCCGAGGCGGAGCGGCTGTTCACGGCCTTGGCCGATGGGGGAAGCGTGCAGATGCCGCTGGCCAAGACGTTCTATTCACCGCGCTTCGGCATGGTTGCCGACCGTTTCGGCGTGTTGTGGATGATCATCGTGGCGTCCTGAAGCTCTGAAAGCCCTGAAGCCAGCCAAATAACCAACGAACATCCCATGCAAACCACGCCTGAACCAACCACGAAGTCGCCCACCCGTTATCTGCCCGTCATTGCCCGCATCCTGATGGGCCTTATGTTTTTCGTGTTTGGCCTCAATGGATTTTTTCATTTTATTCCGCAGCCCAAAACCCCCATGCCGGACGGCGTTATGGCGCTCATGGGCGGATTTATGAAGAGCGGCTACATGATGCCGCTGATTTTCGGGACCCAGACCCTCGTTGGCGCGCTGCTTCTGTTGAACCGCTTCGTGCCACTCGCGCTGGCGTTGATTGCCCCGGTGATCGTAAACATCATCGCCTTCCATCTTTTCCTGATGCCCTCCACCATCGCCCCGGGCATCGTGGTGCTGGTCCTGGAAATTTATCTCGTCTGGTCGTATCGGCAGGCGTTTCTGCCCATGCTCGTCCTGCGGGCAAAACCCGGAGCCGGAAGTTAATCACCACCCCAATTGGATCCAGAGGGAAAACCTATGAGCAACATACGAGTCCTGGTCGGCACGAAGAAAGGCGCGTTCATCCTCACTGCCGACGGCAGGCGCAAGCATTGGCAGGTCAGCGGCCCGCATTTTGCGGGTTGGGAAATTTATCACGTCAAAGGCTCGCCGGTGGCGCCGGACCGGATCTACGCGTCGCAAACGAGCGGCTGGTTTGGCCAGATCATCCAGCGTTCCGATGACGGCGGCAAAACCTGGAACACACCCGGCAGCAGCCCGGAGGAATTGAAAAGTCCGGACGGTTTTCCGAAAGGCGAGAGCAACAAGTTCGCGTATGCCGGCAAGGTCGGCACGCACAAGTGGTATGACGGCACGCAGCATCCGTGGGAATTCAAGCGCGTCTGGCATATCGAACCGTCGTTGACCGACCCGGACACGGCCTATGCCGGGGTGGAAGACGCGGCCATCTTCAAAACGACGGACGGCGGCAAGACGTGGCAGGAACTCGCCGGCTTGCGCCAGGCCAAGGGCCATCTCTGGCAGCCGGGCGCGGGCGGCATGGCGGTCCATACCATTCTTCTCGACCCAAAGAACCCGAAGCGGATTTACATTGCCATTTCGGCGGGAGGTTGCTTTCGCAGCGATGACGGCGGCAAGACGTGGAAACCGATCACGCGCGGCTTGAAGTCCCCCCATGAATTACCCGATCCGGACGCGGAAGTCGGCCACTGCGTTCATCGCATCGCGCTGCACCCGTCACGCCCGGACGTGCTGTTCATGCAAAAGCACTGGGATGTGATGCGGACCGACAACGCCGGCGAACAATGGCAGGAGGTCAGCGGCAACCTGCCGTCTGATTTCGGCTTCCCGATTGACGTGCATGCCCATGAACCGGAAACCATTTTTGTCGTGCCCATCAAAAGCGATTCGGAACACTACCCGCCGGACGGGAAGCTGCGCGTGTATCGCAGCCGGACCGGCGGCAACGAATGGGAGCCGCTTACGAAGGGTCTGCCGCAAAAGGACTGCTACGTCAACGTGCTGCGCGACGCGATGGCCGTGGATTCGCTCGAACCGTGCGGTGTGTATTTCGGCACGACCGGCGGACAGGTGTACGGTTCGGCCAACGGCGGCAATTCGTGGAATGCTATCGTGCGCGACCTGCCGGCGGTATTGTCGGTTGAAGTCCAGGTGCTGCCATGATCCGGGTGGTGTTGCCCCATCACCTGCGCGCTCTGGCGCGCGTGAACGGCGAGGTGCAGCTGGCAGTGGAAAGTCCGGTGACGTTGCGCGCGGTGCTCGACGCGCTCGAGGCGCGTTATCCCGCGTTGCGCGGCACGATCCGGGACCACGGCACACTGACGCGGCGGCCGTTCGTGAGGTTTTTTGCCTGCAAGGAAGACCTGTCCCTGGAACCGCCGGAGACCCCGTTGCCCAACGCCGTGGCCAGTGGGGAGGAGCCGTTCCTGATCGTCGGCGCGATGGCGGGAGGTTGAATGGAAACCGGGCTTGAGGCTGCCACTGAAAATCCCCCGGAAGTTTCCCAGGTCGTGGAACATCTGTTTCGTCACGAGGCGGGAAAAATGGTCGCCCTTCTGACGGGAATATTTGGCATTGAACATCTCACCCTGGCCGAGGACGTGGTCCAGGAAACGCTGGCCCGGGCGTTGCAGACGTGGCCATTTTATGGCGTGCCGAAAAATCCCGCGGCCTGGATCATGCGGGCGTCCCGGAACCTCGCGGTCGATGTCGTCCGCCGCCAAAAGGTGTTCCGCGACAAGGAGGCGGAACTCATCCGCCTGATGGATCGGGAAGGGTCCACGCCGGATGCGGCGATTTTTCCCGAACCGGAAATCACGGACGACACGCTGCGGATGATGTTCGTCTGCTGTCATCCGAGCATCCCGGGGGAGGCGCAGGTGGCGCTGACGCTGAAGGCGCTTTGCGGATTCAGCGTGACGGAAATTGCCCGGGCCTTTCTGACGACCGACGCGGCGATTGCCAAGCGGTTGACCCGGGCCAAACAGAAAATCCGGGAGGCGCGGATTCCGTTCGAGATCCCCGTTGGCGAGGAACTGGGACCACGGCTGGACGGCGTGTTACCGTCGCTTTACCTGCTGTTCAACGAAGGTTACAAGGCGTCGATCGGTGAACAGTTGATTCGCGAGGAACTTTGTCATGAGGCGATCCGTCTGACGAGCCTGTTGGCGGAGCATCCGGCCGGCAACCAGCCCCGGACCCATGCCTTGCTGGCGCTGATGCTGTTGAACTGCGCCCGCGTCCCGGCGCGCGTGGATGGAAAGGGCAACCTGCTGCTGCTTCAGGAACAGGATCGTTCGACCTGGCATCAGCCGATGATGGCGCGGGGCCTGTTTCACCTGACGCAATCGGCAGCGGGCCACGAGCTCACCCCGTACCATCTTCAAGCCGGCATCGCCGCCTGCCATTGCGCGGCGAAGGACTATGCGTCCACGGACTGGCCCCGGATTCTGTCACTCTATGATCACCTGGTTGAATTCGATGATTCGCCCATAGTCGCGTTGAACCGGGCGGTGGCGCTGGCCGAAGTGCGCGGGCCGCAGGCGGGGATTGAAGCCGTCAACACGATTCAGAACCTGCAATCCCTGGAGTCGTATTATCTGCTCCATGCCGTGCTCGGCGAATTCGAGTCGCGGCTGAACCATGCGCGGGCGGCGGCCGGACATTTCCGCAAATCGCTGCAACTGGCGGAAATCAAATCCGAGCAGGCGTTCCTGGCGAAACGGCTCCAGGTCTGCGAACAGCAGAGTCGTGCCTGAACTCCGGCGGTTTAAGTTTGGTGATTTATTCGCTGGCATCGCCCGGGGCCAAATGGTATCGGGAGTGCGATAGCAATGAAAAGCCCTTGGCATTCGGCCCGTGAGGTCACACGCCTGGAGGCGCTTCGACGATACGAGTTGCAGGATCCATCGCCGGATCACTCTTTAGACGACCTGACGGCGCAAAAGGTCTCTGTTTGCGCAACGTCCGTTTTTCTCCGGTTGGCGGAGTTGTCCGGCTTCGTCCACCAACGTCCTGCTCAAAGCTCTGAAAGCTGAAGCCGTGAAAAAAAAGTCCAAACCCGTGCCCAAGGCCGTGAATCAACCCGGGCAAGCCCGGCCTCCGGCACTCGCGGAAACTGCCGCCCTGGAAACGGGTGGTGCGCCGCCGGAGACCACCCCGCGCGAGCAGCCGGAGGAAACTTTTGCATCGCAGCAGAGGTTGTTGGACGGTTTGATCGAGGCCGTTCCCGATCTGATTTACTTCAAGGATCGGGAAAGCCGCTTCGTCCGGATCAATGAGGCTTGCGTCCGGAAAGCGGGGTTGACCGATGTCCACGCGATGCTGGGAAAGACGGATTTCGACTTTTTTGGGGAACGGCATGCGCGCCAGGCCTACGAAGATGAACAACGAATCATTTCCTCGGGCCAGCCGATCATCAACCAGGAAGAGCGGGAAGACTGGCCGGATGGGCGGGTCACCTGGGCCACCAGCACCAAGCTGCCGTTATTTGACAGCCACGGGAAGATCATCGGCATCATGGGCATTTCGCGCGACATCACCGAGCGCAAACAGACCGAGGAGGCGCTTGCCCGCGAGCGCAACCTGTTGCGCGCGATGTTCGACATCCTCCCCGACTACATTTATCTCAAGGATGAGCAGAGCCGGTTTATTGTGTGCAACAACCGGCGCGCCGACAACGACGCGATTCAAACCACCGAGGAACTGATCGGCAAGACCGACGCCGACTACTTCCCGCCCGAGCAGGCGGCGCGGTTTCGCGCGGACGAACTGATGGTGCTCGGTGGCACACCGCTGATCGACAAAGAGGAGACGATTATCCGCCCCAGCGGGAGAAAAGAGGTGATCCTGACCACCAAACTGCCATTCCGGGACAGCACCGGAAAAATTGTCGGTGTGCTGGGCTACGGACGCGACATCACGGAGCGCAAGAAGACGGAGGAAAAGCTGCAACTCTTCCGCGCGCTGATTGAGCGCTCGAATGACAGCATCCTGGTGGTGGATCCGGCAACGGGACGATTCCTGGACGTGAACGAAAGTGCGTGTCTGACCCTGGGATACAGTCGCGACGAGCTGCTGGCGTTGACGGTATTTGACATAACGATGGGGGTGGATCGTGCCTTGTTCGACAGCACCCGCGCGCGGATGAAAAAGGCGGGCTACGCCGTGCTCGAGGTTTTGCACCGGCGCAAGGATGGCACGACGTTTCCGGTGGAGGTGAGCTTGTCGCCCGTCACGCTGGAACGGGAGTATCTGGTGGCAATTGTGCGCGACATTACCGAACGCAAACGCGCCGAGGAATCCCATGCGCGGCTGGCCAACGCCGTTGAGCACGCTGCTGAAACCATCGTGATCACCGACATCCAGGGGACCATCCTTTATTGCAATCCGGCATTCGCGAAGACGTCCGGTTACACCTGTACCGAGGCCCTGGGCCAGAATATCCGCCTCCTCAAGAGCGGCAAGCAGGACGCCGGATTTTACCGCCGGATGTGGGACGTGCTCGAGCACGGGGAAATCTGGAGCGGCCGTTTCATCAACCGGCGCAAGGATGGCACGCTTTACGAGGAGGAAGCCACCATCTCGCCGATGCGGGATGATGCGGGTAACATCGTCAACTATGTGGCCGTCAAGCGCGATGTGACACGCGAGATCCAACTCGAGACCCAACTCCGCCAGTCGCAAAAAATGGATGCCATCGGCCAGCTGGCCGGCGGGGTGGCGCACGATTTCAACAACATTCTGGGCGCGATGATGATTCAGGCCGAGATGGCCGCGATGGTCGACAACACGCCTTCCGAGGTCCGGGAAGCCTTGCACGAAATCCGCGCGGCCACCGAAAAAGCCGCCAATCTCACGCGGCAGTTGTTGCTGTTCAGCCGCCGCCAGGTGATGCAGCCGCGGGACCTGGATTTAAACGAAATTGTCACCAGCCTGGCCAAGATGCTCCAGCGCATCATCGGCGAGGACGTGCGGCTGCAACTGGAACTTCACCCGGCGCCGCTCATCATTCACGCTGACGCGGGCATGCTCGATCAAGTATTGATGAATCTGGTCGTGAATGCCCGCGACGCCATGTCCAATGGCGGGCGGTTGGTCATCGAAACGTCGGAAAAAACCGTGGACGAGGATCTTGCGCGTTTGAATCCGGATGCCGTGCCGGGACGCTATGTCGGTCTAAGCATCAATGATACGGGTTGCGGCATCCCGCCGGAGATCCTGCCCCGGATATTCGAGCCGTTTTTTACCACCAAAGAACCGGGGAAAGGCACAGGCCTGGGGTTGGCGACGGTTTATGGCATCGTCAAACAACACAAGGGCTGGCTCAAGGTTTACAGCGAGCCGGGCCGGGGGACGAATTTCCAGATTTTTCTTCCCGCCAGCGCGGGCACGTCCGCGGATCCGGCCCAGCCCGCGGCGCGACCGAAACCCCGCGGGGGCACGGAAACCATTCTTTTGGTCGAGGACGAACCGGCGGTCCGCTCGCTGACGCGCACGATTCTCGAACGGCGCGGCTACCAGGTGCTGGAAGCGGCCAATGGCGTCGAAGGCTTCAGCGTCTGGCAGGAACATCGGGGGGCGGTATCGCTGTTGCTGACGGATCTGGTGATGCCGGCCGGCGTGAGTGGTCAAAAACTGGCGCGGCAGATTCAGGCGGAAAAGCCCGGCCTCAAGGTCATTTTCACCAGTGGCTACAGCCCGGAGATTGCCGGCCGGGAACTCGAATTGCGCAGCGGTGAGAACTTTCTTCAAAAGCCGTGCAGCCCCGATCAGCTGCTGGAAACCGTCCGCCGGTGTTTGGACGGATAAAGAATCCCAGAAAACCTTGACCCCTGGAGTTGAGGATATGATGCCGCGCTCCATTTGGTCGCCCGAATCAGCGACCGCGCGGCTTCCTTGAAAGCCCGCGAAAACGTTCCAGCCCGTTGGATCCGGGGTTTAAGGAAAGTGGTTGCTTTGCTTGAGATTGTATGGGACCTCCGTTAGTCTCTTTGGCATCGGAGTAAGTTCGGGTTCCGAGGATGAAAGAAAGAAAATTATGAAACGCAAAGCATCGGCAGTCTGGCGCGGGGGGTTGAAGGATGGCCGGGGCAACCTCTCCACCGAAAGCGGTGTGCTCCGGGAGGCGCAATACTCGTTCAGTACGCGCTTCGAAAACGGCCTTGGTACGAATCCCGAGGAACTCATCGCCGCGGCGCACGCGGGTTGCTTTGCGATGGCTTTTTCGGCGGAACTGGGCAAGGCCGGCATTGCCCCCGAATCCATCTCCGCCACCGCCACGGTCACCTTGGACAAGAACGACGCGGGTTGGACGGTCACGGCCTCGCATCTGGACGTGGTCGCAAAAATTCCCGGCGCCGACCGGGCCCAGGTCCTCGGCATTGCGAACGTGGCCAAGCTCGGTTGCCCCATTTCGCGTCTGCTCAAGGCGAATGTGACGATGGACGCCAGGCTGGAGGGGTGATCCAAACTTTCACAGCGGCGGGCGACGTTGCGGGTTGGCGGTTTACCGGCAGGCTCTCACCGGCGGCTAAGCATATGAATGGCGACATTGGCAGGCGGGCATTGATCCGAACCCACTTTCGGTCTGGCATCCTGATTGTGTTGATGCTGATCACGGCCGTGGCTTTTTTCGTTGCCGGGATTTTTCTCCCATTTACCTCGGTGACGAAGCTCTGGTTGTTTCAGGATCAAATCTCGGTGTATCGTGGTTTGATCATCTTGTGGCAGGCCGGCGAGCTGTTCCTGTTCCTCATCCTGTTCGTGTTCACGGTTTGATTTCCGCTCGTGAAACTCACGGCCATGCTCGTTTTGTGGCTTTACCCGCGGGTGGGCGCCGGCCACGCGCGAACGCTGTTCCACTTTGTATCGAACCTGGGCAAGTGGTCGATGCTCGACGTTTTTGTGGTGGCCATCCTGGTGCTGACGATCAAGTCCAGCGGGGTTGCCCACATCAGGGTGAGCGAAGGCTTCTTCCTGTTTTTTGTCTCCGTCATGCTCACCCAATTCGCCTCGCTCTGGACCGGCAAGGTCGTCTCCCATCTGGCGGCGTGATCTCTTCCGCGCTGGCCGATGGCAATTTGATTTCCTCCAGGCGTTCCTTGGTTCAAAATGGATCCGATGAAGATTTTGTGCCTCGGCACCACGCCCGCCGTGCAACGGGTGATGGTGTTCCGCAAACTGGCCCTGGATGCCGTCAACCGGGCGGCCACCACGCTCGACGGGGCGGCGGGCAAATCCATCAACGTGGCCAAGGTGTTGAAGACCCTCGGCGAACAACCGGTGGCGACCGGTTTCCTGGGCGGTGATCGGGGGGAATTTTTGCGGGTGGCACTGATGGACAAAGGCATCGAGTCCGATTTCGTGACGGTCTCAACCGGGACCCGGCAGTGCCTCACGATGATTGACGAATCGGCCGGCACGCACACGGAACTGGTGGAGGAGAGCCACCCGGTCAAACCGGCAGATTTTGACAAACTCATGGCGGTGGTCCGCCGGCGGGCATCGGAATGCCGGGCGCTGGTGATGTCGGGAACCATTGTGACGGGCGGTCCCGCAAACTTGTATTTCGATTGCGCGCGACTGGCGGAAAAGGCCGGGGCGCTTTCCGTGGTGGACGCGCACGGGACCGCTTTGATGGCGGCGTTGAAAGCGCGGCCGGGACTGGTCAAGCCGAACCGGGCCGAACTGGCGGCGACCGTGGGCCGTGAATTCAAGGACGACGTCGAGGTGATGAACGCCATGCGCGACGTGTGCGAACGCGGCGCGCAGCGGATGGTGGTGACGGCGGGAAAGGAGCCGGCCCTGGCCTTTGACGGGAAAAAGTTCTGGCGCATCATCCAGCCGCAAATCGAGGTGATGAACCCGATCGGGTCGGGCGATGCCTGCACCGCCGGGTTGGCGCTGCGCCTGTTGCGCGGCGAAGATTTGGGGGAGGCGTGTCGCTGGGGCTGCGCCGCCGGCGCGGCCAACGCGCTCACGCTGATGACCGGCGAGGTGGAGGTGGAAGACGTCAGAAGGCTGGCACGGGAAATTGAAGTGCGGAATGTTTGAGGGTTTTGCCGTCAAAGGGAGGTTCGACAAATCCGGGTTGACGGGTATGTTGTAAGTTGTGATGAACCCTGGCGGAAGAAGTCCTCGTCTCTGGAATTTGTTTATTCCCTGCCTGTTGCTGGCCGCCGTGGGTGGGCACGCCCAGGTGACGATCCAGATTGAGCAAAGTTTTATCAGCAGTACCTATAATAACGGTCAGAATACCGGCAATTCTTCGGCGCTGCCGCCGGATCCCAATGGGGCGATTGGCCCGGACCACTTCGTGGAATTCATCAATGGCTCGGTTACGGTTTACCTCAAGACCAATGGGGTGAGTGTGATCAGTATCTCGGACAAGCAGTTTTGGGCCAACGCCGGAGTGACGCTGTCAATCGATGCCGGGGTCAGCGATCCGCGCATTATTTACGATCCGACCGTGCAACGCTGGTTTGCCTCGCAGGTTGATTTGAATGCCAGCGCCAGCGACCCCACGCTCTATGCCAATAATTTTCTGATCGCCGTTTCCGCCACCTCCAATCCGGCCGGCATCTGGCAGGGATTTCATTTCATCGCCGACCCGACGAACGGGGATTTCGCTGATTTTCCAACAATGGGAGTGGACAGCAACGCGGTTTATATTTCAGGAGACATGTTCAAGGGACAGACCAATCCCGTCGGCCCCGCCCTGATTTCAATTCCCAAGGCGGATCTGCTTGCCGGCACGCCGACCATTGCCAACCGCACATCCTTTGGCGTCATGAACTACAGCGTCCGCGGACAGGTGTTGCAACCGGTGACGTGTTTTGACGGCAGCAGCAGCGGCAATATTCTCGCCACTGGCAACCTCGGAATGGACAGCATCCCCTATTCCAACCTGGTGACATTTGCCGTCCTGAACCCCGCCAGGACAAACGCGACGCTGACCGTTCCGACCAGCCTCACCGTCGGTCCTTATCAGGTTCCCTACAATGCCGACCAGGGGATTCCGCTCTTTACGCCGATGCAGTCGGATGACACCACCATGCTGGCCGGCAACGATGCGCGGTTCAGCGCCCGGGTTTATGCGGTGGGCGGGGTGATTTATGCCATCCACAATACGGAGTTGAACGGCCGCATGGCCATTCGCTGGTATCGAATCAATGCCGCCAATCATTCCCTGATTGAATCCGGTACGATTGCGGACCCCAATCTGGATCTGTTCTATCCCTCCATCGCCGCGAACAACAATGGCACGGTGGTCATCGCCAGCAATGGGTCCAGCATCAATACCTATGTCAGTTGCTTCGCTATCGCCGGGCAGACGGTCAACGGGGTCACCACGTTCGGTAATTTGACTCTGCTCCAACCCGGCATGAACGATTATCACGGTGACGATGAAGTATACGATGAGTTGCTGGGCCTACCAGCCCTCAGCCGCTGGGGCGATTACAGTACGATTTCGGTGGATCCAAATGACCCGTCGCGCTTCTGGTGCGTCCAAATGTTTCCCTCCGATCCAGTCAACAACGACGTGTGGTCCACGCAAATTACCGGGTTGCTGACGAGTCTGGTAACGCCGCAACTGGCCATTAAGGAGGCAGGCACGAATGCCACGGTTTCCTGGTCAACCACCGCCACCGGCTATCAGCTTTGGTCCGCCACCAATCTGGTTTCACCCGTTGTTTGGTCGAATGTGACGAACGCATCTTCCACCAATGGCGGCACGATTTCCGTGCTGGTGCCGGTTTCCAGCGGCCAGCGATTCTTTCGTCTGCAAAAGTAACCATTGTGCCGAGCTCGGCATAAGGGCTTTTGCGCCGTGTAACCGATAATACCGAGTTCAGTGGGCTGATTTCTTGGAATCTCTAGGAATCAGCCCATTTCCAAGGTTGAGAACTCGGCAATATCCGACCATCATATTTTTCAGATGCAGCTGGGACGAAGCATAAAAAGTTTGCAGGTGCCTGCCGCTGTGGTTTTCGGGGCGATATGGTTCGGCCTGATAAATACGTTTGTCTTGCAGGCGGAGGCAACGAAATATACCACCGGCTGGACCGCCGGTGAAGGGTCCTGGGCTGAGGGGAAGCATTGGTCGGATGGCTTGCCGACCGCGATCCAGCGAGCGGAAGTGCACGGAAATAGCAGCATACTTGTTCCCGCCGGGACCTACCTTGCCGGCGATTTGGAAGTTGGTTTTAACGCGAATGACCGTGCGCGAGTTGAGGTGGATGGAGGCCAATTGATCCTGATGCAGGATTCTTTGCGCGTTGGTGAATACAGCGGTGGCGAAGGAGAGTTTGTTCTAAAGAATGGGGCTATGCATTGCGTCATGGATGTGTTTGTCGGCGGCACCGACGGGGTTCCTGGTCATGCAACGAGGGGGACTCTGCGCATTCAAGGGGGAAGTTTCCTTGGCCGAACTTTGACTACCGGGGTTGGTTGGGGAGCTAAATCGCTCCTGGCCATCGAAGGTTCCAAGCCCTCAGCCGTTCATGTGCTCGATTACGTTTATATCCAGGGATTCGCCGACCGTGATGGAAATCCCGGCCTTACCACACTTTCGTTTACGCTTGATGACCACGGCGTCACCCCGATCACGATTCAGTCCCATCGCCGCGGGCTACGAATCATCAAGGATGCCCCAAGTCATTGCCGCCTGCAGATTCGGTTGAGCGCGGTCCCACCGCGCGAAGACGTCACTCTGGTTTCCGGGCACGTTCCGATTCAGGGGATCTTCGATGACTTGCCGGAAGGGAGTGAAATTGAGGCGCTTTATGATGGGCAGACGTATCGCTGGCGGTTGACCTATCATGGTGGAACGAATGGCGATGATCTCGTCCTGAAGAACCAAAGCCAGTATGCGGCCAATGCGCCGATTACTCACACGCGTCCGATGCCGGAAGTCCCCAAGCCGCTCTGGCTGGAGCACCGGCTCTTCCCGCTGTCCGCCGAAACTAACGGGCCACCGGCGTTTCCGGGCGCCGAAGGTTTCGGTGCGTTTACACCGGGCGGTCGAGGCGGCAAAGTGATATACGTGGACAATTTGAACGATTCAGGGCCCGGTAGTTTGCGCGAGGCGGTGGAGTGGGCTGGACCACGCACGATTGTCTTCCGCGTTGGCGGCGTGATTCCCTTGAAATCAACTCTAGTCATCGGGCAACCGTTCATCACGATTGACGGCCAGAATGCGCCCGGCGCCGGGATCATGCTTCGCAACCACGGAATAGAAGTGCGGACGCACGACGTGGTCCTGCGTTATTTCCGCGTCCGGGTCGGCGACGACGATGTCCGGCTGGAAGACAGGAAAAGCTATGAGGGTGGGGCGGGTGAGCACGCTCTTTATTTTACGGATGGTTCCAAAAACGCCATTGCCGACCACCTGTCATTAAGCTGGTCAACCACCAAAATCCTTTCGGTGACCAAAATGAGCGATCTGATCACGATTCAATGGTGCATCCTTAGCGAGGGGCTTAACTTCGCCAACCACGGCTATACCTCGCTTGCCGGTGGAAACCGTGTGACATGGCATCACAATCTGATTGCCCATAACCTGAGCCGCAATGTCCGTTTTCAAGGCCCCGTGGATGCAGATTTCCGCAACAACTTGATCTATGATTGGGGTGACACGGCGGCCTATGGTGAATTTGACCGAGTCAATTACATCGGCAATTTTCTCAAAGCCGGACCGTCCACGACGCAAAAACCCTGGTTGCTTTTTCATAACGGCGATGCTGTGGTAATGCCGGGATCGCTGTTTGTGACCAATAACATCCTCGAAGGCGAGCACGCTGCGCCGGGGGTGAATCAGGACAACTGGCGCGGAATGGGGTATTACTACGAACGCAACACCATCGCGGCTCCGGAACCGTTCCCGGCGCCGCCGGTCACGACCGAATCACCACAGACTGCCTATGAGCACGTGTTGAAAGATGCCGGCGCGACCCTTCCGCGTCGCGATGCCGTGGACGGACGCATCGTGCGCGAAGTGCGGGACGGTACGGGACACATCATCAATTGGGTCAAGGACGCCGGTGGGTGGCCCGATTTCCCATCCGCCACAGCGCCCTCTCAAGGCGCAGAGAAGGATTTAAACCCTCCGCAGACTGTGAAATAGGGATTTCCCTTTTGAAACCATCGCCCGGATTTAATAAATTTCACACTCGAATTATGCCAAGTTGAAAATAAAAAACGTGATTCCTCCGACTTTTGAGAAATCATCCCCTTTGATTCGGATTATCAGTTACATGGCACAATAACCGAAGGGCGCGGAAGTCGCCTCCGGCAATTGTGGTTCCTTTAATTCCTCGCGCCACAGTCTTGCTTTACACCCCGGATTGGCCCTGTATCTTGCCCTCAAACCGTTCCACCATTATGAAAAAGATCCTGCCATTGCTCTGTCTGGTTTGTGCCAGCGCCTACGGCCAGAAATTTCCCGATCTCGCCCTGACCCCGCCGATGGGCTGGAACACCTGGAACAAATTCGGCGCCAACGTCAGTGAGGAACTGATCCGGCAAACCGCCGACGCCATGGTGTCCACGGGCATGAAGGACGCGGGATACCAGTATATCAACCTTGACGACACCTGGCAGGGCGACCGCGACCGGCAAGGGTTCATCCAGCCCGACCCCAAACGGTTTCCTTCGGGCATGAAGGCACTGGCCGATTACGTCCATTCCAAGGGACTGAAGCTCGGGATTTATTCGGATGCCGGTCCCAAGACGTGCGCCGGGAGGGCCGGGAGCCGGGGACACGAATATCAGGACGCCCAGATGTACGCCCAATGGGGCATCGATTATCTGAAGTACGACTGGTGCGGCTGTGAAGATTTGAATGCCAAAGGCGCCTACACCACCATGCGGGACGCGTTGTATGCCGCGGGCCGGCCGATGGTTTTTAGCATCTGCGAATGGGGCAACAGCAAGCCGTGGGAATGGGGCGGCGAAGTTGGCAACCTGTGGCGCACGACGGGTGACATCTACGGCTGTTTCGATTGCAAGCAGGATCACGGGACCTGGTATCAATGGGGCGTCCTCCAGATTCTGGACCAGCAGGAAGGGTTGCGCAAGTACGCCGGCCCCGGCCACTGGAACGATCCGGACATGTTGGAAGTTGGCAACGGCATGGCGGTCAATGAAGACCGCGCGCATTTTTCGATGTGGTGCATGCTCGCGGCGCCGCTGATTGCCGGGAACGATTTGGGCAACATGTCCCGGGAAACATCGGAAATCCTGTTGAACAAAGACGTTATCGCCGTCGATCAGGACAAACTGGGCATCGAAGCGTTCCGGTATTCCACGGACGGCTTCCGGGAAGTCTGGTTCAAACCGCTCGCGGACGGAGACTGGGCCATGTGCGTGCTCAATCGCAGCACCCGGCCCCAGAAAATCTTTTTTGATTGGAAGACGGAAAAGGTCAGCGATGAGCTTACCAAGCGGGAAACCGCGTTTGACACAACGGTGTACCGCGTCCGCGACCTTTGGACGAAGCAGGATTTGGGGACCACCGCGGACCCTTTGAACGCCGAGTTGCCGGGGCATGATGTCCTGATGCTGCGGCTCGAGAAACCATAAACGCAAACCGTTGGGAAATTGAAAATTTATGCCGGAACCGTTTTTTCACTTGTCGGTGCGCTGCCAACGTTGCAGCATGCGCCCAGCCATTCATAAACCAAATTAAAAACAGGAATACCATGAACCATGCAAAACATTTAATCCTAAGGACGGGTGGATCGTTAATTTCAGCGCTCGCGTTAATTTTACTGGTGGGCTGTCAGTCAGGCAAACCGCCAGCCGCAAGCACAACCACAACGCCCGAGGCAACCCCGGCGGCGGCGACTGCGCCGGCCGCGGCCACTGTGCCGGCGGCCACCGCCGCTCCGGCGGAGACGCCCGCGCCAGCCATGACCAATGCGCCGGCTTTGGCGGCGGGGACCATCCGCATTGACGCCGGCTCCGCCGATGCCTACACCAACTCCGCCGGCGAGGTGTGGCTTGCCGATCAGGGATTTGTGGATGGCGAAACCATCGAGCGGGACAGCGACATGCAAATCGCCAACACCCAGGATCCCGCACTTTATCGCACCGAACACTACGGCATGACGGAATTTTCCTACAATGTTCCCAATGGAAAATATACCGTGAAACTCCATTTCTGCGAAACGTACGAAGGCATTACCGGCCCCGGTCAACGGGTTTTTTCGTTCAGCCTTGGCGGCCAGGAATTCAAGGATTTTGACGTATGGGTGAAAGCTGGCGGCCCGCAACACGCTTATATTGAAACCGTGGATGTGGACGTAACGGACGGAAAACTGGACATCAAGTTCACACCCAACATCGAAAACCCCGAAATCAACGCCATCGAAATCATTCCGGCCTCGTGAGCCACCCGGACTGAAGGTTTTCGCGTGAGCCACCGGCGGTTCATTTTACTCGTCGCATCCGTTTGCGCCGGAATGTGTTTTTCCCGTGCCGGGGAAGCGCAAGTAATTCCGCTCTGGCCGAACGGTGCGCCCGGTTTTGAAAGCCGGCGCCATGAACCGGAGCTGGCCAGGGATTACTGGGTACGCCACATCAACAACCCATCGCTCACGGCATTTTATCCGTCCCCCGACAAGGCGAATGGCGCGGCGGTGGTCATATGCCCCGGCGGCGGTCATCGGGAGCTCGTATTCAATGCCGAGGGGGTGGATCCGGCGCGTTACTTCAACCAACTGGGCGTGGCTGCTTTCGCCCTCAAATACCGGCTTGCGCGGGAAACCAAATCACCATACACGATCGACAATGCCCGCGAAGACGCGCAGCGCGCCATGCGGCTGGTGCGTAGCCACGCGCGGGAATGGGGCATTGATCCGAACCGGATCGGCATCATCGGCTTTTCCGCCGGCGGCGAACTGACCTCGATGGTCACCTTCGGCCCCACGGCCGGGAATCCGGATGCGACCGACCTGATTGACCGTGTCAGTTGCCGTCCGGATTTCCTGATTGAAATTTATCCCGGGCCGCTGGGAGAACCGAAGGCGGTGCCCACCAATGCGCCGCCGGCGTTTTTCCTCGGGGCCATGGACGACGCCGGACCGGCGCAGACCATCACCGGGATGCTGGAGAAATATCGTCAGGCGGGAGTGCCGGTCGAAGTCCATCTGTTCGCCAAAGGCAGTCACGCCTTCAACATGGGCTATCGCTCGAAACTGGCGACCATCAAAAACTGGCCGCAACGTCTGACCGATTGGCTGGCGGACAACAACATTCTGAATACCTCGGTGCCAGCCCCGGGCGTTAAGTAGTTTGCGCCGTGGAAACATGCTGGCGAGCTACAATCCCCCACCGGGATATCCTTCGATAGCCCGGATTCAGTGCTGCTCAATGAGCGGCGGGTTGCCCTGGCGCAGGGCCGGTAGCCAGTTGCGGTACCGGAGTTGATCGTAATCGTGTTGGGTTCCGTGCTCATCCTGATGACCGGATTTCGGCAGGATGACCACTTCCTTGGGCGAGGGAATCTCATTCACGACCGCCAATACGCTTGACGGCGGACAGACTTCATCCCTCAGTCCCAGGCCGATCAGGACGGGGCACTTGAGATGCCGCGCAAAGTTGGCAATGTCGTAATACCGGCTGGCTTCGTGAACTTTTCCGGGATCCTTGCCGCCTTCGGTATTGAAATACCAGCGTGGGAAACCCGGCGCGCGCCCTGCTTCAGGCGCCAGCGTGTCCCCGTTTGCCGGCACCAGCGCCAGGGCGGCAGTGATGTCTTTGGGATGCAACCCGGCAATCATGATGGTCTGTTGTCCGCCCTGGCTGTCCCCCATCACGACCAGGGTTTTCCCATTCCAGTCCGGACGTGTCTTCAGGTATTCCACCGCGCGATAGCAGGACAAATACATCCGCAAATAATAACTGGCATTGCGATCGTCATTGCCCATCGACCAGTACTGCTTGAGTGGTCCGGCAAATTGTTCCTTGTAAAATTCATCCGGTTTGTCGATTGGCAGATCGTGGGGTTCAATATTCAAGGCCAGCCAGCCTTCGGCCGCCCGGTCCGTTACCCAGCTTTTCTGCAATCCGTAAACTCCGGCCCATTGCAGGATGAGCAGCGCGGGAAATGTTTTGCCCGTTTCGGGCCGGGCAATCTGGCCTTCGATTTGGGAACCGCGGATGTTGTTCATGGTGATTTTCCAGTAGGCCACGCCCGGTTTTCCGCTGGCTTCCGTTTCGAGTTGCGTATCCACGGGGACTTTTTTCAATTCTTTCAGTTTGGCCTTCCAGAACGCGTCGAAATCCGCCGGCGGCGGCGCGACCGGCAGGATACGGTCCGGTGCAGCAACGGCGCCGCCCACGGCACGATGGGTGTTGCTTTCGGGCTGCCATTCCACTTCCACCAGTACAGTGCCAGGCGCATCAAACCGGGTTTCGATCCCGGCGGCGTCATTGCTAAAACTCAAATCACCTTGTCCCACGTCCTTCAGGCCGCCGCTTTTGAGGGTGTAATGAGCAGCCGGCGCGTTTGATTGACCTTTCCATTCGATCGTCCAATGGGCGATATCTCCGATGTGATACACGCCGCCGGGCTTGTCGGGGGAGACGGCCATCTGTGCGCGGCCGAGGCTCGCCGCGGCCAACGCAACAAAGCCAAAGGCAAGGAGATGGAAATGTCGGAATCGCATGGATCAGATGGTACACGACCCTTTTTCATCGCCACCAGAAAAAATATCCATCGTCACCCAAGCTGTGACGGGCCGTACCGGTCAATCGCGACGGCTGTATTCCTGGATCGCGGTCCGCCACCATGGGGCGAGGGATTCGCCCGGACGCAGCCACGTTTGTTGATGCAACCAGACCATGGCGTGGGCGTCGGTCATGATCAAAAGCCGGTCGGCCGGTGTCAGTTGGGCGGGTCCTTCGGCCAGCAGTCTTTCCCCAAGAATCCGGACGGATTTACGTCCGACCCCGAGTTTGTCGAGTTGTTCGGCGTAAACGGGGTTAAGCCGCTTTTCACGCAACAGCGAAACGTGGATGGCGTTGACATAGGGATCCAGCACGGCTTCCGCCAGACCGGCGTGGGGACGGCGGGGAGTGGTGTCGTCGGTCATTTCGTGAATTTTCAGTTGTGAGCGCAGGGAGATGAGTTCGACCGGCGGTTTGGTCTCCTCGGGCGTCAAAAACAGCCCGAGCTTTCGCGCGCGGGCGCCCAGGCTGCGCCGGCTCGTCCACACGCTCAGCGGAATGGAAAGGACCATGCCCGTGAACACGGGGGTGAACCACCAGAACAGGTAGCGGTTCAGCTGCCACATGAAGGCACCCCAGACCAGGCCAATGAGGGTGTGGCCCCAATGCCGCCGGATGGCGAACCGCCAGGTCGTGCCGTCCGAACCGCGTTTTTGCTGGCTCCAGATCACGCTGACGCCGAACAGGTTCGTAACCACGAAACGCGTATGCCACAGCATCAGCAATGGCGCATGTAAGGTGGAGAAAATGGTTTCACCCACGACGCCGACCGTGGTGCGCGTCAGGCCACCGAAGGCGCGGCGGCGTTCCCAGTCAAACGCCAGGTCAATCAAGGCCAGCACCTTGGGCAAAAACAGGACGGCCATGCAAATGCTAAAGACCAAAAAGGCATGCGCGATGCCGCTCAGGTTCAGATACGGCGTAAAGGCATGGACGGTGATGTTCGAGAGGCCGGTGTATTTTTGATACCAGTGGATCCAGTTAAACGTCAGCAAGAACACCAGCCACAGCGGCCCCGCGAGATAACCACAAATGCCCAGCAGCAAATGCAGCCGGTTCACCCCCCGCAAGCCCTTGGCGAACAATACCAGGCCGTGTTGCAGATTGCCCTGGCACCAGCGGCGTTCGCGTTGTGCATTTTCAATCATTCCCTGCGGGACCTCCTCGTAACTGCCTTCCAGGTCATAGGCGAGCCACACCTCCCAGTTCGCCCGCGATAACAGCGCGGCTTCGACAAAATCGTGGCTCAAGATCTGACCGCCAAACGGCTTGTGTCCCGGCAATTGCGGCAGGTCGCAGAATTGCATGAACGGTTCGGTGCGGATGATGGCGTTGTGCCCCCAGTAATTGCCGAGATTCAATGCCCAGTAATTCAGGCCGGCGATGAACAGTGGCGCGTACAGGCGGTTGGAAAATTGCTGGATGCGGCCAAACAGCGATTCCGCGTTCACGAGCGCCGGCACGGTTTGAATCAGGCCGACGGTCGGGTGCGCTTCCATCAATTTGACCAGGTCCACCAGCGTCCCCCCGCGCATCACACTGTCGGCGTCACACACCAGGAAATAACGGTAGCGCCGGCCCCAGGTGTTGAGGAAGTCGCGCACGTTGCCGCTCTTGCGGCCTTCATTGTCCGTCCGGCGGCGATAATAAATCCGCCCCAGGGCGTCGAGCTCGCGGATCAACTCATACCAGCACCGCTCTTCCTCCACCCACTTGTCCGGATCGGTGGAATCACTGAGGATGAAAAAATCGAAGTGCCCGAGTTGGCCGGTTTTTTCAAGCGACTCATAGGTGGCGCGCAGGCCTTCATAAACCCGGACGATATTCTCATTATAAATGGGAAAGACGATGGCCGTGCTGGTGCCGGCGATGGTTTGGTTGCGGTAATCCGTCTGCGTGATGCGCCGGGGGTCGCCGAAGGCGCGCAAGACAAAACCAAACACGCCATGCATGCAGCCAACGGCAATCAGCAGGAACAAAATGACAAACACGACGAACAGGATGGTGCGCGAGGCGGACCAGCCGGTGCGCCAGAGCAAGTCGGCGAACAGCATGGAAACCAGCCCCGTCAACAGCAAGGCGGAGGAATAAAAGATAAACACGCGCCAGCCGCGGTAAACCCGGGGCAGGGGACTTACCACCAGCGGCGGTGACTGGTCCGATGCAGGAACGGACTGGGAGGCAGTGCCCGGCATGGTTCAGTGCGTGAAATAGAAAACCGCGATCAGGAACAACACAACCGAGGTCCAGGCCAGCGACATTTTCAAATAGGGAACGCGGCCGAGATTCGTGAGGGTCGTGATGGGGCCGAGGTCAAACGGGCGCGCCGACATTTTGGAAAGCTGAAAATCCGGGCCGGCGCGCAAAAAGGTTTCGCGCATGGCGCTGACGAATTCCTCCGGCCAGGGTGGCGGGCGCAGGAACTGGTCCTGCCATTTACCGGGCATGTCCGCGAGCAGCAGGGCCAGCCGTCCACGTGTGGATAGCATCTGGTCGGCATTGGTGGGAGGTGCCCGCAATACCGCGGCAAACCATTCGGTCACGGTGCGGTCCATTTCCTCGGCGGCGATGTACGTGGCGGAATGGTCCGGCTCGGCGGGCGCGCGTTTCATGGCGCGTTCCAGCACGCGGAGTACCAGCTGGCCCAGCAAGGCCTTGTTGCGAATGCGCAGGGCGTGGAAATAATTTTCCACCTTGGCATAGGCGGCGTTCCATTCTTCCAATGGCCGGCCAGCCAGCCGGCCGGCCACGCCCGTCAGCGCGCCCGGGCCGGTCAGGGTGGGCTCCATTGGTAGGTCCATGTTTCGCTCAGGATGTTGGTTCCCATTTGCAACGTGCACCGGATATCCACAGGATCCAGGTTGCCGGGTTTTGGCTGCATTTTCAAAATCACACGCCACGTGTTCAGGAAAGTATTGCGCAACACCTGGTTTTCCACAATCGCGGCGTTGGTGCTGCAATTGGCGATGGCCACGGGTGGATTGCCGGTTGGAAGGGCATCCAGTTTCGGCCCCTTAAAATCAATCGCGATGAGCCGGGTGTTCGCATTCCCGGGAACCAGACCGAGATGCGTGGCCACCACCCGGTTTTCGGAAAGTTTTATGTCCGCCCCGCCCATTTCCCAGTAGAGCTTATAACCCAGGCGATACGGCTGCATCGGCGCGGGTTTGTCCTTGGGATCCCAGAAGGCGACGACGTTGTCCAGGCCCTCATAGTTCGCGCTCAATTCGACCAGGTGCAAATCGCCATCGCCCCAGTCACCCTGCGGCTCCACCCAGACGCTGGGCTCCGATTGAAACAGGTTGAACATGTCCTGATAGGCGGCGAAGGAACGTTCGCGTTGCAACAGGCCGAAGCCGCGGATGTCCGGCGCGTGAAAAACCTGGTGCCGCAGGACGGACGGATTGTCCAATGGACGCCAGAGCATCTCATCGTTGCCCATGTGCACGAGCAGGCCGTCGGCGTCATGCACCTCCGGGCGATAGTCATCAAATTTACGCTCCGAATTCTCGCCATACCAGAACATGCTGGTCAACGGCGCCAGCCCGATGGTTTTGACCGGCAGCCGCTGATGCGGGTTCACCTCCAGAACTTCCTTCGGTTCCCGGAAGAAGAGCACCGCCTCGACATCGGCCGTGGTGGTTTCGCCGGGATGAAGGACAAATTGATAGGCGCCGGTGCAACTGACGCTGTCGAGCAAGGCGAACAACGTCAGCTCCTTGTCATCCGCCTCCGGCTTGCCGAGCCACCAGTCGGTGAAGATGGGAAATTCCTCCGGCCGGTCCATTTCACCGCAATCCACGGCCAGTCCGCGCGCGGACTGGCCATAATTCTGGTCCTGTCCCAGCAACCGAAAATAGCTCGCACCCAGGAAGGCGCCCAGCTCGTCCCACTGATTGGTCTGGTTGAGCTGACATAGGACCCGAAAACCGGCGTAACCGGTGTTGGCAGGAATCTCATCCTGAATATTCAAACCGCCGTAATCAAAAAAATCCTGCACAAACCGGATCGGTTGCAAATGGGTCGCCGTAAATTCATACACGTGTACCGGCTCCTGGTAGAGATAACCCGGGTGGAAAAATTCGATGCGGAAGGGGAGATTTTCCACCCGCCACAGGGCCTGGTTGCGGCGGAACCGGATTTGCCGGTATTTGTCGTAATCCAGGTTGTCCTGGCGCAGGACGGGCGGCAGGTCGGCGCGCGGCGAGTGAAAGGGATGGCGCGCCCGCTCCTCGGCACGCTTGACGACATAACCCAGGTTGACGTCACCGGACTCCGGACTGGCCGTCACCCGGCTGGTCAGGACCATTGCTACCGTCACAATCAGGCAACTTCGCCGCCACATTTCGGCTAAGGAGAACCGAAGTGGGGTGAATTTGCAAGTTCAGTGCGAAACTCACTGGCCGACAAGAAATTGCGCTAACCGCGCCAAGTTTAGTCCAATGTCTGGCGGTACCGTTTGATGCCCACGGTCAGCATCACCACTAAAAACAGGGCAATGGGCCAAAGGTCCGGCATGACCTCCGTCAAGCCGTTGCCTTTCAACAAAATCCCGCGCACGACGCGCAGGAAATGCGTGAGCGGCAGGATTTCTCCGACATCCTGCGCCCAACCGGGCATCCCGCGAAACGGAAACATGTAGCCGGACAACAGCAGTGAGGGCAGGAAGAAAAAGAACGCCATTTGCACCGCCTGCAACTGGTTTTTGGCGACGGTGGAGAACGTGATGCCGACGGCAAGGTTTGCCACGATGAACAGAAACGCCAGCACCAGCAGCAACGGCACGCTGCCGACGATCGGCACATGAAACAGAAAACGCGCCGCCAGCAGGATCAGAAAAATCTGGATGTAACCGACGGTGATGTAGGGAACGATTTTGCCGATCATCACCTCACCGGGCCGCGCCGGCGTGGACAGCAGGTTTTCCATCGTGCCGCGCTCGCGTTCGCGGGTGATGGCCAGGGCGGTAATGATGATCATGGTCATGGTCAGCATGACGCCCATGAGGCCCGGTACGATGTTGTATTGGGTGATGTTTTCCGGGTTGTAATGTTGATGCACGACCAGATTAAACGGTGGCGGTGCGCCCCGCAGGTCCGCCAGCGAGCCGGTGAGGTCGCGGTTCAGCACGGTGGTCGCCAGTTGATTGACCGCGCTCACGGCGTAACCGATGGCCGACGGGTCCGTCGCATCGGCTTCCAGCAGCAAATCCGGTTTTTCACCGCGCAACAATTTCCGGGAAAAATCCACCGGAATGTCCACCGCGAACTGGACCGTGCCCTGGGCGAGCATTTTTTGAATGTCCGCCTCGTTTTTGGGTTCACGAACGACGTCAAAGTAGCTGCTATTGCGCAAACCCCACACGAGGGTCCGGGAAAAGACGCTGTTGTCGGCCGAATAAACGGCCGTGGGCAGGTGTTTGGGATCGGAATTGATGGCGTAACCGAACAGCACCAGCTGGAGCAGGGGGATGCCGACCATCATGCCGAATGTCAGCCGGTCGCGGCGCATCTGGATGAATTCCTTGCACACAATCGCCCAGAACCGGTGCCAGTTGAACTCGTGCAGTTTCACGAGAAATTGTCTTTGGCCGTTTCCATCAGGCTGATGAACACGTCCTCCAGCCCGGGTTCGATCGGTTTCCAGCGATGGGCGTCCGTCATCCAGGGTTGCACGCTTTCGCGCAGCCGGGCCGCGTCCCGCCCACTGACGTGCAGGGTGACGCCAAACGCGACGACCTGCTCGACGCCGGGTTTGCCGCGGAGCTTCTCCGTCAGGGCCGGCAAATCCGGTCCGGTGACCTCCCAGGTCGTCAGCCGGGCGGCCTGCACCATTTCTGCAACTGTACCGCGGGCCAGCAGATTGCCGTAGGCGATGTAGGCGAGACGATGACAACGTTCGGCCTCATCCATGTAGTGCGTGGTAATCAACACGGTCAAATTTTCGGCCGCCAGTTGGTGAATTTTATCCCAAAAATCACGGCGCGCCTTGGGATCCACGCCGGCGGTCGGTTCGTCGAGCAGAAGCAATTGCGGTTCGTGAATCAAACACGCGGACAACGCGAGCCGTTGTTTCCAGCCGCCGGAAAGCGTGCCGGCGAGCTGGTGCCGTCGCTCGACCATGCCGAGGCGCTCCAGACTTTTATCCACGGCGGCTTTACGCTGCGGAATTTCATAAAGCTTCGCGATGAAATCCAGATTTTCCTCGATGGTCAGGTCTTCGTAGAAACTGAACCGCTGGGTCATGTAACCGGTGTTTTTCTTGATCTCGCGCGAATTGCGGCGAATGTCGTAGCCCAGACAGCTCCCGCTGCCCGCATCCGGCGTGAGCAGGCCGCATAACATCCGCAAAAAGGTTGTCTTGCCGCTGCCATTGGGGCCGAGGAAACCGTAAATCTCGCCGCGCCGCACCTGCATGGGAATATTGTTCACGACCGTGCGGCCGCCGAACCGCTTCGTGATGCCTTGTACGTCAATGACGAGTTCGGACGGGTTCATGGGGTGGGAGAAGATTCAACGTTCAACATCCTACCCCCAACACTGAACGAACGTCGGCGCGTGAGCACGTTGAGGGATCTTTGCCAAAGAGGCGTGGCGGCATTCGGCATCCCGCAGTGCGGGACGCACTCTTCAATTTTCTGGAGTTTCCGGCGCTCTACCGAGGCGCCGCTACGGTCAATTGGATGTTTCATTTCAGCATCACGTCCACCGGCTGGCCGGGGCGAAGGTCCGTGGCATCCGCCGCGGAAAATTTAGCCTCGATCATGTAAACCAGTTTCGCGCGATTTTCCTGACTGTAAATGACCGGCGGCGTGAACTCGGCTTCGGTCGAAATGTAATTCACGATTGCTGAATAGCTGTGTTTTCCGCCGTCAAACATCACGCTGACGGTCTGGCCGGGCGAGATTTTTGGTAGGGCCGTTTCCGGCACGAAAAAGCGCACCTTGAGGTTGGCCGGCGGCAGCAGTTGGACCACGGGTTTGCCCGCCGCGACCCATTCGCCGGCGCGGTACAGGGTGTCCTGGACGAACGCGTTGGTCGGTGCCCACTGTTCCTTCTGCTCGAACGACCAGTTGGCTTTGGCGAGCGCGTCGGTTTGGGCTGCCACCTGGGCCTGATCGGCATCGCGCTGGGCCCGGGCCTGGTCCAGTTCCTCGGCGGAAATCACCCCCTGATCGTTGCGCAATTGTTCGCGGCGGGCGAATTGGGCTTCGGAAAGTGCGAGGCTGGCTTGCGCCTGCGCCAGATTGTTGCTGGCCTGGCGGGCGGCATCGGCCTCGGAACGGCGTTCCAACTGAAACAGCCGTTGCCCGGTCGCGACCTGGTCACCGCGGGCCACGGCAAGGTTTTCGAGCGTACCGCCCAGCGGCGATGCCACATAAACGTATTCCCCTTCCAGGTAACCCTGGAACTCGTTTGACGAATTGGGGGAGCAACCGGTGACGAACACGGCGAGAAGCGTGAACGCCATCAGGCACGAACGATTTCGCGGCCACCGGCTTTTCCAGAACAATAAAGACGGCTGGAATTGGCGCGACCCTTCCATGGTTTGATCAAAAACCGGCTGATCCCTCGTTGATTGATTTCCATTCATGTTCATTTTTTAATGGAGCGGCGCAACACGTCCGCCGCCGCCGGCAGGCACCAAAAGGATAAAAACGTATTTTTCGGCCTGGGTTCATTGACGTTTCTCTCAAACGAGCATGCCAGAATGGTGTTGACATGTCAAACGAATGTTTTAATTTAGTGTTTGAAACATGAATTTGAAATCAGTGACCGGGCCGGTTTCAGACGCGCCAGACGAGACGCGCCGCCAGATTTTGGAGGTGGCGGGCGGGGTCTTTGCGGAGGTGGGCTTTCGCCATGCGACCATCCGGGAGATTTGCCGTCAGGCGGGCGCGAACATCGCCGCCGTCAACTACCACTTTGGCGACAAGGAAACGCTTTACGCCGAGGTCCTGCGCCATTCGCAACAGAAGGCATTTGCGAAATACCCGCCGCTGCTGGGCGTGGCCGCGGACGCGCCGCCGGAGGAAAAACTCCGGGCCTTCATCCAGTCCTTTTTACTCCGTATTTTCGACGGCAGCTCCACCGCTTGGTTTGGAAAAATGATGTCCCGCGAGATGGTGGAGCCGACGGAGGCGCTGGATTTGCTGGTGAAGGAGCGGATGCAGCCGATGGCGGATCTGCTCTGCGGCATCCTGGCAGAAATCCTGGGTTGTCCTCCGGATGCGGAAAAGGTCCGCTTGTGTTGTTTCAGTGTCGTCAGCCAGTGCGTTTTTTATCATCATTGCCGGACCATGATTTCGCGTTTGTTTCCGGAGCAACGCCTGGACGCCCCGGCGGTGGAGCAGCTGGCCGGGCACATCGCCCGCTTCTCGCTTGCCGCGATGAAACACTTGCCTGATCCTGAAACGCCGAAATCCAGTCCGGTTTCGTCCGGCCGCAAGCGGCATTAGAAAATTAAGCGAAATGAAAACAGCCAGATTGATTTTCCCTTGGTTGCTTGCCGGATGGATGGCCGGCGCCAGTGCCCAGACAACCAGCACTACGGCCGCAGGAACCAACGCGCCCGCCTGGATCACCCAACCGCTCTCGCTGGTGGACAGCCTGAACCTGGCGCTGAACCAAAACGCGACGATTCTCAAGGCCAAAAGCGATTTGCAGGCGACCTACGGGGTGGTGGTGCAAACCCGGGCCGTCGCGCTGCCCCAGGTCCTGGCCACCGGCCAATACAAGCGAACCGAGCGCAGCGCGATTGAAAGCTTTCCCGTGCCGAACATTGCACCGCAGCCGGACCAGAACTGGAACGCGGGCATTCAGATAGTGCAATCCATTTACGAAGGCGGGAAAATGCTCGCCGCCATCCGGGCCGCCCGGCTCACCAAGGAGCAGTCCCTGTTGCAATATCAGACGGTGGTGGACGACACCTTGTTGAGCACGCGACTGGCCTATTACGACGTGTTGCTGGCCGCGCAGCAGATTGTGGTCCATGAAGCATCCGTGAATCTGTTGAGCAAGGAATTGGAAGACCAGCAACACCGCTACCACGCCGGCACGGTGCCGCATTTCAACGTGCTCCGCGCCGAGGTCGCCGTGGCCAACGAACGCCCGGCCCTGATCCAGGCGCGGAATAATTATCGCATCGCCAAAAACAACCTGGCCAATCTGCTCGGCTACAATCTGCCGCGCGACATCTGGGAAGACATTCCGTTGAACCTGTCCGACACGCTGGAAGCCACGCCCTATCGCATGGAACTGCCGGAAGCCATCGCGCAGGCGCTGGCGAATCGCACCGAACTGGCCATCTTGCGGAAGCAGGTGCAGTTGGAACGGGAAAACATCGTCAATGCCAAATCGGGTTACAAACCGACGGTCCAGGTCTTTGCCGGCTACAGCTGGTACAATGCGCAATTCACTCCGCCGGTTGACCTCGATCACGACATCCGTGGCTGGAACGCCGGCGCGCAATTGAGCTGGGACATTTTTGACGGAATGCTGACGCGCGGAAAAGTCATCCAGGCCAACGCCCTTTACGAGAAATCCCGGACGGACGTTGAGGACCGGGGGCGGCAGATCGAATTGGAAGTGCGCACGGACTATTCCCTGTTCATCGAAGCGCAGGAAGTGTTGGATTCGCAAAAAACCGTCCAGGCGGAGGCCGAGGAGGCGTTGCGGGAAGCCGAGGCGCGCGCGGCCACCGGCACCGGCACGCAACTGGACGTGCTTGACGCCCAGACTTCGCTCACACAGGCGCGCACGACGGAAATTCAGGCCTTGCACGACTACGCCACCGCCCGCGCCCGGCTCGAGCGCGCGGTTGGCGCGGACCTGGTCCAGACGGAAAATCCGAAATCTTGATTTGCCGATTGACGGCATCGGCAGCTTTGGGGGATTTTTGTGGCGCTATGGCAAAAATTCAAAGGGCATTACTCTCCGTTTCCGACAAAACCGGCCTGGTGCCGTTGGCGCAAATTCTGGCGGCGGCGGGGGTCGAATTGATTTCCACCGGCGGCACGGCCCGGACACTGCGTGAGGCCGGACTGGCGGTAAAGGACATCAGCGAACACACCGGTTTTCCAGAAATGCTCGATGGCCGCGTCAAGACGCTGCACCCGAAGGTCCACGGCGGACTGCTGTTCATTCGCGGTGATGCCAACCACGAAACCACCGTTCGTGAGCACGGAATCGCGCCGATTGATCTGGTCGTTGTGAACCTTTATCCATTTGAACAAACCGTTGCCAAACCGGACGTGTCACTGCACGACGCGATTGAAAACATCGACATTGGCGGGCCTTCCATGCTCCGGAGCGCGGCCAAAAACCATGACAGCGTGACCGTGGTGGTTGACCCGCTGGATTACGCGGAAGTCTCCGGCCAGATCAAAGGCGACGGCAACACCACGCTCGAACTGCGCCGCAAACTGGCGGCAAAGGTTTTTGCGCGAACCGCGGCCTACGACGGCGCGATTGCGGCGCATTTGCAAAAGGAATTCAAGACCACGCCGGACTCCGGCCTGCCTCCTTCCCTTTCGATTTTCGCACCCTTGGCGCAGCCATTGCGTTATGGCGAAAATCCGCACCAAAAGGCGGCGCTGTACGGGAAATTCCACGATTTTTTCCGGCAGCTTCACGGCAAGGAACTGTCTTACAACAATATTCTGGATTTAACGGCAGTGGCAAATCTAGTGGCTGAATTCGCGGGCGATCCACCAACCCTGGCGATTCTCAAACACATGAATCCGTGTGGCGTCGGTCAAGGCACGGACCTGCGCGCGGCCTGGGACAAGGCATTGGCGACGGACCAACAAGCGCCATTTGGCGGCATCATTGCCGTGAACCGCGCGCTGGACGGTGCGTGTGCGGACGCGATCGCGGAAATTTTCAGCGAGGTCATCATTGCGCCGGATTTTTCGGCGGAAGCGCTGGCCATCCTGCAAAAGAAGAAAAATTTACGACTGCTCAAAATATTGAAATCGCC
>Ga0265338_10002048_pt1 | contig 31167 bp, 29 predicted proteins | sample 42126metaG_FD_193579 | JGI IMG/M metagenome (GOLD analysis project Ga0265338, IMG submission 193579) | Rhizosphere microbial communities from Carex aquatilis grown in University of Washington, Seatle, WA, United States - 4-21-26 metaG | ecosystem: Host-associated > Plants > Roots > Rhizosphere...
AGCCGGTCGCGCGGGGGTGAGCCGCCGGCGAGGGCGAGCTCCGGGCGGCTCATGTACATCGCCCGCACGACGCCGAGGTAGTAGTAGAGGCTCACGAGCGTCGCGAGCACGCCGACCACGACGAGCCACGCCCAGCCGTGCTCGTACGCGGCGGCGAGGACGTAGAACTTCCCGACGAAGCCGCCGCCGACCGGCAGGCCGGCGAAGCCGAACATGAAGAACCACATCGCAACGCCGAGGAAGGGCCGCTCCCAGCCGAAGCCCGCGAGGTTCTCGAGCGTGACGGGCTTGCCGAGCTCCCGCTCCCGCGCGGCGACGATCGCGAACGAGCCGAATGCCATCGCGGAGTACGGGATGAGGTAGTACATGAGCGCCCTCCCGCCGAGCGCGCTGCCGGCGCTCAGGCCGATGAGCATGAAGCCCGCGTGCGAGACGGAGGAGTAGGCGAGAAGCCGCTTGACGTTCGTCTGGACGAGCGCCGCGAGGTTGCCGATCACGAGCGAGGCAACCGCGATCACGGCGAACGCGACCGACCAGAGATGCTCGTCCTGCGGGAACGCCGTCCGCATCAGGCGGAACGCGAGCACGAGCGCCGCGACCTTCGTCGCCGCCGACATCCACGCGGTGACCGGTGTCGGCGCACCCTCGTAGACGTCCGGCGTCCACATGTGGAACGGCGCGGCGGACATCTTGAAACCGAGTCCCGCGACGATGAGCGCGATCCCCGTCACGAGCAGGGGACTGCCAGCGGACATCCTCGCAATGGTTGGCGTCGCCCCGCCGCTCGCGACGGCGATGCCGTTGAAAGAGATCGTCCCGGTCGCTCCGTACACGAGCGCCGAGCCGAACAGGAGGACGGCCGACCCGAACGAGCCGATGACGAGGTACTTCAGGCCCGCCTCCAGCGATCCCTCGAGGTCGTAGTCGATCGCGCACATGACGTAGAGCGCGATCGAGAACCACTCGAGCGAGAGGAAAAGCGTCATGAGGTTCCCCGCGCCGACGAAGAACGCCATCCCGGCAGCCGAGGCGAGGAGGAGCGCGAAGAACTCTGCGATGTGGTCGTCGCGATCGCTGAGGTGCTCGGCGGAGAGGAGCGTCGTCGCGAGGCCGATGCCGCAGAGGATGATCTGCGCGAGCGCGGTCCAGCGGTCGCGGTAGAAGGCGCCCGAGACGACCGTCTGAGCGTGGGGAGAGTCGACGTAGAGCCAGATCGAGGCGACGAGGCCGCCGAGGAAGCCGAGCGCGGAGACGCTCGCGCCGAACGTCCGCCGGCGCGCTTGCGGCACGAGCACGGCGCCGAGGAGCGAGACGCCCGACGCGGCGAGCAGCGCGAGGATCGTCGCGAGCGCGAACCAGTCGATGTGCGGCGTATGGAGGGTCACGGGCCCGGTATCACGATCGTCGAGTTGCCGGTCGGCTGCTTTGGCCACCGTCCGACGAACGAGTGGTGGCTGACCGCGGCCGGCCACGCCGAGAGCAGCAGGAGCCCGGCGACGAGCGGCGCGACGAGCGCGAGCTCGCCCGGCCGCACGTCGAGCGCCGCGTCTGAGACGGTCGAGCCGCGCGCTTCGTGGAGGACGGCGGAGATGAGCCGCAGCATGTACATCGCCGCGATCACGATCGCAACGGCGCCGATCGCGGCCCACCACCAGGCGCGCTGGAACACGCCGGCGAGGATGAGGAACTCACCTGCGAAGTTCGCGGAGCCGGGCACGGCGAGCGAGATCACGCCGAGCGTCATGAGCAGCGTCGCCAGCACCGGCCGCCCGCGCGCCATCCCGCCGAGCAGGGCGAAGTCCCCGGTCGTCGTCCGCCGCTCGACGATGCCCGCGAGGAGGAAGAGCGAGACCGAGACGAGGCCGTGCGCGATCATCTGGAGGACGGCGCCGTTGCGGCCAAGGCTCGTGCCGGAGAACAGGCCGATCGCGATGAGCCCCGACTGCGCCAGCGACGAGTACGCGACGACGCCGCGGAAGTCGGGCGCGCGGAACGCGAGCAGCGAGCCGTAGATGAGCGCCGCGGCGCCGAGCGTGAGCACGGCCGTCCGGTAGAACGACGTCGGGTCGGGGAAGAGCGGGATCGCGATGCGCAGCATCCCGTAGAGCCCGGCCTTCGCGACCACGCCCGAGAGCACAGCGGTCACCTCGGGTGGAGCCTCGCGGTATGAGTCCGGAAGCCAGCCGTGGAACGGGAAGAGCGGCGCCTTGATGGCGAAGGCGACCATGAAGCCGAGGAAGAGCCAGCGGCTCGTGCTCGTCGGCCCGTTCACGAGGTCGAACGTGTGCGCGTGCAAGCCGTAGACGACGATCGCGGCGAGCATGAGCAGCGAGCCGGCCATCGTGTAGATGACGAACTTGACCGTCGCCTCCATCCGCCGCGCGCCGCCCCAGACGCCGATGAGGATGTAGAGCGGGATGAGCATCGCCTCGAAGAAGGCGTAGAAGAGAATGAGGTCCTGCGACTCGAAGACGCCCACCGTCGCGCCGGTGAGGAGGAGCATGAGCGCGAAATACGCGCGCGGCCGGTCGCGTCCGACCCAGAAGCCGTAGCCGATGCACGCCGCCATTGCGACGGCGGTGAGCCCGACGAGCCAGACCGAGAAACCGTAGACGCCGACGTGGTACGTGATCCCGAGCTCGCCGAACCACTTCGCCTGCTCCGACATCTGCAGACCGGAGCGATGGAAGTCGAAGCGTGACGCCTGCTCGATCCAGAAGCCGACCTCGATGAGCGAGATGAGCACCGCGAGGCTTCCGGTCGCGTACTTCGAGACCGGCAGGAGCCAGACGACGATCGCGCCTGCGATCGGCAGCCAGATGAGGATCGAGGTGAGGTAGGCGGTGGACATCGGTTACTTGGCGATGAGGAAGGCGAGGACGAGGGCCGCGGCGCCGGCGGCGAGGAAGAAGACATACGTGCGGAGGAGGCCGGTCTGGATCCGCCGGACGACACCGCCGGCGTCGAGTGTCGTCTGCCCGAGGTCGGGGCCGCCCTGGAGGATCACGGGCTCCTCGATCTCCCTGCGCAGCGCGACCGAGAGCGCCGAGGCCGGAGCGTAGAAGAGCCGGTCGTACGCCGCGTCGAAGTAGAACTTGTTCTCGAGCAGCCGCTGCACGGCGGGGAGCTGCGGGATCGCGACGCGCTTCTCCGCGTAGATCGCCCACGCGAGCGCGATGCCCGCGACCCCGGCGAGAACGGTCGCGGCGGACGTGACGTATTCCAGCGTGTTCGACGGTTCGGCCGCGGCGAGCGTCGGCGCGGCGTACTGGAGCCACTTGGTGAAGGGATGCCAGAGCGGCGACCACTGCAGCCAGCCGCCGACGGTCGCGAGGACGGCAAGCACGCCGACCGGCACGAGCATCGTCCACGGCCCTTCGCCCCAGCGTCCGTGCTTGTGGTGATGCTCAGCGACGAACGCGCTCGGCTCTCCGGGGAAGACGAGGAACCAGAGGCGGAAGGTGTACAGCCCGGTAAGGAGCGCGCCGGCGATGCCGCAGAGCCAGAAGACCCAGCCGTACCAGGTACCGAGCGCGGCAGTGGCGGCGACGATCGAGTCCTTCGAGAAGAAGCCGCTGAACGGCGGGATCCCGACGAGCGCCAGCGCGCCCGCGAGGAAGCACCACTTCGTGAACGGCATGACCTTCCCGAGACCGCGCATCTTGCGGATGTCCTGCTCCCCGCTCAGCGCATGGATCGCGAGGCCCGCGGTCATGAAGAGCAGCGCCTTGAAGAAGGCGTGCGTCATGAGGTGGAACATCCCGCTCGAGTACGCCCCCACCCCGGCGCCGAGGAACATGTAGCCGATCTGCGACATCGTCGAGTACGCGATCACGCGCTTGATGTCCGTCTGGACGAGTGCGATGAGCCCCGCGACGAGAAGCGTCAGCGCGCCGATGCCGGCGGCGATGAGCTCGATCGTCCGCGCTTGCTCGAAGATCGCGTGCGTGCGCGCGATGAGGTAGACGCCGGCGGTCACCATCGTCGCCGCGTGGATGAGGGCGCTGACTGGCGTCGGGCCCTCCATCGCGTCGGGGAGCCACGTCTGGAGCGGGATCTGCGCCGACTTCGCCACGGCGCCGCCGAGCAGGCCGAGCGCGACCCAGTTGGCCGTAGACGTAGAAAGCCCGGAGCCGCCGAGCACGCCGAACGAGAGCGAGTGGTAGTGCGCGATGAGGATGAACAGCGCGAGCGCCATCGTCGCGTCGCCGAACGCGTTCATCACGAACGCTTTCTTCGCCGCCCGCACCGCGCTCGTCCGCTCGTGCCAGAAGCCGATGAGCAGATATGAGGAGAGACCGACGAGGCCCCAGCCGACGAGGAGCATCAGCAGGTTCCCGCCCTCGACGAGCATGAGCATCGAGAACACGAAGAACGCGATGTACGCGAAGTAGCGGCGCTCCTCGGGGTCGCCGTCCATGTAGCCGATCGAATAGAGGACGATCAGGCCACCGACGCCGCTGACGATGAGCATCATCACCGTGCTCAGCGGGTCGACGAGAAGCTGCAGGCCGACGTGGAAGTTGCCGGACGCGAGCCACGTCCACGCGGTCGTGAGCTCGCCCGGCGCCTGGCAGCGCAGGCCGAAGTCGATGCACGAGTAGTTCTGGATGACGTGCTGCGCATGGACGCCGAAGAACGCCCAGACCGCGCCGCCGAACGCGACGAAGACACTGGCCGTCGAAATCCAGGCGGCCGCGCGGCGCGTCAGCCGCGTCCCGCCGAGGAGGATGACGATCGTCGCGGCGAGCGGCGAGAGGAGGCAGAGCCAGGACCCGGCGGTCATCCGCGCAGCTCCGAGAGGCGGTCGACGTCGAGCGGGAGCTTCTTCCGGTTGATCGCGACGACGAGGCCGAGGCCGACGCAGACCTCCGACGCGGCGACGGCCATCACGGCGAGGCCGAAGATCTGGCCGGCCCCGTCCGCGAAGTGGCGGGAGAAGGCGATGAGTGCGAGATTTCCGCCGTTCAGCATCAGCTCGAGCGAGAGCAGGACGATGAGCGGGTTGCGCCGGATGAGGACGCCGAGCGCGCCGATCCCGAACAGGAACGCGGCAAGGACGAGGTACCAGGTTGTGCCCGGCCCGCTCATTTCCCGCTCCAGCACCGGCAAAGCCGGTGCTTCCGCTCCTGGGTGAGCTCCGTCGAGCCTACGCTCACGGAACCTCCCGTTTCACGTGCGAGCCGAGAATCACGCCGCCGACCGCCGCGATGAGCAGGACGACCGACGTGATCTCGAAGGCGAGGAGGTGGTCGACGAGGAAGAGCCGGCCAATGTAGGACGGCGACCCGAACACAGGGCCGACCGTGGAGTCGTGGCCGAGGTCGTTGCCGGCAGCAAGGGAGACCGCGACGATGACCTCGACGAGCAGTGCGCCCGCGGCGAGCACCGCGCCGAGCGTCTGCAGGCGAGGACCGTCCTTCCACGCCTCTTCCTGCCGCGGCCCGACGTACGCGATCACGAAGAGGAACATCACGACGACGGCGCCCGCGTAGACGAGCACCTGCGCGGCCGCGACGAACTCCGCGCTCAGCAGCAGGTACATGACCGCGAGCGAGGCGAGGTTCCCGATCAGCGCGAGCGCCGAGAAGAACGGGTTCCGGAAGGAGATCACCGCGATGCCCGACGCGAGGCACGAGAAGCCGGCGACGAGCCAGACCATCCAGACGACGACGTTTCCGGCGGAGGCGGCGAGGACGACGCTCACGCTTCTTGCCCTTTCCGTTCAAGGTAGGGATCGCTGACGCGCGCGGAGGCAAGACCGCGCTCTTGCCGGAGCGCACACAACCGGCGGCCGTGGCACAGCCGGAAGAAGGGGGTCCATGGGGGAAACATGGTTTCCCCCATGAGAGCGATGTGAACGCTTGCGTTCACGAGCGGGACTTGTAGAAGGGGATCGGGGTGTCGTAGAGGTCGCGGTCGGCGACGGGAATCTCCTTGACCGGCGGCGCGAGGAGCATGTCCTTCGTGTAGATCTGGTCGTCGCGGTTGTACTCGGAGATCTCGTACTCGTTGCCGAGCGTGATCGCGTCGAACGGGCACGCGAGCTCGCAGTAGCCGCAGAAGATGCAGCGCGAGAGGTTGATCTCGTAGATCCGTGCGTAGCGCTCGCCGGCCGAGACGCGGTTCTCCGGCGTGTTCTCCGCCGCGACGACGCGGATGCAGTCGGCCGGGCACGCGGCGGCGCAGAGCGAGCAGCCGACGCACTTCTCCAGCCCGTTCTCGTGCGTCCAGAGCCGGTGGCGGCCGCGGAAGCGCGGGTAGACCGGCCGCTTGTACTCCGGGTACTGCTGCGTGATCGGCTTCTTGAAGATCTGCTTGAAGGTGACGCCGAAGCCCTTGAGTGTCGACATCGGTTGCGTCATCCGCCGAACCCCACGACGAGGGCCGCGGTGACGACGGCGTTGACGGTCGCGACGGGCAGCAGGATCTTCCAGCCGAAGCGCATCAGCTGGTCGTAACGCAGGCGCGGGAGCGTCGTGCGCAGCCAGATGAAGACGAAGAGGACGGCCATCGTCTTGAGGATGAACCAGATCGGGCCGATGTCCCACGGCCCGTGCCAGCCCGAGAAGAACAGCGTCGTCATCAGGCCGGAGAGCGTGATCATGTTGATGTACTCGGCCATCTGGAACAGGCCCCAGCGCATCCCCGAATACTCGGTGTGGTAGCCGGCGACGAGCTCCTGCTCCGCCTCCGGCAGGTCGAACGGCGCGCGGCTCGTCTCCGCGATCCCGGCGAAGAAGAAGACGATGAGGCCGACGAACTCCGGCGCGGCGTACGGGAGGAAGTGGCCCTGGCGCGCCACGATCTCCGGCAGGTTGAGCGACCGGCCGAGGATGACGACGCCGAGGACGCTGAGCGCGAGCGAGACCTCGTACGAGACGAGCTGCGCGCACGTGCGCATCGAGCCGAGGATCGAGTACTTCGACTCCGACGCCCAGCCGCCGACGATGAAGCCGTAGATCCCGATCGAGCCGAGCGCGAAGATCGCGATCAGACCGATCGAGACGTTCGCGACCTCGCCGTTGATCCGCCAGCCGTGCACCGTCCAGCCCGGCCCCCACGGGATGAACGCGAAGGCGGCGATCGCCGTGAACGCCGAGACGACCGGCGCGAGGATGTACGGCAGCTCGATCGCGGACGACGGCGAGAACGCCTCCTTCCGGACGAGCTTCACGAGGTCGGCGATCGGCTGCAGCAGGCCGAAGGGGCCGGCGCGGTTCGGGCCGTAGCGGAGCTGCATCCGGCCCATGAGCTTCCGCTCGATCAGCGTGAGGTAGGCGAAGAGCCCGAGCAGGATGTTGACGATGACGATCGCTTCGATGATCGCGATCCACCACGGCTCCGACGGAACGGCGGCGAGAAGCACCGACAGCGTCATGCGCCGATCTCCTCGGTGGCGCGGCTGAGCTGGACGACTCCGGCGAGGCCGTTCGCGTGCTCGCTCGCGACGCGGGCGATGCCCTTGCCCAGGCGGCGGTTGATCCGCGCCGGCAATGTGATCGCGCTGCCGTTCGTCCCGACGGTGACGAGATCGCCGCTCTCGATGCCGCGCCAGCCGGCGTCCTCGGGGGACAGCTCGAGCTCGGGCTGCGGCCGCTGGAACTGGAGCTCGGCGACCCGCTCGACTGCGGCGCCGGAGAAGAGCGGCTTGTACGCGACGAGCCGAACCTCGCCCTGGCCCGGCTTCGCGGTCGGCTCGGGCTGCATGGGCGCATCGACGCGCGTCGCGGCGTCGGGATAGACGCGGAGCGGCGCTTGCTCGCCGACCTCGCCGAACGAGAGGCCGCCGTAGACCTTCGCCGACACCTCGCCGAAGACGCCGGCGGCGTATGGCGCGACGTCGACGTCGAAGCGCGCCGCGAGCTCGGCGATCCACTCGAGCTCGTCGAGGCACGGCGGCGTCACCGTGCGGCGCAGCCGCTGCAGGCGCCCCTCGAGGTTGACGAACGTCCCGTCGCGCTCGAGATAGCTCGTGCCCGGCAGGAGCAGATCCGGGCTCCAGCCGTCCTCAAGCTCGAACATCGAGATGACGATGGTCGCTTCGGCCTGGTCGGCGAGCGCGCGGACGTCGGGGTTTGCGGCAGCCTCGTCACCGGAGATGACGAGCACGCCGATCGACTCCGGCTCCGGCGCCTCGTCGTCGCAGCACGCGGCCCATGCATCGGCGACGCCACGGCCGTTCGGCGTCTCGGGGAGATAGAAGGCGCCGCAGCCGTCGCGGCCGGCGAGACCGAGCTCCTCGGCGAGCTTCGCCGCGGTCGCGCCGCCGTGGCCGCCGGGCCCCGACCAGACGAGCACGACCCGTTCGGCCGTCCCGACGCTGTCGACGGAGTCGAGGATGCGGGCGCCGTTCCGGCGCGCGGCCTTGATCCAGAGATCCACCACCGGTGCGCGTTCGACGACCGGCACGTCGCCGAGGACGACGACAACGTCGGCGTCGCGGATCGCCGAGAGCGGCAGCCGGTAGCCGTCGAGCGCGCCGGAAACCTCCTCCGGCAGCATCGCCTCGTGCGAGCCGAGACCGGTCCGCAGGAGCTTGCCGAGCGCGTACGCCTGCTCGACCGTCTCGGAGCCGGAGAGCGCGGTGACGATCCGCCCGCGCGCGCCGAGCAGCAGCCGCTCGGCCTCGTCGATCGCGTCTGCCCACGAGATCGTGTGCGCCCGGCGCCGGGGCTCCGTCAGCCGGTCCTCCGCGCGCAGATGCGTGAACGCGAAGCGGCCCTTGTCGCAGATCCAGCCCTCGTCGATCTCGGGATGGTTGCGGGAGAGGATCCGCTTGACCTTCGTCTCGCGCACGGTCGCGTTGACGTTGCAGCCGACGGGGCAGAGGCCGCAAACGGTCGGCACGTCGACGATCTCCCACGGCCGGCCCTCGAAGCGGTACTGCGTCGGCAGCAGCGCGCCGACGGGGCAGAGCTCGGTGACGTTGCCCGTGAACGCGCCTGTGTACGGCACATCCTCGAACGTCGTGATCACCGACATCGCGCCGCGGTTGGCGGCGACGAGCTGCCCGTCCTCGGAGACCGACTCGCTGAAGCGCGTGCAGCGGTAGCAGAGGATGCAGCGCTCGCGGTCGAGCGAGATCGTCGGCGAGATCGGGATCGGCTTCTCGAAGGTCTGCTTCTCGAACGTCATCCGCGTGTTGCCCGGCCCGTAGCGGAAGGTCAGATCCTGCAGCGGGCACTCGCCGCCCTTGTCGCAGACGGGGCAGTCGAGCGGGTGGTTGACGAGGATGAACTCGAGCGTCCCCTTCTGGCCGCCCGCGGCCTTCTCGGACGTGCGCGCCGTCTTCACGACCATCCCGTCCTGCGCGGTCAGCGTGCAGCCGGTCTGGAGCTTCGGCATCCCCTCGACCTCGACGAGGCACATGCGGCAGGCGCCGACTGGCGCGCCGAGGCGCGGCTCGTAACAGAAAACGGGGATCTCGATCCCGGCGGCGAGCGCGGTCTCGACGATGCCCGTCCCCTTCGGGACGTGGACGTCACGTTCGTCGATCTTCACGCGGACGAGCTCGGAGCTCATACGAGCACCTCGAGCTTCGTGTGCATGTCGCTCGGGGCGAGGATCCCCTCGAGCGACGAGGAGCCGTGGAACGGGCAGCCGCCGCCGTCGACGTGGGCGACGAACTCGGCGCGCCACTTCTTGAGGTAGCTGTCGACCGGATAGACCGCGAACTCGCCGAGCGCGCAGAGCACCTTCCCGAGGATGTTGTCGCCGACGTTCTCGAGCAGGTCGAGGTCGTCGCGCGTCGCGGTGCCGTTCTCGATCGACTCGAGGATCTGCACCATCCACCGCGTCCCGACGCGGCACGGCGTGCACTTGCCGCACGATTCGTGCATGTAGAACTTCGTCGATCGAAGGGCGAGCTGCACCATGCAGCAGCGGTCGTCCACGACGATGAGTGACGCGGCGCCGAAGAACGTCCCGATCGCGCCGAGCGAGTCGTAGTCGAGCGGCACGTCGATCTGGTCGGGAGTGAGCGCCGGGACGGACGAGCCGCCCGGGATGACGGCCTTCAGCTCGCGGCCGCCGGCGATGCCGCCGGCGTGGTCGTAGATGAGCGTGCGCATCGGCGTCCCGAGCGGCAGCTCGTAGTTGCCGGGCCGCACGACGTTGCCGGAGACGGAGAAGATCGCGGTGCCCGGCGAGCTCGGCACGCCGGTCTTCGCGAACGCTTCGGCGCCCATGTCGAGGATGAGCGGGACGGTCGCGATCGTGCACACGTTGTTGATCTGCGTCGGCGCCATGTAGAGGCCCTGGACCGGCGGGAACGGCGGGCGCGGGCGCGGCTGGCCGCGCTCCCCCTCGAGCGACTCGAGCAGCGCGGTCTCCTCGCCGCAGATGTATGCCCCGGCGCCGCGGTGGACGATGATCTCGACGCCGCCGAGCAGCCCGGCCTTGCGCGCCTCCTCGACCGCGCCGGCGAGGATCTCGTACTCCGTCAGGTACTCGCCGCGGATGTAGATGAAGACGTCGGTCGACTCGATCGCGTGCGCGGCGATGAGGCAGCCCTCGATGAGGCGGTGCGGGACGGTCGCCATGACCTGCCGGTCCTTGAAGGCGCCGGGCTCCGACTCGTCGGCGTTGACGACGAGGTACTTCGGCTTCGCGCTCTTGCGGTCGATGAGCGACGCCTTGCGGCCCATCGGGAAGCCGGCGCCGCCGCGTCCGCGCAGTGTCGCCTTCTGCAGCTCGTCGATGAGCTCATCGGAGGTCATCGCGCGCGCGCGCTCGAGGCCGGCGCCGTAGCCGCCGATCGCGCGGTACTCGGCGAGCCTCGTCAGGTCGTGGTCCTCGGTGCCGCCGAGGAGCGTCGTGATCTGCTCAGCCACCGAGACCGTCGACGATCTCCGAGACATCCTCGGGCTTGACGTTGTGGCGGTAGCGGTGATCGACGGCGACGACGGTCGCGTACCCGCAGCCGCCCAGGCACTCGACCGCGCGCAGCGTGACGTTGCCGTCCTCGGTCGTCTCGCCCGCCTTGATCCCGAGCGCGTCCTCGAATGCGTCGACAACCTTCTGCGCGCCGCAGAGCGCGCACGGCAGGTTCGTACAGATCTCGACCGTGTGCGTGCCGAGCGGCTCGAGGTGGAACATGTCGTAGAAGGTCGCGACCGAGTAACAGAACGCCGGCGTGACGTCGAGCGCGTCGGCGGTCTCCTCGAGCGCCGCCCGGGAGAGGTGCCCGTGCTTCTCCTGTGCGAGCCGCAACGCCGGCAGCGCAGCCGACCGCGAGCCCTCGGGGTAGCGCGCCCGGATCTCCTGCACCTCGTCGTAAAAGGTGCTCACCGGTCTGTGTCTCCCATCACCGCGTCGAGCGAGCCGACGACGGCGATCAGGTCGGCGACGTACGTGTCGCGGAGACACGTAGCCGTCGCTTCGAGCGCCACGAACGACGGCGCGCGGAAGTGGACGCGCCACGGCTTCGGGCCGCCGTCCGAGACGAGGTAGCACCCCGACTCGCCGCGCGGCGACTCGATCGCGACATAGATCTCGCCGGCCGGGACGCGGAAGCCCTCGGTGACGATCTTGAAGTGGTGGATCAGGCTCTCCATCGAGGTGTGGAGCTCCTCGCGCGGCGGCAGCACGACCTTGCGGTCGTCGGCGATCCACGGCATGCCCTCCATCCGCTCGAGCCGGTCGAGGCACTGGCGGACGATCCTGTTCGACTCCAACATCTCGTCCATCCGCACGCGGTAGCGGTCGTAGACATCGCCGTTCGGATAGACCGGCACGCGGAAGTCGACCTGGTCGTAGTGGAGATACGGCTGGTCGCGGCGGAGATCCCAGTCGACACCCGAGGCGCGGAGGTTCGGGCCGGTCTGCCCGAGCGCGATCGCGTCGGCGGCGGAGAGCTTCCCCACCCCGACCGTCCGCTCGAGCCAGATCTGGTTCTTGTCGAGGAGACCGCGGTAGTCGTCGAGCGCGTGCGGCATCCACTCGACGAACTTCCGGCACTCGGGATAGAAGCCCGAGGGGATGTCCTCCGCGAGACCGCCGACCTGGAAGTAGCGGGTGTGCATCCGCTGGCCGGTGACGAGCTCGAACAAATCGAGGATCGTCTCGCGCTCGCGGAAGCAGTACCAGAACATCGAAATGGCTCCCAGCTCGAGAGCCGACGTGCCGAGGTAGATGAGATGCGAGTGGATGCGGTTGAGCTCGCACAAGAGCATCCGCATCCACGTTGCCTTCATCGGCACGTTCATTTCGAGGAGCTGTTCGACTGCGAGCACGAAGACGAGCTCGTTGTTCTGGTAGCCGACGTAGTCGATCCGCTCCGGATACGTCACGCACTTCCAGTACGTCTTCGACTCCATCGTCTTCTCGAAGCCGGTGTGGAGGTAGCCGATGACGGCCGAGGCGCCGACGACCTCCTCGCCGTGGAGGTCGACGATGAGGCGCAGCACGCCGTGCGTCGACGGGTGGTTCGGGCCGAAATTGACCTGGAGGACGTCCTCGCTGTCGCGCAGCTCGGGCGGGAGGTCGAGGATCGTCGGGACGCGCTCCGGGATGCGCGTGCCCTCGTAGATCTGGGTTTTGTCGACGACGGTGGCCATCTATTCGGCATCCGAGAAGCGGACCGGCTCGCCGCCGAGCGGGTAGTCCTTGCGGAGCGGGTGCCCTTCCCAGTCCTCCGGCATGAGGAGCCGCTCGAGGTTCGGATGGCCGTCGAAGACGATGCCCATCAGGTCGAACGTCTCGCGCTCGTGCCAGTCGCACGTCGGCCAGACCGACACGACGCTCGGCACGCTCTCTCCGTCCTCGGCCCAGCACTGCAGCCGCACGCGCGGCGCGCCCTGCCGCAGGCCGAGAAGGTGGTAGCTGATCGAGAAGCGCTTCGGCTTCGTCTCCGGCAGCACCTGGAGGCCCTCCGTCATCGGCTTGTTCAGGTCGCGGCCGGTCGCGGTGCCGATGTAGCCGGACACGCCCTTGCCGCCCCACTCGAGGTAGTCGGTCGCGACGACGTCGACGCACATGTCGAAGCCGAGACCGTCGCGCGCGTACTCGCACGCCTCGCGGATCCGCTCCCGCTCGATCGTCACAGTCGCCATGTCGGCGCTCGCGCGCTCCGAGACGTAGCCGGGCAGGTCGCTCCACTGCGTCATGTCGCGACCCCGTTGCGCTCGTACGCGGGCGGAATGCCGGCGAGATGCGCCTCGTGGAGCCGGATGATCCCTTCCATGAGCGCCTCCGGCCGCGGCGGGCAGAAGGGGATGTAGATGTCGACGGGAACGATCCGGTCGACGCCCTGGAGGATCGTGTAGTTGTTGAACATCCCGCCGGAGCTCGCGCACACGCCCATCGCGATCACCCACTTCGGCTCGAGCATCTGGTCGTAGATCTGGCGGAGCGGCTCGGCCATCTTGTGCGCGACGCGGCCCGAGACGATGAGCAGGTCGGCCTGGCGCGGCGACGAGCGGAACGCCTCCATCCCGAACCGCGCGAGGTCGTAGCGGGAGGAGACGATCGACATCATCTCGATCGCGCAGCACGCGAGGCCGAACGTGTCGGGCCACATCGACTTCGTCTGCGCCCAGCGCACGGCCTTCTCGAGCGTCGTCAGCCCGAGCGCGCGCTCGAGCTCGTCGACACCGAGCGACTCCTCGAACTGGGACGGCCCCTTCGTCGGCCACAGCAGGCGCTCCGACTGGAGCCCGTAGTCGCGCAGGCGCGTGACCGGCTTCGGCTCGTCGTCAGCCACTGATCACCATTCGAGTGCGCCCTTGCGCCAGATGTAGACGTAGGCGACGAGGAGGATGAGGACGAAGAACGCGAGCTCCGAGAACCCGAACCAGCCGAGCGCGTGGAGCTGCACGGCGAGCGGGTAGAGGAAGACGATCTCGATGTCGAAGACGATGAACAGCATCGCCGTGAGGTAGAAGCTCACGCTGAAGCGCTGCTGCCGCATCTGGCCGCGTGAGACGCCCGACTCGAACGGCACGGTCCGCGCCTTCGTGCGCCGCGCAGGACGCTGCGAGAACTTGAACGACATGACCATCATCGAGCTCGGAATCACGAGCGCGAGAAGGCCATAGATCAGAAACGGCAACCAGCTACTCAGCATCGGCGCTCACCCAACGGCCGACAATAACAACGCCACACCGGTGACACTTGCAGGTACCGAATCGCCGGAGCGAAGCCTGCTACCGCTGTCACAAAGTCCGCCCGGTTTGCGGACGTACTGGGTAGGTACCATGGCTGCATGGCGACCATCGAACGCACCGAGAGCATCGTCTCCCTCACGCCCGCGGCGGCCGCGAAGATCAGCGCGCTACTCGCCGGCGAGGAGGACGTCTCCGTTCTCCGCGTCGCGATCGAGGGCGGCGGGTGCTCCGGCTTCCAGTACGGCCTCGGCTTCGACCGCGGCGCCCAGGAGGGCGACCACGAGTTCGAGTGCGAGGGCGTCACTATTGTCGTCGACCCCTTCAGCGCGCCATATCTCCAGGGCGCGCGGGTCGACTACCTCGAGACGATCCAGGAGTCTGGGTTCAAGATCGAGAACCCGAACGCCACCGCGTCGTGCGGCTGCGGTCACTCCTTCCAGGTTGCCGAGGGCGAAGCGCCTGCGGACGCCGCCGGTGGCGGCTGCGGCTCCGACTGCTCTCACTGAGCAGCGAGGCACGGCCGAGCGGTCCGCCCGGCCGCACCCGCAGTCGTTCCTAGCCGATCCTGAGCCCCACCACGAACTTGCGGACGACCTTCCTCGCCGGCGAGACATAACGGAACTGGATTTCGCCCTCGCCCTTCGGCCCCACGACTTTGAAGCGCCAGATCTGCTTCGCCACTCCTCCGCCCACAATGTGGTGCGGCGACCTCGCCGCGATGGTGTGGTACCTGACGCGCTTCACTCCCGACGAATACCCGCGCGTCCAGCCATAGCCCCCATCCCAACCGGGGTCCTTGAGCTTGACGACAATCACACTGTGCCTCTGCACGGTGAAAGACTTGTTGTTGTCCTTCGCGGTCAGGTGGAGAGTTGCGACGTCGGCGCCGGCGAGCGCGAGCGAGGCCGTGAAGAGAGCCGCAGCCGCAACGACTCCTGTTGCGATTAGCGAAAGCCGTGTCTTCATCTTCGTCCCCTCGTTTGGTGGTACGAACTCAGTCGGCCGATCTTCGACCCTGCACGGCCCTAAAGCAAGCCCGGAGTCGCCGAGGGCGAAGCGCCTGCAGACGCTCCGCCCTGCGGTTCCGGGTGCTCGCACTAGGCAGCGACTAGCTCGACGAACTTCGGATCGTCGCGGAGGGCCACGAAGTCGTCGTCGCCGCGGGCGAGCTCCTTGTACGGCTCCCACTTGGCGACCGACTCGGCGAGGGCCGTGAGCGCGGTCTCGCGGTCGCCGAGCAGCGCCGACATGCACGCGACGTTGTAGAGCAGGAACGCGTTGCCGGGATACGCCTCGAGGCCGCGGTTCGTCGCTTCGAGCGCCGTGGAGTAGTCCTTCGCCTTGTAGGCGTCGAAGAAACCCTCGGCTGCGGCACCCGGGCCTGGCCGGTACGCCTCGCCGCGCCGTCCTCCGACCGCGAGCACGATCGTGTCATCGGCCGTCGCCACGGCGCTTCGCTTCGTGCCGGGGTCGCGGACGAAGATCGCCGTGCCCTGCGGAGCGTCGATCTCCTCGCCGTCGACCGTGAACGTCGCCCCGCCCTGCACGATGACATAGAGCTCCTCGTGCCCATCGGAGCCCGGGCCGGCCTCGTCGTGCTCGCGGACGAGAAACTCGCCGGCCTTGCGCTGGAACTGAGCGTTGACGCCGAATGCGCCCACGTCGAGCCGCCGGCGCAAGCCGACGAAGCCGTGGTCCTCCTCGGCCTCGGCGAGACCCTCGCTGAGGGAGACGACGCCGAACGAGGTCTGAGTTGTAGCCACACCTTCCTCCTGAAGAGCGATTGTCTTGGGGTCAAACTACTTGAGGGCAAGGTAACAGATGCGATATCTTGACGTCAAGAGAAATTTCGTGCCACACTGCGTCCATGGCCAATAAGGAACCAGAGCGCGACCACATCGACTCCTGGCTCGCGGAGATCGCGCCGCGGCTGCCTCCGCAGGTCGACCTCGACGTCGAGGGCATCGTCGACCGCATCCACGGCATCGACTGGCGGATCAGGAAGATGCTCGACGAGACGCTCGACGAGCAGGGCCTCACGAACGGCGACTGGAAGGTCCTGATGTCCCTGCGCTGGGCCGAGGGGGATCGCCGCTCCGCCGGCGAGCTTGCACGCCGCGCCGAGCTGACGAGTGGCACGATGACGGCTCGCCTCGACCACCTCGAGGGCGAGGGGCTCGTCCGTCGGCTCCGCGACCCGGGCGATCGGCGCAGCGTCCTCGTCGAGCTCACCGCAAAGGGCCGCAAGAAGGTCGCGCAGGCGATGGGCGTGCAGGGCGAGAAGGAGAAGCTCCTCGCGGCGGCTCTGACCCCGAAGGAGATGGAGCAGCTCAACGCGCTGCTGCGCAAGGTGATGATCTCGGTGGAATCACGTATCACCAAGCCCTGAGCCCGCACTAGCATCGTCCCCATGGAGAGGCCCCTCCGTGTCGCGGTCGTCGGTTCCGGGCCCGCCGGCTTCTACGCAGCCGGCGCGTTGCTGAGCGCCGATCCTCCCGTCGAGGTGGACATGATCGAGCGCCTTCCGACGCCGTGGGGGCTCGTCCGGCTCGGCGTCGCGCCCGACCATCCGAAGCTCAAGACGGTGTCGCGCGCCTTCGAGAAGATCGCCGAGCAGCCGGGCTTCCGCTTCCTCGGCAACGTCGAGGTAGGACGTGATCTCCACGCCGACGACCTCGCGCTTCTCTACGACGCCGTCATCTACGCGGTCGGCGCTCAGACCGACCGCCGGCTCGGGATCCCCGGCGAGGACCTGCCCGGCTCGTGGCCGGCGACGGAATTCGTCGCCTGGTACAACGGCCATCCCGATTTTCAGGACATCCCGTTCGACCTCGACGTCGAACGGGCGGTCGTGATCGGTGTCGGGAACGTCGCGCTCGACATCGCGCGCATGCTCGCGCTGACGCGTGAGGAGCTAGCGCCGACCGATGCGAGCGACGCGGCGATCGACGCGATCGCTGCGTCCTCTCTCAAGGAGATCGTCGTCGTCGGGCGCCGAGGCCCCGCCCAGGCGGCGTTCACCACTCCGGAGCTGCAGGAGATGGGCGAGCTCGCCGGCGCCGACGTCTTCGTCGATCCGGCCGACCTCGAGGGCGCAGAGCCGAAGGACACGAACGCCGAGCGCAACCTCGCCGTGATGCGCGAGCTTGCGGCGCGTGAGCCCGAGGGTAAGCCGCGGCGCGTCGTCTTCAAGTTCTTCGAGTCGCCGGTCGCGATCCTCGGCGACGAGCGCGTCGAGGGGATCGAGCTCGTTCGCAACGTCCTCGACGAGAACGAACGCGCGGTCGCCACTGACGTGACGGAGACGCTCGAGTGCGGTCTCGTCTTCCGCAGCGTCGGCTACCGCGGCGTCGAGCTGCCCGGCGTCCCCTTCGACGACGGCCGCGGCACTATCGCGAACGAGGGCGGTCGCGTCGGCGACTGTGTCTACTGCGCCGGCTGGATCAAGCGCGGCCCGACCGGCGTGATCGGCACGAACAAGAAGGACGCGACCGAGACCGTCGAGCTCCTGCTTGAGGACGTCGCCGCCGGCCGCCTGCGGCCGAACCCCGAGGCGAGCGCGGAAGCCGTCGACGCGCTGCTCGCCGAGCGGGGCGCGCGCGTCGTCGAGTACGCCGGTTGGACGGCGATCGACGAAGCCGAGCGCGCGGCGGGCGGGAAGAGCGGTCGCCCGCGCGTGAAGTTCTGCTCCTGGGACGACCTCCTCTCCGCCGCCAATCCCTCCTGATACATAGACCCTCGTTCGAGGGAGGGCGGAACGCGACTCTCGGCCGATGGACCCCGCGTGGACTCACTCGTCGTCGAATGTCTCCGCTGTGGCACGTCGCGTGTCGCGCGCCGCGACGTGTTCAAACACCTCGAATCGCCCGAGTGCCAGAACTGCGGCTACCTCGGCTGGGCGCCGCTCCTCGAGGTCGCCGGCGACGACAAGCACCGCCCGCGGCCGCGGAAGCTTTCAGAGCTCCGCCTGACATCGGTCGCGTAGTTCACCGCAGCAGCGACCGAGCACGCTTCCTTACACTCGCCCTCGATGGCGAGCACGGACTCCAAGCAGGAGCTGTGGGGCGGCGAGACGACCAAGGCGGTCGCGAATTTCCCCGTCTCGGGCCAGCCGATCCCGCCGTCGGTTGCCCGCTGGCTCGGGCGCATCAAGGGAGCCGCCGCTCGCGCGAACGCCGATCTTGGCCTGCTCGACGCGGACAAGGCGGCGCGGATCTCGGCTGCCGCGGCGCGCATCGCGGCCGGCGAGCTAGACGACCAGTTCCCGATCGACGTCTTCCAGACGGGATCGGGCACGTCTTCCAACATGAACGCGAACGAGGTCATCGCCACGCTCGCGGGCGAGGGCGTCCACCCGAACGACGACGTGAACATGGGACAGTCGTCGAACGACGTCTTCCCGTCCGCTGTCCATCTCGCAGCGCTCGACGAGATCACGAACGACCTTCTGCCCGCGATGAAGCAACTCGCCGGGTCGCTCGCGGCGAAGGCGAAAGAGTTCGACGACGTCGTCAAGTCGGGCCGCACGCACTGGATGGACGCGGTGCCCGTCACGCTCGGCCAGGAGTTCGCCGGCTATGCCGCGCAAGTGAGCCAGGGAGTCGCGCGCGTCGAGGACGCGCTGCCGCGCCTCGGCCAGATCCCGCTCGGCGGCACCGCGACGGGGACCGGGCTCAATACGCATCCTGAGTTCGCCGCCCGCGTGCGCGAGATCCTCTCGCAGGAGACAGGCCTGAAGATCTCCGCGCCCGCCGACCCGTTCGAGGCGCAGGCCGCGCGCGACGGGATCGTGGAGGTCTCCGGCGCGCTCAAGACGGTCGCCGTCTCGCTGACGAAGGTCGCGAACGACATCCGCTTCCTCGGCTCCGGCCCCCGCGCCGGCCTCGCCGAGATCATGCTCCCGGAGCTGCAGAAGGGCAGCTCGATCATGCCGGGCAAGGTCAATCCGGTCATGCCGGAGGTCGTCACGCAGGTCGCCGCGCAGGTGATCGGGAACGACGCGGCGATCACGATCGGCGGCATGCAGGGCCACTTCGAGCTCAACGTCTTCGTCCCGCTGCTCGCGAAGAACGTCCTCGAGTCGGTGAAGCTCCTCGCGAGCGCCTGCCGGCTCTTCGCGGAGAAATGCGTCGACGGGATCGAGGCGAACCGCGAGAACTGCGCGCGCTACGCCGAGCTCACCCTGTCCGCGGCGACCGCGCTCAACCCGTACATCGGCTACGACAAGGCGGCGGAGATCGTCAAGGAGGCCGCTGCGTCGGGACGTTCGCTGCGCGAGGTCGCGCGCGAGAAGGGTGTCGAGGACTCGGTCCTCGACGAGGCGCTCGACTACCGCGCGATGGCCAAGCCGCACGGCTGAGCCTCAGCCGACGGAGAGGCGCGTCTGGAGCAAGAAGAAGGGCCGCCCGGAGGCGACCCTTCTTCAGCTCGTTCTATTCGTGCGCTGTTCTTAGGACCCGACCACGTAGCTGTACGGGATCGAGGCGAGCTGATCTCCGCCGGCGTCAGGGCCGAGGAAGGGGCTGTACAGGTAGTCGTCATCGACGTTGATGGTGCCGTGCACCGTCGCGCCGATGGCGGCAGTCGGGGTGATCGACAGATGGATCGTCACGGGAACACCCGGATCAGCCTCGATCGGGCTGTAGAGGCTGGTGTACCCGTTGTACGCGCTCCACAGGTCACCGGTGTCCGTGGCGACTGTCGGGTCGAACTGCGGAGTCCACGCCTTGAAGTCCGCAGTGGCCGTCACGGTCGTATCGGCACCGGAGCTGCCGAACGGACCGATCTCGCTCGGGAACATGCCCCAGAACCCGGGCGTGACCCCGCCGGCCGGCGTGTAGGTGTACGTCGGATTCGTGCCCGCGGCGTACAGGTCAGGGTCTCCGGTGTACGGATCGAAGTCGAACGCGACCGGAGCCGTGCCGGCGAGGCTCGCGAAGAGCTTCGTCGAGTCCGGCGGCACCGTGTAGATCGGGCCGTAGGGGAACCCACCAGTCGTCGGCAGCGGCATGTTCACCGGGTTGCCGGTGAGGTCCGCCAGGTCGAGCCAGGCGGACGTCGACTGCCGCGGGTCGAGGAAGATCAACTGCGGCGCAGGCGACCTGTTCGTGTACTGGACCGTGTAGGCGGTGGCCGAGCCCTGCGGAATCGTCGCGCCACTCGGCAGGGTGCTGTGCACCGTCACCTTGTTGAAGTCGACCCGTGCGGTGAACGGCGTGCTGATCGCCGTGCCCGAGACCGGCTGCAGCCAGTCGAGGACGAGCGTCCACGTGCCGGCCGCAGGATGATCCTTGTACACGTTCACCGTGTTGGAGAGCGAAGCGCCGTTGTACAGGTTCGAGGACTGCGCGACGTTGTTGCCCTGCGGATTCTGGAGGAAGGCCACTACACCGTCGTTGACGTCGTTGAAGACCACTCCCACGTCGATGTCCGTCTTGCCAGCCGGCACCTTGAACGCGTACGTGCTCTGCACGGCCGGGTTCCCGCGGCCGTTGCCGCCCGTCAGGACACCGTGGAACGTTGCGCTCGTCGGGGCGAGCGTCCGGATCGTGACCGGGATCGTGTTGATCGTCCCGTTCCCACTGTTCACGACGATGGACTGAGAGGTGTCACCCGGGACGGCCGGGAGCTTGACCTTGTAGTTCGCGAGGCTGGTGTGGCCAGGCGCGATCGTCATCGACGACGGGGAGATCGTCCCGCCGGCTCCGAACGTCCACGTGTCGGCTTCCCACTTGACGGTGCCCTGCTCGGCGTCGTCGTGCTTCGTGTCGAACAGGACGGCCGTCCACTTGCCCGCCGCCGGATTCGCAACCTGGATGTTCGCGTAGTTGGAGATGCCCTGCGGGATCGAATACCCCGCGTAGGCGCCGTTCGGCGCGTAGAGCGCGACCTTCAGGATCGAGTAGTTCGTGCTCTGGGCGGGAAGTGCGGCGGTGAAGTTGAGCCGCGACTTCTTCCCCGACGTGCTCGGGACGGTGAACTGCCGCTCGACGTAGACCTGGGTCGAGCCGGTCTCGCGGAGGAACGTGTTCGGCGTCGGCGGCCCGCAGGCGATGGTGCCGCTCGTCGGGTTCAGGCAGGCGGTGCCGGTCGAGGTGGCGACCTTCGTGGCCAGCTTCCGCGTCGAGAGACTCACCTTCACCGACACCTTGCCGTTGTTGGTGATCGAGAGGGTGTGACTTACGTTCGAGTTCGCGTTCCCCTGGATGTTGATCTGGTTCTGCGAGAACGTCAGCTCATGCTTCGAGCTCGGCTTGGAGCCGTGGTCGATCGTCGTGGCCAGGTTGATGGCCGCGGCGACGTTCAGGATGCCCGCTCCCTGCTGCTCTGCAGGAGCGTAGATGTCCGAAGCCGTGCTGACGAGGATCTTCTTGACCTCCGCCGGCGACGGGCTGTGTCCAGCGTGCGTCGCCCGGTAGGCCGAGATGACGTCCGCGGCAGCACCTGCGGTCAGCGGCGAGGACTCGCTCGTGCCGCCTTCCTGAGTCATCTCGGTCGGCCCGCACGTGGCGCTGTCGCAGGCGATCCAGTTCAGATCGCCAGGCGCGACGAGGTTGACCGTGTTCCCGCCGGACTGGGAGTACCCGCCGGACGAGATGCTCGAGATGTTGTTGTTGATCCACGTGCCGTTGGTCTTTTTCGGCGTTGTCGCGTTGATGCCGCCGGACTTGTACTGCTGGTAGGAGCGGAACGTCGTGGATGCGCCGACGCTGATCAGGTTCGGATCGGTCGCCGGAGAGCCGTCGGTGCTCGTGACGCCGGCGTCGCCGGAGCTCACGACGACCGTTACGCCGGCGGCGACCGCGGCGTCATCGGCCGTGCGAATCGCGTCCACCGCGTTATCCGGGAACGGATTCGCGCCGAACGACTCGTTGAGGACCTTGATGTTGTGTGAGGTGGCCCAGTCGATGGCCTGGATGAAGTACGAGGTCGTGGTGTTGTAACTCTCGGAGAACACGTTGAGGCCGGTGACGGTCGAGCCCGGCGCGACGCCCGTGACGGTCAGATCGCAACCGGCCGGGAGCGGGTGGCTGGGGTCCACGAACTGGCTGAGGTCGTGAATCGTGTTCCCCTGCGCCGCGATCGAGCTCATGTCGAGGAAGGCCTCGAGGTCGCCGCTATCGGCTCCGGCAGGGTCGCCGTTGAAGTTTTGCTCCGACACGACAGCCCCAGCCGGGCTGCCCGCGCCGACGTACTTCGAGTTCCTCTGGAAGTCGTTGATCGTGGTGTTGATGTGACCGGCGATGTACGCGACGTTGACGCCTGCGCCGTCATACGACGGACCCTGCGCGTTGATCACGTTGAGCGCCTCCGGATCCTTCTCCGGGTTTGCGGCGGTGCCGCAGATGCTGAACGGGCCGGCCGCGTGGATCTTGGCGCTAGCCGTGATGCGCGACGCGGCGTGGCTGACAGCCGGGGCCTGCATCGCATCGAGGTGCTTGGTGCTCAGCGGCGGCGCAAGGTGGATTTTCTCGTCCGGGAAAACCGCCTTGACAGCGGGATTCGCGGCGAGCGCAGCCTGCTGGGCGGCGCTGACGGAGGCGGCGAAGTACGGAATCGCCTTGCCCGTGGTGATGTGCGTCGCGCCCGCCGAGTGCAACTTCTGGATGAAGGGCGTCAGCTGCGTGCGAATTGCATTCAGATGAGCCGCAGATCGTGGGCTCGTGCTTGCGTTCGTGTCGCGGAGCAACACGACGACGCGTTGCATGGCCCCGTGCGCGGCCGGCATTACGCCTGTGTGAGATGCCGCACTCGACGCTGTGGCAGCGCCGAGAAAGACCACGATTCCGACCGCCGCAGCCGCGAGTGTCAACTGCGAAGCAGTCACTCCGGACCGGCGGCCAAACTTGTTCCTCAACATGTACCTAGCTCCCCTCAACCCGTGGCGTCCGACTGACACCAGTCTGAACGGACAGACTACAGCCGTTTAGCGCTCTTGACGAGGCGCTCGACGGCCGCGATTTGGCACGTCCGAACAGCTAGGCCGGCTTGATCGAGACGGGGGCGCTGAAGTCCTGCCGGCCGATCGAGGCGTGCACCGTGTAACGGCCGGCCTTGCGCGGGTTGCCGAGCTTCGCCGCCCGCGTGAACTTCACCTTGATCGTCCCGGGAGCAATCACCGTGCACGTTCCGGTCGGTGTCCTCGGCTGGAGCGTGACTGTGTGGCGGGAGACGGTGACGGCATCTGGATGCGACGTGTCGATCCAGACGGCTCTCCGCGCGACTGTCTTCGGTACCCGCCAGGCGTGAGGGAGCGAGACCGCGATAGCCGCCGGCCCCGGCTTTGCGCAGCGCAGCTCGAGACTCAGCGAGACCTTGAGGGCGGCCGGCTTGGCTCCGGCGACTTGCGGAGTCGCCGCGGCGGTCGCGCCCCCGGCCTGCATCGCCGAGGCTGACGTCGTCAGACCCGCAAACACAGCCAGCGCCAGGACGGAGACGGCTCGCACGTCCCAACTCTGCCCGAAACCGAGGGGACTTGAAACTGCCGTCGCTTTGGAAGAGGATTGGGACAGGTGGGTGAAACCATCAACATGGACTAGGAGAGGGAGGGTCACTTTGAAAGCACGCACTAGAGGGCTTCGGCTCCTGAGCGTGATCGTCGTTGCGATGGCTGTGCTCGCAGTAGGGAGTGCCGCCGCGGCGACGCCGAACGTGCACCGCATGTACGTCAATCCGGTCATGACACCTGCGCCGGCCGCAAGCGCGACCAGCGTTGGAGGCAACTATCTGCTGCGGACGTGTCAGGTCGGTCAGAGCATTCCCGGGTCGCAGTGCTACGACCCGTACCAGATGCGCACTGCGTACGGGGTCGATTCGCTGATCGCACATGGGAACGACGGAACGGGCAAGACCGTCGTGATCCTCGACGCGTTCGACGATCCGAACCTGCAGGCCGACTTCAGCGCGTTTAACGCGTACTACGGCCTGCCAGACCAGACGATCGCTCAGTACTACCCGGGCGGTCAGGCGAACACGCCGTATAACGTCGGCTGGTCCGAGGAGATGCAGCTGGACGTCGACTGGTCGCATGCGATCGCTCCCGGCGCGAAGATCGTGATCGTGCACGGGATGTCCAACTCGGACGATGATCTGGTTGCGGCTGCGAACTACGCAATCAACAACAACCTCGGCGACGTGATCTCGATGAGCTTCGGCGAGTCGGACCAGTGCCTCGGGACGAGCCTCACGAGCCAGTGGCATCAGGCATTCGTCAACGCGACGAAGAAGAACATCACGCTCTTCGCCTCGTCGGGTGACCAGGGTGCCGCACAGCCGTCGTGCGACGGTAACTCGTGGATCCAGTCGTCGTCGTCTCCGGCCTCGGATCCGCTGGTGACCGGCGTTGGTGGTACCGAGCTCAACGCCGCGGACTACTCCTGTCTGGTGACGAACACCTGCGCCACGGCGCCGGCGCCCGGCACCTGGCTGAGTGAGATCGGCTGGAACGAGGGGCCGACCGGCGACTTCTCGGCCTTCTTCGGTGCGACCGAGGCGAGCGGCGGCGGGTACAGCACCATCTGGAAGGAGCCGTCCTACCAGAACGCGTTGATCCACCAGGGCAAGAACAAGATGCGCGCCGTTCCGGACGTTGCCTATAACGGCGCGATCCTGCACGGTGTGCTCGTCTACTTCCCCGAGGGTGGCGGTAGCGGCTGGTTCCGCTTCGGCGGCACGAGCTGCGGTTCGCCGCAGTGGGCCGGTCTGACGGCGATCGCCGACCAGGCAGCCCCGCATCATCGCGACTACGGCTTCCTCAATACCGCTCTGTACCAGATCGGCCAGGAGCACGGGCCGCATGGTGCGTCCTCCGCGTTCCACGACATCACGAGCGGAACCAACAACGCCGTGGAGTTCGACAGTGCGGACAACGAGGTTGACATCGCCGGCTTCAACGCCGGGCCGGGTTGGGACGCCGTTACGGGTCTCGGCACGCCACAGGCCGGCGGTCTGCTGAGCCTCCTTCCCAAGAAGTGGGCGCCGAACCAGGGCAACGAAGCGATCAACAACTCGAAGCACGGCTAAGCGAAACAGCACACAGCGGTAAAGAGAAGGGCCGCCTCCGGGCGGCCCTTCTTCTTGCTCTAGTACGTGACCGCGCCGCGGCCGGTCTCGGCCGCGTGACGCTGCTCGTCGGCCCGATAGCTCGAGCGCACGAGCGGGCCGGAGAAGACCGAGCCGAACCCGAGCTCCTCTCCCTGCTCGCGGAACCAGCGGAACTCGTCGGGGTGCACCCAGCGGTCGATCGGCGCGTGCTTCGCGCTCGGCTGCAGGTACTGGCCGATCGTGACGACGTCCACCCCGTTCGCACGCAGGTCGCGCAGCGTCTCGACGACCTCGTCGTTCGTCTCCCCGAGCCCGACGATGATCCCCGACTTCGTGAGGACGGGATAGTCGGCAATCTCCTTCGCGCGGCGGAGGAGCCACAGCGCCTTGCCGTAGTCGGCCTTCGCGCCGCGCATGCGCGCGTGGAGCCGGCGCACGGTCTCGATGTTGTGGTTGAAGACCTCCGGGCGCGCCGCGAGCACGGTCTGCAGCGCCTCCTCCTCGACGCCGAGGAAGTCGGGCGTGAGCACCTCGACCGAGCACTCGGGCAGCTTCGCCTTCAGCGCGCGGATCGTCGCCGCGTAATGGCCGGCGCCGCGGTCGGGGACGTCGTCGCGGTCGACTGAGGTGACGACGACATGCTTGAGCTGCATCTGCGCCGCCGCCTGCGCGAGGCGCAGCGGCTCGAGCGGATCGGGCGGCGCCTCGGGCTTGCCGGAGTTGACGTAGCAGTAGCGGCAGGCGCGCGTGCACGTCTCGCCGAGGATCTGGAACGTCGCGGTGCCGCGTCCCCAGCACTCGGAGATGTTCGGGCAGCGCGCCTCCTCGCAGATCGTGTGGAGCGACAAGCCGTGCACGAGCTTCTGCACGTCGAAGTACTGGCCGTCCTTCGACGGAGCGCGCACCTTCATCCATTCAGGGCGGCGCGGGCGCTCTGCGACGGGAAGCGATGTCTCCATGACCGCGTTCCAGTCTATGTAGCGCAGACTTTCCGACGGCTGCTACCGTCAAACGGACTGAGTAGTCCGCTTACCGCAAGGAGTCGCATGCGCCGTCATTCCACGAATCCCTGGGTCGTTCTCGTAATCATCTGCCTCGCGCAGTTCATGGTCGTCCTCGATGCGACGATCGTGAATGTCGCGATCTACAAGATCAAGGGCGCCCTTCATTTTGGGAGTGATGCGAGCCTCCAGTGGGTTGTCAGCTCCTACACGCTCGTCTTCGCCGGCTTTCTCTTGCTCGGTGGCCGCGTAGGCGATCTACTCGGACGCAAGCGGTTCTTCCTCATTGGCCTCGTGATCTTCACGGTGGCCTCGTTCCTCGACGGGATCTCCACATCCTCCGGTGAGCTCATCGGTTTCCGCGCGCTGCAGGGTCTCGGTGCGGCGCTCATCTCGCCGGCGGCGCTGTCGATCATCTCGACGACGTTCGCTGAGGGCAAAGAGCGCGCCCGCGCCCTCGGCGTCTGGGCGGCGATCGCCATCGGCGGCTCCGCGGTCGGCCTCGTGCTCGGCGGCGCGCTCACGCAATCGTTCTCGTGGAGCTGGATCTTCTTCATCAACGTGCCCGTAGGGATCGTCACACTCCTCGCCGCGATTCGTGTCGTGCCGGAGTCGAAGGACGAGCACGAGCACAAGGGCTACGACCTCGCCGGAGCGGTCACCGTTACGGGCGGCCTCATGGCGCTCGTGTTCGGCCTGGTCCATTCGTCCCAGCACGGCTGGGGCTCGACGTGGACAATCGTCCCGTTCATCGGCTCGGCGATCCTGCTCACGTTCTTCGTGCTCATCGAGACGCGGTCGGCGGAGCCGCTCGTGCGGCTCTCGATCTTCCGCGTCCGCTCGCTGCTGACCGCGAACCTCTCGATGTTCCTGGCCTTCTCGGGGATGTTCGCGATGTTCTTCTTCAACTCGCTCTACATCCAGAAAGTGCTCGGCTACCACCCGCTCGAGGCGGGTCTCGCCTTCCTCCCGTTCACCGGCGGGATCATGATCTCGGCCGGTCTCGCCTCCGGTCTCGCGCCGCGGATCGGCGTGCGGCCGATTGCTGCCGTCGGGATGGTGCTGACCGTGATCGCGATGGTTCTCTTCGCGCGGATGCCTGATGGCGGCTCGTATGCGATCGACGTCCTGCCCGGCCTGATCGTCGGCTCGCTCGGGATGGGCGCGATCTTCATGCCGATCACGCTCATGGCTACGACGGGGCTGAAGGATGAAGACCAGGGCCTTGCCTCGGGCCTGTTCAACACGTCGCAGCAGGTCGGTGGCGCGTTAGGTCTGGCGATCCTCTCGACGATCGCTGCGAGTCACACGGCAAACGGTTCGGTCGCGGCTGCGGTGCACGGCTTCCACTACGCGTTCGCAGGCGCCGCCGTCTTCGTCGCCCTGAGCCTTCTCGTCATGGTCGCGCTCCTACGCAAGCACCATGTGGCCCAGATCAAGGCGGAGGCGGCGACGCCCTCGCTCGCCGAGGCGTAGTGGTCGAACTTCGCGCAGACGCGCGGCGTAATCTCGAGCGGGTTCTCGACGCGGCGACGGAGGTGTTCGCCGCGTCGGGGCCCGACGCGAGCGTCGACGAGATCGCAAAGCGTGCCGGAGTCGGGCACGCGACGGTCTTCCGTCGCTTCCCCACGAAGGACGACCTGATGTTCGCGGTGATCGAGCGCCGGGTGGAGGAGATGCGGGCCATCGCCAAGGAGGCGCTCGCCGCCGAGGATCCGGGCGCCGCGTTCTTCGACTTCGTGCACCGGGTCGCCGAGCTCAGCATGAGCACGCCCGGCCTGCACAAGTGCGTCGCTCACTGCGGCGAGAAGCCGGGCGCGGCGGAGCTCGAGGCGCTCGGCGGGAAGATCGTGGCGCGCGCGCAGCGTGCCGGCGCGCTGCGGAAGGACGTCAAGCCGGCGCAAGTCGGCCCCTTCATCCGCGACGCATTGACCGCTGCTCCCGAGGGCGAGTGGCGCCGCTACCTCGAGGTTGTCCTCGACGGGCTGCGGGCATAGTTCTGCAATGAGCTGGTTCGTCCGCAACGTTCGGGACATGACGTGGTGGAAGCGCGGGCCGGGAGGCTTCGTCACCGAGTTCGTCGGTGAGGAACAGGATGTCGGCGTCAATCTCTTCGTCCTCGAGCCCGGCGACAGGATGTCGATGTACCACTGGGAGGCCGACCAGGAGGGATTCCTCGTCCTCTCGGGAGAGGCGCTCTTGGTCGTCGAGGACGAGGAACATCCGCTCAAGCAGTGGGACTACTTCCACAAGCCGGTCGGCGTCTCGCACACGATCGTCGGCGCCGGAGCCGGGCCGACAGCGATCCTCGCGCTCGGGGGCCGCGAGTATCAGCGCGGCCCTGACTGGGGCGCGTACCCGTACTCGGACGTCGCGATGAAGCACGACGCCTCGGCCGAGGAGGAAACGAGCGACCCCGACGTCGCGTACGCGCGCTTCCCGGACCGCGAGCCGGCCGAGTTCCAGGACGGCTGGCTCCGGTGACCGCTGCGGCCGGCGACGACGGCTGGTTCGCGCGGAACGTCCGCGACCTGACGTGGCACCGTGACCGACCGCGCGGCTTCGTCGTCGAGCTCGTCCCGCGCGACTCGAAGGTCGGCGTGAACCTGTTCGTCCTCGGTCCCGGCGATCCAATGTCGATGTACCACTGGGAAGGGGACCAGGAGGGGTTCCTCGTGCTCTCCGGTGAGGCCGTCCTGATCGTCGAGGACGAGGAGCGGGCGCTGCGGCAGTGGGACTACTTCCACTGTCCTCCCGGCGTCCCCCACACGATCGTCGGTTCCGGGTCGCGGCCGGTCGCGATCCTCGCGCTCGGCGGCCGAGCGGTCGACACCGGCGCCTATCCCTACTCCGAGCTCGCAATGAAGCACGACGCGTCGGCGGAGGAAGAGACGACGGAGTCGAAGGTCGCGTACGCGCGCTTCCCGGCCGAAGAGTCGGCCGAGTTCCGTGAGGAGTGGCTGCTGCCCTAGGCTCTCGCCGCGAGCTGCGCGTGGCGCGGCTGCGGCCAGAGCCCGGCGCCGTCCTCGGCCGGCAGCTCCTCGAGCTCGAGCCCGAACACCTCTTCGAGCGCCGCGACCGCGTGCGGCCGCACCTCGTCGACGCTCACCGGCCGGTCGAGCTCGCGCGCGATCGTCGTGAACATCGCGTCCTCCAAGCCGCACGCCGTGATCCAGTCGGTGAACGGCGCCGGATCGAGGTCGACGTTGAGCGCGTAGCCGTGCGTCGTCACCCAGCGCGAGACGTGGACGCCGATCGAGGCGATCTTCCGCGGCGGCCGCTGCAGCCAGACGCCGGTCAGGCCGTCGAGCCGCGTCCCCTCGACGCCGAGCGGCGCGAGCGTCTTGATGAGCGCCTCTTCGAGGTCGCGGACGTACTTCTTCACATCACGGCCGTGCCGGTTCAGATCGAGGATCGGGTAGCAGACGAGCTGACCCGGCCCGTGGAACGTCGACTTGCCGCCGCGGTTCGTCTCGACGACCTCGACGTCGGCGTCGGCCGGGATGTGGAGTTCCTCCGCCTCGTCCGTGCGGCGGCCGAGCGTGACGACGGGCGGATGCTCGAGCAGGACGATCGTGTCGGGGATCGCGCCCTGCGATACGGCTCCGGCGAGCGAGCGCTGGATGTCCCACGCCTCGAGGTACGGCGTCTCGCCGAGCTGGAGGAGATAGCCGCCGGTGGCCACGGGCTCAGGCTAGCCGTACTGGCCCATCGAGACACGTCCGGGGTCAGACCCCGTCGTGTCCCGAAGAGACTCGTCCGGAGCGGCTAGTGAGATCGCCTTTGGGGCACTCCGACTAGCGTCGGGGCATGGCTGTCGTCCTCGTCGAAGGGATCACGGATCGGCTCGCGCTCGAGGCTGTTGCCGCTCGCCTCGGCTTGGATCTTGCCGGCGTCGAGATCGTCCCGATCGGCGGCGCGCAAGCGATCCGTCGCGCGGCAGCCGAGTACGACGGCGAGCGTCTCGTCGGTCTCTGCGACCACAACGAGGAGCGCTTCTTCCGTCGCGTTCTCGGCGATGCGACGTTCGTCTGCGTGAAGGACATCGAGGATGAGCTCATCCGCGCCGTCGGCGCACCGCGGGTCGAGGAGCTCCTCGCCGCGAACGGTGAGCTCACGACGTTCCGGAACTTCCAGAATCAGCCGGCGTGGCGGGGTCGCTCGGCGGCGGAAGGGCTGCCACGCTGGCTCCAGTCGGCCGACCGCCGCCGCTACCGCTACTTGCCACTCCTCGTCGAGATGCTGGAGCCGGAGGAGATCCCGGCGCCGCTCGCGGGCGTGCTTGCCGCGGTCGCGTAGGGTCGGGCGGTGGCGCAGTGGAAGGCGGAAGTCCGCGTAAATGAGGAGCTTGCGCGGCAACTCGTCGCCGAGCAGTTCCCGCCCTTCCCGGAACGGTCGCTCGTCTTCCTCGGCGAGGGCTGGGACTACGTCGCCTTCCTCGTGGACGAGAGCCTCGTCTTTCGCTTCCCGCGGCGGCAGGTCGGCATCCCGGGAACCGTGCGGGAGATCGCGAAGCTGCCGGTGCTGGCGCCGTTGTTGCCGGTGGCGGTACCGGATCCTGTCCACGTCGGCGCCCGGAGCGACAAGTTCCCGTGGCCGTTCTACGGCGCGCCGTACATCGCGGGAGCTGAGCCGGACGGCTCAATGGGGGACGACGTCCGCGGCGCGCTCGCCCGCCCCCTTGCTCGGGTGCTGCGCGCTCTCCACGCGGACGCGACGCTCGCGGCGGTCGGGGACGGGCTACCGGTCGATCCGATGGGACGAGCCGACATGCAGGTTCGCGTTCCGCGCGCGCGAGCGACGCTCGCGGCGATCGCCGATCTCTGGCATCCGCCCGAGGAAACCGAGGGGCTGCTCGAGGAGGCGTTCGCGCTGCCGAAGCCCGAGCCCTCGGCCGTCTGTCACGGCGACCTGCACTTCCGTCAGCTGCTGGTGCAAGGGAGCGTCCTGACGGGCGTCGTCGACTGGGTCGACATCTGCCTCGGCGATCCCGTGATGGATCTGTCGCTCGTCTA
>Ga0265338_10002050_pt1 | contig 31159 bp, 56 predicted proteins | sample 42126metaG_FD_193579 | JGI IMG/M metagenome (GOLD analysis project Ga0265338, IMG submission 193579) | Rhizosphere microbial communities from Carex aquatilis grown in University of Washington, Seatle, WA, United States - 4-21-26 metaG | ecosystem: Host-associated > Plants > Roots > Rhizosphere...
TGGCGTTATAGATTTCTACGACATCTCCGACCTTCGCCGACGAGGGTAGAATTACCTCGCCATCCCCCTCCTCAGCACTCGTCGTAATCAGCGCTATTATCACGCCGCTATAATAGGGAATGGCGACCGGGGAAGCGCTGGTGGCGACGCTCACAACGGTAATGCCAGAGAGATTGAAAACTACTGTTGGACTGCCACCGGGATTAACAACGGTCGTCATCGGTCATTTTCCCTAAAATGATGCAAATTGCGGCACGCCATAGAGTCCAGCAGCAGACCCCAAATTAGGAGCAAGCGGCGTCTGAGTAGTAAGAAAGCGGAGAGTCCCATTGGCTGCCGTGACCAACGCAAAAGTCCCGCGAACATCGCCGGTCGCTCCGGTGGCCGTGGTTAGAACCGCAGCCGTGTAGCCGGTATTCGCGGCGATCAACGCATTGTTCGACATGATCGTCACGTCGTATTCAGCCGCCGCCTGCCAGTTGTCAGACCGGATCGGAAAGCCGATGATTCCTGTCGTGCCGACCGAATAACTGCCGGTGCCGTCCGTCACGGACGGCGTGACGCTAGAGACGTATTTGAACGCCTTCTTGCCGTTCGTGGTCGTCGCCGACGTTCCCGACAGAGTGATGACCTCCGTCACAGGATAGTTGTAAACATCAAGACCGTTGACCGTGAATGTCTGCACGACTTGGGACGTAGTGGACGTGATGCTCACGGCGCGCGAGATCATATCGCCCGGATTAAACGCCTGCACCGTGCCGGCAGAGCCGAACGGACTGGTCAGATAGGACCCGGTGTAGATGCCCGTAACGGTATCGCCCGATGCCGTCGCAGTCGCAGTCGCGCTAAGCGTGTAAGTGCCGATCAACCCCCCGCCCGTGCCACCGCCATTCGGCGACCATCCGACAATGGACACGCCAGTCGGAAGATTTCCCGCAGTCGTGGCATCCGTCAGCACCATGCCGGCGCAGAGCTGATTGTAACAATGCCCCCCACCCGCACCGACCGCCGTAACGGTCATGATCTTGCTGCCGGAAACGAGATTCACCGTCACCGAAGCAACCTGCGGATCGAGCTTCAAGAGGTTCTTGACCAGCGCGCCGGTATCGGCACGCGGCACAGAAACGCCGACAACCAGACCGTCCACAGTGGACGACGCTAAGGTCATCGGCGTGCCGGCAACCGTATGCGCAGCCCCCGCAATGATCGTGGCGCTCAACGTCATCGGAATGGCGTTGATTGTCGTAATGCGGCTGACGCCGTTCCAGCCTGCGTTCAACGCACCGAAATTCTGGCCCGGATTGTACTGATAGAACGGTCGCGGATCGGCGAGCAAAAGTCCCTGCCCGATAAGAGCGGGACCTTGCTCTGGATTTGTTTGGTCCCACCCGCTGGCGAGTGGGCCTGCATTGGCAGTGATGGACATCTAGTCGGCCCTCTCAGGACACATTTTTCAGCGCCTTCCGATGGAAATCGATGTAATCCGCCGCAGCCCGCAATCGCTCCGCATCGTCACCAGCATGACCGAGCATGTGGTTACAGGCGTTACACAGAAGCTGGCAGCTGTCTCTTTTTATGCTTCTACTCATCTAACTCGTTGGAAATGAACCCCAAATAGCCCGAAAATCTTGATAGCTAAAACTCCAGCGCTCATATCCCTTCACCAAAAGATTATCCGTGTAAAAATCCACGAACATATCCATCTCGAACGGGATACGTTGCAGGTACGTGAGCCCCTGCGTGTTGGTCAGCAGGAACCAAGCAAAGTTGCTGGTGAGGTAGTCATTGACCATGTGGCCTTCGGGAAGGCCGCCGGCAGTCGAGAGAATCGCGTTCACGTCGTTGTCGGCAGTACCCGGACGAAGCTCGGTCTTGACCAGACGAATGGCCACCGGCTCAAGGGTCGGATTAACAACGAGCTTGCGGGCGCGGCCCTGGATTTTTAGACCAGCGTTATCACGCCAAGTCTGCCGGATCGTGGTCATCGCGGAAAGCAGCGAAGACTCGTTCAGATCGGCAGGGACGCTCGGGATGTTGGCGATGGTAGAGCCATCGATAGGATGGGCTGCTGAGAAAAGAGCCTGCCCGTCTCCGCCGACATTGGCGTCATACGTGGTGCCAAGATTGAGGATCGAGGCGCCCTGAATTTCCTTGTACTGCACGAAGGAGAATTGCAGGCCCAGATTTGAGGGCTGGAATTGCGCCTTGTACAGATTGTCGTCAATCGCCTTGCGGGTGATCGCGTAACCGAGAGCAACTTCGATGTGCTCTTGGTTGTAGGTGTAGCGCTGGCCCGCGTTATTGTCGAAATACGTGCCGCCGCCTTCATTCTTGAGGCGAGGCAGGCCGAGATAGCGCATCGAGGTGACGCGCTCCAGGGCCATGTTCGATTTTCCGACTGCGAAAATCTTGTCGTATTGCAGCGGAATTTCTTTGTATTTGCCTTCGACAGCGCGAAGGCCGGGGAACAGCTCGTCTTTGATTTGTGCGGTATTGATGGCCATTTGTTGCTCCCCTTAGCTGACGCTAGTCAGGCCGGCGCGGAAGATTTCGTTATTGAACGTCACGAGCACGTTGTTGTACGCGGTCGTGATGTCCGTACCGGGAGCTCCGGGCGGATCAGTAACGAAGCCGACAACGGTGAAGGGAAGCGTTGCAGTGTTGGCCGGGCTTTGAACAAACATGCCCGACTGGCCGGTCGTGGTGTTCCCAGTACCCACCGCCAATTGAATGTTGAGATTGAGTGACGTGAGGCCGATGGCAGTGCCGCCGGCCTGGACCATGAAGACCGCCTGCGGGTCATCGATCACAAGCGCGCTAACATCGCCGTTAGCGTCCGATCCGGGCCAGTATCGGCTCCAGACTGTATGACCCTGCGAGAGGGACAGATACCTACAACCCCAGAAGATGCCGGCGAGAGCTACCGTGCTTGCCGTGGCCTGCGTGATGTAGCCGGTGACTGAACTGGTGACGGGGACCACTGCGTCGCCCGTGTAAATCGGGGTCGTATTGGTGGACGCGATTAGACGCCTGGAAAGACGGAAATTGGGCGTAGAGCCGCCAACCGTACCCTCCGGCGAGAAGCCGAAAGGACTTTGTACGTTCGCCATGAATAACACTCCGAAGAGTGCAGTCCATTTCGCGAGCGCCGCGGTATGACTGGCTGGTTTCGAGAGCCCGAACAGCGCGTCCGGGCGGTCAATGTGATTCGAGCAGCGCGCTCAAAAATCACCTAGTCGAGACTTTTAAGGCAAAGCCTTAAAGTTTGTCAAGGGGGTTGCGGAGAATTTTTGCGGACTACTCGCTCTGCGGAATAGGCCGCTCAAAAGTCCGCTTGGCAACGTTAAGCCCAGCCTTAGCAAGCCCCGGATCGTCACGGGTCGCCGTATTGGGCGGCGCCTCCCGCAGCATCGCTTCCGAATTACGCAATTGATCGATAGCCTCTCGCTTGTCGTCCGCGTTCTTGCGATCAACAAGGATTTTGGGCAACTCCATCAGCACAAGGCCCTTTTTCTCGATGGCGCCTTCCCAGCCAATGGGCATCATCTCGGGATGACGGCTTGCCGGGACCTCGCGCCAGCCTGACCGTTTCAGGCTGACCATGTAATGCGGGTCTTCCTTGCCTGCGACGCTCTGACGCCGCCACTGATAGGACCAGCCAGCGGGGATGATGTTCGGATCGATGTAGAATTCATCGGTCTGATAGACGGAATCGCCAAGGCTATCGATGATTTCCTGTGCGCGCAGCTCGGCTTCGCGAATACTGTCGCGGGCATCGTCTGCGCGAACGTCGGCGCGGACATCGGCGCGCAAGGAGTCCCGATATTCCTTGGTGCGCTTGTCGATTTTTGGTTCTTCGGGGCGAAGGCCCTCAATTGGCTGGTTCATGGCTGATAATGTTCCTTCAGTGCGTTCAGTATGTCGCTCGCCCTAACCGGGATTTGCAAAGCGACTGAAATGCAAGGGTAGTGCCGCGTAAGCCATTCAGTGTCGTTAACATCAGACTCATAGTCCAAGTCTGGCGCGCTTTCGTGGCCCCACGCGCGAATGTGATATGCTTTTGGGCGATCTGACATGCTCGGCTCCCTACAATCAGAAACTATTTAAGCACGTCTAGCAATCTTGCCCTCGGCAATCAAATCCTGCTGGTTCTGGGCGTAAATCCGCAGCAATTCGTCGCGCGAAGCCTTCGGATAAAGCGGCGAAAGCGTTTCAATCGCGACTTTGACCTCACTCGGCTGCAACGTGATCGTGCCGGGCCGCTGTGCGCCGGGCGATTGCGGCACGTCGCGTCCGACCGGAGCGGAAACCGGCGCCCGTGTCTCTTCCCTGACCTGCCGTTCGACCTGCCGGCCCTGATTTAAGCCCAGCTTGCCGTTGATGAAGTCGAAATAGCTGTCGGAATCCGCTACATGACCTTCATCGATGGCGTCTTCATGCGCCCGCACCATCTGCCGATTGAGTTTTGGGTCGCGGGCGTATTCGGGATGGGATTTGACCCACGCCGCAGAGCGCGGAGAAAGGCTTGCAGCCAATCTATCGGCCGGATCATTGATCGGCTGGACCTTTTGAGGGGCTTTGGCCTCTTCCTCCAGGGCAACCTTGCCGCGCTCGGCTTCGACAATTCTTGAACTGGCCATTGAAAGCCGTTCTTGCGCTTCGGCGGCCTTCTCATGATCGCCAGCGGTCATTGCGGCGATCAAATCGCGCTTCGCCGCTTCCTTGTCCTTGGTCAGATTTTCAATGATCGTGCCGACATGATCCTTTTTGACTGTCGTCGTCTCGCGCTGGGCGTCCTCTGCGACCTTTAGCGCCTCAGCAATCCGGCGATCTTTCTCGGCAAGCCGCTCAGCGGACTCACGCTTGGCGCGGGCGACCTGCTCCTTGAGGCTTTCAATGCCTTCGTCGGCGGTGACGACCTTATCAGGCTTGGCTTCACCGTTTGGCTTCTTGTCGGTAAGCGCAACCTCGACAGGCTTTTCTTCCGCGACGACCAGCGGCACTTCAACGGGTTTTTCTACTGCGGCTTCGGTCATTGCAAAATTACCCTTGTCTGTGCGTCAACGCGCTCTTTCAACATACCGATTGATTCCGAGACGGCAGCCTGAATATTGGGATCGTCCGTCCAGATCGCATTGGTGCCGGATGTGAACGAGCCGTCATCTTCCAATTGAACGGCGGCGTAGCCCAAGCCAACAACGCGGCCTGATCGCGCCATGTCGAGAAGATGCTTTAGACCTCGAATGAGATCGGATTGCTTTTGGCCGGTGATGGCGGGGTTGGTCATTGCCACATCCACAAAGGCGTAAGCTCAAAGCCAAGGATTTTCATCACTCGTGCGGCACCCTCATTATCGAGGCCACACTCAGACATGATAAGTTCTTTCTGTCGGACGCGATCATCGGTTGACCGCATGTCCGCAATGAGCCATCCCGGAATAAAAACGTAACGCCGATTTGTTTCGATATTCATCAAAACACCATATCGGGCGACGGAATCACAAGCTCAACTTGGGTGTCTGACAGAAGGATGCAATGGCCGTCCTTGCTGCGAATGTCGAGCTTCATGCCGTTTGACGGGCGAAACACGATCCACTCCCCGACCTCTGGATTGAGGCCGTGGAATTTCACCTTGTCGTCGTCCTGAAAGGCCATTGGGCCTTTCTTCAAGATCAGCCCGGATTTGCCCTGATAAACGTCCTCTTGCCGGACTTGATCGGGAAGATGGATGCCGCTCTTAGTTTCCTTTGGCCGCATGTAGATCGCAACCAAGACCTTATTGAATGGCACAACAATCTCACTCAGATCGCCGATCTTATCGAACAACTCTTCGACCGGATCAACAATGTGGCGCATTTCCATAAGCGGCATGAAACTATCCTATGCTTCGTAGCTTTGTCGTTTGAGCTGGACAAGTTCAGGCTTTGTATCCGGGCGGCTCAAGACTTGTTCCAGTTCTCTCGCTTCTTTCAATGCGTGCTGCAAACCGCGAATAAAGCCGACGCCCTGTCGGTACGACGCATAATCTGGCGCGACAGCAGAGATAAGATGTTCGCTCTGCTCGGCAATAGTTTTTTCAAGATTGTCGCACAAAGTTTGCGCGTAGCGGGATTGGAAGGCGTCCATTAGCCCTTCGCCATGAAAGCATTAACCCGCCGCTCGAAATCGCCAGTTACCTTGTGCATCCCGCCGTTGATTTCAGGCACCGTATAGAGATCGGCGTAGCGCAATGAGTTCGGCCGCCGCATGTCGCAGATCGTGATCGCGTTACGCGCCCAACTGAAATCCAATACCGCATCAGGCTCGATCTCATGCAGCAATGGCGACCATTCCCGGATCAGATCGGCGGGTTCTTTCTGCTTTTCAGGAACGGGTTTCTTAGCGTGCGCGGGCATCGCTACGGTCTTCGATGGCTTTTAGATTCTGTTGAGAAGGTAACTGGAACTGCGTGACCACTTTCAATATTAATATGCCAGAGTACTCCCGCTTGGTCCGCAACTACTTGATATAAGTCGAAGCCGCCAATGATTTGACCGGAATCAAATATTGGACGTTCTACCATTTTTACAGGTGGATTTTCCTCGATGAGCGTCATTTGTTTGTCCCTTTTGCGTTCTTGCCGTATTCCCTGATCTTCTCTTGCCGCCCTTCCCCACTACCAGCGCCCGCTTCCATCTTCGGATAAGAAACCCGGCCGCCGGCCTTGCGACCCATGCCTGGAGGGGGCATGGGCACGCCGGGCGCGGCGCCGGAAGTTGGAGGCAGGGACGGAGGCATGGAAGGCGGTGGACGAATAGCGGTCGGCATCGGCCCAGAGGGCGGCGGCATTGGGCCTGCACCAGAGCCGGGCATCTTAGGGCCGCCGATGATGATGTTAACGGTCGTGCCCTTCTTGCCCTTTACAGAGCCGCCACGGGCGCGGTTCACAGAGCCACCACGCTTCATAGGCCCATAAGCAAATCCGCTCGGTGCCGTAATTGGAGTATTGTACTGCTCATTCTGTTTTTGTAGAGACTGATTATAGGCCGGATTTAGTTGGCTTTGTTGGCTTTGTTGGCTGGCTTGATTTGCTTGAGCATCCGCGAGCCCTTGCACATAAGCCTGCTGGGCTTGATTGTTCAATTGACTACTCTGAGTACCCCCACCATCAGCGCGCCGTACACGTCCGCCACTCGCGCGCCCCTTGCGGTCCAGTCTCATCTTCGGCCTCTTGCCCTCGACCTTGCCGCCGCGCTTGCGCTTTCTGAGCGCAGCCGTGCCGTGATCGTCCTCGCGGGCCTCGGCGGATTCAGCATCCATCGTGCCAACGCGATTGTTTTCGGTCTTGATCGGCGCGTAATCGCCTTGCGTGCCGCGAAGTTGGGCCGCCATGGATTTCTTCATTGCAAGGATGCCTCTTGTTGTCTCAAAGCCGTCGCCTGATACATGGCATAAGCCAACATCATCGTATGGTTTTCATGTGGTCTTAAATCAGCCGAACTCAGCACCAGATCATATGCGCCGTCCGCAAGGATAATGCCGATGGCCGATAGATTTGCTGCATCTGCATCGTTTGCCAGAGCTCGGAGCTTGTCGCCGATGGTGCTCATTCCACTGGCTCCTTCGCCTGCTGTTCCGCCAACGCCTGCTGATTGGCGTGATCCTTGGCCTGCAAAGCATGATCTGAAACCAATCCCGTAGCATGGCGCTGGTTCTCGGCATCAATCTTCATGGCTTGCAACGCAGCGTCGCCCTTGCGCCCTGCGTTTTCCTTCGCCGCATCAGCCTGCGCTTTGAACCGAACGTCAGCCGATTCCATCTGCTGGATTTTCAGATCGTTGTTGCTCTCTTGCGCCTTCGCCGCGATGTCTGCCGTAGCAGACTTGGCTTTGGTGTTGGCATCAATCAGGCTGGCGGTTGCTTTCTTGTCGGCGGCCTGCGCGCTCGTTAACGCGGCCTCCGCTTTCGGATCGGGCGGTGGCGCTTGATTCTGCGGCGGCTGCGTAAAGCCATCAGGATTAGTGATGCCAAGAGTGCGCAGAATATAATCCAGAACAACAGAGATTTGAAATAGCTCAGGATTGGCCTTCGTCATCTGATAAAGCGCTTGTGCGCGAAGAATACGTTGCACATTCGATGATGTATTCGGATCGGCCCGCGGAACGAGGTTGTAATCGTTCAGCGCCTTTGTGAGCTTTTCCTTATCCCAATTGCTATCGCGATCCTGATTGAACCGCCAGAAATCCTCGGGATACTCCCGAAACAAATCGCGGATCAACTCAAACTCTTTCGACTGCGCCGTATGCAGCCGCTTGTGAACCGCGTCCGTAACTTTGATGGCCTGCTCGATCAGCGCAATCGTGGTGCCAACCGGAGCGTCTTGCCTGCCCTCGCCCACCGCCATGTCGGGAATGCCGGCAAGACGTGACCCAGCTTCAACGACCTGCTGATAAAGCGCCGCGATTCCCGGCCCCGGCTCCTTGTAGGGCAGCGCCATGACGACCTTGCGAATGTCGCCATCCTGCGCCATCGAAACGTCAATGGGAGCAAACCCGCCAGGCGGCACGCTGATGTCCGTGGTGTTCTGTTTGTCAGAACCCTTGGCAACTAGGCCACCCGGAAAGTTACCGAAAATTCCTCCGTCAATCATGATCCGCAACAACGCCGTCGCTGCCGTCGTCGGATTGCCCGCTATCTGGATTAGACCAATGTCATAGAAGCCAAATCCAGGAACAAACGGATATTTGACGAACACCTCACGCGGGCGCTCCATTTCGTCGTCCTTGCGCCAGTTGCGGCGTATCTCAAGGATGGTGCGCGAGGTCTCTTCAATCGTAACCTTGTAGGGACGGGGCAGCCCGGTAATCTCACCACTTTCCTTGTGCTCGTCGCCCTCTAATGTGATTTGGCAGTAACACTCCCGAATAGTGTACGGGATGTCTTCCGGTCGATTGGAAACACGAACGCCGGTTATCTCTTCCTTTTCCTCGTCAACGCTGGTCGGAATTTTCGCAGTCGGCGTTGACAGTTCGACTTTGCGGTATGCCTTCAAGTGCTGCATACGCTTCATCGTCGTCTGACGCATACGCGACGTGAAGGTCACGCGATCAGCATTGGCCAGATCAGTTGCCGCGTTCGACACGCACAGATCGGCCGCATCGACGGATTCAGAAACCGGCCTGCGACGGATCGGACACCGATAGACTTTCTTGAAACCACTCCCCCCAGCCGCAACCCACAACAGCATCCGTTCCGTGTCGGGAACGTATTCAGACGCCGTTCGGGTCAGATAATAATTAAAATCATCCTCCAGCAGATCGGCAAGTTCATCGCCTTCAATGGTATCACGGCTAAGTTTGTCTTCGACCTTGACCGGGCCGCCAGTCGGTAGCAGTTCGCCGCTGGCTGTGGCCTGGAATCTCAGACACGCTTCAAGCAATAGCGTATTGCGAGACCGGCTGGTGTTATCGACGCCGGCAGACGCGCCAGCCTGTGAACTAGATGGCTTTTCAATTTTGAGAGCGAGGAGTTTGATGCCTTCGGCCCGCTCATCCAGCCAGTCTTTGCGGGACCGCTCGTCTTCCTCGATGCCGCGCAACAGTTCATCGGCGAGCGTACCGAGATAGCTGTCGTCCAGATGTTCCGCCAGATTCGCATTGAACTTGGCGTCATGAATGGGCGTCGGGTCTTGCGGGGCCGCGTTGAGATTGACCGATACTCGCCCATCCGGGAGGTCAACGACTACGCTGGAGGCGGGATTTGACCCGCCATCCAGCTTGATTGTCTCAGCCTCCGGCTCCGCGTCCTGTTCGGGCGCCGGTTCTCGATACGGAGCGAGCGAGATTAAACCGGCCATCTACGTTCAGGCAGTGTGCGCGTCTTCATGCGACCCGTTTGCAACGGGCGCAAATATGGGCCTATCGACGTGCGAAGGGTAAGTGGTTTCGTCGCGAGCCGTCTCTTTAACAATCGCCGGCGAAGCATCCAGCCGCAAACTGTACTCCGCGTCAGTCTCACCCGGATCACGCAATACGGGCTGAACGCCGCGCTCTTGCGCCCATGCATCGTCCGCAGCTTTCTGTTCGTCAGTGATTGGCAGCGGCGGCAGGATGTAGCCGCGCGCCATTGCCGAATGAACGGCGTGCATGTCGCGGGCCAGCTTGATTTGCTCGTCAGTCAGGTCGGGGATCGTCTTGGGCGACTGGCGCAGCCGCGCGGAATACGCGGTGTCGTTCTCGCCTGCGTTACGCAGTAGCGGCACGCGGCCCATTTTCTTGGCCAGCACGCGGTCTTTCTCGGCTTGGGTAGTGGTCTGGTCAACCATGGCGTAGGACTCCTGTTAGGGTTGGGGTCTACAACAACGCGCAGCCTCAAACTTTGTTCACAGGATTAAGCAAGCCGGTAACGTTTCGTGCGCTCAACGCACTTGCGGCCCTTTTTTGGTGCAGGAAGCGCTCGCCACAAACCTTCGCCAAACGCTTCCAATGCCCACAATACATCGGAGACTTTGGCTTTTGGATATTTGTCCACCAACGCATTAAGATCGTCGTAAAGCTTCTGTTTGTATGTCTTCGCCATAGCGTTAGCCCTGATTAGTCAGTTGGTTCGCCACGTCTTCGATTGTTGAAGTCCCGGCTTCGATGTCCGCCTGAACTGCCGTAATCTTCTGCATCGCGCCAGTCAGGCGTTCCGCCGACTTGGCCTGCGCATCCAGCATGGCGTCAAACTGCGCTTCAACTTTGGTCAGCAAGGATTTCTGGCCTTCCGCAACGAGCTTGGCTTTTTCAGACAGGCGAGATGTCATAGGCTTACCCTTTGGGGCGAGTTGCATGGCCGCCACTGCAACATCAGTCTTGGCAGTCTCTTCCGGCATCCCAGATACAATCTCACTCGGTTGAACGGTAAAGCGCGTGCCCAGCACAGTGCGCGCGGTGCGTTGCTGCGCTTCCATGATCCAGGAGCCATCGGCGTTTTTAGAAACAGGCTTGGCCGCAAATCTATCGCCGCCCCAGATCACGGTCGCCATGCTCTGCCTTTCGAGCTTTCGCCGGAGGGCGAACATCTTCATGCCGTGGGCGATGAAGCGGACTTGCGCGGATGGCGGATAATGGCGAGTAGGACGGCCAACCGCCATTACTACGCCTCGTAATTCAGCCGCTTCGTTGGGGCCTTACCATACAACATATTTTCGATAGCAACGAACGACTCGTCCTGTCTTTGAGCTAGATTCATGCGCCTAAGATGGATGATCGCATTCGCTGTTGCGTCGAATAAATCGTCGTGAGCCCCCCGAGGAACCGACGCACATTCATCCTCGACTAGCTGTGCCCAATCTGTGTCTGGCCGCCAAATCAAACCATCGGCGAATAGATGGGAAATCATGTGCGCCCGCGCCGCCTTATCCATTCTCCCCGGATCATGCAGCGCAACTACCCAGCTCTCCCTAGAGAACAGCCGGCGCATTTCCTGTTCAACCGTAATGCCGTTCGCCTTGTTCTCGATGATGAGTTTATCGACATGATGCTTTTTGCAGTCAGCCGCGATGTGCTCGACAACGCCCCACGATTGGCGCCGCCGCTCTTCGAACTCTAATTTTGTCTCGCCAGGTATCGGCTCAACGTCAGTGCCATGCAGCGTCAACCGCTTGTGCCAAGCCCATATCAGCATCAAACGCGGCGTGCCGAACTGCTCCGAATATCGCTGCTCTAACGAGGTCTCGACCCACACACCCCAAATCGTCAGAGCTGAATAGTCATTTTCCTTTTTCTCCGTAAATGCGCCGTCGAAGCTGGCCAACACAAACTCAAAATTCGGAAACATTCCAGGCTTAACGTCGTTGGCCTCTTGCGCTTCCCTGTTCCAGATGCGCCAATAATCTCGTTTGATGATGCCGCCGCCGCGCGGTTCGGGGCGCTGCTGATATTGACCGGCATATAAAAACGACATTGAACGGAATGGCGTCAAAACATCAGCCGGATACCGTTCAGGCCACGCTAATTCGCCCTCTTCTTCGCGTGGATCAATCCAGCCGATCTCTGTTTCGCACCGCCTGCTTTCCTCAAATTCCATCGGAATGCAGAGGTGAACGTATTCGGGATAATTCTCAATGATGCAGCCCGAAACGTCGGCCTCATGAACGCGCTGCATGATAACAACAATAACGCCAGTCGCCAGATCGTTAAGGCGGTTTTGCATTGCTTCCCGAAACCATCTCACTGTTTCGGTGCGCACCGTTTCGGATTCGGCTTCCTTGACGTTATGCGGATCGTCTAAAAGAACGCGGTCGCCGCGCTCTCCGGTTCCAACGCCACCAACAGACGAAGCGAATTTCCATCCGGTCTTGTCTGATTGAACTTTCTCAGAACCAACCTTTACCAACTTAAAACGCGAGCCGTAAAGTTGTTTATACTTAAAAGAGAGCAGCAGATCGCGAAACTTTTCATTGTCGCGCGCCGTCAAATGGGCGGCATAAGAGAACGAAACGTAGCGCAGATGCGCGCCATAAACCGACCATTCCCACACCGGCCAGAACACATTGACGATAAGCGACTTGGCAAAACCTGGAGGAACATTCAGTAGAAGCCGCGTAATCTCGCCGCGAGACACGGCTTCAAGGTGCTCGCAGATTGCTTGAATTGCCCAGCCGTCAACAAACTTGGTCTTAGGCTCCAGCACATCCCAAAAATATCGAACGAATTTAATTAAGCCGCCGCGCGCCGCATGACCACCGCGCTCTTCACGCCACGCTTTTTCAGCCTGCACCATCTCCAGTGTCGGAACGCGACTCGGCGGAAAGGAGAAGCTGTTCAAGCTTTGTGAGTTCATCATCGGTCAGCAATGAAAGCAAAATTGGGCCGCCGCCTTCGCCAGTAATCGCCTGCACCGGCTTACCGAGCCCGCGATCGAGCATCGCGACGGCGGCAGAGACGCGCGCTGCTTTGGGTGCTTTCTGGTCTCGATAGATTTCCCTGAGAACGTCCAGCGCTTCGGGGCAGCGCTCGCGCGCCAGGTCGCGAATGCGAAAATCTTCTTTCGAACGGCCACCGGGATTGCCGGATTTGCCTTTCTGAAATCGAACGCCGGGCGGCGGGCCTTTGGGGTTCATGGCGGTGCAATCAATTGAGAAAAGCTTCGCTATGGCCCGGCTTAATGCCGTTGGCCCGAACCTTCCCCAGCATTCCTTAATTCAGGCCCGCGCCAAGGGCGCGTCGCCGAGGCCAAGTCCAATCGTCTGCCCGCTAAAGACTTATTTGCGCTGATTTGTCAAGTTAATTCTACCCAGCCTCAATCTTGCGGACCCAATCTTCCCACCTGCGAAAAAACATCCAACCGCATTTCGTGCAGCGATGTCCAACCCAGCCAAAACCATTATGCGGCACACGCCAGCGCCAATGCGCGAAGCGGCACCATGCGCGCCGTATCCGAATCCAAAGCATTAGGCTGCCTCCACTTCGCTCGCCGGCAACGGTATTGGCCGCTTCGCGCCGAAGAAAAACAACTCCACAATCAGCTTGCGGCCTTTCTCCACCGCCAGAATCCGACCATCCAAGCTAAGCCTAGGCACGCGAACCGCCTGCCCTACCTTGAACGGCAAGCCGTCCGCAGCAGCGATCGGCGAAGCGTTGAGCGCCGCTTCGATATGGCGGATTTGCGCAATGCCTTCGCGGCCCGCTTCCGGTATTTTGGCCAGCGCGTCGCGTCTGCCATTGCGCAGCACAGAACTAAATCCAGGCATTCGATCCTCAAACAATTCCCAGTCCGGCTCCATCTCGACCGGCAGGAACAAATAACCCGGAATGACCGAGCGCCAGCGTTCCGCTTTGCGATGCCGGTTCAGCTTAACCTGCCCTTTGTAGCGCGGCCAATACGGCTCGTACTGCCGTCGTCTGAGCCAGATGCAAGCCTTGCGCTCCAAGCCAGACGCGACCAGCATGGCGTACCAGAAGGCGGGCGCGGCTGGGCTGGTGCTAAAGTCAATTAGTCCACGCTCTGTCACCAAATTTTCCTCTAGAGTGGCGTGCATTCTTTCCCTCACTGAATTGCTAAACTCTATCTGCCAGCAGCGCGGCAAGCTTGGCTTTGTTCTCGGCAGAAAGATAAAAACCAGCTCCCCATTTAGTTTTTATTGCTATGTCAAACGGCTTTAGCTTCTTGCGCAAGAAACAAATATATTGCTCAAGTATTCTCGTTTCAGGTTGATCGCACTCAGGTCGCGCGCCGTGAGCCGAGATCATATAAAATTCATGAGTAAGAATTGGCTGCTTAACTAACAACTGACAAACAATTTCTTCGGCTGGTCTTAAATGCAAAGCGCGCAGCGGCCTAGTTGGTGGCTTGGCCCCAATCAACTCTTCCAGCTCCACAATGCGGTCGCGCAGCGCTTGGAGTTCGGTTGCGCTGGTTGCCTGCCGGACGTTCGCAGCTAAACTTGCCACCCTACTCCCCCCTTACCGTTCTCGACCAATTGCCCAGCTCATCGCGCGTCCAGGCAGAGACAACCATCCGAACGTCATCGGCGAAGGCAGGGCTGACCAATTCGCGCCTTTGCAGCGCTTCACGCCGTTCGGCCAGCCGACGGCGGCGGTCCAAGAGCCAACCTGGATCAGGTGGCGAGCCGACCATCAGCGCCATTTTTGCCATCGCTCGCTAGCCCATGGCCCAGACCGCCAGAACGCGCCAGCCAGCGCGTAGCCGACCGCGCCCGCTAGGAGGTAGGCCAGCCAACTCACAGCGCGCTCCCCAGCCGCGCGTGGCGGACAGCGGCCAGCTGGCGCCAGGCCTCTTGGACCACAGCCAGCGCGGCGCTCTGCTCAGCCTCGCCGGCTGTCTCCCAATCGCGCATGGCGCGGGTGTAGTCGGCTAGGGCTTGGGCGGTAGTGAGGGGTGGAGGGAGTGGGGGAGCGGGAAGCACCGCATCAGCGCGCCCGCACCAGCAAGCGCCGCTGCCCGTAGGCAGTCCGCAAACGCAGCTCAGTTGGTCGTTCGGTTCTGACATCGCCGGGCCTCCTATTCCAGGGGTCCGGCGGACTCGGGTGCGCAAAGGGAACAAAACTGATTTGCGGCCGGAAGGCAAGAAGGAAAATTGCTTTGAGGGGCGAGAGAGTGAAAGGGAGGTTTTTGCGGAAAGTGCCCCTATAGAGAGAGAAAAAACAGGTATAAAGAGAGAACACATGAACGAAAAAGAGAGGGGACATACACCCTACCAGTAATAACTAGGAGAGAGAGAATTTTTTCTTTATTATATATATAAAACAACCACTTAGCTGCCGAGGTTTTTGCGGGAAAAGCACCCGTAAAAACCCCGCAAAAACCCGTAATAACCCAATTGGCTCAGGAGGTTTTTGAGGGTTTTTACGGGACCGATTTCCGCAATAACCCCCCTCGATTTCTAGGTATTAATTCTTGTAAAAATGTAGCTGACCTTCGGCCGACCTCCGGCAGGCCCTGCCTTTTCTTCAAGGGCTTTTAGGCTACCGCTATCGCTGAGCGAGCCGATGATGCCCTGAATATCCCGAGCGGAAAGCCGTCCATCGATCTTGCGATACAGGTCAGTTTTTGTGATGCCGCTCTTACCCGCTTCGCGAACCAAATTAAGCACCAACTTGGAATTGGCCTGATATTCATTTTCCGCCATATGATTGCGGATACCTTCCATGAAGGTGCTCATCGACCAGTCAATAAGACTGGACGCAAACCGAACATCACCCGGCTGAATTTCGCATTTGTACATATCTCGCCAATGCCTAGCGCAAGCCAATATCAGAGAAATACGCTTCACCATTTCAGCGGCTCGCGCCCAAATCTCAAAAATCGGATCGCTATCCGATTTCAAAATCATATCGCGCGTCTTTAAACGGTATTCCGCCAAGAGAATTTCAGCTTCTGCCGCAGTCGGAACCACAAAAAGCGATGGAGTATGCTCGGGAAGAGTTGAAACCGTACTTTGTCTTTGGATACCGTCTTGAAACGTGTGAAGCGTGCGAATGGCATCAATTAATTGATGTGGTACGTTTTCCTCTGGCTTAGGGGTTTTATTTTCTGTCATTCGCTTAAATCGATGTAGAACGATAAAACGATTAAGAAACCCACCAGCAACTTGATCACTGCGTAATTGCTTATAAAAATTTACTGGTGTGGTAGCTCCGAGAAGCGTAAGACTTGGACGCTTAATGCAAATATCTCCGCGTGTAGTTACACCTTCTGGAGAAAAACTGCCTAGATTTTTACCCCACACAGTACAATAGTCATCAAGTAGTGATAATTCTTGCGTTGAAGCGTTACGGCCAATAAATTTGCGAAGTACTTTGCCAATTTCATCGATAATTTGAATTTGCAGCGGCTTCTCTTGTAACGAAACGCCCAGCTTGGCCGAAGATGACACAGACGATTTTACTAAATGAGAGAGTCCAGCCCCTTCAAAAATCTGTTTAATGGCCTCTTGTGGACGCTCCTTGCCGCTCGCCGTTGGCGCAATAGTCAGCCAATATAAGGCGGTTCCGGTACGCGGCGTCCCGGTATAGATTTGCCTGCCAACAGCGGCACCAACAGCACACAGGGCCGCAGCTACCGAAAATAGACGGCAAGGAAACATAGCCGTCGACATAATCCAATCGGCAATGTCATTGATTAATTCAGGACCATTAAGAAGATAATCTGGATAGTCATCTAGTGCTGTTGGTTCTGCGCCACTGATGATCTCTCCAGTGTCCGCATCAATAATATCTTCGCCAAGGATATGGATTTGAATTGTTGGCGTCGGGTCATTATTGGGACCTCGGGGATACTTTTCCCCCACCCGCAAAGCCCTCGCCAGCGTCCCCTTCGGGCCAAGGGCTTTGTCTTTTGGACTCACACCCCATGACAGCACGGCTTGCTCAAGAGCGCTGTACGCCTCGCTAAAGGCCAAGCAGCGCCCTCCTACGAGGCGGCCGATTCTGTAGGCGGAAAGGTTTGCTTCTGTGTTTCTTTCGCCGGGCGAGCGGGCTGCCAATTGTGCCATTTCATCCGCAAGCGCTGCCGCCCCATATGCGGAGAGATCGGACGATGACTGAATACTGAAAATAATTGGCTTTGGAGGCGGCAACGCCGCTTTGGCGGACAACTTGATAAGCCACTCCGGCGCATCGGCGATCGGGAGGGTATTGAGCCAACGATAAATGCCTTTGCCGGGCCGAACGGAAGGCGCAGCAATAACCATTCCGCCGTCGCCGCGCACATCAACACCAGGCGCTAATTTTGAAGCCGAGTTTTCAATAAAAGTGCCGTCACTGGGATATTTGAAAAAACGATGCACCGACCCAGACGGGCTTTCAGCCATCAACGTGGCAGGCAACTCGCCGTGCTCCGCTTCAAGATTTTTTAGATTAGCAATACCATCGGCACTGTGACCTGCAGGCGTATCCGCCTCTAGAACAAAAATTCCGCTATCCTTGCCTGTCGCAATGCCAACATTAGCAGCAGGAAATTGTTTGTAATAAGCAACAATCTCGACTGGATCGGTAGTACATCCCCAACGATTGCCGTTGGTTTTTTCGCCAGAAACGCAGCCCATCTTTTCGCCGCTGGCGGGCGACGGAAATACAAACCAGCCACGGCTGGCGTAAGCCAGCGCGTGCTCGCAAACATTCTTTTTGTTCCAAGGCCGGACAGTGGCCGCCATAAGAGACATCTTTTAATTATAGGACTGGTTTTTTCCATTGAACCAAATTGCCCGCTTCGCGCCACAGGCGCTCGATTACTGTCCAAGGAACGCATGGTATCTTGTGCGCGCGATGAATAATTTCGTTGTGATCTTTACCTAAACGGCTACCCCAATCCATGTAACTGCCGCCAATATCAATTTTATCAGTATCGGTAAGCTTCAATAATGCGTCGTCTTTCACAATATCAAACAGACCAGTATCATCATTTTTAACCCTGTAACAAATTGATCCTATGCAAGAAATTGTGCCGTCCGCAGCTTCATATGCGCCGCACGATTTAAGCTGTACTGGCATCAATCCTAAAATTAAAAACTCATAATTGGTTGGTGCAACCAAGCATTTTGCTAGATCGCCAACTAACTCAACATTAAAAGGTTCTTCTCCAAAAACCAACGGCTTAATTTCGACAAGTAGCTTTTTTTCAATTAGAAAGTCTGGAATCCATCCATTCAAATCTAGGGGCTCATAATCCCATCGCCAATCGCACAGATCGAAGAACGCAGCCCAGCGCGCTTCGAGTCGCGAGCGGAATATAGTGCCGTTATAACGGGTTGGGATGGCTTTGATATTATAGTGCATTGTCCCCTCTTTTTATTAAGAGTGTGCCAGTCACTCAGTACGGCAACCCGCCAACCTCTATCTTCTGGCGCAAGAATTTTTCGTAACTAACAAGAAATACGCGCCATAGCTCTTCCCATTGCTCTGCGGAGAGTTTGGCCAAGTCGGTCTGGTGCTGAGAGTCCAAATAATCGCCAGCAGCGTTGGCGGCTTCCATCGCGGCGGCGTGCTCTAGCGTATCTAATTTTTCTAACGGCATTTTAACGACCTCATGCGCTAAGCGGTGACAGTCGGGGGAGTCGCAGAGCCAAAGAGGAGGAGCGGAGTAGCTAGAGAGATAGGCGAGCGCGACGGCGTGGCGCCGGCAGACTGTGCAGAGCGTGGGGAGAGCGGTAGAGAAGCGGGTGGCGAGAGTTGGGGCGGTCATTTATATCAAAAACATATTTGGCGAGTAATCATCGCCGCATACTTGACAGACTGCCAACGTGTCATCGGCTCACCAAGTTGACGACTTAAATCAAGCGCGGACCAATATATACGCCAGAAATAAAGCCAAACTCTTGCGCATCCCTCTGGTTGATATTTTATCCAATTGATCAGTCCGGGTTCGCGCGGCCCGATCTCTGCAATAAAAAATCCCGATCCGTCCGGAAGCTCATGCATTTTCTTTTCTCCTATCTATCTAATTATTTATCGCTGTACCCCACCAACCCCATCCACAAAATCCTAACCGGCCCCACGGCAAACAAACGCCGCCCCACTCTGCCCCATTGCCAGTTGAATGGCGTGAAGCCAATGCCGCAGCCGAGATGGCGGAAGCGGCGGGCGAAGGTCATGCGGCGGCCTCTGGCGGATCAGGAAGGCGTTGCCAATGTGTAGGCTCGCCGCCACCATGACCGAGATTGTCACAACTGAAAAAACGAAAGTTGATGTAACGAGCCACTGTAATTGTGCCGTTATTGATCCGAGCGAGAAAATCTCCGCTACGCGGCGCACTTTCTATTGGATACCAACGTGTCGCTTCAGGTCCCCAACCGCATTCGAGCAGCGTTTCAATAATCCGTTCCGCATGGGGATCACAGCCACAAAACGGATGATTGCAATCTTGTGGAGGATCGGCGGTTCGCTGTGCTTTGCATTGCCATCCGCTCACGCTGCCTTCTCCTCTTTCTCTTTGCTGAACTGCCAATTCACTACACTAAAGAACTTGCCGTCCGGCCTGATCTGAATAGAGGTCGGCTGCGCTAACTCTGCTACCCGCCGCAGCGCTTCGTCCGTGTCTCTCGGCACTACGCCGCCGCCGCAGCGACGCCACCAGGATTCGGCTTTCTGTCGGGCAAAGCCTTGATGAGAAAAGCAGAGCCAGCTTCGGTGAACTGAAAGGCCGCAGTCGTACTCCGCTCTGAGCGAAGGCGGACTACCCTCTTTTTCATGCCGGTAGTACCGCACGCTATCAACCGCGACCCAAGCCGGAGCGCCCTTTGACAGAATGGCGGCGCTCGCCTCTGCGGTGGCTTCGTGTTTGGGAGTAGCGGCGCGTTCTGGCCACTCGTAACCGCAGGTCGGGCAACGGAGCGCGGCTAGCGCGACCAGCGTGGCACAGTGCGGACACTCCTTTGCGAGCGGCGAGCCATCACCAACACGCGGCTTAAATTCGCCAGTCTCAATCGTATCGACAGGTCCATGCCTGAGAATATTTCTGGCAAAATCGAGGATCAAACAATCTTGCTTTCCCTCTGCCTTTCTAGTCCCTCTTCCGCAAATTTGGACGTAAAGGCCGGGGCTGAGTGTGGGTCGCAACATTGCGATCATGTCTGTTTGAGGCGCATCAAATCCTGTCGTAAGAACTTGTGCGTTAGTAAGGCATCGAAGCTGGCCAGATTTGAAAGCGGAGATTAGCCGATCGCGCTCACGCTTCGGTGTCTCGCCTGTTACGGCTTCGCAGCTAATGCCTTTGGCGCGAATTGCTTCCGCAACCTGATGAGCATGTTTGACGCCGCAACAAAATGCGAGCCAAGACTTGCGGTGTTCGCCAAACTGCGCAATCTCATTGACTGCGGCGGTAGTTATCCAATCCTTGTTAATCGCGATCTCAAGAGCGCCAGGCACAAACTCGCCACCACGTTTTGCGACGCCATTTGTGTCAAGCGCGGTTACGGTTGCTTTTGAAATCAGTGGTGACAGCCATCCATCTTCGATGCCTTCACCAATCCCGTATTTGAAAACTGTTTTATCAAACAATTTACCTTGACCTTGATCGAGCCGACCGGAATCAAGCCGATAAGCCGTGGCGCTGTAGCCGACAACGCGCATTTCATGCGGTGCGTCCAGCGTGGCGAGCAAGTGTCTATACATGCCTTCGCCGTCGTGCGGCATCAGGTGGCATTCATCAACCACGATCAGGTCACGCGGGCCAAGCCGGACGGCATGTTTGTAAACTGACTGAATCGAAGCGAAGAGAATTTGCTGATGATAGTCGCGCCGACCAAGGCCAGCCGAATTGATGCCGACTGGAGCGTTAGGATAAAGCTGGAGCAGCGCCTTTAGATTTTGTGCAACCAATTCCCTTACGTGAACCAGCATCAGCACACGCAAATCTGGGTAAGAGGTGATTAGCTGCCGCACTAAGTCGGCAATGATGACTGACTTGCCAAGGCCAGTTCCCATTTCGATTAGCGCGTTACCGCCGCCCTTGCTCCAATGCGTGAGCAGCGCGTCGTTGGCAGCGGATTGGTATGGCCGGAGAGTCAGCATTATTTAGTTGTCTTTCCATCCACCCAAGTCTCGCCGCTAGCCAAACGGTAAGTAACCGTCCGCGCCTCTGGATCAGCGTCGATCTGCTCTCCCGCTACTAAATCCGGCAGGAAAAGGTGGCTAGGGCAAGCGCGCTGCTGTTCGTCGTAGCTAAGCCCTCGCTGATGCAGCGTGCAAAACACGTTTGCGCCGGAGTCAAATCTTGCCGACAAACAAGTCCGGCAATTTACCCTAGCAAAAGCCCCTTCATGACAGATACCTTTGTCCGGACACCAGCCGCACGCAAAGGCTCCCTTAGCTTTGGGGTCATCCCAAAGTCGCGGCGGGACTTTGTCGGACGGAGCTAATCGCTCAATGCGAGCCTCTGCGGCAAGCGCGAACGTAGCGTTGAATTCAATCCGTTCGGCGTATCGCGCGTCATCGTTCTTATTGACGGCGAGATACAGACAGCGCGTCGCGCCATGCCTCAAACAATACAACTGACATTGCAGATAATGATCTGGTTTTGACTTGGCGAGTCCTTCGCCCTTTGGCGGCTGATGTTTTAGCAGTTCCTTGAAACTCTTTTCGGAATGAGACTTACATTCCACAACATGAACGGTTTTCGGCGCTTCTGGAATGCCAGTCGCAAGCGCGTCTAGCTTACCGCGCAACCAGCCATTGGCTAATTCGACCGCAAACTGTTTACCTGTTGCTGGATCAACGCGCTGAACATCGCATCTGATCGCTTCCAAATCACCTAGCAAACGATCTTCCCAATATCGCCCGGTATCAAAGCGGCTTTGCTTTTGACCATCAACCTCTTGGCGTGGCGTGGCCCATCGAAGCGCGTACCAGATGGCGCGGTCGCATTCGTTTGCGGCTTCCGACATCGCGACGCCGCGATTGTCGCCGCCCCAACCGCGTGCTTTGATGGCGCGGTAAATGGCTTCGGCCGTGTGGTTGATTGGGAGTGGCAGTTCAGCCATTCTCTGCGCGCCTCCAGGGCACTAAGTCTTGGAAGGTGGAAGGGCGGCCGGGAGGGGCAGCAAACCAAACCCGGCCGCCCGGCTACTAGGCTGCTTTCTTCTGGGCCGTAGCCTTCGCTTTCTTCGGCCCGCGCTTGGCCGGTGCAAACTCCTTGACCAGCGCGCGGAGATCGTCGCCGCTGATTGTCGCGGCGTCCGTTGTGGTGCCGTCTGGAGTAAGTACTTCGATCTGCAAACCGTCGCCGCTGGATTTGAACTCCAGGCGACCGTTTGCCTGCGTAGAAACGTAGGTCGATTTATTCAAGCTCATTAAGTCCTCCTGTTTGGTTGGTTGGTAGTTCTGACTACTTTACTAATCTGTGCGTTCGTATTCTCGGATAACGTTTCGCATTATGCCGAGTATTTCATTTGCTTCTTGCAAACGCGCACGCGCTTTTGCGCCTCCTCCTTTTTGCGTATTCAAACGAATACGAGTTTCAATGGCCGCTAAAAGACGCCGAGGCAAATCACGGTGAGGCAGAGAATTATCTGGCGCAAGCGGCTCTATTGCTGGCATCGCCCTACCCCGCCTTTTTCCAAGGCCGCGCGCCAGCGGCGGGCGCTGCATTAGAACGGGATGCAGCCGCTACATGGCGCTCGGTTTGGGTCGATGCTTGTCCCGTGCCCGTCGACTGGTTGCCCGCATTCGCCGCAGATAAAGGGCGTGCAGGTGCCTTCCCTGGCGGCGGCTGGCCGCCGCGCGCCTTGTAGCGCACGCGGTTCTGCGGCCCGTACTGGCCAGATTTGTCTTGCTGGATCGTCACGCGGCCGGTGAAGGGCTTGAAATGTAACTCGCGCGCCAAGTCTTCTGTTGTTCTAAGCGTGGCAGTAGAATTAACCGCCAAACAAAGATCGGCCAATTGGCGATGTCCGATCCGTTGTGCTTCTGGATTTTCATTCCGAAGATTGATCCGATCCCACACTTTACGATTTTGATGCGGGCCATCTATCACCTCTAAAGTGAGGATGAGTTGGCAATCGCATTGGTTTTCGGGACGACCACTATTAAGTTGAGCCGTTCCATTTTTGGTCAGTTTAATTTCTGACTCTGTTGCTTGCATCATGTAATCACCCGCAGGAAGCGCGTCGAAGCTGCGATCATCCTCGGGGACTGCATTCGGATCAAAGTCGATATCAAGTTCGGTCATTTGCTGGATTCCTTTTGCTTGTGCTCATCGAGCGTGAAGTCATAAACATTCCAGTAGACACGCGAGCCGCCGCAAAGCGTCGGCTGGCGTTTGCAAAATCTCTCTGCCGCGTCTTTTTCAGAGAAGATTGCTTCTGGAAAATCATTCCCCATGACGACATAGATTTTCATGACACAACCCTACGCCGCCTTGCGCTTGCCGTTGCCGGTTTTGTGTTCGGCGACAGCTTCTGGTTCTACTGGCTCTGGTGCACTCGGCCGTTCTCCACCGGGCAGAAACGGCGCAAGCGCCGCAAAGCCTTTGCCGCGGTCGTACATAAGGCGCTCAGGAATATCGTAACGATTCCCGGCCGCGTAAGCAGGGCGCGAACTGGCGTGCATCCAAACAGTTCTGCCGCCATCGGCGCGAGCGCGGCTTTTATTAAAGCCTTGCTCTTCATTCTTGATCGCTACATCGGATTTGAGCAACAGAACAACGTCAACCTCGCGCTTCAGGAGGTCGCGTGCTTTTTCGTGTAGATCGATTTCGTATCGCGAATAGGAAACGGTTTCTGGATCATCGAAACGTTCGATCTTGGAATGAGCAATCAAGATAACTGTCATTCCGCGATCACGGCGCAATGCCATGATACCTTCCATAAATTCCTGCCAAACAGAAAGGGCGTACTGGTAGCCTTTTCCGTAGCCAAAGTCCTCAATTCTTGTTTTTTTGTTTCCCTTGTCGTCGCCGCGCTCACATGTCTCGGCATAGACTAAAGTTTGCAATGCCGTGGCGCTATCGACAACGACTGTTTTGAATTGGTGCTCTTCCTGATAGAGCGAAGCGATAGCGTCCATCACGTCTTGAAAGCTGAGAAGCTTGCCGAACGTATTCAATTCAAGCATCCCAGTTCCTTCCTCGATTTGCAGAAAGACGGATGCCGGAAATTCGTTCGCAAGTGTGCTCTTGCCGATTTTTTCAGGACCGTAGATTAAAAAACGCGGCGCGTCCGCGCTCTTCACTCGTTTCAAGTCAGCCAAGCTAATTGCCATCTCACTTACTCCTTCGATGGGCAGTCGTCTGGTTTGGGTTCAGGAAAGGAAAGAGCGACGATCTGCTATCCATCTTGACCGGGTTAAACCGGCGCTCTGACCTCACTGAGTTGTTCGATGCGATTGAGTATCCAGCGCACAACAGGAACGGCCATAGAGTTGCCGAGCGATTTATAGCGCGGGCCGTCTGCTGCTGGTTTGTTGCGGTAGACGATTGCGGTGTAATCGTCGGGAAAGCCTTGAAGCCGCTCGCACTCGCGCGGTGTTAGGCGACGAACCGCCGAGCCGATTTGTGCACCAATTTCCTTCGATGTTCCGATGGTTGGCGAGATAACATCTGGATTCATGCTTTGTGTGATTGATGCCTTTGGTTGAAAAGCAATAACAGGCGGCACGCCAGCGTTAGCGTGCGATTTGTCGAATGCGCCAGCGCGAAGCGTCGGGCATACCTCAATTAACCCGCCGTCACAGTCAAAGTCTGTTCCGAGTCCGCCGCCGCCTGTAGGGCGACTTGCAATTGTTGGGGCAATTCCTTGCCCCGCTTGGCGGCGCGGCGGATAATGCCCACGCAGGCTTTGCGGCTCAAAAAGTACCGCTGCGGGATATCGCCAGTCTCCAATATGTCCGACAGCGAACACGCGCGCCCGCCGCTGCGCCACTCCGAAATACTGTGCGTCCAGCACTGTCCATGCGAGAGAATACCCGAGTTCATCCACTGTTCGCAGGAAAAGCCCGAACGCTGATCCGCCGTCAAGAGAGAGTAAGCCGGGTACGTTTTCAAACGTGAACCAGCGCGGTCTAAGCTGTCCAATAATTCCCAAGGCGACGAGGGCCAAGTTGCCGCGCGGATCATCCAAGCCGAGACGCTTTCCGGCGATTGAGAAGGACTGGCAGGGTGATCCGAAAACAATAACATTTGGTCGGCAGATTTCGGCCGCCTCTTTTGTGAAGCCATCAGCGCTCACGTCTCCCAAGTTTTGCGAGCGCGGATGACGCGCGGCCAGAACTGCGGAAGGAAATTTTTCAATCTCGGCACACCAGCGCCAATCCCAATGCGGCATAGCCGTTTCGGGCGCTCCGATGCCTGAGAACAGAGAGGCCGCCATCACTACCGCCCTCCCCCATCCAGCAAATTAGGGGAGCGCGACGCGCGACCTGACGCGCTCCCCTTGCGCACCCGGCGTCCGCCGGTTGGGTTGGCCGAAGGTATAGAAACGCTGCCTACCGCCAAAAAACTGACGCCATTCCGGAACGCGCCGATGCCTTGCAGCACGCCCAAAGCCTGATCGAGGCCGAACGCAGAATGAAAGAAGCCGCCCGCGCGTTCCCAACTCTCTTTGAAGTCGAATTGGCGCGGCTTCAGCGTCCCAATCTCAGTTTTCAGTTCAACGGCGTGCGCCCTGGCATCAATAAGGAAAATCAAATCCGCGACGCCAGCGCGGAGGCCAGCGGCCTTCAATCGCGTGCCAACCTTCCAATTGCGCAATTCTCCGTTCGGAACTGAGAACCAGCAAATATCCGGCCGCGCATAGGCAGAAAGCAGTTTGATTACCTGCTCTTGCAACGCTTGTTCGGAGAGGGAAGCAGTGCGCTTCATTTTTTTTGTTCCTTAGCGCGCTCTGCCAATTCTTTTTTCAGCCAGTTGCGTGCCTGTAAAAGCGCGCGAATTTTAGCTTCGAGTTGTTTCAGATTGCAGACGCTACCTGAATCCTGAATGTACACATCCGGTTGGCCATCTGGTCGCAATGTGACCCCCATACTCATCACGCCACCCTCCGCGTGAAAATCAGCGACCCAACGCGCCGCGTGGCGCGCTCCGGTTCAGGCAGAACGGCGCCGCTGCCGTAACAGGAAACGCTCTGGTGATAGCTGCAATATGGGACGGAGGGAGCAGCAGCGGCGCCGCAGAAAAATTCTGGAGGATCGTCGTAATTGCCTAACGGCCATTTGCATTGGCCGGGGGCCAGATCGGGGAATGTAGCTGGGCGCGCGTCTGGCGGTGGCAGATTGGCTCTGGGGATGCTGGCATCCAGCGGTATAAGTGGAACGATGCGCGGCGTGCGGGGGCGGGGAATCCGAATGCGGCGCTGGCTCAATTGGCGATGTAATTTTTCAAAGCCGTCATAGATTTGACGCTCTGATAGGCCCATTTTGTTGGCGGCTTGCGGAATGCGGTAGCCAGCAATGTCGAGTTGCTTAAGCTGCGCTAACCTAGCGGCAGTCCACACTGTTACGCGCGTTCCGCCGCGCTGCCAGCCTTCGCGGCGAATGACGCCAATCACGGCGCTACGGCTAACCGCACCTACCTCAGCCGCGATTTGCGAAGCCGAGTAGCCTTCTACCCACCGCCGCCGAACTAGCTCTTTTCGCTCTTCGGTCCAAGCCATTCCCCTATCCCCTCAGCCGCCTTTGGAGACGCCGCAGCTCTCGCCGCGCCGTCCACCATGCCCAAAGTGCTCGTAGTAACCGCATCGATTTGCCTCTGTAGCGCCCGAACTACGGCGCGCTCATTCTCAGCCGCTTGTTCAACACGCTCACAAATCTGCCGGTACGCTACGAGGATGTTCCAGCCGACAATCAAATTAGGTTGTTTGGCTTCAACGCTATTGCTGATAAACTTTCGCAGCCAAGACGCCGACGTGCCGACCGTCTGCGCTACGATTTCATAAGCCGCCATGCGCGATCCGGTTTGGCGCTCTTGGCGCTCAACCGCCGCAAATGCGGCATTCCGCGCTAATTTGAGAATTCGAACGGCTTCGCTGTTTGGCGAAAGCCGGTCACTAATTGTCCGACGCATTCCATTGCTCCGTGCTTGTATTGCCTTGCGACAAGCAACAGCGCGTCTTGCAGGACGCGGCACGGAGTAGTCTGGCGGACAGAAGGTCATGAGGCAGCTCGCTTTTGCCGCCGAAAAAGATCAGGACGAAGCGCAGATGGAGAAATGCCGGTTTTTTCTGAAACAGCTAAAACCCGCTCAGCGGGGATATGCCCCTCTTCCCAACGTAAAATCGTTGATTTGTTTACGCCGAAAAGAGCGCCAAGCTGCTCCAAGGTAAGGGGCGGATTGGCTCGTTCGCGAAATTCTCTAAGCGCGCTCATGCAGAGGAGTGTTGCGTATTGCGCAACTTTTGTCAATCCCCTTTGTTGCGAGTCGAGCTAACGACGAAAAGCGTAGCTCAATCTATGAGTTGCGCATGGCGCGATTGGAAAAGCCAACCGTTCGATTGCACTACATTCCCGAATGGGCGTCGAAGCGTCGCCTAAAGCAGGCCGACATCGCGCGGGAAATCAACGCAGATAAGAGCAATGTGTCTCGCTGGTTCAATGGCGCGTTGCCAAGCGAAGATAATATCCTGCGACTCGCCGCACTGTTCGCCTGCGACGAACCGGCAGATTTATTCCGGCACCCCGATCATGATTGGATGTGGGGGTTACTGCGGGGGCGCTCGCAAGAGGAGCAGCGGCGCATAAAGGAAACCATAGAAGCCACTATTCAGGCCGCATTTCCGCGCCGAGCCGCGTAAGCCATTGAACGGCTTAGGCTAATTTTCGCCGTTCATTTCGTTGCGTATTATGCAACTTTTCTATTGACGGCAGTTGCGTTATATGCAACTCTTGCTCTCAGTTGAACGGGAGAGCGCCATGACCAACATCCTTCGAAACATCTTTGAACTGAGCGTGACGTTGACCGTGATCGGCGCCGTCACTTGGCCGCTCTGGCTGCAAATCCTCGGCTGAGCGTAGGCCGCCTAACCCCATCCCCTCTCAGTTGAACGGAGAGTGACGTGAGCAACGATTGGAAGCTTCGCAAAATTCGGTTGCGCAACGCGGGCGATTGGAATGGCGAGAACGCCATGCGCGCCTACGTCGAAGGCGACCTTGATACTTACGCGCGCCTGATCTCACAAGCTGATCGTTTGTGGCTGGCGTCGGAAGCGATCCGCGTCAAGGCCGCCTAACCACCAATTCCTGCCGATAGGACAATGAGGGACGGAAAGATGAGTAACGATAGCGCCATCAAAGAAACAGCGCCGGAGTCGGTCAACGTTCCGCCCAATGCAATTCTATGGTGGCAACTATTTGCTTGGATGACTCAACACGGTTACGCGACCGGCCACGGCGACACATTCACAGATATTCTCGATGAGCTGCGCGCGCAAATCCGCGCAGAAGCTTTCATGGAGCACGGAGCCGCATCATGCTAACCCGCAACCCCCACATCGCAGAGCCGCTTCGCTCAATAGTGAATGAGGTTAGCGCGAAGGTCGGGATGTTTCGCGATCACCGCTGCTGGAAATGCAATGACGGCGAAAAGTCGTGCGTCGCTGGGAATCCTCGCCAATGCGAATATCCGCACGCGCGGAATGATTAGGAGCACGCCAATGCCCAGCCCCAACCGCCTCGCCGCCTTCGACCGCTCTTTCTTCACGATCCTGTGCCGCGCCCACAACGGCGACATCTACAGCGCGGAGCGCACGCTAGGCGCCACGGATCGCGCCGCTGTCGTCAAGGACATTGCGGACGGCCAAGTCGAGGATGTGCTGGCGGTACTGGAGTTCAATCCTGCGGAGGGCTGGAGCAAAGACGCTTCTGCCGACATCGCGCTAGACGTTCTTCGCTACTGCCTTACCGAGGACGGCGAGATCGCGGGGATTTGCCTGGACTTTGTTGAAGATCAGCTCGGCTGCGGGACCGTCGCGGAAGCGATGCGAGAGGTGGCGTAGGCGGCTCGCGGCAATAGCGGAGAGCACGATGAGAAATCGTATCTACATTGGACATGGGTTGTCCCTCAATTTTACTCGCAAGGATGGTGAGACAATTCCGAGCGACGTGTGGGTACAGTTTTGGGGCGACGACGGTAAATCAGCCGCAATCAGCATCGCAGCCGCGGCAGAGCAAACGGGGCGCGTGATTGGCGCTGGCTTGCGGTCTTGGGCGAGCGATCGGATCAATGAGTATATGGCCGCGAAGATTGCCGAAGAAGATGCGCAAAGAGAGCGTGACGATAACGGACAGTTTGGAGTCGGAGCATGATCCACCAATCCGAAATCCGTCTGACGCGCGCAATCGAGATTGTCGCCTATCCAATCTGCGTTTTTCTTCTGTCCTACGGCGTTGTTTGCGCTTGGGCGTTTTGGGGGAGGTGAGCGTCATGGCAACACCTGAGCACGAATTTGGTCGCTACAAGGTTTGTAGTTGTGTCTGCGCCACAGATGCGAAGGCAGACATTGCGTACTTGCGCGACGCAATAGAGCGCGCAATTGCCAATCTCGATGACAACCACGCTCGGCGCGTTCTTATTCGCGCCCTATCGAAGATAAAGCCATGACCGCCGACCTGCTCCCCCTTCCACCCGCCCCAATGGCTAAGCGCCTCGATGCGGCCAATCGACTTTTACTAGAGCAAGCGATTGCGCTCGCCGCTGCGTACATGGCGCTACGCGACTTTGTGGAAGCGGCGGACAGCTTTGTTGAATGCGCCGAATACTGCGACCGAGCGCGCAAGGTAATGGTAATGATTGGAGGGGAGCGTGGTTGATCTAGTTCTAGGCGGCGCCATCTGGATTTTGCTCAATGCACTGGTCGTTGTGTGGATCACGCCGCCGAAGGAACGGGTAGCAGTAACGTCTGCTTAGCGGGAGATTTGCAGTGAAGATCAAGGTGCGGCGCGGTCAAGGCCGCGGATACATGACCGAGGAAGAAGCGCCCGAAGCGTTAGTCGTGATGCCGTGTCCGTTCTGCGGAGTCATACCGGAGCAAATGGGCAGCGGCGAAGGCCAGCGCGGTCTGATGATTCATTGCATCAGCGATGGATGTGTCAACCCGCACGTCAGTTACTACGATCACGCTTCGGCAATTCGTGCCTGGAATCGCCGGGCACCGATAAAGACCGCTTAGCGGAAGGAGAGAACCATGTTTGTTGAGACGAAGAAGGAAGGCGAGCAACAGGCATCGCATTTTATCCCAAGCTTTGGTGACTTAATTGCGTGGCTGGAAACACAACGTCCCGACCAAGAATACGATTGGAAGCGCGTGAAGGGATGTCTCATGTGTGCTTATTATGAAGCGCGTCAAGTAAGATGCGTCACCGGATGGGATAGGAATGATGGGCCGATTTTCAATTATACGGACGCCTTCCCCGGCGATATTTGCGAACAGGTCAAAGCCTATCATGGCATATGCCGACCTGAACCCTGGACCTTCGGCGCCGCGCTGGAACGTGCTCGCGCGATAACTCCCACGTACCGCTAGATCGAGCAAACAGCAAAGAAATCAAAGGGCAAGTCAGTCATGAGCGAGGGCGTCTATCGGGGCAAGAAAGGTTGGGTTTGTTCCCTGTGCAAGCAGGCGCGAGGGCCGACTGGAGACGACCCCTGTATTCCCGCGCTCCCTGGCGTCAAGTACGCCTGCTGTGGCCATGGAGGCGACGGTCACCACCTTGCCTACCTCTATTTCCAGAACGGAACACGCATCGGCATGATTGTGACTTCGGTCAGCTATGACGATGGACGGCCATCAATCCAGGTGCACGGCGACGCCATCAGAAAACAGGCCGGCATCTGCGCCGATGAACAGTGAAAAGCCACCACCGCTAGAGCGCCAAAACGCTCAAGGAAACAAGAGGGGAGTTAGGTATGATGCGACGCTCACATTTAGGACTGCTTGCCGGCGCGGCTGCCGCGATGTCCCTTGGGCAAATCATGATCGCGCCGTCGCGGCCGTCCACCAAAGACGCGGCGCTCGATGCTGAAAAAACCGGACGGCAACGCAAGCGATGGCTTCAACGACAGGCGAGAAAACAGACGCGAAAATATCGCAAATAGCGCCCCACCGCTAGAGCGATCAAACACCAACGAAATCAGAGGAGGAGGAATGCATGATAGACTTAGATCGCTATAACAATCTGCGACCAATAAACAACCCCGCACTTGAAGAGAAAACCGATGCTATTGCGAAATCGCATGGCTGTGATCGCGGGACT
>Ga0265338_10002052_pt1 | contig 31151 bp, 43 predicted proteins | sample 42126metaG_FD_193579 | JGI IMG/M metagenome (GOLD analysis project Ga0265338, IMG submission 193579) | Rhizosphere microbial communities from Carex aquatilis grown in University of Washington, Seatle, WA, United States - 4-21-26 metaG | ecosystem: Host-associated > Plants > Roots > Rhizosphere...
CGAAGTACGTGCTCACCCGCTCGAGCGACGGGAGCCTGACGAGCGAGTTCATCACGGGCAAGACCGTGTTCGTCACCTCTGGCACCGCGAACGGTGGCACGACGTGGAACCTGACGACCACGGCGCCGGTGTTGGACACGACGGCGATGACGTTCGCTCAGGTGGGCGGCCCGGGCTACGTGGTGGCCGGGACCGGGCTGGCCTACTCGGGGGTGACGCTCGGGCTGACGGTGCCGGTGTCGGTCGCCAACGGCGGGACCGGGGTGACCGCGCTCTCATCGATCGCTGTGTCCTCGCTCGGCGCGCCGGCCGGGTCGACCATGAGCTGGAACGTGGCCGGCTTCGCCTTGCAGATCGGCGACGGGACCAACAGCGACGGTGGCCTGCACATGGGCGCCGGGAACATCAGCTTCCCGTTCACCGGCTACCAGGCGCAGAAGACCTACGGTGACTCCCGGGGCGTGGCGGAGCTCCTGAACGTCAACGGGTTCGGGGCCCTGTACCTGGGCGCGACGGGCGGCAACACGGCCGGCGGGGTGTCGCTCATCGCGACGGCGAACGCGGCGGCCACCGCGGCGGGTCTGTGGACCTACGCGACCAGCCCGGTGGTGCCGGCGCCGTCCTCGACCGGCCAGGCGGTCCGCTGGGATGGCCTGCCGCGCATCCTGCACTCGGTCACCTCACCGACGGGCAACGGGGCCGACACGACCGAGGACACCCTCGACACCTACACGACGGCGGCCGGCCAGCTGGCCACCCTCGGCGACTGCATTCAGGTGACGTGGGGTGGCACGACCGACTCGAGCACGGCAGGCACGAAGCGGTTCCGGGCCTACTTCGCCGGCACCGCGGTGTTCGACTCGACGGCGGTGGCCGGGAGCGCGGCCGGGTCGTGGCAGCTGGACGTGATGATCGTCCGGGTGTCCTCGACCTCGGTGGTGGTGACCGCGAGCTACAACGCCACGGGGTTCTCGGCGGCGAACGTGGCGCTGGCCGCGGCGGTCAACACGACGATCACGGGGCTGACGCTCTCGGGTACGAACATCATCAAGCTGACCGGCACCTCTGGAACGACGGCCACCGCGAACCGTATGGTGGTCACGAACGGTGAGATGCAATACACCCCGGCGGCCCTGTAGGAGGACCGATGACGCCACCTCATCTACGCAAGGTGCTGGTGCACGGTGAGCCGGTCGACCCGCTGACCCTGTGCGACGACGACACGAAGCTGGCGCACGGCTGGGTGGTCGATGAGGAGACGGGCGCGGTGGTCCCGCCGGGATCACCCACCGGTGGCGACACGGCCGCCTAGCATCGCCGCCATGGCCGAACCGACCTCACCACCACCCGAACAGCCCGCAGCGCCACCTGACGCCCCTGGGGTGGCTCCTGGCAACGACCAGGACGGCGCCCCGTGGACGAGCATGCCGATCATCGAGGTGCTCGGGTTCGTGGACGAGCGGACCCGCCTCGGCCTCGAGGTGGGCGTGCAGAAGCGCAACGCCGCGATCTTCGAGGCTCGAGCGAAGATGGCCACCGACGAGTTGGCCAGGGTCGTAGCCGAGCGGGACTCGCTGGCGGCGGAGCAGCCACGGCCGGCCAGGCGCAGGGCGTCCCGGGCCGCGGGCAAGGCAGCGGCCGTGAAGAAGGACGCTGGGCGGCCGTCCCGCACCTGACCTGATCGACCGGGCAGACTAGACCCATGCCGGTCGTGAACGTCCCCAACCCGACGCCGGGCCCGCCCGAGCCCGACGATGAACTGGTGACGCCGGGTGTGCCTCCCGCGTCGACCCACTACATCCCGCCCTACTGCCTGCCGGGTGACATCCCGTCGGGGCTGATCACCGACTCGACCGGGGCGCTCATCGCGGACGCCAACCTGGCGCTGGCAATCTGCGCGGCGACCGAGATCCTGTTCGACAAGAGCGGGCGCAAGTACCGGTCGGGTCGCAGCATCGTCCGACCGACCCCGATCTACAACACGTTCGGCGCGCAGACCTTCCTGTACCCGTACTCGAGCATGGCCGGCTACGGCAGCGCCTGGGGGTTCGGCGAGAACTGGTCGTGGTCGTCGGTCGGGATGGGCTGGTGGCAGGCTGGCACGGACCTGGCCGAGATCAGGTTGCAGGCCCCGGTGACCAAGATCAATTCGGTGATCGTGGACGGCGCGGCGCTCACCGCCGGCATCGACTACAGCCTGTACGACCGGCGGCGGCTGGTGCGCAACATCGACACGTCAGGCACGAACGGTGGCGCGTGGCCGTGGAACCAGACCTTGCAGTTGCCGATCACCGAGCCGGGCACGTGGCAGATCGACTACGAGTGGGGTCGGCCGATCACCGCGGCGGGCAAGGCCGCGTGCATCGAGTTGGCCTCGGAGTACCTGCGGGCGATGAGCGGCCAGGACCCGTCGAAGGTCCCGCAGGCGCGCACCACCTCGGTCAGCACCCAGGGGGTGACGGTGAACGTCGCGGACACCCTCGACTACCTCAAGGAGCTCATGACCGGGTTGCCGCTGTGCGACCTGTTCCTGTCGACGGTGAACCCGGCGGCGAAGCGGCGCCGCTCGGCCTTCTGGGCGCCGAACACGATCCTCGAGCGCCATGCCTAATCCGACCTTCCCGCCGTTCCCGTGGATTCCGCAGAACGGTGTGCGGCCCGCGATCATCGCCGACGGCCTACTGTCGGTGGCGTACAACTCGCTGAGCCAGTTCCTGGTCGACCCGACCGCCCAGCAGGGCGACCCGGACTACCTCGAGGTCCGGTCGGCGCCCTACAACCGGCACTACATCGCGCACGGTCAGACCCCGGTGTTCCAACCCAACTGGCAGGGCAAGCAGATGATGCTCTCGTTGCAGCGCATCTACATCGGCCGGGCCGGCAAGCAGCAGTTTCAGTTCAAGGAGGGCAACAGCGGCAGCTACGCAGCGACCGTCGGGCAATACATCCTCGAGCTGGGCGCCCCCTGGCCCACGCAGTCGGGTGGGCTGACCCCCCAGGCGGTCCGCTCGGACCAGATGCAGGAGGCGGCAGCCGACCTCATGACCGACGCGCACATCGTATGGTCGGCGCTGCTGGCCCTGTCGCTGGGCGGGGTGACCCCGTACCCGTGGCCCGAGAACGCACCCCGAGCCGACGAGATCATCGTCGGACCGATGGAGGCCTACGACCCTCGAGGCGGGGTGGCGGGCTGGCATTGCCAGATCGACGTGGCGCTGGGCGGATGAGCGGGTCACAGTCAGGGCCACCGCGGGCGGGCTACCGTCGCGTGTTCACCCGGGCGTCGATCCGTGACGCTCAGCACTCGACGTGGGTGGACCTTCCCGAGGGGCCCGAGTTGGACACGCTGCTGGACGCTCACCTGGTCACGACCGAGAACTACCGTGGCGAGGGCCCGCCGGCGCACCTGCCACCTCAGAGGTGTTGCTGATGGCCGGCATGTTCAAGGCGGCACCCCGCTCCGTCCTGCTGTCGGTTGTGGGCGACATGGACGGGTGGCGCCAGATGGGTAACCGGATGCTCTCGGGTGCCCAACAGTTGTGCCCGGTCGGCGAGGAAGGCGACGACTACGAGGGCCCCCACCTGGTCGACACGCTCGAGGCCCGGTTCATCACCGGGTCGGACCCGCGGGTGCTGCTCGGATCGGCCAGCAAGGGTGACGTGCTCGGCTACCTGGTGAAGGGCACCGACGCTCACCCGATCGACGCGGTGAATGCGCAGGCGCTGCACTTCATCGTGGACGGCGCCGACGTGTTCACCAAGCACGTGGACCATCCGGGCACCGAGGCGAACGACTTCCTGACTGAGGCGATCCGTGGTGTGGCCCAAGATGGCGGGTAGCGCGCTACCCGTGCGCGGTGTGGCACACTGGCCGTCACCACCCGACCACCACAGGAGGGGCCCCGGTGCCACCAGTTGACCAGGCAGAGGTGCGGTCGTACACACTTCGCCGCAAGAAGATCGCCACCGACGAGTCGGGCAAGTCATTGCCGCTCGGCAAGGCCGAGCCCATCGTCATCGACGAGGTGGAGTACCAGTTCTACCCGGACAACGTGAACGGCCTGGTGCTCGGCGACCTCATGACCGAGAGCATCTGGGTCAGCGACGGGAACCAGGCGCTGTGGTCGTTTCTCGAGCAGGCGTTCCCCAACGACTACGCCGAGCTTCGGGCCTACCTGCGGAGCCCCGACGTGGACTTCGAGGCGGAGGACTTCGGCGAACTGGTCCGTGACCTGATCCAGGTGTGTGCGGAGCGCCCTACTACACCGTCGCCGTCCTCACGGGCTGGGCGGCGGTCACCATCACGAACCTCGACGGCACGCTCACGCAGCAGGGCCTAGACCTGCATGAGCAGTGGGCGCGGCCGGCGAACCGGTGGATCGCTCTGCTCTACTCCATCGTCCTCGAGCGCATCTCCTGGGTGAGCGACGAGGACGAGCGGCGCAAGGCCATCGCCCTGCTCGAGTGGGATGACGTGACCGAGGCGTCCGAGCTGGCTGAGCAGGACCGGATGGCCCGGGAGGCGGCTGAGGCGCTCGGGGTCAGCTTCGAGCCAGCCGACTGGCAACAGGCTTGGGAGGCCCGCCAGGCTGCGCTGGCGGCCATGGCCGACGAGTCCGCTGATCAGGGCGGCGCGTCTGGCACGATGGCATCGCCACCGGTCGACTAGCAGGAGCCTGATCATCACCATCCTGGGTGAAGCGTTCGTGGAGGTGCGCCCCGAAGGGGGTGGCTTCGAGAGCGCGTTGACGAACATGCTGGGCCCGATCCTCGAGCACGTCGGGCCGTTGGCCTTCGCCGGGCTGGCTGTGGCCGGGCTTGCCGCGGCGACCGACATCGGCTCGCACTTCGAGACGGCGTTCCACACGATCCAGCAGGAGACGGGCGCCACCGGGTCCAAGCTCAAGGGCCTCGAGGGCGATTTCAAGACCGTGTTCGCCTCGACGCCTGGGGCCAACTTCAAGAACGTGGCCGACGCGGTGGGCCTGCTGAACATCCGCACGGGGCTGACCGGCGGCAAGCTGGACGACATTTCGTCGAAGTTCGTGGAGCTCGCCAAGATCACGAAGACCGACGTGGCCACCGACATCACCCAGGTGACCGGCCTGTTCGGTCAGTTTGGGATCAGCGCCGATCAACAGTCGGGCAAGATGGACGTGCTCTACAAGGCGGCCCGGGACGCCGGGGTGCAGTTCGGGACCTTCGCCAGCACCATGCAGTCGGTGGTGCCGACGGCGCAGTCGCTGGGCCTCAGCATCGACCAGACCGCGGCCATCACGTCGAACCTGACCAAGCTAGGCCTGCCGGTATCGAAGGTGATGCTTGGCATGGGCACCGCCTTCGCGAAGGCGGCCAAGGCCGGCAAGGACCCGACGACGGTGATTCAGGACATGGTGACCGCCATCGCCAAGGCCCCGAACGCCACGGTGGCCACGACCGAGGCGATCAAGAACTTCGGCCTGTCGGCCCGGTCGGCGTCGACCTTCGTGGACGCGGTGCGGTCCGGGTCGCTCAAGTTCGGGGCCACCCTCGCCGACATCACGAACGGCAAGGGTGGCATCGCCGCCACGGCCGTGGCCACCGAGTCGCTGGGCGACAAGTGGAACCTCATGAAGAACAAGGCGGAGGTGGCGCTGCAACCGATCGGGCAGAAGGTGCTCGACATCGCTGGCACCTTGCTCGACAAGCTGCCCGGCGCGATCGACACGGTGAAGGGCTACTGGAACGACCTGCTGCTCGGCTTCAAGGACAGCAACGGCAAGATCCCGACGGGCACGAACCCGGTGATCGCGTTCTTTGTCACGGTGGGCCAGGATGTGCAGAAGGCGACCAAGCTGGTCAAGCAGGCGTGGGATGACCTGGTGGGCGGCTTCCAGAATCCGAGCGCCAAGCTCGGGTCGACCGTGTCGGGGTTCGACGCGACCTTCCTCAAGATCGGTGCCATCATCCGCAAGGTGCTGCCCATCGTTCAGGAGGTGGCCGGTTGGCTCGAGGCGCATTGGAAGCCGATTCTCATCGCGGCCGGCGCCGCCTTCGCGGTGTTCATCGCGCCGATCCCGGCGCTGATCGCCGGGCTGGTCTACGCCTACGAACGGTTCAAGACCTTCCGGGTGGTGGTCGATGACGTAGTGAAGTGGCTGCGGGGCACGGCCTACCCGGACGTGCACGGGTTCCTGCGGGACGTGGTGGGCGCGGTCGAGTGGGCGGCCAAGTGGTGGGACGACCATTGGCACCAGATCAAGAACGTGGTGGCCCCGATCGTCGACTTCTTGAAGCGTGAGATCGGCGACATGCTCCACATCATCAACGACCTGTGGTCGGCCGGCGCCGACCTGCTGTCGGGCCGGTGGGGAAAACTGTGGTCCGACATCACGGGCGCGGCCGGTCACGCGTGGGACCTGATCCAGGCCACCGTGTCGGACGGCATCCGGGTGGTGTGGAACCTGATCAAGGACCTGGGGCCGACCCTGCTCAAGCTGGCGGCCGATGCGTGGAACATGATCGACAAGGCGCTGACCGATGCGCAGGTGACCCTGTTCAAGGACGTGACCGCGATCCCCGGCACGATCCTGTCGAAGCTCGGTGATGCCGGCAAGCTGCTGTACGACTTCGGGGCCAACGTGTTGAAGGGGCTGATCAAGGGCGTCGAGGACGCCCTCGGTGGGATCGGCAACGTGGTGAAGGACATCAAGGACAAGTTCACGTCGGCGCTGACCTCGCTGTTCAAGCTCGGGTCGCCGTCGAGGCTGACCTACCAGCACGGCACGTGGATCGCGCAGGGCCTGGCGCTGGGCATCACCGAAAACACTCACCTGGTGACCGATGCGCTCAAGGCGCTGCCCGGGTTCTCGACCGGGCCCGGCGGTGCGGTGCAGGTGCAGTTCGGGAACCTGCCGCACTCGCTGCCGACCGGGGTGGGCCAGCCGGTCGGGTCGGGGTCGGTGACCGACAAGCTCGACAAGACGAACCAGCTGCTCGAGGCGCTCACCGCTGTGGTGAAGGAGCCGGCACTGCTCGCTCCCGGGATGGGGTCGGGCGGGTCGGGGCTGACCGGGCCGGCTGGCACGGTGTCGCAGGGCCAGGCGGTGGCGCCTGGTCGGACGGTGGCGACGATGCGCACCCTGTCCTCGACGAGGCAGCGATGACGACACCGACCGCGCCAGGCCTGACCCCGATCCAGCCGGACACCCGCCAGGGTCAGTTGACCCTGAACGGGGTGAGCATGTGCATCGGCGCGTGGTGCGTGTCGAACGTCATGTGCCTGTGGGAGGATGCCGACCAGCGCGGGACGGACCGGATCATCCCGGGGGTGGCCGGGGTGCTCTCGTACCCGCGGCGGCCGACCGAGACGACCAAGAGCATGAGCATCGTGATCGCCGGTGCGGTCGATCACACCGGCACCCCGTTCTCGGACCCGTTCGTCGGGCTCGAAACGAACTTCGCGTACCTGACCGCCAACGTGACCCAGCCGGTGGCCACCGGAGCCGGTACGGTCCCGGGTGTGCTCACCATGCCCAGCGGCGCCACCCGGTCGGCGGCGGTGCACGTCGGGCCGCTGCGCATCGATCAGCAGGGCGGGCCGATCATCGTCGCGAAGTTCGAGCTACAGATTCCGTCGGGAGCCTTCACGTGACCTTGCCCTCCGCGAACCTGGTGTACCCGCTCGCGCTCGAGGGGTTCATCCGCAAGCAGATCGACGTGGCCAGCCCGCCGCTGGCGCTCTACGCGCTCAAGAGCACGTACTCCTACAGCGCCACCCACCAGCACGTGGCCGACCTCGGCTCGTCGATCATCGCCGGGCCGGTGAACCTGACCAGCCCTACCGAGTCGGGCGGCGGGCTCTACTGCACGAACCCGGTCACGTTCGTCACCCCGTCGGGCGGGCCGATCACGGCGCTGGTGGTCGCGCAGAACACGTCGACCCCCTCGACGGACCTGCTCATCGCGCTGCTGGTCCGCAACGCCGACACGACCCCGATCAACGAGCCGACCCCCGGCGCCGTGAACCTGATCTACACGTTCCCCGGCACCGGCCTGATCTTGCAGGTGTGACCTCATGACCGTATCGCTCTACACGTCCGGCCTTGACGCCGTGGGCAACGGCTCCTGGGTGGCCGACACCTACGGCGCCCTGCTGGTGCAGTCGACCTACTCGTTCAACCCGGACCACGTGCACGTGAGCGACATCGTGGCCAGCGAGGTCACCGAGTCGGGCTACTCGAGGCAGACGCTCACGTCGAAGACCCGCACGGTGGACCTGTCGGGTGGGAGCCCGCCGAACATCATCCTGCTGGGCGCGGCGAGCCCGATCACCTTCGGCAACCCGATCACCACCGGCCAGACCACAAACGCGATGGTGCTCTACAAGAACGCCGGCTCGGACGCCACCCGACTCCTGGTGGCCTACTTCCCCTTCACGGCCCTCGACACCGCGGCGATCGCACCGTTCACCTGCATCATCGGCGCGACCGGTCTGCTCTCCATCGCGGCCTAGCCGATGCCCACCTATACCGACCTGTTCAACAGGCCCAACGGGGCCATAGGGCTCAGCCCCAACGGCTCGGCCTACACCGGGTCGGGCACGTGGGTGATCTCGTCGAACGCGGCGCAGCCACCGGGCGGCACCTTCGACGCCCTGGTGTTCGACTGCGGCAACCCGAACGTCGACGCGCAGTGCAAGACGATCGACAACCCGGGCGGCAGCAACCACGGGCTGGCGCTGCGCTGGGTCAACGCCACGAACTGGGTCCGGGTCGTGGTCGATGACAACGCGGGCGGCAACATCTACTTGCAGGTGTCGATCGCGGGCAGCCTCAGCACGTGGAACTCGGCGGCCATCACCTGGGCCACGGGCAAGATCGTGCGATGCGTGGTGAACGGCAACGTCTACGACGTCTACTACGACGGCGCCCACCTGTTCTCCTACACCGACAGCGGCAACAGCTTCATCACGGTCACCTACCACGGCCTCGAGGCCAACGGCACCACCGCCCGCATTGACGACATGATCATCACGACGGCGGCGCCGGCCTCGCCGACGGTGGGCACCGGGCCGATCCTGGTGTCGGGGTTCGACGTGACCACCCCGACACCGCCGCCGACGGTGCGCGTGTTCGCCGCCCCGGCGGTGCGGGCCGCGTCGGTGCCGGGCGGTCTGTTCGACGCCAGCCTGGCACCGCCGATCCTGTTGCGGGTCGTGGACCGGTCCGACATGGTGACCGACCTCGGCACCCTCGACGGGGCCCACGATCGGACGTGGCAGGACACGGTGAACGATGCGGGCTCGGGGCAGTTCGTGCTCGACGCCGCCGACCCTGACAACAGCCTGCTAAACGAGGACACGGCGGTGCGGGTGGAGCTCTACGGGCGCGCCGTGTTCACCTTCCTGGTCGAGACGGGCGACCAGTTGACGATCGCCCCGACCGAAGAGGTCGACCAGGTGAACACGATCGCTGGCCGGTCGAACCTGGCGCTACTCGAGGAGGCGGTGGTGTACCCGTCGCGGGGCGTGGACACCCTGCCGGTGGAGGATGACCGGGCCTTCAACTGGACGGCGCCCTCGAGTGTCTACGACGACAGCGGCTGGCGGTTGGCCACGGCGCTGTGCACGGTCGGGTTCGCTCAGTCGGGGTGGCCTCAGTTGCCGTTCGCTCAGGGGTTCCCTGACCTGTCGGCCTCGGTGATCTGGGCCTCGAGTGGCAGCGTGTCGGACGCGCCGGTCGGGTCCTGCTTCTTCCGCCGTGACATCACGATCGCGGTAGACGGCTACTACCAGCTGTGCGCCCTTGGCGACAACGACGGCACCCTCTACTGCGATGGGCAGGCCGTGCTCGACCTCGGCGGGTTCGATCGGGTCTACACGTTCCTGATCCCTCTGTCGGCTGGCACCCACACCTTCGCCGCCATGGTGACCAACGAGGCCGGCGTCCCGGGCCATGACCCGGGCGGGTTCGTGTTCTCGCTGTATCTGTCATCGGCGGCCGGCGAGCTGGACACCCTGATCGCTCACTCGGATGCGTCGTGGAAGATCGTGGAGTACCCGCCGTTCCCGCCGGGCATGACCCCGGGCAACGTGGTGCGGGTCATCCTGGCCGAGGCCCAGGCGCGTGGTGCGCTCGCCGGGATGGAGCTCACCTGCACCGATGACGTGGACTCGGCGGGCAACCCGTGGCCGTTGGTGACCGACATCGCGACAAAGGTGGGCACCGACTACCTCAGCTTCCTGGTCGAGATGTCGAACACGTACATCGACTTCTGGATCGAGCCGGCCTCGCTGCGGCTGTGGGTGTGGAACACGCTCGGCCGTGGCGGTAGCTCCGGTGTCGAGTGGAAGGCCTCGCGCACGATCACCGACGGCACCTCGACGGCGCACTCGACCGCGATCAGTTCGGCGACGGCCGCCTTCGATAGTTGGGACGTGGGCCGGCGGATCACGTCGGACCCGGTGGGTGTGCTGCCCTCTGACGTGACCATCGCCGCTGTGGTCGACGCCACCCATGCCACCCTGTCGGCCCCGGCGCTCAAGTCAACGACGACGGGCACCTGGTCGATCGAGGGCACGATCCAGAGCCTCGAGCATACGAAGGTGTTCTAAGGAGGGCCCATGGCCTCGAACGCAATGCTGTGTCGCTGGTCGGGTGGCTGGCACGAAGTGATCGACAGCACGTCGATCGGCGCGCACGGGCGCCGTGAGTGCCTGCTCGGGATCGGCGCGGTGCAGTCGATCCCGCAGGTGGAGTCGATCGCCCAGGGTCAGCTGGGCATCTTCGCCAACGTCCGTCAGCAGTTCACCACCACCATCGAGACTCGCGACGAGTCCAACATGCCCTATTGGGCGGTGGGCCTCGGTGACCAGGTGACGGTGCCGGATGACACGCTGGCGCCGGACACCGTGCGGATGCTGTCGGTGACGGTCACCGAGGATGCCGAGGGGTTCCCGATCTTCGCCCCTCAGCTGAACGACCTGATCTTCCAGCAGGACGAGGCGACGGCGAACGCGATCAAGAAGATGAGCAACGGGACGGTGGGTGGTAACTCGACGGTGGCTCAGCCGGCCGCGTTCATCGCGACGCCGACCCCGAACTGCTGCCCGCCGCCGCCGCCTGGTGGTGGCTGATCCACCCTCGCTGATCGGGTCGGGTCTATCCTCGGCGACCGTGAACGACGAGCAGCCCGACGAGGTGGCCGAGGCCGCTGACGCCAGTCCCGTACCTGCCGAGCCGGCCATCACCGAGCCCGAGCCCCCCGAGGTGGCCCAGGCCGAGCCGGAGCCGGCGGTCGAGCCGGTGGACGCGGAAGTGGTGCCGATCGCCGGACTACCTGAGCCGGCCACCGCGTCCCGCAACTTCGGGCCCCACGGCGGCACCGACGAGGACGTGGAGGTGGCCGTCGAGTTCCGTGACGGCCTGGGCGAGGCGATCGCCCCGGTGATCGCCGAGTCGATCACCTCGGTGAAGGTCGACGGCGACGAGGTGACCTACGAGGCCAAGGACGTGGCCGACATCCCAGGCATCGCCGCGCTGACCGTGCACGCTTCGGGCGTGAGCGGGCCGCGCACCGTCATCGTGCACGTGCGGGACTAGCCGGTGGCGGCCATCTGGCCCGTGGCCCTGACGGCCAGCTACCGAGACGGGGCGGGCCGACCTCAGACGGGCCGGGTGGTAGCCGACTGTGACATCCGGCTGGTGCAAGCCGACGGCGGCCTGACGATCGGGCCGGCGCAGTACCAGGGCTGGGTGGACGCCGACGGTGGCCTGGTGATCCCGGCCATGACCTGGGACGACGAGACGACCCCGGCGACCTTCACGGTGCAGGAGCTCATCGACCAGTCGACCCCGGTGGTGTGGTCCGCGGTCCCGATCCCGCCGGCCACTCTGGCGCCGGTGACCGACGGGGTGCTCGTCAAGGGGTCGGCAGTGCTCACCTCGGCGGCGCGTGGGTTCACCTCGGACCTGGTGGGCGAGTACGTAGGCAGCTTGATCCTGCCGACGTTGACCCGGGTGGCGAGCGTGGAGTCCTCGACCTCGCTGACCCTCGACAACGAGGCGCTGGCGTCCGCGTCGGGCCTCACCGTGCAGCTGGGCGCATCGTTCGACCTGTCCTCGATCACCTGACCAACGGAGAGCAAGCCCATGACCGACACCCAGCCCGCGCCGACGTTCATGCTCGGCCGCACGCCCAAGCGCGAGGACCCGCGCACCCTCAAGCTCGCCAGTTACCTGACCCCGGCGTCGGTGCCGATGGTGAACTGGATCACCACCAGCGGCGCCACGGTGCAGTGGCCGATGTACGGCAACGACCAGGTGGGTGACTGCTGCTTCGCCGGGGTCGGCCACATGCTCGGCTGCTGGTCGGTCAACGAGTCGGGCACCGAGCTGGTGTTCAAGGACCCGGCGGACCCGCTCGCGTGGTACTCGGCCGTGACCGGGTACAACCCGGCGGACCCGTCGACCGACCAGGGTGCCAACCTGCTCGACGTGTTGAACTACTGGCGCAAGACGGGGTTCAACGGGCACAAGATCGTGGCCTACGCCGAGGTCAACATGAAGGACCTGGCGGAGGTCAAGACGGCGGTCAGCCTGTTCGGTGGCATCTACGCCGGGTTCAACTTCCCGACCACGGCCATGGACCAGTTCAACAGTGGCCAGCCGTGGGATGTGGTGCCAGGCGCCACGATCGACGGCGGCCATTGCGTGCCGATCCTGTCGGACGACCTCGAGTGCATCACGTGGGCGAAGGCCCAGGCGATGACGCCCGCGTTCCTGTCCACCTACTTCGATGAGGGCTACGCCATCATCACGCCCGAGTGGTTGGCCAAGAACGGCACGGACCCGCAGGGCCTCGACCTGGCGGCGCTGACCGCGGACCTGGCCGACATCACGAACCCGCCGGACGTGCCCGGGCCGGCGCCCACGCCGCCGGCGCCGCCGGCACCTCAGCCGCCCGCGCCGGACCCGCAGCCGCCGGCGCCTGGGCCTGTCCCGCCGCAGCCCGAGCCGTCGCCGCCGTCGACCGACTGGCCGGATGACCTGGCCGGGATCACCTCGGAGCGGGTGCGGGCCGACGTGCTCCGCTACGCGGCGGCGCACAAGGTCACCCCGGCCGAGTACCTCGACCACCTGCTGGGCTCGCGGATCATCGAGGCACTCGAGCACTTCTACGGCGGGTGACGGGGTAGGTCACCCAGCGTCGACCGCGAGGGGTCTACTCTCGCGGTCGACGCCAACCGAACCAACGACGTGAACAGGGGTGCCCGATGGGTGACGAGGATCAGACGCAGGCGCAGCCGGGTGAGGCCCTGACGGGTGCAGCCGGTCCGTCCGAGGGTGGCCTGCCGCCCACGGGTGCCGAGGCCGAGCCTGCCGCCGAGGGCGGCGAGGTGGCCGACAACGAGACGGCCGACGGGCCCGAGGGTGGCAACGCCGAGCCGGGAGCCGATCCGTCCGTGGTGGCCGACCCGACGGGTGCGGTGGCGCCGGGTGGTGAGGGCCAGTCGACGGGCGATGTGCTCGCCGAGCGGCGTGAGGGTGGCGACGATCCCGCCCTCGAGCACCCGGACGCTCCGGAGGTGGCCACGACCGCCGACAGCTACGACGACGGTGAGCGTGCCGTGGGCCGGGCGGCCGACGGCGAGCCCCAGCCGGTGGGCATCGGGGTGGTGCAGGACAACGTGAGCGAGCCGGGGGTGCAGACCACCCACACGCCCGCCGGGTCCTCGAGCCACACCGAGGTGGTGCAGCAGCCGGTCGTGACCACCTCCGAGGTGGTCGAGGCCGACGAGGTGGCCGATCCCGAGGTCGACCCGGAGGCCGAGGCCGAGGCCTGACCCGTGGTGGTCGTGGTCGGGGTCGACGCAGCGAACTGGCCCTTCCCGTGGGGCTGGCTCTACCTGAACGTCCTCGGCAACTTGATCGCCTCGGTGATCTGGGGTGTCCCGGCCTTCTGGGCGATCTGGCGCAAGCTCACGTGCGCTGAGCCTGGCTGCATCCGTCACGGGAAGGTGCCGGTGGCCGGGACGACCTGGAAAACCTGCGCCACGAAGCACGCGGACCATGAGACGCACCAGCGGCTCCACGATCGTCACGCCGTCGAGTTGCCGCACGCTCATGACCGGGCCCATGAGCACCGGCACGGCCTGGCGATCGGTGAGGGGTCGGGCACGGCGACGGCGCTGACGGGTGGCCTATCACCCGACCAGCAGGGCGCCGATGACACAATGGCGGGCGATGGAGCTCTACCGGGTCGCTGACGAGTCATTCTCCTACACGGGAGGCGCTGGGCTCGCCGCTGCCGGGTTCCACGGGCTGATCGGGTACGTGTCACCGGACCAGCGCAAGAACCTGACCCCGGCGAAGGTGGCCGACGTGCACGCCCATGGCGGCATGGTCGGGATGGTGGCCGAGGGCACCGGCACCGAGCTGGCGGTCCCCGGTGCTGGCCGTGGGCTGGCCGAGCGGATCGAGCCGGTCCTCGAGGGGCTGGCGCCGCCGTCGGAGGCCTTGTGCTATTGGGCGCTGGATGAGGCGGTGCACGGGTCGCAGTGGACGACGGTGCGCGACAACCTGGGCGTGATCGGTCAGGTGTCCGCGTTCCGGGTGGGCTGCTACGCCGGGTCGAAGCTGCTGTCGTGGCTTCACGGCCAGGGTGTGATCGACAAGCGGTGGGTGGCCGGTGCCTACTCCTGGTCTGACGACTGGTGGCCAGGGCCTGGCAGCTACCCGGCGCTGGACGGCGCCGAGCTGTTGCAGATTCCCGGCATCGTTCTCGGTGGGGCGGCCGACGCCGACTCAGTGCAGCAGCCCGATTGGGCACAGTGGAACCCCGACGGCACGATCGGCGTGCCCTCACCCCCAAGGAGCGCCATGACCGGAACCATGATCTGCGGCAGCGGGGCACCCGTCTACGCCGTCGGCAACAGCCTCTGGCACGTCACGGGCGGCCAGGTTGGCAACGCCGTATCGATCCTCGGGCAGACCTCGGGCTGGAACGATCCGGCCACGATCCCTGGGGCGACAGTCCGCTACCTCGACGCCAACGGGAATCAGCACCCGGGGCCCGGGGCAGGTATCTGGGCGGTATGGGTGATCCCCGATGCGCTGCTCAACTCGATGGTGGCCGGCAACGCCGGCACGGTCGGCCACGTGGTGGCCGGCGCGCTGGTCCCGCAGCCCGATGGGATCGCGGGGCCGGTGGATGCGAGTCTGCACCAGACGGTCCCGGGCGTCCCGTGCTTCGACACCCCGGCCGCCGCGTGATGATGTGTCGACCAACGGCGCTGGGGAAGGACGCCACCGAGCCGCGCCACCGTCGGACTTGTCATGGATGACCAGGCGACGGCGATCGCTCGCCATGAATCCGGCGCGGTACGAGTTCCTCACGTTCCTCGCCGCGGTCGCGAGTCTCGTCTACGAGCTTGGGTTCGGTCGGTCGAAGGCATGGCCCGTGTACGCGCTCATTGGTGGGCTGCTGGCTTCACCGTGGGCCACCGCCAGGGATCGGTGGTCGCGCTTTCAACGGGCTATCGGCGATCTGACCGGCGCACCGTCCGCGCTCGCGAATGGGTCCAAGGCCACGCAGCCACCCTCGGCGTCGGAGCCTGGATCGGAGTCGCCGCCGCCGTCCTCATCGCTTCCGTCTGGCGAGCCTGATGGGTAGATGGATCGCGGGTCACTGGCGCGTGCTCGCCCTGGTGATGGGCGTCCTGGTCCTGTTCACCGGGGCGAGGGCCCAGCAGGACCAGAGCAACGAGATCAAGCAGCAGGCCCATGAGTTGGTGATCCTCACCCAGCAGCGATCGCTGGACCGGACCTCGCAGATCAAGTTCGTGTGCGACGAGGTGAACGGGGTGATCGATCACATCGTCACCGCTTTGCGGACGGTGGAGGCCCAGCAGGGCATCGAGGGTGAGCACCAGATCGAGGCGATCGTGACGGCTGACTTCGCGCCGATTGACTGTTCGAAGATCACCACCCCGAAGTAGAGGCCGGGTCTAGGCTCGGTGGTCGTGGCCGATCGTGACGCGTCGAGTACCGCCGCCGCTGGTGCCGCGACCGATGCGTTCGGCCGGGCCGTGCTCGACCCGACCAAGAACGTCCTCGACCTGGTGGACGCGGCGATCCGTCGACAGGATGACCTGCGCGAGGCGGAGGCGAAGCACCTGCGGGAACTGCTCACCCTGCGCGCCGAACATGACCGTGACCTCCGGATGCTCGAGTCGTCCCGCATCGACGCGATCCGGGCCGTCGATGTGGGGGCGGTGCAGCGGGCGGCCGAGACGCAGGCCACGGCTGCCGCGACCCTGGCGGCGGCGTCCGCCCAGCAGGCCGAGACGCTACGCACCCAGGTCGCCACCACGGCGACCCAGGCGCAGCAGCAGCTGACCGCGGCGCTCGACCCGATCCAGAAGGACATCGCGGACCTACGCCGGGCGCAGTACGAGGCGCAGGGCGTGAAGTCAAACGTGGTGGAGAGCACCGGGTCCCACCGGTCGCAGACAACCGTCACGGTGGCGCTGGTGGCCATCGCGGTCGCGTTCCTGTCCTCGACCTTCCTGGGGCTGCTGTCGATCGCGGTCGCCGTCACTCTGCATTTCGTCAAGTAGCCCACCCGCCCACGACCCTCGGAGGTCCGATGTTGCTCCTACTCACCACCCACCTGATCCTCGCGGTGCCCATCCTCGGCGCAGCCGCTGCGGTGAGGGCCGCGTCCTCGAGCGTGACGCTCGACCCCTACGTGATCTCTCTGCTCGGCGGGGTGCTCATCCCGTTGCTGACCGCTGTGGTCACGAAGTACCAGGCGAGCACCGGGGTGAAGGCGATCGTGGCGCTAGCCCTGTCGGCGGTCGTCGGGGTCGCGTCGAACGTGGTGACGGCCGGTGTCCTCGACTGGCGGGCCGCTCTGTTGCAGGTGGCCACCGCGTTCGTCGCCAGCTACGTGTCGCTCAAGCACCTGTGGCAGCCGATCGGCGACACGCCCGATGTGCCGGGCTCGCACCTGTGGCCGAACTTCGGCCTGGGCGGCAAGACCGTGGCCGCCACCTCGACCCTTGAGGGCCTTGGAGTGATGACCCTTGGCTCGAGTACGACCGCCGACGGCGGGCTGACGTTGCCGCCGTCGGGCTAACGTCGTCGCCGGTCATCGGTTGACGCTGTGACCCTGGCGCCGCCCACCTGAGCCTCGCAGGCCGGGTGGGCGGCGCCGCGCTTGACATCGTTCACCACCTGTACGACGCTGGTCCTGTTGGAGGCCACCCTTGAGGTGGCGCCGGGATACACCCAGGACAGCGGCCCTAGGGCTTACCTGAACACCGGGAACCGGCGGAGCCTCTGGCACCGGAAGGCCCGAGTGCAAGCCGACAGCACGGTGACGACACAACGACTTGCTCCGGACCCGCCGCCCCCGGTTGATCCTGCCGGGGGCGGCGGCGCGTCCGGGGCCCCCGGTTCGGTTCCTGTCACACCCTGTTGGCTATGCTCTGCGGCGCCACCTCACCCACCTGTCGGGCGGGCTGGCCCAGGACCCTGAACCAAGGAGGCGCCGATGGGCGCGCAAGACCTACCCGATGACGTCGTGGACGACCTCGACGCCTGGCTCGCCGACCTCGCCGAGCCCGACATGGTGGCCGACGAGCCGCCGCCGCCACCCGAGGACCAGGACCAGGCCGAGCGGATGCTTCGCCGGGTCGCCCGGTTCGGCCGCCAGATCGACCAGTTCACAGCCGTGGCCGAGGCGCAGCGCAAGCGCATCGGCGAGTGGCTCGAGGACCGGGTGGCCGGCGCCAGCCGACAGCGCCAGTTCCATGAGGCCACCCTCGAGGGATGGATGCGGGCCCAGCACGCCCGCAACGAACGGCTGCTGACCGTCAACCTGCCGTCGGGTGCGCTCAGGCTCAGGGCGGCGGTGACCAAGGTGCTGGTGACCCAGGAGGATGCGTTCACCGAGACGTTCGCCGTCACCCGTCCCGAGTGGGTGCACACGAAGTTGACCGTCGACAAGAAGCGGCTGGCCGCCGACACGGTGCCGGGGGAGCTCGCCACGCTGGCGGGTGAGCCGGCGCCGGACGGCTACGAGTACCGGGAGGTGATGGGCGTGGCCGGCTGGACCTTCCTGGTGTTGCCGTCGACCGGCCCGTGCCCGCCCGTGATCCTGGTGCCGCGCATGGCGACGGTGCCCGGTGTCCTGTTCATGATCCCGACCCGTCGATCGTTCTCGCTCACCACCACCCCGAAGGAGTCCCGATGACCACCACCGAACCGACCAGCACCACGACCGACCCTGACGACCCAATCGGCGCGGCTGACGAGGACCGGGTGGTCATCGAGGGCCACGTCGTCGACGCGGAGGTGATCGACGTCGACACGTCGGGTGCCACCATCGACGGCAGCGACCCGGACCCCGAGGTCGAGGTGACGGTGATCCAACCTCACCAGCAGGCCGAGACGGGGCTGGTGCCCTACGGCGCCGAGCTTCACGGGTGCGCCGAGATCGCCGCCACCATGGCCGTCGCCGACAACGTGCCGAAGGCCCTGCGGAACAAGCCGGCCGCCATCCTGGCCGTGATCCTCACCGGGCGCGAGTTGGGCATCGCCCCGATGACCGCGCTGCGGACCCTGCACGTCATCGACGGGCAGGTCACCATGCCGCCCAAGGTGCGCCTGTCGATCGTGCGCCAGCTCAAGCTGGGCAAGGTGTGGCCCGACCCCGACAACGACACGAAGACGGCCACGTGGTACGCCACCCGCAACGACGACCCCGAGGTGGTGTACCGGTCCACCTACACGACCCAGGACGCGGCGGCGGCGGCGCTGATGGACAAGGACAACTGGAAGCACTACCCGGCGCGGATGCTGTCGTGGCGGGCGCTGGGCTACCTGCTCGATGACGCGTTCACCGAGGTCGGCACCGGGCTCTACTCGGCCGACGAGTTGGGCGCCATCGTGGACGAGGACGGCGCCCCGATCATCGACGTGACCGGTGACCCGCTGGTCGGCGCCACCCGAAGGCCCGGCACCGACCGGTACGGCAACGAGCCGCCCCCGGAGCCGGCCACCGATCTGCAACGGTCCGAAATCAGCGCCAAGATCGAGGCGCTGGGCGAGGCGTGCCCGTCGGCGGTCGAGGTGCTCAAGGGCGAGTGGATGAGCGAGGGCCTGCCGCCACTCAAGGACCTGCCGCGGGCGAAGGTGGCCATGGCCAAGGCCGTGGTGGACAAGATCACCCGTCAGGCCAAGGCGGGTGCCTACGACGCCTTCGAGGAGGCCAGCGGCTCACAGGAGGCCACCTCGAGCGACGAGGCCGCCTCGAGTGAGGCGCCGGGCGAACCGGAGCAGCCATCGCTGCCCGAGTCAAGCCTGCCGACCGAGCACACCCACACCGCGGACCTGCAATGGCTGGCGGAGGCCCCGACCGAACTGGTCGAAAAGCAGGCCGAGGTGGTGAAGGCCATGGACCTGGCCGAGGTCGTGGAGGCCCTGGTCAAGGCCGACCGGGTGACCCGGGGCAACGAGGCCAAGAAGCGCCAGGTGCTGTGCGCCTTCCTGGTCCGTCGGGCCATGGCGCAGGCCGCGTCGGTCGCCTCGAACGAGGCATGAGCACCCAGGCCCTGACCTTGGTGTTCGGGTCGCCGCGGGACGGGATACCACCTCACCCGTCCCGCGGCTCGGACCGCCTTGTCATGCTGTCGCTGGCGAACCACGCATCGAAGGACACGCTCGAGTGCTACCCGGGCGTCGAGCTGGTGGCCGACGAGTCGGGCCTGTCGAAGCGGCGGGCCCAGGATGCACTGACCCGGTGCGTGAAGGCCGGGTGGCTGTGGCGCAAGATCAACGGCGCGCCCGATGAACGCATCCCGTTGGACCGCCGGCCGAACCTCTACCGGATCAGGCGCCCAGGCCCGGACGGGGTGTACGCAACCGACACCCCGAACGACGAGCCACCCGACGACAGCGGGGTGCGCGATGCGTACACCCCGCCGGAGCCGGACGGGGTGCGCGATCAGGACGCGACGGGGTGTACGGAGGGGACGCGACGGGGTGCGCGATCCGTGCACCCTAACCATCAGGGAACCGTCATTGAACCGTTACTAGAGAGTGCGGAGGTGGTCGCCAACGACACCGCTGCCACCGGCTCCGCCGCCATCCACCAGACCTACGTGGCGGTCCCGGTCACCGATCCCACCAGGGTCGGTGCTGGCACCGAGTCCGAGGCTGTGCGCCTCGAGTGGAACGTGCCGGCGGTCGCCCTCGACGGCCACCACCTCGCCGACGCCATCTTGCTGTCGAGGATGCTCTCAACGCAGCTGGCGAACCGGGGTGAGCCGGGCGACCCGATCCGTCGGGCCCTGTCGAAGCGGTGGGTGCTCGGCATGGAAACGATGCTCCGCATCGACGGTCGCAGCGCCGACGAGATCGCACGTGTGCTGGGCTGGTTGGACCGGGGCGAGGATGACGTGGCCAGCTTCTGGCGGGCCAACGTCCGATCACCTGACAAGCTGCGGGCGAAGTGGCGCCAGATGGCCGAGCAGTACGAGGCCAGGGTGCGGCGCCGGTCGTCCGGTCAGATGCCGCTGTCGGAGGATGCGGCGGCCGTGTTGGCCAGGGGCCGCGCAGCAGCACCGGCCAGGGGTAGAGGACTACCCTCGGGTCAAGGAGGTGCCCCACGTGGATCAGGCTGAGATGGAGGCGCTGCTGTTCGCCATCAACTGCACGTACCCGTCGGCGACTCGCCTGTCACCGGCCGAGCATGCGGTCCGGGTGAATGAGTGGATGACCTCGCCGGTGGTTGAGCTCGACTACCCGGTGGCGCTGGCCGCGTGGGACCAGTGGAAGGCGCATCAGGGCTGGCCGCCGTCGCCCGCCCAGCTACTCGAGCAGGTGGCCGCGTCGACCGCCCAGCGGCTGCCGACCTATCAGGAGGCCACGGCGCTCGAGGTGGCCTCCTACGGCGACCCGGTGGACCCGGAGGATGGCCGGCGCATCATCGACGGCATCCGCGAGTCGATCCGTCGGGAGCGGTCATGAGCGGCCGGCCCGGGTGCCCGCGCTGTGATGGGGTCGGCTGGATTCTGGACACGGCCGAGGTGGACGGCCACGGCGACTACCGGCCGTGCCCCGACTGTGACCCCGAGTTGCACGACCGGTTCATGGACGGGCACCTGGCCAGCGGCCACGACTGCGCCGAGTGCCAGGCCCGACGGGGTGGCCGTGCACACCGGGGCAAGGGCGACGACGGGGCGGCCCGGGTGAAGGCCACCGAGGCGACCCCGCCGCCGCCTGATCCGTCCGAGCCGCTCCCGCTTGACCAGGGCATCGAGGCACCGTTCTGATGAAGTGCAACCTGTGCGGCATGCCCGTCATGTGGGCGACCACGAAGGCCACGGGCAAGTCGATCCCGCTCGCTCTGCCGCCGGTCGCGAACGGCAACATCTGGCTCGAAGACGGCCCGGTCAATCCGCGCACCGGGAGGCCCAAGCCGCTAGCCGTGTTCGCGTCGGCGACCAACGAGGTGCCGGAAGGCAAGCGCCGCTACCGGAACCACCACCTGACGTGCCGGGTGTACCAGGCCAAGAAAGCGATGGAGGCCCTACTCAAGTGACCGTGACCCCGACCGACCTGTCCGAGATTCCCGACCCGCGCATCCTCGCTGTGGTCGACCTGTTGCGCCGGGCCGGCATGGCGCAGTTTCAGCTGCGCTACTCCGACGACGAGGACCCGACGGTGTGGATCGGCGTGGCCGAGTGGAAGGTCAAGAAGGGCAAGAAGCGCAAGGCCTCCGAGAGCTACTGGTTCACCGGCTGCGGGCTGAACCCTGTGCGCGCCCTGTTGAACCTGGCGGCGGAGGCCATCGACGGTGGGACCTGCACTCATTGCAAGCGGCCGACCGGGGTCGATGATTCGTGGGGTGACCTGCCGATGGACGACCTGATCTGTTGGTACCAGTTCGACCCCGAGTTGAACACGTTCCGCCGTGGATGCGAGGGCGACTGATGGCCGCGCAGCAGGGCACGTGCCGGTCCTGTCGGGCGCCGATCTTGTGGGCCCGCACCGAGAACGGCAAGGCGATGCCGCTCACGCTGCCAGCAGCCGAGGACGGCAACACGTGGATCGACCAGGACGGGGTGGCGCACGTCGAGTCACTGCTGGCCCCGTGCCCGGAGGACGCACCCCGCTACCGGCCTCACTTCGCTGACTGCCCGAACTGGACGGCGGGCCGTGGCAGGTGACCCGGTGTGGAAGGCGCCACAGGTGACGACGCCGAAGGCCCGCAAGCCGATGCCACGCAGCCGACGGCCGATCTCGCAGCGGTCGGCAAGGCGGGAGGCTCAGGCCCAGGAACGTGAAGCGGTCCGCATGGAGGTGCTGGCCCGCGACGGCGGGTGCATCGCCATCGACCTGGTGCCCGAGGTCAGGTGCGCGAGCCCGGATCTTCGACGGCCGGCCCTCGAGGTGGACGAGTTGCGGGGCGGGTCGTACCGGTCCCTCGAGTGGCTCGACCCCGACAGCTGCAACACGCTGTGCCAGGCCCACCACGACTGGAAAACCGCGCACAAGCGTGAGTTCATTCGCCGCTTCCGGGCGGCACGACGACAGGAGCAGCAGTGATCTTGACCTTCCGACCGATCAAGGTGTGGCCCGAGGATTGGGACTCGGCCGACGCCGAGCGGCCAGGGTCGCCGTTCGACTCGACCTACTCGGCGACCCTGGACCTGCTCGACCGCGAGCTGACCCACCTCAAGGCGAGCAACGTGATCTTGCAGGTGGACGCGTCCGAGGGCGACGTGCGCCTCGACGGCCAGCTGCGGGCCGACGCGAAGGTGAACCATCCAGGGGTGATTCTCTCGTTCGACACGCCGACGTGGGGCACCCTGACCTACGCCTGTGACGCGTTCACCCGGCGAGGGTGGCGCAACGACAGCCCGTCATGGCAGCAGAACCTGCGGGCGATCGCGCTGGGCCTCGAGTCGCTGCGCCGGGTGGAGCGGTACGGGATCGCCGGGCGCGGCCAGCAGTACGCCGGCTATCGCGAGTTGGGCACGGGCCTGGCGATGGGGCCCATGACCAGGGACCAGGCGGCCGCCTTCCTGGTGGAGCACGGCGAGGTCGACAACGCTGACAAGCCGGGCGACCCGGACTGCCTGCTCGACCCGTCCGACCCGCTGCGCGACGAGATCGTGGACGGCTACTACCGGCGGGCGGCGAAGCGGCTGCACCCTGACGTGGGAGGTGACCCGGACCTGTTCAAGCAGCTGGGCGAAGCCCGCGACCTGCTCCGATGACCGGGCGGACCCCGACCCGCCACGAACAGCTACAGGGCCAGGTGGTCGAACTGCTCGGCCTAGTCGGCTGGAAGCACCTGCACGTCCGCAAGTCGATCGGCAAGGGCAAGCGGTGGGTGACCACCACGAACGTGGTGGGCTGGCCTGACCTGTTCTGCTGGTCGCCCCGCCATCCTGGCCGCCACGTCGCCATCGAGATCAAGGTGCCACCCGACAAGCTCAGCCCGGACCAGGAGGCGGTGCGGGACGACCTGGTCGCGTCCGGCATCGAGTACCTGGTCGTGACCCCGACGACCGACCTACAGGCTCTGGCCCGGGACCTGCGCCGTCAGGTGTAGTGGGCTACCCTTCACGAACCGCCACGAACAAGGAGCAGGCCCATGGCCGAAGGCAGTGACAGCAAGGTGCTCGGTGACTACCACGGGACGCCGATCCTCAAGACCACCATCGCCGTGACGAACGCCGGTGACGGCCTGTCGAAGTCGATGAAGGTCGACCCGTCGGTGCTCGAGGTGGACACCGAGGTGATGGTGCTCATCCGCTGCACCGTGTCGAAGCACCAGTACGCCCTGATCGATGAGGACACGCCCGCCTTCGAGTTGAAGCAGTCGCTCCGGGCGGAGACGGCCACGATCGTGACCGGCCAGACCTTCGAGCGGAAGCTCAAGGCGGAGGCCGACCGGATCGCCAAGGCCGAGCGCGAGGCGCAGGGCGAGCACCGCCTGCCCGACCCCGACAGTGGCGGAGGCCTCGGTGACATCGAGGACGAGGACGAGGATGACCCCGCCAACGTCACCTGACCTCGCGGCTGTGAAGCGCGAGGCCCGCCAGCTACGGGAGCGGCTGGCGAAGGCTGAGGGACGCCGCAGGGAGCTCATGGCCGAACGCACACGCGTGGTCATGACCCTGCGCGCCCTCGGCGTCGAGCAGACCGAGATCGGCAGCCTGTTCGGGATCGGCGTCGACCGGGTGAAGCAGTTGGTTCGTCAGGCCGGCAACGGGGCCGAGCCGTGACCGTGCTCGCGGCGTGCGCCTGGCGCGACAACGCCGAACTGATCGCGGCGGTGCATGACCTCGGCTACCTGCGTGACACCGACCACGTGCTCGACCCGACCTACGGCAAAGGCAACTGGTGGAAGCAGTGGAGGCCAGAGCAGTTGACCACCTACCACCGGGCCGCCGACGGGTCTGACTTCCGCCACCTCGACCTCGCCGACAACAGCGTGGACGCCGTGGCCTACGACCCGCCGTACTGCTGCCCGGGTGGCCGGCGCACGTCGACGATCAGCGACATGCACGAAGCGTTCGGGATGGACGAGCAGGAACGGGTCGGCAAGAGCGGCGAGCCCGATCCGATGTTCCGCACCCCGGCCGCATTGCAGGCCATCATCGACGCCGGACTCACCGAGATGGTCCGGGTGTGTCGGCCGGCCACGACCAAGACCCGGGGCGGCATCATACTGGTGAAGTGCATGAGCTACGTGTGGGGCGGCACCTTCTGGCCGGGCACCGAGCTGACGTGGCAGCACGCCACCTCGACGCTGGGCCTGGTCACCGTCGACCGGCTCGACATCGTGAAGCGCGCCGCCGGGCCACAGCCGAAGACGAACCGGAACGGGTCGGCCCGCCGTCAGTCGCACGCCGCGAACAACGCGAGCCGGCTGTGGGTGTTCCGGGTGCCGAAGGCCCCGAAGCCGATTCCCCCTTCCCTCGACCTCGACCTCGACGGGTAGGGTCGTACCCGTGGAGCCCGTGCCGTTTACCTGTCGCCGCTGTGGCACCGACCTGATCGAGGTGGAGGTGCTGACCGGCCCGCTGCCCGGCACGATGAAGACCCTGCGCCTGAACGCGGTGCCGTCGCCGATGGGCCTGGTGATCCGCCGGGAGGACGGGGTGTGGCGCACGCTCCGCAAGAAGGGCAGGGCGATCGTCCCGGCCTTCCAGATTCACAACCGCGCCGCCTGTGCTCGAGCGTGTGCTGCCCGTGCCGAGGTTGACGCCGCCGTCTAGTTGGTAGACGATGGCGGTACACCGATACAAGGAGGGGCCCGATGAGCCCGAAGGTCACCCGCACGAACAAGTACCCGGCGAAGTGCCAGACCTGCGGCGGTCAGGTGCCGGCCGGGGCCGGCTCGCTCACCGGTTCGAAGACGCAGGGCTGGATCACCCGCCACCAGGACGGTGAGTGCCTCGACGGCATGGGCGTCCGCAAGGCCACCGGCAAGCTCGACCCGACCCCGGAGCAGCAGGCGGCCCTGGACCTGTTCGCCAAGGGCGAGAGCATGGTCATCGAGGCGGGCGCCGGGACGGGCAAGACCTCGACCCTGGTCATGCTCGCCGCAGCCACCACCCGCCAGGTGCAGTACGTCGCGTTTAACAAGGCCATCGTGGAAGAGGGCAAGACCAAGTTCGGTGCGAACGTCGCCTGCAACACGGCCCACAGCCTGGCCTTCCGGGCCGTCGGCAAGCAGTTCTCTCACCGGCTCAACGCCCCCCGGATGAGCCCGACGATCCTGGCGAACCACCTCGCCCTCGACAACCTCACCGTGCGAGTCGGCAACGCCGGTACGAAGACCCTGATGGCCAGCTTCCTGGCCGGCCACGTCATGAAGGCCCTGTCGAACTTCGCCTCGACCGCCGACCTCGAGCCGGGCCGGGAGCACTTCACCTACATCGACGGCATCGACATGCCCACCGCGTCGGGCCGGCGCACCTTCGCTAACAACGACGAGGTGGCCACCTACCTGACCCCGGCGCTGCGCCGGGCCTGGGCCGACGTGCAACGCAAGGACGGGTCGCTGCCGTTCAAGCACGAGTTCTACCTCAAGATGTGGCAGCTCTCGAACCCGGTCATCCCGGCGCCGGTCATCCTGTTCGATGAGGCCCAGGACGCCAACCCGGTCATGGCGGCGGTGGTCGCTGCGCAGACCGAGGCGCAGGTGGTGTACGTGGGCGACAGCTGCCAGGCGATCTACGAGTTCACCGGGGCGGTGAACACGCTGGCCAAGCTCGACACCGATCACCGGGTGTTCCTGTCGCAGAGCTTCCGGTTCGGGCCGGCGATCGCCGAGATGGCGAACACGGTCCTGGCCAAGCTGGCGGCGGAACTGCGGCTGGTCGGGTTCGACAAGATCACCAGCACCCTGGGCATGACCGACGCCGAGGACGCCATCCTGACCCGCACGAACGCCAAGGCGGTGCAGACGGTCATGGACCTCATCAGCCAGGGCCGGCGCCCGCACCTGGTCGGCGGCGGCACCGAGGTCGTGAACTTCGCCAAGGCGGCCCGTGACTTGCAGCAGGCCGGCCACACCAGCCACCCAGACCTGGCCTGCTTCGGCTCCTGGGGCGAGGTGCAGGACTACGTGGACAACGACGCTCAGGGCGACGACCTCCGCCTGATGGTGAACCTGGTCGACTCGGTGGGCATCGAGCCGATCCTCGCCGCTCTCGACAACATGGCCCCGGAGGCGACCGCCGACGTGATCGTCTCGACGGCTCACAAGGCCAAGGGCCGCGAGTGGGACACGGTGCGCATCGCCGACGACTTCCCGACCGAGCCCGACAAGATCGGCCCGGCCGAGCAGCGGCTGATGTACGTGGCTGTGACCCGGGCGAAGCTGCACCTCGACGCCACGGCCCTGTCGGCCTACCTCGAGGGCCCCGACGACGAGGACGAGGGTGAGGCGATCGCTCTGCCGCCGGTGTCGGGCACGGAGCGGTCCGGTGAGGATGCCCTGCGGGCCCAGGGGTGGCGCGGCTAGTAGCCTGGCCGCCGTGTCAGCACCGGGAGACGACGGGGGTCCGGGCAACCGGGCCCCCGTTCCGCGTGTGCACGTCCCGATCGACCGTGAGGGGTAGGGTCCTACCCATGACCGATACCACCACCACGGTGACCAGTGTGGACCCGGCCGCCCGGATGCCACGGTGGACCGACTACATCGACGTCGAGGCCCTGGTGCCCGACCCGCGCAACCCGAAGAACCACGCGGACGACGACCTCGACGGGAGCCTCGAGCGGTGGGGCTACACCGAGCAGGTGCTCATCGATGAGCGAACCGGGATGCTCTCGGCCGGCCACGGACGGCGCGAGCTTGTCCTGCGGGCGAAGGCCCGCCACGACAACCCGGTCGAGGGTGAGGAACTACCGGAGGTGCCCGACGGGATCATCGTGGACACCGATGGCCGATGGTTGATGCCGGTGCAGCGAGGGTGGCGCTCGGCGAACGACGTGGAGGCCCTGGCCTACCTGGTCGCGTCGAACCGACTGACCGAGAAGGGCGGATGGGACCAGGCGGCGCACGTCGCCGCGCTCGAGCAGGTGGTGGCCGAGTCGGCTGCCGGGCTCGAGGGTGTGGGCTACACCCCGGCCGAGTACGAGGCGCTGATCGCGGAGGCTCAGGCGGCGGAGGTGGACCCCGAGAAGTCTGCGCTGCTCGCCGCGGCTGACGTGACCGTCGGCGAGCCTCAGCACCGGGTGGCCAAGGGCGACGGCTACACCCTGACCACCGAGTCGGGCATCGTGCACCGCCTCGAGTGCGTGGACCTCATGACCGGCCACGACCGGTGGGCCCAGCACCTGGGGCCCGGTGTGCTGTTCCTGCCGTACCCGGGACCGTTCATCACCCTGGCAGCCCGGTTCGACTCGACCCCGACGCTCATGGTGCAGCCCGAGCCGTACCTCGCCGGGCACATCCTCGACAAGTGGGCGGCGCTGCGTGGCGAGGCCGGCATCGTCAAGGCGTCGGCGTGAACCGGACGACGGGCACGTGGGACCCGGCGGACCGTCACGCCTACTTCCTGGCCGGCGGCCGGCCACAGGTGGGCCAGGTGCCACACGACTTCGTGCTGGTCGCGGTCAACGAGCTGTGCGACCCGGCCGGTCAAGTGAAGCCGTCGGAGCTCGAGCGCGTCGACGCTCTGCTCGACCAGGGCTACCGGGTGGTCATGGACTCAGGCGTGTTCTGGCTGACCAACGAGCACAAGCGGGCCCACGGGATCAGCATGGACGAGGCGCTGGCCCTCGCACCGGACGAGATCGACAACTTCGACTGGCTGTGGGCCAGCTACCTCAAGGTGTTCGAGACGTGGGGCGAGCGGCTGTGGGGCTACATCGAGTTGGACCAGGGCGGCGCGGTGAACAAGCGGCTGACCCGGGCCCGCCTTCACGACGCCGGGATCACCCCGATGCCCGTCTACCACCCGATCAACGACGGGTGGGACTACTTCGACGAGATCGCCTCGACGCACGACCGGATGTGCTGCGGCAACATCGTGCAGGCGATGAGCCCGCTCCGCTTGCGGCTGCTCCACACGATCAGCGAACGGCACCGCGCCTACCCTGACCTGTGGATTCACTTCCTGGGGTACACCCCGAACCAGTGGGTGAACGCCTGCCCGGTCGACGGGTGCGACTCGAGCAGTTGGCTCACCAGCATCCGGTGGTCGGCCGCCGCGCCGTGCGACATCGCCATGGGCTCGACGTTCGAGAAGCTGCCGCCGGCCTATTGGTACCGGCTCGGGTCGAAGGCCAACGACGCGGACGGGTCGAACAAGTCTGCTCTGTTGGCCGCAGCCGGTGTCGAGTTCCACAACATCGGGTGGCGCGATTGGATGGCCCGGCTGCGGGCCGAGTTCCCGGACCTGCCGGCCTACCCGGCACCGGGCCCGGATCAGGACCGGCTGCTGGCCGGGAAGGGAGCCGCAGCGTGAACCCGCCACCTCGAGCACGCACGACCGTCACGGCCCGCTGGACCTTCGAGGGGTTCCACCGGTGGCCGGACGCCCCGCCAGGGCGCAGCTACCTCGCCGAGCGACACCGCCACCTGTTCCACGGCGAGGTGACCGTGGAGGTCACCCACACCGACCGACAGATCGAGTTCCACGACCTGCGCGACGTGTGCGTACTCGCCACCCGCCGGACGGGCGGCGAGTGGGGCCCTATGTCATGCGAGGCAATCGCCGACGTGATCGCGGTGGACGTGGCGGGCACGTGGCCGGATCAGCCGGGCGAGCTGGTCGTCGCGGTGTTCGAGGACGGCGAGTGCGGAGCGACCGTCACCTACAGGATGGGGGAGGGATCATGACGACCACCGTGTCGAAGGAGGTCGAGTTCGACGCCGGGCACCGGGTGCCGAACCACGCCTCGAAATGCCGGAACCCGCACGGGCACCGGTACCGGGTCCGGGCCACCGCGGCGGGTGACATCGTGGCCGAGGCCGGCGCCTCGAGCGAAGGCATGGTCGTCGACTTCGGTGACCTCAAGGCCCTGCTGACCGACCTGGTGCATGACCGGTTCGATCACGGGTTCATCGTGCACGCGGCGGACAGGCCGATGCGCAAGGCCCTGGCCATGCTCGAGGAGCCCAAGGTGATCGTGGTCCCGTACATCCCGACCGCGGAGAACCTGGCGGCCGACATCTACCGGACGGTGGGCCCGGAGCTCGCCGCCCGGTGGGGTGCCACGAACGTCAGGCTGACCCTGGTCGAGGTGTGGGAGACGCCCACCTCGCTGGCCACCTACACCGAGGTGGTCCCGTGTTAATCGTGAGCGAGGTGTTCGGGCCGACGTTCCAGGGTGAGGGCCCGTCGGCCGGCCAGCTGGCCACGTTCGTGCGGCTCGGGCTGTGCAACCTCGACTGCTCCTGGTGCGACACCCCGTACACGTGGGATTGGACCGGCAAGAACGGCCCGCCGCAGAATCGGTCGCTGCTGCGCCACACCGCGGTCGAGGACGTGGCCGGTGACCTCATCGAGCGGGGCGCGCCGCTGGTGGTCATCACGGGCGGCGAGCCGCTGGTGCAGGCGAAGCGCCTGGTCGACCTGGTGGGCCTACTCGAGGACGCTGGCCTGCGGGTGGAGGTGGAGACGAACGGCACCCTGGCACCACCGGCCGGGCTCGAGGACGTGGACTGGAACGTGTCACCGAAGCTCGCTGGGTCCGGTGTCGACCGGGTGCACCTCGACCAGGCGGTGGCCAACTTCGCTGGCCGGCCTCGAGCGCGGTTCAAGTTCGTGGTGACCGGGCAAGCGGACCTGAACGAGGTGGACGCCCTGGTCCTGTCGGCAGGCCTTGACCCGTCGGTGGTGTGGGTGATGCCCGAGGGTCGCAGCGCGGCCGACATCGTGGCCCGTGGCCCGTGGCTGGCGGAAGGCGCGCTGGTCCGTCACTACAACTTCACGACCCGCCTGCACGTCCTGCTATGGGGAGATGAGCGAGCCCGATGACGACCACGACGATCACCTACCGCGACGCGGAGGACGCCGCGATCCGACTCGCTGCCAGGTGGCGTGACCTCGCCCAGGTGGGCCAGGTGGACGGCGTGCGCCAGGTGGCCGGCGTGCCGCGTGGCGGGCTGGTCCCGGCCGCCATGGTCGCCCCGCTGCTGTCGGCGCGGCTCGTCAGCATCGAGGACGCTGACGAGCACACCCTCATCGTGGACGACCTCATCGACTCGGGCGCGACGGCGCGGCGGGTGGCCGCAGAGCGACCGTTCGATGCCCTGTTCCGCAAGCCGAACAGCCCGCCGCTGGTCGCCATGGGCGCGGTGGAGCGCGACGGCTGGCTGGTGTTCCCGTGGGAGAACGACAGCGAGAAGGCCGGACCGGAGGACGCCGTGGTCCGGCTACTCGAGCACATGGGCGAGGACCCGAACCGTGAGGGCCTGCTCGCCACCCCGGGCCGGGTACTGCGGGCCTTCACCGAAATGACCGCCGGCTACGCCCAGGACCCGGCCGCCATCCTGTCCACGGTGTTCGACGAGCGCCACGATCAGATGGTCGTGCTCGACGGCATCGAGTTCACCTCGACGTGCGAGCACCACCTGTTGCCGTTCGTCGGCACGGCGGTGGTCGGCTACGTGCCCCGCCAGCGGGTGGT
>Ga0265338_10002053_pt1 | contig 31147 bp, 20 predicted proteins | sample 42126metaG_FD_193579 | JGI IMG/M metagenome (GOLD analysis project Ga0265338, IMG submission 193579) | Rhizosphere microbial communities from Carex aquatilis grown in University of Washington, Seatle, WA, United States - 4-21-26 metaG | ecosystem: Host-associated > Plants > Roots > Rhizosphere...
TCATCGTCGGCGGAGCCACCAACGCAACGGGCACCGCGGTCGTCAATGTATCCGGGACAGGCAACTTCGAGGTACAAGGCGGCTCCACGCTAGGGAGCAACTTCAACCTTTCAACCAATGGCGCCGCTACGAACAACGGCGCAATCGAGAACATCTCGGGAAACAACACACTCACCGGCACCGTATCGGCCTCAGCCAATTCAAGAATCCAGTCGGACTCGGGAACACTGACAGTCAGCGGTCCGGTTGGGGTCACCAACGGCACGACTCTGAACGTGGGAGGCACTGGAAATACGACGCTAAACGGTGCGATCACGGGCAATGCCACGACCGCGCTCACCAAGGACGGGTCGGGCACGCTCGCCCTGGGCGCGGCCGATCCGAGCTACCTAGGCAAGGTGACGGTCAATGTTGGCACCCTCCAATCGAACACCGCCAACGCCCTCTCGAACGCCAACTCAATAATCGTCAACTCCGGCGGAACCCTCCTGTCAAACGCCACCAACTCCCTTGCGACAAGCGGTGCAATCACGGTCAACTCCGGTGGAACCCTGGCCCTGAACGGGACGAGTGACGCGCTGGCCGGGATACTCAACAACGCAGGAACCCTGTCGTTTGGTTCGGGAGGCAGTCTCACGCTTTCGGGAAGCACCGGTACGCTGAGCGGGTCGGTCAGTGGCACCGGCACGCTGACCCTGGGCGCAGGCGAAACCCTGACGCTGGGGGCCAACTTTAACGACTCCGGTCTCAACATCGTCCTAAACGGTGGCACCCTGAAGCTGAACGGAACGAACGACACCTTTGGCAGCCTTACGATCAACTCAACATCAGTCCTGGACTTCGCCAATCCCGCGACCTCGATCTTTGACGTCAGTGGAATATCAATCACCTCAGGACAGACCCTAACGGTCAACAACTGGGCAAACATCGTCGATTACTTCTACAGCAACACAAACCCTGGCGCGGCGGTGAGCCAGATCACCTTCACAGGATTCGTCGGCCCAACCCACTGGAACACGTATACCGACGGCCCCGGCAACCTGAACCAAGTCACGCCTGCACCCGAACCATCCACCTACGGAGCCATCTTCGTTGGAATCTCCCTAGCGGGGATTATTCTCGTCCGCCGCCGTCATAGAACCGCAGCCTAACCTACACGGGAACGCAGCAGAGTAGCCTGCAGCGGTGGTCGAAGTGCATGCGGCCGCGAGGCAGCAGCAACTGCTGCAGCGCCTTTGTAGTCCAATGCAGGCTTGCGCTTGCTATTTCTCCGCCGTCGTGAGGCCTATTGAAAGGAAGCGGGCAAGGAGCGGGTTGAACACTCGGTTCAGGCGAAGGTTGAAAAAGAGATAGATGACGATGATCGCCAACAAGCACCCGTCCGCAAGATGGTTGTACGTGTGCACGATCTGGTGCTGCGTCCAATGGTAGTCGTTCGCGAGGATATTCATGTCACCGCCACCGTCGTCCTCGCCGTTTATCATGGATCCGTAGGGAACGCCCTCGAGGCCGCCCTTGACCCTCTTCCAGAACGAATAGCTCTCGGCGAAGCTTGCGACGCCGATGAAGAGAACAACGTATCGGCAGGCTCCCCACCTGAACTTCTCGGGAAACTCGAAATAGAAAAGGCAGATCATCGCGGCCGACAGGTAGAACTCGCCGCCCACGCCCCCAAAGATCATCCACAGGTGCGCGCGGCCCTCGGGCAGCCTCCACGTCATGAAGGTCTGGGTGGCGATCAGGGCAACCGCCATGATCATCGGCCACGCCCTTCTCTCGCGCCATCCGGCGACGGCCAACGCCACAAGGCCGGTGAGCATTGCCAGGTAGAGAATCATCGACTTGTTCGGCTCAACGTTCGTCCATCCAAATGGTAGCGGAACGGCCGGCCTGCTCGAAAGCCACGCAACGCTTGCATGGCCCACCTCGTGAATCCACACGTGAAAACCTTCGAGCAGGAATCCGAGCGGGGACATCTTGAACAATATGGCCAAGCCAGCGACCAGGGGCGGCGCAATTGCCTTGATGATCGGACTGTCGAATGACGTGGGGTCGTAGGGGCTGTCCTGCCTCTCGGGTGCCGCGTCGGGGGTCTCGGAATCCATATTTCTCCGCGTTGCTTCGTGGTGGAGGGAACCGGGCTGCCTGTAGTTAAGGCCTTCAGCGGCCGATCGGCCACCGAGGCGAGTTTTGGCCTAAGGGATGACTGGGACGATCAGGGCGGATGGATGATCGCGGTCGTGATAAACGACGTTCGTGGCCACGACGCCCTGGCCGCCGGCCTCCGGACTCCCCCCGGTGTTGGGGTTACGGTCGAAGCGCGGGAAGTTGCTGCTCGCCGCTTCGAGGCGCAGCCTATGGCCCGCCAGAAAGACATTGGCCGTGGACCAAAGATCGACCCGTAGCCTGTAGATTGTTCCGGGGACCATGAGCTCGGCGGCCGCCATTGAGTTTCGGTAACGCGCCCTCAGGATCCCGTCGGTCAGGTTCCGGGCGGTGCCATCCGGGGCAACGTCGACCAGTTTGCCGGTGAAATCCGTGTCTACTGCGGACGAACTCACATACAGATCGAGGCTGATAGGACCCATAACCTCAATGTCCTGCGCAAAGGCCGGGGTCGTAAAGACCAGCACATCGGCGCGGCCCTCGATCTTCCTCTGGTCAAGGGGACCCGGCGGAAAGTTGACCGTATCGCCGAGCAACGGCCCCCCGTGCGTCGGCACGGGATCCTCCGGGTCATACCGGTAAGCATCGGGAGGCTCGTTGCCGGGTGCCGTCTCGGAGAGAGCGCCGTCGCCCTCGAGCGAGTTAGCCTTGCCCCCGGAATGGAGGTAGTAGCGCGTCTCTTTTGCTCTCGCTACCGGCCAGTCGTCCTCTTCCTGCCATGCATTGCGGCCCATGACAAAGATCTTTACTGCCCTTTCGCGGTCAACGCCGTTGTCGATGCCCTTAAGGATATGGTCGTACCATTTGTACTGGAAGGAATCGAGGTCCAGGACCGAGTCCTTTCCGAAATCAACCTCCCCCACCTTTCTGTCGAACCCGGCGTGCCCACCGGGGATGATCACCAGCCGGGCGCCGGCTCTGGCAGCCTCGGAGCCTCCTTCGCGCCTTATCCCAACGTAGTTCCGGATCGAGCCGTCCTGGAAAAGGTCGTACCATGCGGCGACACTGAGCACCGGAACCCTTATCTGGCCGTAGTGTTCGTCGATCGACCACTGCTTCCAGTAGGCGTCGTACACGGGATGGGCGATCCAGTCAAAATAGTAGTCAGCAAGACCGGCCGCCTTCCCTGGGTCGATGACGGGATACCCTGAGGGAGGCCGCTTGTAGTCCCAATGGGATGGAATCGCGCTGCCGCCCGCGCGCCTCTCCAGCCCGTTTATCGCGAGCGCGGAGCTCCAGGCTTGGGCCAGCATCTGCATGAAGGCCCCGCCCTGGTACGCCCAGTGCTCGTGGTAGTTAGACGCAGTCACCACCGGGCAGATGGCCACAAGATGCGGCGGCGACGCGACGGCGGCAAGCATTTGGGTCGCTCCCACGTAGGAGCCGCCGATCATTGCGACCTTTCCGTTTGAATAAGGCAGGGCTGCGGCCCACTCGACGCTGTCATACCCGTCCGCGGACTCGTGCTTGAAGGGGTACCAGTCGCCGTCGGAGGCGTTTCGCCCTCGGACATCCTGGAGAATTACCACGTAGCCCCGCGCCGCTCCCTTCAGCCCCGAGTCAATGTTGCTGTACTTGTTGTACGGCGTCCGCTCCAGGAGCACCGGAAACTTCCCATCGGCCTTCGGGCGGTAGATGTCGGACCGAAGCGTCACGCCGTCCCTCGTCACCATCGGCACGTTGCCCTCGTAGACGACTGGGTACGGTTCCTGCCCGTAGGCAAGGCCCGTTATCGACAGCAGCGCGACCGTCAGGATCTTGGCAAGCCGGTTGGGGTGCATGAGCGTAGGCATGGCGAGAGCATTCTACGGCAGGTTTCCGAAGACCTCAGCAAGCGGCCCCGCCTGGTTTTCGACGCGGTTTCCGTTCAGCTGATTGTCGTGCACGCTTGCGGCCTTGGCTCCGGGACCAATGACCACCGCAATGCCTGGCACGGCGCCCTTCACGACATCGGGATATATCGTCAGGGAGTTGTCGTGGATCATCGCCTGGCCGGACTGGACCTCGATCATTGGTCCGTTCAGCACCCAGGGGACGAGGCGCGAGTCCGACAGCGAGATGAGCCCAGGATTCTCCCACTTGACGACCCTGTCGAGCTGACCCCAGAAGCTCCCTCCCCTCACGAACAGCACAACCGTGTTGGGCTCGTTGTAGTCCAGGCCGTTGAGATGTCGCGCCTGGGAACCCGCGTTTACCCCTCCCCGGCCCCAAATCGCGATACGATTCTTGCCCCGGCTGTCGTTGGCGACTGCTAGGTTTGAAATGCTCACGCCCGGCTGCTGCGTCGAGCAGGCGTCTATTCCGATATCGACCCCGTCAAGATCGACATCGCTCATCTGGCCATTGGTAGATCCGTCCTTGGAGGCCGACAGCTCGATTCCAACGTGGTAGCCCCAGCTGAAGATGTTCTCGACAACCTCCCAATCGGCGCGCTGGAAGATGAATGAGGTGGCGTTGGCCTCAGTGAAGTCCAGGATTTTCTGGTCGAGGGACCAGAAGGGCCAGAAGTGGACGTCGTGGATCCGACCGATGTCGGTGCACCTGTCCACCCAGATTCCCTTGAGGAGGGGTTGCCCGTATAGACCCCGGATGTAGTGGCGGCTGCCCCCCATTGACCCCAGGTCCACGGCTTGGTAGGGATTCACAAGAAGAACGTCGATGAGCGAGACGCTGTCGCCCGCCCCTCCGCGCACGGTCCAAGGATAGGCGACGGGATGGTCGGCAACCACCTGGTTGGGATATAGGATCTTGATACCCTGGAGGACCGAATTGGGGCCCTGCAGAGTGACAAAGGCTGGACCGTCCGCCTGCCCAGCCCCCTCGACGGCAAGGAGTGTCGTCCCCGGCGACTTGCTCGCGTAGAGTTCAGGCGCAAGCCCCACGCCCACGAGCGCGCTGCCCGGCGGAACGACAAGGTGGGTGCTCACGAGATAGACACCCGTCGGAAGGAACACGTTACCACCTCCGCCCTTGCCCACATCATCCAAGGCCGCCTGAATGGCCCGGGTGTCGTCTGTGCGGCCGTTTCCCGAGGCAAAATACGGCGCGCTTCGGGCATTGACCGCGGTTGAAGCCGTCGCCCGCTCGTCCGCAGCCGTCGGGGCGACCTGCGCACCGATCGCACCGACAAGCAACGAAAACATCGTGGTGGCACAGCCCAATGCCCTTTCAAGGCCTCGAAAACGCGCACCTTCTAAGTACCACCGGCTAACTTGGTTTGTCATGGGGACTAAGGGGTTGGGATCGATCGAGCAGCTTAAGGACGGATCGGTCATCCGCGGACCTCAGGCTGGACGAGCCGGTCGCACGAGGCCTGCAAGCCCAGCGCGAACTGACGGCACCCATGGTAACCGGCGTCCATTCGCAGCCAAGGTTGAAAAGCAGGGAGCGCCACTAAGACAAATCGTGCCCGGCCAGAATTGGCACGGACTTTGAAGCGCCAGCCTCGATTCTCGGCGCTTTCTTCATGCCGTCCGCCACCCGTTTCTTAGAGTTGCCTTCGATTCGCCGGTAACCTTCTGTGCCGTGTCCGAGCCGGATTCCGAACAGAAGGCAAACCCGCCAAAGGATGGCTGGCGAAGCCTCCCGATTTTGAGCGGCTTCCTGCTTGGGTTGAATCGATGCATTCGCGAATTCCCGCCACAGGTTCCCGGCCGCCTGCTGGCAACCCGGTTCAGCACATGGGGTGGCGTGGAATAGCATGCTGCGTCATTCTCGCGGCCGCGTCGATCGCGGCGTACAGCCAGACGTTCGCGGTGCCTCCGATATTCGACGACAGGCCCACCATCCTCTCCAATGCGACAATTCGGCATCTGGGGACCGCGTTTGCCCCTCCTCCGGGCACGTCGGCGAGCGGCAGGCCAATCGTCAATGTTTCGCTGGCCGTAAACTATGCCATCAGCGGGACAAACGTGTGGAGCTACCATGTCCTTAACCTGGCGATCCATATTCTAGCTGGATTGACGCTTTTCGGGATTTGCCGGCGCTTGCTCGCGCAATCCTTGGGCAGGGATGCCCTATCAATCGCGTTCTGCACCGCACTTATCTGGACGCTGCATCCCCTTCAGACGGAGTCCGTGACCTACATTGTCCAGCGAGCGGAGTCGCTGATGGGGCTCTTCTATCTCCAGACGGTCTATTGGTTCGTTCGGTGGCAGCAATCGTCCTCGCCTTCATGCGTGGGCGGGCCCGTCGAGGGCACGGCGGCGCCGGATCCCGGTGCGAAAGGAAGGCAACCGACCGGGAAACTGGGCCTCAATAGCTCAATCTATGCGGCTCTTAGCATCGTGTTCTGCGCCTTGGGCATGGCCACAAAGGAAGTCATGGCTTCCGCCCCCCTGGTCGTGTTACTCGTGGACCGCTTGTGTTTTGCACGCTCGTTTGGCGAAGCATGGCGGAAGCGCAGGCCCTACTACCTTTGGCTCGCGGCGACGTGGATGCCCTTGGCGGCCCTAGCATGGCACACCGGAATCTTTGCCGACATGGTCACACACAGCGAAAATCGCCGCGAATTCGCCGGGTCTGGCTCGGGGATATCAGCCTGGCAATTTTGGGCGACTCAGCCCGAGGCGATTGTTCGGTATCTCAAACTCTCGGTATGGCCGCACCCTCTTGTCCTCGACTACGGCGCCCAATGGATTTCGATGCCCGGCCGGCCCGCCGCTCAGAGTGTGATCCTTACGCGCCTAATGCTGCCCTCGTTGGCCATGGTGGCACTCGTGGCGATTGCCCTCCGTGGCCTGGTCCGCAACACCGCCCTAGGGCTGCTCGGCTTTTGCTTTTTCGCGACACTGGCGCCCACCAGCATAGTCCCCGGCGACCGACAGACGGCAGCCGACCACTGGATGTACCTTGCGCTCATTGCCGTGGTCTTGCCAATTGTGCTGGCAATCCACCGGTGGCTGGATCGAGCTTCCCTCGCCGCATGCATGGTCCTGGCCTCGGTTCTCGGGCTGGTGACATTCTTTCGCAATCAAGACTACCGCAGCGAGCTGTCGATATGGAGCGACACGGTTGCAAAGTGCCCCGAGAACTACTTTGCACGGGCCAATCTGGGCGGCGTCCTTTTGAGCGAGCCCGGGAGGCTGAACGACGCGATCTCGCAGTACGTGGAGGCGCTTCGCCTATGGCCGGATTCCGCCGAGATGCATATTGACCTCGGCAACGCACTGTCGGATTCGCCAGGGCGATTGAACGATGCGATTGCACATTATGAGGAGGCGTTGCGGCTCAATCCAAACCACTACGGCGCACATATCGGCCTGGGCAACGCGCTATTGAACGTGCCGGGACGCATCAATGACGCCATAAGGCAGTTCGAGGAGGCCGTGCGGCTTAAGCCGGATATCGCGGAGGGGCATTTCAACCTCGGCAACACCTTGTCGAGGGTGCCGGGGAGACTGAATGACGCGATCGCCCAGTTCGAGGAAGCGCTGCGCCTGAAGCCTGACTTCGCTGTCGCTCATTTCAGTCTCGCGGTCGCATTGCTCAACCTGCCTGGCCGCACCGAGGAGGTCAGGGCGCACCTTGAGGCCGGACTGCGGCTTAGTCCCGACGATGCCCAGGCACGGCGAATCCTGGTCGGCCTTCGCGCGCCGAATCCATGAACCTGGAGCTCAGGCGGCGCGGATTTTAGGTTGTCACTTAACCCCCCAGGAACGTTAGTTCACCGGGAAAATCTCGAGCGCCCAGAATATCGAGGTTCTTATCAATGGTCCTTGAAGAGCATCCATTCCATTCGCCTCGCCACCCCATCATGAAACAAGCCTACCGAATCTTCCTGATAACCACCGCACTGCTTGCCGCGTCGCGGATCGTCTGCGCGCAAGGGCCCAATGTTCCCGATTGGGCGCAGCCAGGATCCGCAACGCACGTCCAGGTGCCCCCCCCGGCAGGATTTCACCGCCCCACCGTAAGCTTCGACGCGCCGATTGGAATCTTCGAAGGCCAGTCTGACATCGGCGGCGCGGTCGTGGCCGGAAGCGCCAGCTATGACGCAACAAAGAAGCAGTACACGATCAACTCGGCCGGCTATAACATCTGGTACACGCGCGATGAGTTTCGCTTCCTTTGGAAGGAAATGGCCGGCGACGTTTCGCTCGCGGCAAGCATCACGTACCCGAACGCCCGTGGCTACGGCGACCGCAAGGCGGTCCTCGTCATCCGCCAGAACCTTGATGACGATTCCAAGGAGGTGATGACCGCCCTGCATGGCGCTGGGTTGATCCATCTGGCACAGCGGCCGGAGAAGGGCGCCAACATCAAGGAGAGTTTTAGAATCGAGGGCCCAGGTGTTCACGGTGCCGGGGGCCCTGAAACCCAGGCCGGCGCCCAGGCGAAGCGCATCGGCATCGAGAAACGCGGCGACTCCTTTGCGCTCTTCGTCAGCCTCGAGGGTGAACCCATGCACCAAGTCGGCCCCCCGATAAACCTGCACATCGACGGGCCTTTCTACGTCGGCATCGGCTTCTGCTCGCACCTGCCCGCCACGTCGGACACCGCGGTGCTCTCCGAAGTCGTCCTGGAGAATTCCGCCGGCAACGTTCGCTAGAGCGTCAGGCTTACGGCACCAGTAGCGCCGCCTCTCGTCCGACCCGTTCCAGGTTTGGAATGCGTGAGTGCCGCGTGCCGGATTCCGTCTTATGCCGAGCGCAATAGCATTGGCGCAAAAAGGCGGGTTCCTGGCCGAGGCGCTCAGCTCCCTGCTCCGGGAGCTCCGCTCGATGGCGTGAGTGACTAAGCTTCACGTAGGAGTCCAAGAACAGGGTTCGCGGCGATCTAATGTTCTGGGCATAAATTAGTTGTACTACAGTCCATGCTCTACGCTCGGGTGCGGGCTACGCAATATTACCCAAAGCGCATTATTGGTGCTCGCACGTAACCTGATAGGCTTCGCTGCACGTCTAATAGCGAAGGTACATCATCCAATATATCATTCGTATGAAGAACAATCCCCTCCCCAAGTTAGTCGCCGCTGCCAGTCTTGCCTGTCTCGTCCTTGCCCTGGCCAACGTCGCGCATGCCGACGACGAGAAAGTCATCAAACGCGAGGGAACCTATTCCACAAGCAAGGGCGGTTCCGGAACGACCTCTTCCACCACGACCAAGGCAAACGGCGTCGTGACGCGCCAGGGCACCTGGACTAACGCGGCGGGTGGCACTGGAACAAAGCAGTCGCAGACCGTCTGGAACAAGGCGAATCAGACGGCGACGGTCAATGGCTCGGTGACAAGGCCCAACGGGGCGACATCCACATGGCAAGGCACCAAGGCGCGCACCGCCCCGGGGGTTATCCAGGGCAGCGGAACCATCACTCAAGCGAACGGCAAGAAGGACACCTACACGTCCACCGATACGAAAGTCGCGCCCGGCACCTGGGACAAGAGCGAGGTCATCACGACCGCGAACGGCAAGACAATCGACCGCACGGTCGACACCTCGGTGGTCAATGGAAAGGGGACCAGGACCGTGACCACTACGGGCCCGAACGGGCAGACCATGACGCGGGATGCCTCGTTCAACCAGAGTGTCTCGACAGTGCCCGTGCCGGCTCCCTCGAACTGATCCGCGATCTTCCCGATTGCATCGGGCGCGGCGAGCGAGGCCATGCGCCCGCCCCTGCCGAGCTATCCCCTTAGTCACCTAATCCCAAGATTGAGGATCACCGTGGGCTCCTGAAAGTCGCTCTTCCTGAACGGATGGGCCTCCGTGCTGAAGACATAGTCGTCGGGGTTGACAGGGTTCCCTTTGTCAAAGGTCAGGTAGCAGTAGTTCAGCGTCTCCGCTATGAAGAATGTCTCCATTTCATCCGCCTTCTTCATGGTCCGTACATCCTCGACGTGGCAGTAGGCTATCTCCGTCCGGCAGTGCTCCTTGATGTTAGCGTAATACCGCTCGACGTTCTTCAGGTAGCGCACGTCTCCCGTGTAATGCCATAGATAGTAGGCGGACTCCACGACCTCCGGGTTGAGCTGGTAGTAGGGGTTAACGATCTGGTCCTTGTCGTAGTCGTAGACCATTGGGATCAGCCCATGCTTGCTCCACAGCAGGTCCCACGCCTCGTCGCTCCGCCTCGCCCTATCCAGATCTCCAGAAAGGGCGAGCAGGCCGGGGAAAAAGGCATCCCAGAGGGTCACCTCGGAGCTCACCTTCTTCCCGGAATTCATGTCTACCCGGCCGTACCAAAGAAGCCTCCCGCGCGGCTCCGCCACGTGCCTTTGAATTGCCTCTATCGACGAGTCCCAAATCCGCTTGATTTCAGGGTCCTTGAACAAAAGCCACGACTTGTAGAGGTATTCGAAGTAGGAGTCGGCATATGCGCCGACCGTGCTCTGGGTCATGGTCCATTCTCCGGTCACCACGTTCATATCCCTCCCGAGCAAGCCGATGGCGGACCGCATCGAGTGGAGCTTCAGGTCGGCTCTCTTTGCGGTTTGATAGTAGAGTGGATTCCCCGTGTAGTAGCTGAGGATCCCAAACTCGAGGAGATAGGAGCCGGCCTCGGCCACGCACACGATCTGCCCTTTCGTGGCGCCTGTCTTCAGGTTGACGTAGTAATAGGGCAGCCCCGTCGGGCTTCTGAACGCCGGTAGGAGCCTGTCGCCGAACTCGCGTGCTTTTTCAAGAACCCGGGAGTTCCCCGACATTTCGTACATGCAAAGGAGCCCCCCCAGAATCCGGATGTTGACCTCGAACACCTTCACATAGTCGTCCTTGTCGAATGTGAGGTCGTTCACCACGAAGTTCTCGATGCGCTTGGCCTCGTCGTCGAGGCCCATGATCTTCAGGGTGCTGTAGGCATCGATCGGGGCGATGCTTATGGACGCGCCGTATCGGTCGCGAAACCGCTTCGACAGCGGGAGAAGGTCGTCGTGCGGCCAAGCGTACGTGGTGTAGGCCCTCCATGTCCTGAGGGTTTCCGCCTTCACGTCCCTGGCGAGGAAAGCCGCGTCCGGCTTTCCGGACAGACCCTTGTTATCGGTGACGTCCCCGGCACCCGCATGCAACCCGGCAGCCCCGGAAAAGAGAACGAGTGCGAAGAATGCCCTCGAAGCCTTGGTTGGGTTCATCCGCAAAATAATGTAGACCGCGCGCAATGATAGCCGCAACTTTCCGAGCGGCCGGTGTGTTTCGTAGGTGTATCCATAACCTACAGTCCCATGAACATAAAGATCAGCCCCCGTTCTTTCAACGCATTCGTGGCCGCCTTCGCGGCCATTGTCATCCTGCCGTCAATTCCGCTCTACGCCCTCGACACACCTGGAGCGACGGACAGCGCCCCCAGGGCAATAGCCCAGGCGAATCCGGACTACTCGTACATGCTGCGGCATGACGGAGTGGAGGGGCGAGTCGTCCTGTCATTCACCGTCACCGCCTCAGGGGACGTGGCCGACCCCGCTGTCGTCAGTTCGACGCAGAAACGGCTGGAGAAGCCCGCGCTCGAGGCCATCAGAAAATGGAAATTCACGCCCGCTGTGAAGTCGGGTGTCCCCATCAGTTCAAAGGTAATCCAACCGGTCGCCTTCACGATCGGCAACTGATCCGGGTAGCTTTGAACTACTCTGCCGGCAGCCAGCCCGCCCCTATCAGGCGGGCTTCCTGCGCCTAATCACACCGCCGGAGTCAAAAAACGCTCGGGACACCGGTGGAGGACATCGGAGCGCCCATGGCCTCCTCACGATACACTCGGCATTCTGGGAGATTGCAAAGATCCATGAATGGCCATCGTTCTCGAAGATGCGCGGAAACATTGTCGCCGACCGCAAGTCGTAAAGCCACTGATGTCCTCTTCCCATCCACCCAGGCTGGCATCGCTCCATTGCCTGCCAATTGCACTGGCGCTCTTTGCACTAGCGGCGTGCGAAAGTGACCGTGCGCACCCCACCGCCGCCGAGTCAGACTCCTTTGCACCAGCGCCCGACAAGGCTGTTCCCGAGATGAGGGCGCACGGAACGTTCTTTGCTGGGCAGATTGAGGTGGAGGCCCTGTTGAATCGTGCCGGCTTTGCCACCCGCACGAAGGGAGACGCCGATAGCGGCGACGCCGACGACAATTCTGGAAGCGGCAGCGGGGCGAGGAGTGGTGGCGGGCGGAGTGGTGGTCACAGGCGAGGAGGCGGATCTGCGACCTCCGGGAAAGGAAGCGACGGCGACATGGCCCCTCGGATCCGTCCCAGCAGTCTCCAGGCAGTGGCCCTCCACTTGCGTATCACCAACCATGGTTCCACTCCGGTTGAGATCGAGGTGACTGATTTCAACTCCGATCTCGGAAACTTTGTCGTGGAGCCGTCGAAGTTTTCGTTGACGCCAAACGAACCGACTGAGGCCGATCCAATGATTTCGCGGTTGGGAGTCAGTTCCGACGAGATCCCTCTTGTGGTCTCGCTGGTAATGAGCGGCCGGACCGAGAAGCAGGTGCTCGCGTTGAAGGCCGTTAAGCCAGTCACGCCACCAGAGCCTGCTCCAAACACCTCATCGTGAAGGATCTTGAATTCATTCCATTGGTCGTCTGTCAGAATGGTCTTGTCTAGGGAAAGTATTGTCGGCGCCGACACAGGATGCAGGGCCGTTGACACAAGCATGAACGCGGGCTTCAACCACACCAATCCCCATGCAAATCGATAATCCCCCGTCCACATCGCTGGGCCGACGAGACTTCATCAAGGCCGCCGGAGGCGCCGCTATCCTGGCGGCTCTGCCACACAGCCTGGCAGCCGCCACCGGTGACATTGCAAGGCCCGTAATCATGGCCTTTGTCGGATGTGCGCACATCCATACACCCGGCTTCATCAAGCTTCTGAATAGCGACAGGCCAAATGTCCGGGTTAAGCTCGTCTGGGACCACGACCACGCGCGGGCCCAGAAGCGTGCCGCTGAGTTGGGCGCTGCGGTTGCAGCGGACCTTCAGCAGATCTGGTCCGACTCCGAAGTGACGGCCGTCGTCATCTGCTCCGAGACGAACAGACATCGGGACCTTGTCCTTGCCGCCGCGGCAGCCGGCAAGCACATCTACGCCGAAAAGCCCCTCGGGATCACCGCCAGCGAGAGCACCGAGATGGCGGACGCCATCCTGAAGGCGAATGTACTCTTCACCACGGGCTATTTCATGCGCACGATCCCCCAGCACCTCTTCCTCAAAGAGCAGGTTGAGCTCGGCACCTTCGGGATGATCACACGCATCGCGGGATCCAATTGCCACAATGGCTCATTGGGGGGCTGGTTTGACGATAAGCCGGACAGGCCCTGGGAGAACTGGCGCTGGATGGCAGACCCGAAGATATCGGGCGTCGGGGCCTTCGGGGACCTTGGCACGCACATGCTCGACATCATGATGTGGCTCTGCGGCGACGTTGATTCGGTGACCGCGGTAACCCGCGTCGTGACCGGGCGCTACGGTGATTGCGACGAGGCGGGCGAGGCTCTCCTGCGCTTCAAGAGCGGGGTAACAGGTTCCCTCGCAGCCAGCTGGGTGGATGTCTGGGATCCGGTGACACTCCAGATCAGCGGGACTCAGGGCAATGCGGCCATCGTGAAGGGCGAGCTGTTCTTCAAGTGCGCGCAGGTGAAAGGCGCGGACGGGTCCCAGCCCTGGACGGATCTGCCGCCGGGCCCTGTCGCCCCGCTGCAGCAATTCGTGAATGCGGTCGCGGGCCAGCCGGGAATGCCACTCGTTCCCGTTCGCGATGCGGCGGCTCGCGTCGCGGTGATGGAGGCCGCTTACCATTCGTCGAGGGCACGGTCCACCATCAAGGTGGCCTAAGGGACGAGGGACCCGCGGCCGGAACATCCGGCCGCGGGTCTGCCCGAACACCCAAAGATCACTGGACCAAGTAAACTTCGGCCAGGCCCACTCCCGTCGCGCCGTTCACGCCGCTCACCTCGGCGGTGTACGCCCCCGGGGGAAGGGTGACCAAGATCGCCGCATCAGCCGAATTGGTCGCCAGGGAGAACGCACCGACGCTCGCGAATGCTTGCACAAGGTTTGCGCCCCCGCCCCACCCGCTGTTCGTCTGAAGGGTGTTGTTGCCCGAGTCGTAGAGGACCAGTTCAGGAGCGGCCAGCGAGCCGGTGACGCCGAACTGAGCCAGCGTCGGACCGATCCCGCGTATGAGGACCGTCTCAGGCGTGTTTCCTGAGATCACGAAGCCGGCGATGAGGACATTGCTTCCCGTGCCCACCGAGGCCCGAGCGGAGATATTGATAAGGCGCGCCGCCGTGGGTCCGGTATCGGCGTCGTAGATCTCCGCCAGCCCCACCCCGGTCGTGTTCGACACGCCGCTTAGCTGGGCGGTATAGGCGCCTGCTCCGACGCTCTGCAGCATGGCTGCGTCTGCCGAGTTCGGCGCCAGCGGGAAAGCCCCGACCTCGGTGAAGGCCTGCGAAAGGGTTGTTCCCCCCCCCCAGGCGCTGCTGGCCGCGATCGTGCTTCCGCCAAGGCTAAGAAGCGCCAGGTGGGACTGCGGAAGGGCCTGGGAGATGCCGAACTGCGCGAGCGTGGGGCCCACGCCGCGAAGTAGGACCTGCTTCGAGCCCGTGCCATCGATCACGAATCCGGCGATCAGGATGTTTCCCCCGGTGCCGACGGTCGAGCGCGTCGACAGGTTGATGATTCGGCTCGGGCTCGCGGCGCTGGAATTCGCCACGACACCCCCGACACCCACGAGAACAAACGAGTTCCCCCCGAGCGCGATCCCGTCAAGGCGTGCGGTCGTACCGGAGTTCTGGCTCGTCCAGGTGACACCCTGGTCCACCGATGTTAGGAGGGTGCCGGACAGGCCGACGGCAACGAACACTCCATCCCCATAGACGACGCGCACGAGCACGGCGGACGTGGGTGCCGCCTGCTGCAGCCAGAGGACGCCGTCGGGAGAGGTGAATATCCCGCCGTTGTCGCCCACGGCGACAAAGCCCCTGTCGCCATAGGCGATTCCATAAAGATTGCCCGTGGTGTTGATCTGTTGGGTGCTCCACTTGGAGCCGTCACCCGAGGTGACCACGGTCCCGTTCAGTCCAACGGCGACAAAAGTGCCGTTTCCGAAGGCGACCGCATTCAGGTTCTGGACGGTCCCTGTGGACTCCGGCGTCCATGAGGTAGCGGCGAGGTTTGAGACAATGCACGTTCCGCCGTAGCCCACCGCCACGAGCGACCCGTTCCCGACAGTGACTCCCGTTAGGAGGTTGGTCGTGCCGGAGGCCTGCAACGAGCCGTTATAGGTCCCGCTCGAATAGGTGACGACCGCCCCCCCATTGCCGACGGCAACCAGCATATTCTGGCCGGGATCGTTGATCACCGAATTCAGCTGGCCCCACACCTGTCCGGGGGGGCCGTTGCTCGCCGACGGGTACCAACCCCCGCCGTCCGCCGAATAGAAGGCCGTCCCGTCAAGGCCCACGGCGAGGAAGCGGCTTCCGTCGTAGGCAACCGCCGAATAGGTCGTGCCTGTAGGCAGAATCGTCGACGCGGTCCAGCTGTTAAAGGAGTACGTTGCGTCGTGGGCGAAGGTAGCCGCAAGCGACGCGGCGCCAATGCTCGTGCCCACCGAATTGCTGACCGCTACGGAATAGAGCCCCTGATTCGAAAGTTGCACCGGCGGGGTCGTGTAGGTCGAGGATGTCGCGCCGGGGATGGGCTTCCCATTGGAGCTCCACTGATAGCTTAGCTGGGTGGCGCTGCTCGCCGCGACCGTGAACGTAACCACGTTGCCGACACCAATCGACTGCGTGCGCGGAGGCGTGCCGATCGAAGGCACGCCGCTCGCCACGCCCTTTCTGAGGGTGTCATTGTCCGAGTCGGCAATGTAGACGTCTCCCGCCGCGTCAACGGCTATTCCCTGCGGGTAGTAGAAACGCGCATTCGCGCCCGTGCCATCGGCGTTCCCCATGGTGTTCGCGGCGCCCGCAAGCGTCGACACAGCGCCCGCCGGCGTTATCATCCGTACCTCGAAATTGGCGCCGTCGGCCACGTAGATATTTCCCGAGCCGTCGACCGCCAGCGCCGCGGGCAGATCAAATCGAGCCGCAGAGCCCGTTCCATCCACATACCCATAGAGGCCGGCAGTCCCGGCGAGCGTTGAAACGATTCCGGCCGAGGTGATCTTGCGGATCGTGTTGTTCACGGTGTCCGCAACGTAGACGTTGCCCGCAGCGTCGACGGCCACGCCCTCGGGAGCCCTAAAACCTGCGTTGGCCTCGACGCCGTCGGCGGTCCCAGGGACGCCAGGTGTTCCCGCAAGCGTCGTGACGACGCCCGCCGGCGTTATCTTGCGAATTGCGTCGTCGTCTGTGTCCGCGACGTAGATGTTGCCTCCAGAATCTACGGCCAGGGACCAAGGGTCCTTGAACCGCGCGCTTGAGCCCGTGCCGTCGGCAGAGCCCAACGCGCCCGCGGTCCCGGCAAGCGTCGTCACGACTCCGTTCGGGGTGATCTTTCTAATCGTGTAGTTGCCGGTGTCCGAGACGTAGAGATTGCCCGCCAAATCGATCGCGATGCCCATCGGATATCGAAACGCAGCACCGGGCCCTGTGCCGTCGGCGCTGCCTACGACGCCCGCCGTCCCTGCGATCGTCGTCACCGCGCCCGCCGGCGTCACCTTGCGGACGGTGCAGTTTCGGCTGTCGACGACATAGATATTTCCGGACGCATCCACGGCGACGCCTTGAGTAAGGCTGAATCGCGCGGCGCTTCCTGTGCCATCGGAGCTGCCTTGGTACTGCGCGACGCCCGCGAGCGTCGTGATCTGCAGGCTCTGAGCCCGTGCGGCAGCCACCGGGATTATGAGAGCGAAGCATGCCAGGAGGCGCGCCATGACTCTGCTCGGGATCATCATGTCTTTCATGTTTTGGAGGCCGGCATCAGTCGCTGGGTAGGCGGGAGCTTTCGCCGGTTTGAGTTGGAAAAAGGTACAGGAACCATCGAGCGGGTCCGCCTGGAGTGGGAAACGCAGTCACCAGATGATGACATTCGTCCGCGGAAAAACCGCTATCCGCGCGGCAGACGCCAGCCAGCGCGAGCGACCGACCGGATTCTAACAATCCCGGGAATTGCGGAGCCTGCCGTGCTTTCGGAGATGCCGCATGCGGGCAATCCAGCTCGTCTCGCCCTCGCCTTTGGTCAGGAGTGCCACATAGTTTCAGCAACTCACGTGCGCAAGGAGCATGACAAACGAACGACGCCGGCAGATGGAGCCGTGCATGCGGCGAATGAGCCCGTCTACATGGGCTTGCCGCACGAGCGCGTGCTGCGCCGGCGCTTCTACGTCGCGGCCGTGCTGTCCGTACCGGTGCTCGTCATCGCGATGGCGCCGATGTTGGCGCCCCAATTCTCCCATCATGACCGACCCGCGCTCGGATGGGTGCAGCTCGCGCTCACGACACCGGTCTTCTTCTGGAGCGGCGCATTCTTCATTCGCCGCTGGTGGGTTTCGCTGCGCGAACGCGACACCAACATGTTCACCCTGACGGTCACCGGCACCGGCGCCGCCTACTTCTACAGTGTCCTAGCCGTGCTTTATGGGGATTCGTTTCCGGCCGCCTTCCGCACGGCGCATGGCGTGCCTCTCTATTTCGAGGCAACCGCGTTCATCACCACCATCGTCCTGCTCGGCCAGATTCTCGAGCAGCGCGCCCACTCGCGAACGGACGCCGCCATCAGGGGCCTTCTCGATCTCGCCCCGCGGGTGGCGCACAGGCTTGCAGCGGACGCCTCCGAGAGCGACATACCGGTGGAGGCCGTGAAAGCGGGCGATCGCCTACGGGTGCGCCCGGGCGAACATGTCCCTGTCGACGGTGTTCTCGAAGAGGGGGCCAGCGAGTTGGATGAGTCAATGCTTACCGGCGAGCCCGTGCCGGTCGCCAAGGGTATAGGCGACCGCGCCAGCGCCGGCACCCTCAACACCAATGGAACCTTTGTGATGCGCGCCGAGCGCGTCGGCCGTGATACGCTCCTAGCCCAGATCATCCGCCTTGTGGATCAGGCGCGGGAGAGCCGGCCGCCCATTGCGCGCCTTGTGGACCGGATCTCCTCGTGGTTCGTTCCGGGCGTGGCTGCGTTCGCCGCAATCACGTTCAGCGCATGGTTCCTCTTCGGGCCCGAGCCCCGCTTCATCTTTGCGCTGCTCAATTCCGTCGCCGTCCTCATCATCGCCTGCCCATGCGCGCTCGGCTTGGCAACGCCTGTCTCCATTGTCACGGCCATAGGCAGGGGTGCCCGGGCCGGCATTCTCGTGAAGGATGCCACGGCCCTTGAGCGCCTCTCCTCTGCGAGCCTTGTGCTTGTGGACAAGACAGGCACCCTGACCGCCGGTCGCCCGAGCCTCGCATTCATCGCCTCCGCTCCGGGCTTTGACGACGCCCGGCTCCTCGCCCTGGCCGCCTCGGCCGAGTCCTCGAGCGAGCACCCACTCGCGCGCGCCATTGTTGCCGCAGCCAACGCCAGAAGCTTGACACTGGAGCCCGCCACCGACTTCACAGCCAGTCCCGGGATCGGTGTTCGGGCGCGCCTGGCTGGCCGCCTTGTCACAGTCGCCCGCGCGGCCATCGATGCCGACACCGGCTCAACGGATACACTCGTTAGTGTCACGGTAGACGGCCAGCTCGCCGGCACGCTCTCCCTCGCTGACGAGATAAGGCCGACAACGCCCGCGGCGATGCTCGAGCTTAGGAGGATGGGCCTGCGCGTTGTCATGGTAACCGGAGACCGAGAGCCCGCTGCGAGACGTGTCGCCGCCAAGCTCGGGCTGGATGGCTTTCGCGCCGCCATGACGCCCGCTGGCAAACAGGAATTGGTCCGGACGTACCGTTCCAGCGGTGAATTGGTCGCCTTCGTGGGCGACGGCTTGAACGACGCCCCGGCGCTGGCCGCCGCGGATGTCGGCATCGCGATGGGCACGGGCACGGATGTCGCAATGAACAGCGCGGGCATCGTCCTTCTCCAGGGAGACCTTGCCGCGCTTGTGCGCGCGGCAAAACTGAGCCGCGCCACGCTCCGCAACATCAAGCAAAACCTCTTCTGGGCGTTCGCCTACAACCTCGCTGGGCTTCCCGTCGCTGCGGGCGCGCTCTTTCCGTTTACGGGCTGGCTGCTGAACCCGATGCTTGCGGGCGCGGCCATGAGCCTTAGCTCGATCACCGTCGTTTCAAACGCCCTGCGCCTGCGCCGGGTAAAGCTCTAGACCGTGGCGAGGCTTGCAAGGTGCCGCGCCCAGTAACGGGCGATGTTCGCGCCCAACGTCCAACAGGGGCTCTTTGCGCAATCGATCACTTCTTTCCGCTGAGCAGCCCCTTAATTGCATCGCCCGCGGATTTCGCGCTGTTGCCAGCAGCCGCGCCCATCGTAGGCACGATCTTTGCCGCAGCGTTTGCCGTGGTGGCAACGATGCTTCCTGTCACGCTTCGCATCACGGTAAAGGCCAGAGCAGCCGACGATATTCCGCCCTCGCTTGTGCCAATGTCGTGCAACGTGAGCGGCGGCATCGGAAGCGTCAAAGCCGTGGGACCAACGCCCAAAGTGACGCTGCCATTCGTCAGCGAAAAATGCCTAACAATAAACTTCTTGGGTGTGGACTGACCGTTCGCCGCCTGGTTCTTGCTCGCCGTATCCGAAGACGATCCCTCGATGTTCTTAAGCAGATCTCCAATGTTGCTCGAGATGACCCGGGTCTCGTACACGAATTCGGGGCTGTCTATCGATACGTCGTTCAGGACGATGCAGTCGCTGAAGATCGTGCTGGGGGCGACCTCCACATGGATCTTGCCGATGTAAAATGCCTTGTCACCGGACCAGCCTGCCGGATTCCCTATGAACAGACCCGTCAGGGTTCCGCCGCCTGAGAGCGGCGAGAGGCGGGCTCCGTCGAGTCGAACCGAGGTTTGCGTGATCGATGGGGCAAATCGGGTTATTCCCGCTTTTACGATGGAGCCGACAAAGAACGTGGCGCCAACATACCCGACGAGCACCAACACGACAACCGCACCGGATATCAGATAGGGCTTTCTGCTCATCGGCGGAAGCTTGGACCAATTGACGGCCCATTACAATCGGCTATCCCAGATGAGAGAAACCATAGCAACGCGCGCCAAGATCATGAGCACTAACTACTGTGTCATCGTCACTTCCTATTCCAAGGCCAAGACAGGCTCAAAAATAATCAACGCCCTATTGGCCAAGAAGCGTTCAGCCTGCATTCAGGTGCTCCCGATAAGGAGCTTCTATACGTGGAGAGGCAGGCTTTCGAGAAGTCGCGAGAACCTCATGCTCATCAAGGCGAAATCCCGGGATTTCGAAGCGATCAAGCGATTGATTCTCGAAAATCACGACTACGAAGTCCCTGAGATAATCTCGTTGCGCATCCACCGTGGATCCGCGGGCTACCTCAATTGGATGGACGGAGTGATCGGATAGGCTGGCGCGGAATCGGCACCATTCAAATCACAAGATTGCAGGGACCGCGGCGGAACCGGGGGTTCGCCGTCCGAGGATTCATTGAGATGCAACCGTCGGCAAATCCCGAGGGCGTCCCCGGCCCCGACAATCATTGAGTCTGGGTGGGCTGAACCGGGTCGCGCGTCGCTGGCGTATGAAGCAGGAGTACCTTCTGTAGTTCTGCCAGTTTCACGGGCTTGGCTATGAAATCGGTCATACCGGCGTCCTTGCAGCGCATGCGCTCCTCCGGATAGACCGACGCCGTGAGTGCCACGATCGGAATGGCAGCAGCTCTCTGCTGGATCGCGTGGGGCGACGAGACCCAGCTGCGGATCCGGCGGGTTGTTTCCCACCCATCTAGGTTCGGCATGTGGCAATCCATTAGAACGATGTGTGGGAGTGGGTCGCGCTGCAGCGCCGCCAGCGCCTCCTCGCCGTCCTCCGCCAACATGAACGTGCAGCCCAGCTGATTAAGCTGGGTGCCGATTATCTTCCGATTGACCGAGTTGTCCTCGGCGACGAGCACACGCATGTCCAGGCGCGTCTCCAGCTTCTCAATCGCGGCTTGTTCATTTGGAGCCGCCTCGCTGAGCTGCAGGGGAATCGTGAAATGGAAAAGGGAGCCCTTGCCTGGAGCGCTTGAGACCTCCAGGCACCCGCCCATCATCTCCACGAGGCGGAAGCTTATAGCCAGACCGAGGCCCGTGCCGCCGTAGCGGCGCGTGGTCGAAGAGTCCGCCTGCGTGAATCGTTCAAAGATTCTCGCGGTCGTTGCTTCATCCATCCCGATCCCGGTATCGCGGACTTCAAAGCGAACCGGTACGGGGTTGCTCTTTGGCGATCCGGATGTGACGGCGACTGCCACGCGCCCTTTGGCGGGAGTGAACTTCACGGCGTTCGACACGAGGTTGAGCAGCACCTGCCTGATCCTGTGGCTGTCGCCCTCGAAACTGCACGCGAGCTCCGGCGCAATCGACACATCCAACTGCACGGAACCCTCGGCCGCCCGTTGCGCCATCAGCGTGACCGTGTCGGTAACGGTAGGGAGAAGGTCGAATGGTCGCCTTTCCAAAGTGACCTGGCCTGCCTCGATCTTTGAAAAATCGAGGATATCGGTCAGGATCTTGAGCAAGAGGTCGCCGGAGTCGAATACGAGGCGCACATGCTCGCGCGCCTCCGGGGAGAGATCCGCACGTCGCATCAGGAGGTCCGTGGAGGCGATGATCCCATTCAGGGGCGTGCGGATCTCGTGGCTCATGTTGGCAAGGAACTCGCTCTTCGCGCGGGATGCCGCCATCGCCTGGCGGCTCGCCGCCTCGAGGTCGCGCGTGCGTTCGGACACCAGCCGTTCCAGGTTCTCGTTCGTCTTCTGAGACTGCAGGATCGATTCCTCGCTGCGCCTATGCGCCGTCTCAATCATCCGGATTAGGGTCATCCCCAGAACGAAGATAAGCCCCATTGTGAGCAACCCCTCGCGAAGGAGCGTGTTTGCGGAGAACTTGGCTGACGGGTCGAGGCTCGCGCCGCGCAGCATGAAAACGTTATAGCAGACATGCCCAACCAGTATCAGGGCAAACAAGGCTGTTGCGACACGCCGCGATGCGAAGACGATCGCGAATACTATGAACACGAGGTCGAACGCGAACAGTTGGATGCCGACGCCGAGCGGCTCCAGGGCCTTGGTGGTCGCACCAACGAAGAGCACGGTCAGCTGCACGACGAGCACCATCGCCACAGCGAACCCATTTCCCGCATGTTCCAGCTTCCCCTTCATTAGGTAGCTCAAGCAGATCACCCCCGCGACAGCGGCGAAAAGGTTGAGGGCGATCCGGGGAAGGGTTTCGGGAGATTGAAACCAAACCGTCTTGGCGATGTTGAACGGGACAAACACCAATATCAGCACCGTGATTGCAGCCAAGAGGCGGGCCTTAAGCCCCACGAAAAACGGACGATCCCGATAGGCGGAATTCAGTTGATCGAGGTATGGATCGACAAGCCGGAGCATAGCGTGGGGTCTTCCGAAAGAACTATCGGGAACGATGTGCGGCAGCCAATGACAAAGATGGGAGCCTCGCTCCCGCGTCCAAGACGCGGTTACGCTGGCGCCCAACACCACCGATTTCGACTAATGACACCACCTCGGACCCGCGCTGTCCTTCACAATGAACCCGCCGTGGTCGAACGAAACCGTGCCATCAAAGGCGTCCGCCTCCTGGGCAGGGCGAACTGGAAACGCTCCCACCATTACCGACGGCGATCCATCGCCGAAGCCGCAATGCATAGGCTCAAGGCTGCGTTCGGATCCGGCCTGCGCTCCAGGCTCTGGCCCAACCAACAGAAGGAGGCCCTGCTGCGTGCTCACCTCCTCAACTCCTAGCACACACCAAAACCTATCCCCTATTGACCGATCAATCCTAAGGGACCGAATTCGAATTAATGCAACAGGGCTGCGACGGCAACTCGGTCGCTTCGGCGTTTCTCAGGCAGGTCGATGTGCATATCCAGCAAGTTCTGGAGTGCGCCAGGGTGCGCGGCGCGGGCTGATCCCGGGGGTTCTCGGATTCCACCGGCTGCCGAGGCCCCGGGGATTCCGGGGCAGGATTCCGGCTGGCCGGCCGGGCTGAATCTCTCCTTCGCCTGGAATGGACAACCGACGTCCGGCCCATCAAGATCAGTGCACTATTCACTCCGATCAGGGCTGACCCCGAACGACTTAGACCACAGCCCCACCCTTCTCCCCATGCAATACGGCCATTTTGATGACACCGCCCGCGAGTACGTGATCACGCGCCCCGACACACCGCGGGCCTGGTCCAACTATCTCGGTTCAAGGAAATACGGGGCCATCATTACCAACAATGCAGGCGGCTACAGCTTCACCCATTCCCCTGCTGAAGGACGGTTCCTGCGCCACCGCTACAACTCCGTACCCATGGACATGCCTGGGCGCCAGTTTTACCTCCGGGACAAGGACAGCGGCGACTTCTGGTCCGCGGCATGGCAGCCAGTCGGCAAGCCGCTCGAGGAATACAGGACGATGACCCGGTTCGGCTTAGGCTACGCCATCGTCGAGAGCGAGTGGCGGGGCATCCGAAGCGAGGCCACATATTTCGTGCCGCTCGGCCAGGAATTCGAGTACTGGCGCCTAAGGGTCTCGAACACCGGCGACCGGACGCGCCGCCTGAGCGTCTTCTCGTTCTGCGAATTCACGACCGAGTGGAACCTCGTCCAAGACACCTTGAACCTCCAGTATGCGCAGTTCATTTCCGATGCCGTCTGGCGGGACGGGTTCATCCTCGCCTCCTCCTGCCGCCGCGTTCCCAAAGACGTCAATAACTTCGCGAACAAGGACCAGGCGCGCTGGTGGTGGATGACGCAGATCGGCGGAACGATTGCCGGATTCGATTGCGAGCGTGAGAAGTTCCTCGGCGTCTATCGCAGCTTCGACCGGCCCGAGGCGGTCGAGCGCGGCTCCTGCGGGAACCATGAGCAATTCTCGGACAACGGGTGCGGCGCGATCCAGAGTGACCTCGAGCTTGCGCCGGGAGCCTCGGCCGAGGTCCTGGTCCTCCTGGGGATCGGCAGCCACGCCCGCGCGAGCCGGACCCGCCGGCGCTTCGCCACCGCCGATGCGGTCGACCGCGAGCTCGGGAAGCTCAAGCGACACTGGCACGGGCTCATCGACGTGCTCCAGGTGAAGACCCCCGACCCGGATTTCGACCATATGACCAACGTCTGGGGCGCATATAACGCCCTAATGACCTTTGAATGGTCTCGGTCGTGCTCGCTCGTCTATACGGGCGACCAGCGCGACGGTTTCGGTTTTCGCGACACGGTTCAGGACATGCTGGGGGTCGCCGGGATGCTGCCCAAGGAGGTCCGGAGCCGGCTCGTCCTCATGCTCTCGGGGCAGGACTCAACCGGCGGCGCCCAGCCTGAGATACGGGCGTGGTCGCATGCGCCGGGAAAGATGAAGCCGACGCCGCCCCAGAACTACCGGAGCGACGACTGCCAATGGTTCTTCAACACTATCCCGGCCTATGTCGCCGAGACGGGCGACACTGCATTCTACGATCAAGTCGTGCCGTACGCCGACCGAGGGCGGGCGACCGTGTTCGGCCACCTGAAGCGCGCCCTGGAATTCAACCTCGAAAGGGTTGGGAAGCACGGGCTGCCTTGCGGACTCCTCGCCGATTGGAACGACTGCCTCAAGCTGGGCTACAAGGGCGAGTCGGTCTTCGTCGCGTTCCAACTGCGCCTGGGCCTGAGGACCTACGCGGAGATTGCGGCACGCCTCGGAAAACCCGGTGAGCGCCGGTGGGCGTTTGCAGAGCTTGAGGGGCTTGATCGCAAGATCGCCAAGATCTGCTGGGACGGCCGGTGGTTCATATGGGCCATTTCCGAGGATGGCGAGGTGTTCGGCACCCGAAAGGCGCGGGAGGGGCGGATCTATCTCAACACGCAGTGCTGGGCCATCATCTCAGGCGCTGCGACCCCGAGGCAGACCAAGCTCGCGCTGCGGGCAGTGAAGGAGCTCCTGGCCTCGGAGTATGGCATCGCGCTCTGCAACCCGCCCTTCGCGAGGACGCCGGTGAAGATAATGCGGGCTGTCCTCTTCAATCCCGGAAACAAGGAAAACGGAGGAATCTTCAGCCACACCCAGAGCTGGGCGGTCCTTGCCGAAATCGCAGGAGGCGACGGCGACCAAGCCTACGCTTACTACAGGTCCTTCATGCCGTCGGCCCAGAACGACCGTGCCGACCTGCGCGAGATCGAGCCTTATGTCCATTGCCAGAGCACGCACGCCCCGACGTCGAAGAAATTCGGCCGCTCGCGCGTCCCCTGGCTCTCGGGGACGGCCTCATGGGCCCATTACACGGCGACGCAACACATCCTGGGAATCCGTCCTGAGGTCGGCGGCCTCCGCATCGATCCCTGCATCCCGAGATCCTGGCCGGGGTTCTCAGCGGTCCGGGTCTTCCGCGGGAGGAAGGTGAACATCGAGGTGAGGAATCCCTCCGGGGTGTGCCGCGGCGTGAAATCGCTCACGGTCGACGGACAACCGCTCGATGGCAACGCGGTGCCCATGGCATTGCTCAGAAGCGGCGCCATGATCGTCGCCGTGCTCGGCTGAGGACCGGAGGCGGCCTAGGCTCAACAATCCAATCAAACCACTAATGTATCGGATCCCGCTTGCGGGGGGCCGGAGGATCAATGAAACCCAAACGATTGAAACTGATGACGCTATGTGCACTTCTGCCGGGAATGCTGCATGCGCAGCAGCTGCGCTACGTCCAGCTGCGCACGGCTGACGGCGTGCTGGAGGGCGTCGTGAGCGCCGACGGGAAGGTGCGCACGTTCAAGGGCATTCCCTATGCCGCGCCGCCCGTGGGCCCGCTGCGCTGGAAGCCGCCGCAACCCGTCCAGCCGTGGGCCGGCGTCCGCAGGGCCGTCGACTACGCTCCGCGTGCGATGCAGGGCCGGATCTACGATGACATGGTATTCCACGACGCGGGCCCGAGCGAGGACTGCCTGTACCTCAACCTGTGGATGCCGGCAAATCCTTCCCAGGCCAAGCTGCCGGTCATGGTCTGGATCCATGGCGGGGGCTTCATAGCCGGATCCTCCTCCGAGCCTCGCCAGGACGCGGGGAACCTCTCGAAGAAGGGCGTGCTGGTGGTGAGCCTCAACTACCGCCTGGGTGTGTTCGGTTTCTTTGCGCATCCCGAGCTGACGGAGGAATCGGGGCACAACGCGTCCGGCAACTACGGTCTGCTTGACCAGGTCGCCGCGCTCGAGTGGGTCAGGAGAAACATCGCCACCTTCGGAGGCGACCCGGAAAACGTGACCGTCTTTGGCGAGTCGGCCGGCTCCTTCTCCGTCAGCGCGCTCATGGCGTCGCCGCTGGCGAAGGGCCTCTTTCATCGGGCGATCGGCGAAAGCGGCGCGTTCTTCGGCTCGACCCTTGAACTCAAGACGCGCGTCGACGCCGAATCCAACGGCATCAAGTTCGCACAGTCCGCTTTTGGGACGACGTCGCTCCACGAGCTTCGCGGGAGGCCGGCAACGGAGGTCCTGGACGCGGCCCTCAAGCTGCCGCAGGGGTACTTCTCGCCGGACGTGGACGGATACTTCCTGCCGGCCGACTTCCTCCAGATCTATTCCGGAGGGAGACAAAGCCACATCCCGCTCCTTGCCGGCTGGAACAGGGACGAGGAAAACCTTACGAAGTTCTTTGCCGGCGACAGCCCGACCGTCGCGAACTATGCCGCGCGCGCCAAGGCCAGGTTCGGACTTCGGGCGAAGGAATTCCTGGAGTGTTACGCGGCGGCGTCCGACGCCGAGGCGCGGCGGGCCGCGCAGGATCTGGAAGGCGACGATTTCACAGGCTACGGAACCTGGAAATGGCTCGAACTGCAGCTCACCACAGCCGCGCAGCCGGTATACCGGTACGAGTTTGACCAGACCCTTCCGCTGCCTGCAAACGCACCGCCTGGCGCCGAGCCGGCGGCTCCCCACGCCTCGGAGATTGAATATGTCTTCCAGGTTCTCTCGTCGAAGGACCTGCCGTGGCGGGCGGAGGATCGCAAAGTGTCCGAACTCATGTCCTCCTACTGGAGCAACTTTGCAAAGACGGGCGATCCAAACGGAAAGGGCCTGCCACGCTGGCCCGCGTACAGCGGATCCGACGGCTATCAGGTGATGCACCTGAGCGCCAACCCGGCCGCAGGTCCCGACACCCACCGAGGTCGCTACAAGTTTCTGGACAGGCTCCCCTAGCCCATGCGGCCCCCCGGGCGCACGCTGCGGGATCCGGGCGGTTTCAAACCCTTATCGTCTTTACCGGCTGGGCATTCGGGATCATGACTGCAAACGCGGCATTTCGGCGATTCGCATCACGTTGCCGGAGGCCGCCGCGAAAGGCCTGATTGGATCCGACCCCATCCTTAAACGTCCCCACCCGTGCCCAAGAACACCAGCATTGTCTATCTTGTTGCCAACGGCGATCTCCGCCTCTCTGCGAACCGGAAATGCGAGAAGGCCCAGGCCGCGATGGAGCGGCTCCTCGTCGCCGCCGTCGAGAAGGAGGGGCGCAGGGTGCTGCGCGCCCACGGCTATGACCGGGCCAAGCGGCACGGATTCATCGACAGCCAGAAGCACGGCATGGAGGTCTTTCGGCGTATCCCGACAAATTGTCCCCTGATCGTGGCCGAGTCGGTGTGGCAGTACAGCCAGCATCTGCTGGCCGGCCTGGCCTCCCACCGCGGGCCTATCCTCACCGTGGCAAACTGGAGCGGCACGTTTCCCGGTCTCGTCGGGCTGCTAAACCTGAACGCCTCGCTGACCAAGGCGGGCGTGCGCTACAGCACGCTCTGGAGCGAGGACTTCACGGACACGTTCTTCACTAGACGGCTTCACTCGTGGCTCGCCACGGGCAGGGTCCGACACGACACGTCGCACGCGAGGCCGCTGGCGCGCCTCCGCATCCCTTCCGGCGCCGCAGAGGCAGGCCGCGCGTGCGCACGGCGCCTGAGGCGAGAGAAGGTCATAATGGGAGTGTTCGACGAGGGCTGCATGGGCATGTTCAACGCGATCATCCCCGATCACCTTCTCAATGCGACGGGCGTCTACAAGGAGCGTCTGAGCCAGTCCACCCTCTACGCGAGGATGCTCACGGTGAAGGACAGCGAGGCCCGCGCGGTTTACCGGTGGCTGCTGGACAAGGGGGTGAGATTCAATCTTGGAGACAACGAGGCCAGGGAACTGACCCGTCCCCAGGTGCTCCTCCAATGCAAGATGTACATCGCCGCGGTCCGTATTGCCGCGGAGTTCGGCGCGGTAGCCATCGGAATACAATATCAGCAGGGCCTCAAGGACCTGGCTCCCGCTTCCGACCTGGCCGAAGGGCTGCTCAACAGCGTGACCCGGCCGCCCGTGCGCGACGAGGTGACCGGCCGTGAGCTGTACAAGGGCGAGGCCATTCCCCATTTCAACGAAGTCGACGAGTGCGCCGGACTCGATGCGATCGTCACCTACCGGCTCTGGCGCGCTCTAGGGTATCCGCCCGAGACTACGCTTCACGACCTGCGGTGGGGAAGAGCCTACCGGGACCGCGGTGTCGACGCCTACGTCTGGGTGCTCCTCATATCGGGAGCGGCGCCGCCCGCGCATTTCATAGGCGGCTTCAAGGGAGCCACAAGCGAGCGGCAGCCACCAATGTATTTCCGGCTCGGAGGCGGTACCCTGAAGGGCGTCAGCAAGCCGGGCTGGATCGTCTGGAGCCGCATCTTCATCGAGGACGGAAGGCTGAAATACGACACGGGCATTGCCGAGGTTGTCAGGCTGCCACGAAAGGAAACAGAGGAGCGGTGGCGGCTGACGACGCCGCAATGGCCGATCATGCATGCCGTGCTGCAGGGCATTTCGCGGGACCAGATGATGGCGCGCCACAAAAGCAACCACATCCAGGTGGTCTACGCGCCAGGCAGGGCCGAGGCTCGAAAGGGACTTTTCGCCAAGGCCGCGGCCATGGCAGAGCTGGGGTTGGAGGTATCGGTCTGCGGCGAGGTGTGAGGGGGACCTCCGGAGAGGGCCGCCACCAGGAGGGGCTGCGAGGGCGCGCCCTTACTTCAGCCAGTCGCCGCCCCTGCCGATGTTGTCGGACGTGAAGAAGCGCGATCTGAGGGTCACTTCCTTCGGCACGCTTTCATGCCGCAGGATCCTTAGCGCAGCCTCCACCGCCTCGCGCCCGCCCGTCGGATACTCGAATGTTGCGGCCAGAACGCCCTGTCTCACATAGACCTGCCCTTCCTGCGCCAGACCGTCGATGCCCACAAAGATGATGTCGCGCTCCCTGCCCGCCGCCTCCGCCGCCAGGTAGGCACCGTGCGCTCCAGGATCGTTGTGCGCGAAGACAAGCTCAATCTGAGGCTCGACCGCCAGTGCCGACTCCATGTCCAGCCGCGCCTGCGGCTCCAGCCACTTCATGTCGGCGGTGTAGACTATGTCCACGGGCGCGCCCTTGAGCGCCTCATGAAACCCGGCGCCACGGTCCTGAGCCGGAATTGAGGTCATAAGCCCCTCAAGCTCCACCACGCGCGCCCTAGCGCCCTTTTTGACAGCCGGCAGCTCCGCAAGGCGCCGAACGACCCATTCGCCGGCGGCGCGCCCGATCCTGCGATTGTCGGCACCGATGAACTCGGTGTAGTCGGCGCCGAGCACCCGGCGATCGAGGACGATGACCGGAAAACCCCTCTTGTACGCCTCGGCGATTGGCGGAGTGAGCGGCGCGGCCTCCTTCGGCGAGACAATCAGCAGGTCCACGTTCGAGTTGACGAACTCCTCGATCTGCGCCCGCTGCCTCAATGTGTCGTTCTGCGCGTCCTTGAAGATGATCTCGAGGTCCGAATGCGCTGCGGCCGCCCTTCTTATGTCAGCGTTCATCTGAACCCGCCACGGCTCCCCCAGATTGCACTGGCTCATTCCGACAACCCATCTTTCCCCATTCTTCGCTGGGGCGGGCGTCGCGCAGACGATAGCGGTGATGAAGACTGCCGCAGCGGATCTTGTTAACATGGATGTATCTATTGTTTAAGTGGTTATATGCAAAATCTATCGATCCAATCTCCGGCGCTGCAGCAGTACGGCGGCGAGGATAATCGTTCCCGTCAGCATCAGACGACTCGATTCGGCTACGGCATTGATGCTCAGGATCTTCTCGAGGTATCCGATTGTCATCGCGCCAAGGAGCGTCAGCCCGATGCCGCCCCGGCCGCCCGAGAGGCTGTTGCCGCCGATTACGGCGATGGCAATGGCTGTGAGTTCGTAGGAGACGCCAGCCTCCGGGTCGCCTTGCTGTTCCTGGGCCGCCTGACAGATGCCCGCGACCGCGCCGAAGATGCCGCTCAACCCATAGGCCAGCAGTTTCGCCCGGCGCACGGGCACGCCGGAAAGACGCGCCGCCTCCTCGTTGCCGCCCGTCGCATAGAGGTACCGGCCGTAGCGCAGCCGGGTGAGCACCACCCATGAGAGCGCAACGCAGCCCAAGAACACCAGCGTCACCACCGCGATGTTTCCACCGAGGACCTTGGCATCGAGCCGCTCAAAGATCCTGGGCAGGTCGACGTACGAGAAGCTGCCATCGGGCTGCTGCAGGGCGCGGGACACCTTTTCGCCACCGGAGAGCCATTTCGCCAACCCGCGCGCAAAGACCATCATCGCCAGCGTCGCGATGAACGGCTGGATGCGGAAGCGGGCGACCGCCGCCCCCGAAACAAGTCCCGCGGCCGCCCCGATAGCCAGGACGACAGGCACCGCGATGAGCGCCGGCTGACCGAGGTGAAGCGACATCTGTGCGAAGACGACCGCGCACAGACCGAGCACGCTGCCCACCGAGAGGTCGATTCCCCCGACGACGATGACAAGCGTCATTCCGCAAGCGAGGATGCCGTACACCGAAACCTGCCGGAGCATGTCCCGATGGGTTCCCCATCGGAAGAATGCGTCGTTTGCGTTGAACACGCATCCGATCGCCAGGATGAACAGGAGGGCGAACAGGGCCCTC